>Ga0209055_1001507_pt1 | contig 15315 bp, 12 predicted proteins | sample GraSoiAngelo_110_FD_185875 | JGI IMG/M metagenome (GOLD analysis project Ga0209055, IMG submission 185875) | Grasslands soil microbial communities from the Angelo Coastal Reserve, California, USA - 14_0903_12_30cm (SPAdes) (version 2) | ecosystem: Environmental > Terrestrial > Soil > Grasslands ... | reverse complement strand
TACTCGGACCAATCGCTCATACCCTCGGGAAGCGGGCCCACGCCGATCCGCAGGCGCGCGTAGGCTTGCGACTGCAGCGCCGCCTCGATGCTCTTGAGGCCGTTATGACCGCCCGACGACCCCTCGCCCCGCAACCGGAACGTGCCGGAGGGGATCTGAAAGTCGTCCACGAGGACGAGCAGGTCGCTCGCCGGGTTGAAGGCCGGATCGGCGCGCAGCGAGGCGAGCGCCGCGCCGCTCGAGTTCATGTAGGTCGTGGGCTTGAGGATGCGCACCGGCACGCCGTCCACCTCGCCCTCGGTGAAACGAGCGCGCTCGCCGCGGCGGAACGGGGCGAAGCCCCAGTGCGCGACGAGCGCCTCGGCCAGCCAGAAGCCCGCATTGTGCCGCGTCGCCGCGTACTCTGGCCCCGGGTTGCCGAGGCCGACCACGGCGCGCAAGCGTCAGCTCTCTTTGCCGCCCTTGGGCTTCTCCGCCTTCTCGGGCTTGGCCGGTGCTCCCCCCCCTCCCGCCCCGCCTCCCGCCCCACCCTTGGCTTCGGGCTTGGCGGGCGCGGCGCCCTCGGCCGCTCCCTCGCCCTCTTCCTCTTCTCCCTCGCGCACCTTGCGGATCAGCTCGGGCTCCGCGACCTCGGTCGCGGCCTCCGGGGTGGGCGCCGCCACTTCCTCGGCGCGCGGCGGCACTACGGTCGCGATCGTCAGGTCCGCCTCGGTGAGGATCTTGGCGTTGGGGATGGTCAACTCCCGCACGTGCAGCGAGTCGCCGATCTTCAGCGCGGTGACGTCGAGCTCGACGCGATCCGGGATGTTCTCGGGCAGGACTTCGATTTCCACCTCGCGGGTGACCTGGTCGAGCACGCCGCCGGCGTTGCGCACGCCGTCGGGACTGCCCACGAGATGCACGGGAACTTTGAGCTTGACCTTCTCCGCGGCGTGGATCTCGTAGAAGTCCACGTGAATGATGTCGGGCCGCAGCGGGTGCCGCTGGATCTCGCGGATCAGCGTCTTCACGGCCGCCTTGCCGTCCACGGCCAGCTCGATGATGGTGCTGGCGGGCTCGATGCCGGTGAGCGCCTTCTCGAGCGCCTTGGCCTCGAGCTCGAGCGGTTGGGTGTCGCGCCCGTGCCCGTAGATCACCGCGGGGACCTTGCCGCGGAAGCGGGCCTGGCGCGCGCCACCCTTGCCGGTCGCCTGCCGGGGGCTCGCCGTGAGAGAGATGGTCTGGGCCATGCGTCAGTCCTCAGCCGTAAGTCGTAAGCGGCAAGTCGTCGAACAGCGAGCTCACCGACTGGTTCGAATGCTCGTACCCGATCGCTTTCGCCATCAGTCCGGCGATCGACAGCACCTTCAGCCTCTCGAAACACCGGTCTTCGGGGATTCGGATGGTGTTCGCCACCACCACCTCGTCGATACACGACGCGCGCAGCCGCTCCACCGCGGGACCCGACAGGAGCGCGTGGGTGGCGAACGCGTAGATCTTGCGCGCTCCCAGCCGCTGCAGCGCCCCCGCCGCCTCCGTGATCGTCCCCGCCGTGTCGATCATGTCATCGGGGATGAGGCAGTCCTTGTCCGCCACGTCGCCCACGACGTTGACCACCTCGGCCACGTTAGCCGATGGGCGCCGCTTGTCGATGATCGCCAGCGACGCGTTCAGGCGCTTCGCGAACCCCCGGGCCATCTTGGCGGACCCGACGTCGGGCGCCACCACGACCGGATCGTGCAGCTGCTTCAGCCGGAAGTAGCTCACGAACACCGGCGCCGCGTACAGGTGGTCCACCGGAATATCGAAGAACCCCTGCAGCTGGTGGGAATGGAAGTCCATTCCCAGCACGCGATCCGCCCCGGCATGCGTGATCAGGTTCGCCATCAGCTTGGCGCTGATCGCCACGCGCGGCTGATCCTTCCGGTCCTGGCGCGCGTAGCCGAAGTACGGCAGCACTGCCGTGGTGCGAGCCGCGCTCGCGCGCCGCGCCGCGTCGATCAGAAACAACAGCTCCAGATAGTTCTCCGCGGGCGGGTTGGTCGGCTGAATGATGAACACGTCCCGCCCGCGCACGTTCTCGTCGATCTTGACGAAAATCTCCCCGTCGGCGAAGCGCCGGATCGTCACCGCACACAGCGGCTGCCCCAGGTGCTTGGCCATCTCCTCGGCGAGCGGCCGGTTGGCCGTGCCGGCGAGCAGCAACAGCTGGCTCCGAGAGAGCGAAAGGTCCGCCATGTGAGCCCTGCAAAATAGAAAGCAAACTGCACTACGCCAAGGGGTTGGGTCGTCCTATTTGGGCTTGGCCGGGGTGGTGGCCTTGGTGGGCTCGAGCGAGCGGCTGGCGGGCGTGATGCCGTCCACATCCCAGGTGTTCATGCGGTACACGGTGGCCCCCTCGCCGCCCACGCCGCCGAGGTGGCGCACTACAAAGCCCGTGGTGGTGGAGTCGAACGTGAGCGTCAGGAGGAGGCCACCACGCCCGCGCACGCCGAGGCGGCGTTTGGGACGCAGGGCCTTGGTCGAGTCGACTTCTTTGGCCGTCGCGAACCCCGCGGCCGTGATGGATTTGAGCCGGTCGAGGTAGCGGTGCACCGCTCCCGAATCGGTGGCGCCGCCGTTCAACGTCCAGGCCTTCCCCGCACGCTTCAGGGCATACCGGTCCTTGCCGCGCTCGACGTCCAGCGCGGTGATGCTGTCGGGCACGAGGGCGGCGATCCGCTTGTCACGCCAGTCGTCGGCGCGCCGCTCGGTCAGCCCGGCGAGCGGGCCGCGCCAGACGTAGACGTGCGCGTCACCCGGGCGACGGAGGTAGACGCTCCGGTAGTCGCTGGCGCGCGCGCCGACGATCAGCTGCAGCACGGGCTTGCCGCCGTGGAACACGCGCAGCCAGCGGCCAGCGGCGCTGTCGACCTGCAGGCGCCCGAATGACGAGGCGTCCTGCGCCACGAGCTCCGGGTGAACGGTGTCCTTGAGGGCCGTGAGCAGGTCGGTCACGTCCACCGGCACGGCCGGATGGCCGTTGACACTCCATGCGGTCGCAGCCTGCTTCGCCAGCACAACCGTGTCGGCTCCCTTCACCAGCACGATCGAGTCGACCTCGGCCGGGGAGAGTCGGGGAAGCGCCAGCGACCCGGTCACCGTGTCCGAGCCGCGGGAGAAGAGCTCGCTCCCGCCCCACAGGAGCAGTAGGAGGGCCAGCCCGAGGGCGACCATTTTCAGCTGCTTGGCGCTCATGCGGCGGCTCCGGCGGCGGCGAGCGGTCGATACACCCGCCGCGTCGTCCGGCGCCGGCGCAAGAGACGCGCGATCCCGGCCGCGATCAAGAGCAGCGGCACGCCGATGAGATTGCCGTACTTCGCGGCGCCGCGCGCCACGCTGCTCGAGAACACCAGGGGCGGGGGGGAGCGGTCCTTCGAGCGGATCGCGATCAGGGCGTCGTCCTGCGACAGCCAGTCGATCGCGTTCTGCACCAGCACGATGTTCGTCGGTGAATTGCGGGCGTAGCGGTCGCTCGCGAAGTCGGCACTGCCGATCACCACGACGCGGCCCCGCGGAGCGGCGCCGGACGGCGCCGGTTGGAGCGCCGCGAGCGCCGCGACGACTCGGGGGCGCAGGCTATCGCGGCTCAGCGGGCTGCCCGGCTGGATGAAGGCGGTGGTCTCCTGCACGCCTGCCGCCCGGCTGGTCACGAGCAGCGGTGTCACGCTCGCGGCGGCCTTGCCCGTATCGATCTGGCTCGCCCACGGCAGCATCACCGGTCCCAAGTCCGCGTTCACCGGCGAGCGGCCGGTGCTGAGCGCCCGCAGCCAGAACGGATAGGGGATGAGCACCTGGCCGAACTGCGCCGGGATCCCCACCTGCGTGTTGGACGCCAGGTCGTACACCATGTTCGAGGCGATGGAGACACCGTAGGGCTTGAGCAGCTCGTTCCAACCCACCCGCCGCGACATGGCGAGCGGTCCCTGGTCGGAGAGGGTCATGCCGCCCGCCATCACGAGCAGGCTGCCGCCGCGGTCGAGGAACGCGTGCAGCCGCGCGAGCTGGGCGGGATCGAGCGAGTCGGGCGTGCCCGCGACGGCGATCGCTTTCACATCGGGCGCGATCGTCGTGTCGGTGAGCGCGAACGTGGCGACGGTGTGGTTCGCGCCGAGCTGCTCGCGCAGCTCCTCGAAGCTGCGGCGGCCGCGCGCCGCGGCGGCGTCGCTGATCTCCCCGAAGGCGATCGTGGACCGCTCCGGGTGGGTGAGCGCCCGAATGTCCGACGTGAGGCGGTACTCGAGGTCGTTGGTCTGCTGGATGAAGGGGATGGTCTTGACGGCGTCCGCGTACCGGACCGCCAGGCCGAGATACCCTTCTTTCACCTGCAGCTCCCCCTGTCCCAGGACGTTGAACTGCACCGGGGGGATGCCGCTCGAGCGGGCCTCGCGCTGCGCGGCGCTGTCGGCCGACGGATCCTGGATGACGAGCTTCACCTTGCCGCGCCCCGCCGCGCGGTAGTCGCGCAGCAGGTCGTCCACGTCGCGCTGTGTGGACTCGATCTCCTTGGGCAGGGCGCTGGACACGAACAACTTGATGGTGACGAGGTCCGGCAGCGTGCGCAGCAGCTGCCTGGTGGCCGGCGCGAGCGTGAACGCCCGGCCGGGCGTCAGGTCGATCCGGCCGCCGATGTTTCCGCCGAGCAGGTTCACGACGACGACGCCCACGGCGAGCAGCACGGTGGCCAGGCGGAGGCGCTTCAGCGCCTCGCCGCGCGCCGTGAGCTTGCGGGAGAGCAGGGCGAAGTACGCGAGCACGAGGAACAGGGCCGCGAGCGTCACGAAGTACACGGCGTCGCGCAGGTCGATCACGCCGCGGGCGATCTGGCTGAAATGCGACAGCACGCCGAGCGCGCCGGCGATGGCGCCGAGGCGGGGCGGCAATCCCACGAGCAGCTGGTCCAGTCCCACGAAGATCAGCAGGAACATCACGAAGACCCCGACAATGAACGCCGTGATCTGGTTCTGGCTCACGCTCGATGCCCACACGCCGACGGCGGTCAGTCCTGCGATGAGCAGGGCGGCGCCCACGTACTGGGCCACCACGATGCCGAGCTCGGGCGCGGTCCCGAGCGCGAGCCCGAGCGGGACCGTGAGAGTGATCGCGAGGGCGATGAGCAGGAACAGCACCTGACCGCAGTACTTGCCGAGCAGCAGCTGGAGCTCCGTGATCGGCTGCGCCAGCACGACCTCGAGCGTGCCCGAGCGCAGGTCCTCCGCGAGCGCCCGCATGGTCACGGCCGGCACCAGGAACAGCAGCAGCCAGGGAAGGAAGTCGAGCATCGGCCGCAAGGACGCGATGTTGTAGGCCTCCACCTGGCGGAAGAACAGCAGCGCGTTCACGCCCGTGAACACGACGAGCAGGATGTAGGCGATGGGCTGGTCGAACAGCGCCTTCACCTCGCGTCGCGCGATAGTGCGGATCGGGCTCACGTCACCGCTCCGGCTGACTCGTCAGCTGGCTGACTCGTCAGCTGGTGGAACAGGTCCTCGAGGCTCCCAGCGGCCTGATGCAGCTCGTACAGCGTCCAGCCGCGGGCCTTGGCGAGTCCGAAGATCTCGGGCCGCAGATCGGTCGAGCGATCGACGGTAAGCGTGACCGCCACCCGACCATTCGTCGCCGGGCCTGCCGGACTCACCTGGCGCACGCCGGGGAGCTGGCCCAACGCCTCCGCGATGCCCGTGCCGGCGGCCTCGACGGCGATCTCGACCGCGCCTTCCGCTTGCTGGATGAGCCGCTCCACGGGTCCGTCGGCCACGATCTTGCCGCGGCTGATGATGAGCAGGCGAGAGCAGGTGTGCTGCACCTCCGGGAGCACGTGCGTCGACAGGATCACCGTGCGGTCCTTGCCGAGCGCGCCGATCAACCTGCGGATCTCCAGGCGCTGGTTCGGGTCGAGCCCTTCGGTGGGCTCGTCCAGGACCAGCAGATCGGGGCGGTGCAGGATCGCTTGCGCGAGGCCCACCCGTTGGCGGTATCCCTTCGAGAGTTCGCCGATGGGCCGGTAGTACACCGTCTCGATGCCCGTGCCGGTGACGGCCTCGTCCAGCGCCTGGCGACGCCCGGCGCCGGCGAGGTCCCGCAGGTCGGCGATGAAGCCCAGGTAGTCGCACACCAGCATGTCGCCATACAACGGATTGTTCTCGGGGAGATAGCCAATGCGGCGCTTCGCCTCGCGCGCCGCGTCGGCGAGCGGTACGCCGTCGAGCTTGATGTCACCCGTGTCCGGCTCGTAGTACTGCGTGATCAAGCGCATGGTCGTGGATTTCCCGGCCCCGTTGGGGCCCAGGAATCCCACCACCTGGCCACGGTCCACGGCGAAGGAGACCTGGTCCACGGCGGTCACGCCGGCGAATCGTTTTGAAACAGCTTCGACTGACAGGAAAGGCATACGGAGCAGCGAGCGCATGTATGGGCGGAGTGATGCTAATCACACTCCGCGGCATTCATCAAGCCCCCCTCCCGTCAGGGCGCCACCCGCTCCAGCTGCCCGGCCGCACGCTCGATCACGTCCGCCGTGGCCTGCAGCGCCTTGCCGGCCGCCTCGATTTGCGCGTCGCCCTCGGACCAGTTTTTCTGTTCGATCGCCTCGCGCACGCCTGGAAGTGTTTTCACGCCGTAGCCCGTGTAGAAACCGGGCGCATAGACCGCGTGACGATACCACGGCCGGCGCGGCAATCCGGCCGCGGTCGTCAGTGCGCGCTCCGAGCGGAGCAAGGCGGGGTTCACGGACTGCACGTCCGGCTTGGCCAGGGCCGCGCCGCCGTTGGCCTGCGCGCGCCCCAGGGCTTTCTCGTAACGTTCCGCCGCGCGCGTCAGCGCATCGGCCGCGTTGTCGAGCGGCGCGAAGTTGAGAAACGGCGGAAGAGCTTCCCGTGCCGGGGGCACCTCGGGCTCGCGCGGATCGGCGGTGGCCGTGAACAGGCCCTCGTCGAGCTCGCGGTTCCGCTCGCGGATCTCGTCCTGCTTGTCCTTCGCGAGCTTCTCCACCTCCTTGGTGTACTTCGCCACCGTCTCGGCCAGCCCGGTGAACTGATAGGGCAGGACTTCGGCATCGGCGAGGCGCAACACCGCGGTGCCCACGGTCTGGGCCAGGGCGCGCCCGTACACGAACGACGTGTCGTCAAAGGTGGTGAACCATTTGAAGTCGTCGTAGATCGAGTGATAGATGCCGCCGCCGCCTTCACCGCCGTAGCCGAGGTTCAACGTGGCGATCCCGACGTGCTGGAGGAACGGCGTGAAGTCCGACCCCGATCCGAGGGCGTCGATGCGCAGGTCGGCCCGCTGACGCACTTCCTGGCGGGCATCGGCGGACGTGGCATCGGCGATGGCACGGAGCTGGGCCCGCTTCCATACGGTGAGCTTGGTTTCGGGATCTTCGATATCGCGCGCCACGTCGTTGATGAAATCCTCGAGCGAGTGCGAGCCGCCGATGCTCAGGTACCCGCGGTTGTTGGTGTCGCTGTTCAGGTACGCGACGGCCTTGGCGGCCAGCTCGTCGGCATGGGCCTCGACCCACTCGGTCGAGCCGAGCAACGCCGGCTCCTCGCCGTCCCAGGCCGCGTAGATGATGGTGCGGCGCGGCTTCCAGCCCTGCTTGAGGAGCTGCCCGTAGGCGCGCGCCTCTTCCAGCAGCGGCACCAGTCCCGAGATCGGGTCTTCCGCGCCGTTCACCCAGGCGTCGTGATGATTGCCGCGGATCACCCACTCGTCCGGCGCGACCGCGCCCGGGATGCGCGCGATCACGTCGTACAGGGGCTTCAGACTCCAGTCGGACTTGACCCGCAGATGCACGCGGGCGGGCCCGGGACCGAGGTGGTAGGTGATGCCGAGGGCGCCGCGCCACTCGGCCGGCGCCACGCGACCGTGCAGCGCCGCCAGCAGCGGCTGCGCGTCGCCGTAGGAAATCGGCAGCACGGGAATCTTGGTGATCGTGGGGGCTTCACTCACCGGCAGGCGCTTGGCGTCCTTGGTCGCCCCGATCCCCGGGGTGAGCGGATCGCCGGGATAGAGCGGCATGTCCATCACGCTGCCGCGCTGCACGCCGTCCTTGGGCCGCCACGGACCCTGCGGGTACACCTCGCCACGGGCGTATCCGTCCTCCCGCGGATCGGAGTAGATGATGCAGCCCACGGCCCCGTGCTCCGCCGCCACTTTGGGCTTGATGCCGCGCCACGATCCGAAATAGCGCGCGATCACGATGGCGCCCTTGACCGAGATGCCCATGCGCTCGAGCTGCTCATAATCGGCCGGCACGCCGTAATTCACGTACACGAGCGGGGCGGTGACGTCGCCGTCGATCGAGTAGGCGTTGTAGGTCGGCAGCTGCTCCGCCTGCTGACTCGAGGTGGCGTCGCCCGCGACCGGAGGCTCCTGCAGCTTGGCGACAAACTTCGTGGGTGCCACCAGCTCCACGACTCGCTCCTTGGGCGTGGGAAACAGCACGTCGAACGTCTCGATCCGCGCGTCCAGCCCGAAGCTCTTGAACTTGGTGAGGATCCACTCGGCGTTGTCCTTGTCGTACACGGAGCCGACGTGGTGCGGCCGCGCCGAGAGGCGGCGCATGTACTCGCGCAACGAGTCGGGCGACGGGATAGCGCGGAGCTTGGCCTCCCAGTCCCGCTCGGCCTTCGCCGCGTCGGTGGAGTAGCCGCGCAGGTCGGCGGTGGGGGAAGGAGCGGCGGCGAGGAGCAGCGCGCCGAGGGCGGACGCAACGAGCGCGCGGGCGATCGTGTGCATGCGGGGCAGAACCTCGTGTCCAAGAAGGAACGGTGACGAGCGATGTTCGCGGGAAAGTTGCCGCCGGTTGCGCGTCTGCGCTACGGGTATTCCAGCTCGCGCCGGGTGTACGCCTCGCCCCGGTGAATGACGAGGGCGATGTCGCGCAGATGCCGAATGTCGGTGAGCGGGTCGGCGTCCAGGACGAGCAGGTCGGCCACGGCGCCGCCGGTGACCGTCCCCGTGCTGTCGAGGTCGAGCGCCCGCGCGGCGTTGTGCGTCGCGGCGACGAGGACATCTCGCGGTGCGAGCCCCGACGCCTGCATCGCCTCGAGCTCCCGGAACACCGACGCGCCATGCAGCGTGAGCGGGTTCCCGGCGTCGGTTCCGAGCGCGACGGGGATGCCGGCGTCGAACACGCGCTTCAGGTTCAGGGCGCCCTGGTCGTGGCGCCGGGTGCCGCCGAGTCCGGGCACAAGGGAGCGGACGATGCGGCCGAGCCGCTGGCGCAGCGACTGCGGCGGGCGCTGGGCAAGCGCGACCGTATCGGTGGCGAACGCCTTGACGCGCGTCGCGCTATCGACGCACCGCAGCGCCCCGCGGTCAGGCAGGAAGTGGCGCGCCGTCACCTGGCCATAGCCGTCTGGCACGGTGAGCGTGGGCACATAGATCGCCCCCGCGCGGCGGGCGAGCGCGAGAAACTCCTCGTCCACCGGTTCGGACCAGACCGAGTGGACCAGCACCCGCGCTCCCGCGCGGAGCGCGTCCTTCGCCTCCCACAGGCCGGTGGCGTGGACGATCAGCGGCAGCCCGACCTTGCGGGCTTCGTCGCCGGCGGCATGCACCAGCGCCGACATGCGCGCGGTGTCCGGCGGCTGGGGCGGCATGATGTACCACACTTTGATGGCCGCGGCGCCCCACGCCTTGTGGGCGCGGACCGCCTGACGCACCGTGGCCTCGTCCGCCATGTAAATGAACTGGCGTTGATCGGGCAGGTTGAGCCAGGGGTCGATGGTCGAGAGCAGCGGCCCGGCGGCCACGACGCGCGGTGCGGTGGTCGAGCGCGCGGTGCGTGTCTGGAGGTCGAGCGTCCAGGGGTAGCCGCCGACGTCGAACACCGAGGTGACGCCGCCGCACAGGTAGGAGCGAAAGAATCGCTCCGGCCGCCGCTGCAGCTCAGCCTCCACCGTCTCGTAGGGATAGCGGGCCCGCAGGTCGAGGGCGTCGGGTCGGCCGTCCACCCAGCCGGTCTGGGAGAAGTGCACGTGGGTGTCGATCATGCCGGGAACGATCCATTTGCCGCCGGCGCGTAGCGTGTCGGCGTCAGACGGAACAGAGCAGCTGGAGCGGGCTCCCGCGCACGCGATGCGGCCGTTGCGCGTCACGACCACGGCGTCGCGCACGGGCGCGGCGCCCGTGCCGTCCAAAAGCGTCGCCCCGACGATTGCCAAGGGCGGTGGCGTCGCGTCCGGCGTGGGGAACGCGGTGGTGACCGCGATCTTCCATCCCTCGGGTGTGCGAACGAACACGCGCTCGCTCACGCCGCGGACGCTGCCGCTCGAGTCCACCACGCGGTAGCGGTACGCCCCGTAGGCCACGTCGGGCGTCACGGGGACGATGCGAAACTGGGCGGCTATGAGGGTATCTGGCCACGAGGCACCCACGCCCGCGGCGAAGCTGTCATAGCCCTGGCGCAGACCGTCGGGGCCGACGCGCGCGAGTGCGGGGGTGTGGAGGTAGTGCGAGAGATAGGCGGCGCGGTTGCGGGAATGAATGGCCGCGATGTTGCCGCGAAAGGCGTCGAGCGGCGTGGTCTGGGCCGCGAGCGGACCCACGGCGAGCAGCAGGCCGAGGGCGGTTCGGGTGATGCTCACTTCCCCGTCACGCTGGCGTACACCAGGCGTTGGAATCGGGCGTCCAGCGACCACGCGGGCGGGAGGTGCTGCGTCCACACCATCGCGATCAGATCGGCCTGCGGATCGATCCAGAAAAAGGTCGACGCGGCCCCCGCCCAGCGGAACGTGCCCTGGGATCCGGGGGGCGTCGTGTCCGAATCGACCCGCACGGCAGCTCCGTACCCGAAGCCGTTTTTCCCGGGAGGCCAATCGGGTGTCACCGGGGGAATCGGCGTCAGGTCGGGAGGCAAGTGGTTGCGCATCATCAGGGCCACCGTTTCGCGCTTGAGGACGCGATGCCCGTCCAGCTCACCGCCGTTCAACAGCATCTGAGCAAAGCGGAGGTAGTCGTTCGCGGTCGAGAGCAAGCCTCCTCCGCCGGAGAGCATCCTGCCCTCGGACGTAAACTCCGGTCCGATCGCGGGCACGGTGGCCTGCAGTTTCCCATCGGGTCCACGCATGTACGCCGTCGTCACATGCCCCGCCATCGCGGGCGTGACGTGGAAGGCGGTCATCGACATGCCGAGCGGCCGGAACAGGGCGCTGTCGAGGTAGCGATCGAACGTCATGCCCGACACCACCTCGACGACGCGGGCGAGGACGTCGATGGAATAGCTGTAGTTCCAGCGCGACCCCGGCGAGAATGCCAGCGGGAGGTGCGCCAGGCTGTCGGACAGCTGGGCCAGAGTCCAGTGAGGGTTGTTGAGGCCCGCGCGGCGATAGATCGAATCGGCGGGCGTGTTGCCGATGAAGCCGTAGGTCAACCCCGACGTGTGCGTCAGCAGGTCGGCCAGGGTCATGGGCCGCTCGGCATCGCGCAGCACCGGCGTCGCGGCGCCGCCGCCGGCGTAGACCTTCACCGCCGCGAACGCGGGAATGTATTTCGAGACCGGGTCGTCGAGCCGCAGCGTGCCACGCTCGTACAGCTGCATGACGGCCGTGCTCGCGATCGGCTTGGTCAGGGAGTAGATGCGAAACACGGCGTCGGGGCTCATGGCGCGCCGCTGTTCCACATCCATCCAGCCCCCGGCAGACAGGTACGCCAGTTTGCCGTGCCGAGCGATGACGGCGAGGAAGCCGGGGAACTGTCCCGAGTCCACGTACGATTGCAGCGCTGGCGCGATGCGCTCCAGCGCGGCGGCCGAGAGGCCCACATCCCCGGGACGGGCGCGCGGCAGGCCTTGCGCGATGAGGGATTCCGTCAGGAGGCTGCACGACACCAGTGCGAAGCGGAATGCTTTGACCATCGGGCGAGGAGTCATCGGTCTGGCACGTGAAGGGAGATTGGCCCCGTTGGATTCGAACCACCATTCCCAGATCGAACGTGGCGTAGCACGCCGGGGCCGCGGAGCACAAACCTGACACAACTTCCGCGTGCACGCCAGCTTCGTACGGGGTTCCCGACCTAATCGCTGGCGCGCTAGGCACGTGCTTTGCCGCAGGCAGACAGACCACGACGGACCTGTCGCATCCGCCCCTCACCAGGGACGCACCGACGTCGGCTGAATAGCGGTCACCGGGTGGGCTCACTTTGGCTCGGAGGACTCCATGCGTCGTCCTGTCTGTCTTGCGCGCCTGGCATTCCGCCTCCTGTCGGCGGCTATCGTGTGCGCTTGCGCACACGGGGGAGGGTCTCCCGTCGGCACCCCCGTTGCCGAGCGGGTCACCCACTCGGTGGCCGGTCGCTGGGACGGCGAGGTCCGCTTCCCGGCGTCCCCACCGTCTCTAATGACCGTCACGCTGGACAGCGCGGGGGGTACCTGGCAAGCTGAGGGCAGCGACCCGGTCCGCTTCGTGTCGGTGACGCGCGTGCGGGACTCGGTCGTCTTTCGGCTGCCCACGTCCGAACAGAATGCGGTGTTTCGCGGCCGGCTCTCCGCCGATGATAGGCGGCTCGACGGCATCATCGAAGTCAGTGGTGAGGGTGCCACGGTTCGTGCCGCCCGCACGGGGACAGCGGACGCGGCGGCGTTCATCGCCGAAGTGAGGCGGGTTGACGCGTCGCGGCGTCTCGCGGCGGGACTGATGGACACGATGGCGGCGACGCCGCACGCCGATCCCGACTCTGCGAAGCTCATCACCAGCGATATCCGGCTCTTCTGGGAAGCGGTCGACCGAGCCTCCCGAGATAGCCTCGCCCCAGTGCTGCAGCGCGAGTATCTCAACCGAGGCACGGTCGGTATGCGGGACTTCATTCCCGGCCGCATCTTCAGCGCCGAGGACCTCGCGGCGGCGGTGCGAGACCGTCGAGCGAAGTACGACTCCGTTCGGGCGGCGAATGTCGACGTCGCGCGCGCCGAGCCAGCAATCCGGGCGGCGTTCCGACGACTGAAGGCGATCTATCCGGACGCCGTCTTCCCGGACGTCTATTTCGTGATCGGCCGGTTCAACTCCGGCGGCACTGCATCGAAGCACGGCCTGCTGATCGGTGCGGAGATGTACCGGGACGCGAGCGGTCTACCGGCGATTGTCGCGCACGAGCTGATCCACTACCAGCAGCACTACGACAATCCCACTCTGCTCGAGCACTCGTTCTTAGAGGGAACCGCCGATTTCCTCGGTGAGATGATCTCCGGGTCGCAGATCAACAACGCCGCGCACGAGTACGGGCTCGGGCACGAGCACGCGCTGTGGCAGGAGTTCAAGAGCCACTTCGACGATCGTCAGTTTTACCCATGGATGTACGGCCGCCCGCCCGACGGGCGGCCGAACGACCTGGGCTATTTCATCGGATATCGGATCGCCGAGGCCTACTACAACCGAACGGCGGACAAGCAGCACGCGATCCGAGACATCATCAGCGGCGGCAACGACAACGTGCGGGAGCTGCTCGCGAAGAGCGGATACGATCCGTAGCGAGAACGGAGTTGGCCCCGGTGGATTCGAACCACCATTCCCAGATCCAAAGTCTGGTGTCCTGCCGTTGGACGAGGGGCCAGCGCTCCGGCGGCAATCTACATTATCACGGCCCCAGCACGACCCCCTGCGTCTGCCCGTGCTTGGTCTCCACGTCGTAGGCGCGGTTCCTCGCCCGCCCGTCGGCCACGATCTGCTCGGCCACGCGCGACGCCTCGTCGGAGAGCAGGTCGCAATTCATCCCCCGCAGCGGGGTGAGCGCGGCGAATACCTCGCGGGCGTTGCGCTCGGCGATGGTGCGGTGCCCGGCTTCGTGGAGCCGCACCGCCCTGAGATAGCCTTGCCAGGATCTCAGGAGCTCGGCCGATGCCGTGGTGGGTGGCTTCCAGCGGGGCAGGGTGATCGCGACGTTGAGCGTGACCTTCACATCGCGCAGGACGCAGCCCTCCGGACGCGACGTCGCCGCGTAGCCCCACTCGATACTCCACACGGTCAACGCGTCCCGCGACTTGCCGCTCTCGTCCTTGGGGCCGAGGCGGTTGATCTGATCACGCAGCGCGCCGGCGCTCGCTCCATCGATCTCGTAGTACTGCTCGGTTGCGACGATCGACGGCCGGGCCGCGCTGGGGGCGGCAGGGGCCCCCGCCGGCACGGGAGGGGGAGCGACCTCGGGCGACGAGGACCCGCACGCGAAGGCGAAGGCGACGACCGCGAGCGTTGCCGTCCGCATGCCCGGGCTACGCCAGGGTGATGTCGTGCTCGATCACCAGATTCAGCGGCAACCCCTGGATCTCGAGCCGGGCGCGCGCCTTCAGGGTCTCCGTACCCTTGAGCGTGCCCGAGCGCACGGCCGTGTCGACGCTCTTCTCGATCTCGCGCTGGGCGTCGACGCCGAAGTGCTTCAGGAATTTGCGGACGGACAGATTGAACGCCTCGTCGTTCATGGGGTCACCTTGAAGACTTGATCATGCTGCCGCGTGCGCTCGGTCACCTGAATCGCGACCTCGTCGCCGACCTTCGCCTGCGGAACCTTCTGGTGATTGACTTCCATCGACACGATCGACGCCGTGAAGTCGGTGGTGTGTCCGTGGAACCGGAGGCTGTCGCCCACGGCCAGGGTGCCGTCGGTCATCCGCACCACCGCGACGCCCGGTCCTTTGAAATAGTGCACCACGGTTCCCACCAGTTGCTCCGGCATCCTTGAAAAAAGCCGCCCCGCCGCCGACTAGGGAAGGGGCTCCGGTCCGCTCGCCGGGACGGCCCGGGTGGTCGTGCCGATGAGCTGCTGCTGCTTCTCGCCCAGCTGCATCCTGGCGTCGTCGCGCAGCCGCTCGCTCGCGTACACCGCGGCCACGGCGCTGCCCGAGCCGCACAGCCGCACCCAATAGGGATGGGTGGCGGCGAGCCGCTCGAACAGGGCCCGCAGCGGAGGATGCCGGCCGAACACCGGAATTTCGAAGTCGTTTCCGCCGAGCCGCCCGACGCTGCCCCAGGTCGCGAACGCGTCTTGGGCGAGCACGACCGGGCCGTGCACCGGCGGCTCCGGATTGAGCTGGTCCCACCAGCGGTAGGCATCGGGCGTGGCGACGCCCAGCGTCGGCACCGCCAGGAGTGCCGGTGCGGCGGGGGGCGGCGTGAGTCGGAACAGCCGCTCGCCGCGACCCCACGCCACGGCCGCGGGCGCGCCACTCGCGAAGAACGCCACGTCAGCGCCCAGGCGCGCCGCGAAGTGGAACAGCTCGGGGCGGGGCACGACGTCGCCCGCCAGCGCGTTCACGGCGTGCAGCGTCGCGGCCGCGTCGCTCGACCCGCCGCCCAGACCGGCGCG
>Ga0209055_1001506_pt1 | contig 15316 bp, 12 predicted proteins | sample GraSoiAngelo_110_FD_185875 | JGI IMG/M metagenome (GOLD analysis project Ga0209055, IMG submission 185875) | Grasslands soil microbial communities from the Angelo Coastal Reserve, California, USA - 14_0903_12_30cm (SPAdes) (version 2) | ecosystem: Environmental > Terrestrial > Soil > Grasslands ... | reverse complement strand
GACGTTCGACCCGAAGTTCGACGTGGATTTCGAGCATCTCCCGACAGGACAGGCGCGGCCGCACGACATGCTGTTGAAGTAGGGGCTCCGATCAACCCCGGGGCATGGCCCCGGGGTTGGTCTTCCCGTTTCACATTACCGTCAATGCCCTCCGGCCCCGCGTTCCTATTCGATCTCGACGGCACGCTCGTCGACAGCGTGTACCAGCATGTGCTCGCCTGGCGCGAGGCGCTCGAGAGCGTCGGGATCGAGCTCTCCGTGTGGCGCATCCACCGCCGCATCGGCATGAGCGGCGGCCTGTTCGTCCACGCGCTGTTCCGTGAAACGGGGCGGGACTTGAAGCCCGAGCAGGCGGCGCAGATCCGGCGCGTGCACGCCGAGGCCTACGCGCGCCAGGTGTCGCAGGTGCGTCCCCTCCCGGGCGCCCGGGAGCTGCTGGCCTATCTCACGAAGGTCGGTGTCCCGTGGGCGATCGGGACGAGCGGGCGGATGGAGAGCGCCAAGCCCAACCTCGACATGCTCGCCATCCCCCCCGGCGTCCCCATCGTGACACGCGACCAGGTGGAGCATGCGAAGCCCGATCCCGATCTGTTTCTCGCGGGCGCACAGCGGCTCGGAGTCCCGATCGACGAGTCGATCGTGGTGGGGGACAGCGTGTGGGACCTGTTGGCGGCGCGGCGCGCGCGGGCGATGGGCGTGGGGCTGTTGTCGGGCGGGTATGGAGAAGAAGAGCTCGAACGGGCCGGCGCGTATCGTGTGTATCAGGACCCGGCCGATCTGCTCGACCACCTGGACGAGGTCGGCGTGCGGATGGGGAGCAACCCTCCCTGATCCCCGGGCTCGCGCCCGGGGTCAGAAATGTTCCTCCTTTGCCGGCGCAGCGGCGGGCAGCTGCACCACCCGGTCCCACGCGCTCGTCTGCCAGTTGTCGGGCCGGTCACGCTCGCGCACCCAGGGCGGCAGCGGCAGCGCGAGGTAACCGGAGAGGGCCTCGACGTAGGGCTCGTACATGCGGCGCAGCTCGGTGAGCCGCTCCTCGAAGTCGGGCCTGGCCTTGAACGCCAGGCCGCCGCCCCCGAGCCGGTGGCGCACGCGAGCCAGCTGCGCCGTCGTCAACCGCTCTCCCGGTCGCTGTGGCGGCGTGCTGTACACCTGCGCCAGGTCGACCACCGCGTGGCGCGCCATGGCGAACGTCAGCTCGGCCTGCCGCACGCACCACCCCTCGAGCCCCACGATCATGAGCGCGCTCGCGTCCAGGATGGTCGTGAGGGCCGCCACCCATGACTCGTTGTAGTGCTGCGACCGGAAATAGCCGAGCGGCGGATACGACAGGTGGCTCTCGAGCACGTCGGCGGCCCAGCGCTCCCACTCCTTGAGCAGCTCGACCAGGGCCGCGGCGTGCGGATCCGCCCGATGCCGCCACAGGAGCTCGGCCGCGCTGGGCGGCGAGCCGGCGCGCGCGTCGAGCAGCGAGATCGCGACCTCCCGCCGCGAAAACGCCTGATAGATCACCGGAAAGTACCCGATCACGGCCGCGAGAAAGGCGAAGCCGGTTCCCGCTTCGACGACGGTGATCGTCTTGGCGAACGCGCTGCGGGGCACCACATCGCCGAGGCCGAGCGTGAAGAACGTCGTGCCGCTCATGTACACGTCCGACCAGAACCCGCTGCCGCCACCGCCCGCCACCGTCATCGCCGAGCCCGCCGCCCATTGCAGCAGCCCGAACGAGCAGACGCTGCCCGCCGCCCACAGGGCGAGCAGGGCGATGAGCGAGAGCGGCCCATAGAAGGAAAGAAACGCGTCCCGGCGCCGGCCCGTGAGCAACCGGGCGGTGGCGCGCCACGGCGCCCAAGTGTACCGGTAGAACATCTTGGTGAGGCGGATCCGCCCGCTCACCCGACGCGGCAGGATGATGGTCTCGAACGCGTCCCACAGGACCACGGCCAGCAGCACGACGCCCCCCACACCGCCGATCCAGCGCATGTCCACCGCTCCAGGCCCCGAGACGCTTGACGAAACAGTCTGACTGACCCCGGGCGCAAGCCCGGGGTCAGGCTGGCGAGCCTTCCGCGGCGCCCGTAAACTTGCTCGGTGAGCTGCGACCGGGTGAGGCGCAGGTGCGGTGCTGCGCTCACCGCCCTGGTGGGCGTGTGCGTCGCCACGGGTGCGTCGGCGAGCCAGACACCGGCCGACTCGACCCCGCCACGGGCTCCGGACCGCCTGTTCGAAGCGACCGAACCACTCGACCTCACCCTCAAGGCCGACTTCGGCGCCATCAACAAGAATCGCGGCAACGAAAAGCCGGACCACCCCGGTGTGCTCTCCTATGTCACCGCGGCCGGCGACACCGTAGCGCTCGATGTACAGCTGCACACCCGTGGGCACTTCCGGCTGGCGCACTGCCAGTACCCGCCGCTCAAGATCGTCTTCAACCGCGAGCAGACGCCACACACGACGTTCGCCCATCAAGGGAGCCTCAAGCTCGCGGTGCAGTGTCGCGGCGGCCAGACGTACGCCAACTACCTGCTGGAAGAGGACCTCATTTACCGGGCTTACAACCTGCTCACCGACCGCAGCTTTCGGGTGCGCCTGGCGCGGGTCAGCTATGTGGACGCGACCGGTAAGCACGCACCGGAGATGCGGCGTGCGTTCTTCGTCGAGGACGACGACCGCATGGCGCGGCGCAACGCGACGCACGTAATCGACCAGAAGGGACTGTCTCAGGGCGACGTTGACTTCGACCAGATGGGCGTGGCCGTCGTGTTCCAGTACATGATCGGCAACACCGACTGGGCGGTGTCGGCGCTGCACAACATCGTCCTCACCGAGGACTCGACCGGCGTAGTCTACCCGGTACCGTACGATTTCGACTGGTCCGGCGTCATCTGGCCGCCGTACGCCCAGCCCGATCCGCGGCTCAACCTCTCCACCGTGCGCCAGCGTGCGTTTCGCGGCATGTGCCGCTCGCCGCAGGAGCTCGCCACGCTGTTCGCCCGGTTCAATGCCCGGAAGGACACGATCTACGCGCTGTATCGCGGGATGGCCGCGGAGGGGCTCGAGACCAAACGGATCTCGCAGGCGCTCGATTACTACGACGAGTTCTTCAAGACCATCAACGACCCGGGTCGCACGCGTCGCGAGTTCATCCTGGCGTGCCCGCGGAGCTGAGCGCCGTGCCCTCCGTGACCGAGCTGCGCTGGGACGTGCCGAGCGCCCCACGCCTGGCCGAGCTGGTCGCCGCGACGCTGCCGCTCGGCCTCGCCGCGGCGCGGCCGCGGCGCACCTTTCACCGCGACCTGTATTTCGACACCCCGGCCGGCGACCTGCGCCGGCGCGGCATCACCTGCGGCATGCGCTTCGACGCGGACGATCGGCGCGCGCTCGCCCTGGAGATGGACATGGGCGCGCTCCGCTACGTCACCCCGGTCGTCGAGCTCGAGCCGCGGGAGGCGTTCCGCGGCGACGCGGAGCCGGCGCGCCGGCTGCGGGGGCTGGTCGATCCGGAGCGGCTGGTGCTCGTCTGCGAGCTCGAGGTCGAGCGTGAGCTGCGCGGCGCCCGCCTCCCGGTCGTGCCGCTGCCCCAATGCGAGCTCGCGTACGACACGGTGACGGTGCGCGGGACCGACCCGTCGCCCGTGTTCCGCGAGCTGGTGATCACCCGGCGCCCCTGGTGCCTGATCCCGGCGGGGCGCCTGGCCCGCGCCATCGAGCGCCGCTACGACCTCGCCCGCGCCGCGCTCGACCGGGTGGAGCGCGCCCGAACGCTGCGCCTCGCGCTCGAGACGGCGCCCGGCCCCACGCAGGACGCGCGGCAGATCGCCGTATTGGCCGTGGCGCACGGGCGGCTGGCGCTGTGGCGCAGCGGGGCCGCACTCGAGCTGCCGCTCGAGCCGGGTGGCGGCGAGGAAACGTGCCGCCAGGCGATGCGTCGCCTCTTCGGCAGCGTCGAAGGCGAGACCCGCCTGATCGGTGTGGTGCGCGCGGCGGACCGGCGACCCGCGGTCGAGGTCTGGCTGGTGCGGCGCCTGCGCCGTAACCTCACCGCGGCTCCGCCCGGCGGGCTGCAATGGTTCACGCCGGCGGACGTGATCGCGCGCGTAGGCTCGCCTGTGTTGCGGGATCCGACAACGCTCTCGGCGCTGGCGGTCGCGGCGCGCTCGGAGCTCGTGCCGGAGTGGTCCGCCGCGCCACTCGCGCCGGTGCAGCCGGCGGCACCCACCGGCGGCACCACCGACGAGTCCAGCCGGCTCACACTGAGCGAGCTGCGGGTGCCGGCGCTGCCGCGCCGGGCCCTCGACGCCGCGCGCCAGGCGCCCGACCAGTTCGTCAATGCGCTGCTCTCCACGCTCGAGTTCAACGTCCGCGTGCTCGAGCTGGCCGAAGATCCCCGCGTTCCGCTGCTCGCACGGCTGCGCTTCCTCGCGATCTTCAGCACCAACCTGGATCAGTTTTTTATGGTCGACGTCGGCGCGCTGCAGCACCAGGTGGCGGCGGGCGTCGTAGAGCGCTCACCCGACGGCCTCACACCGGCCGAGCAGCTCGACGCGATCGCGATCCGCCTGCATCCGCTCATCGCGCGGCAGTATCGCTCGTTTCGCGAGCTGTTGCGGGGCCCGCTCGCCGCGCAGGGAATCGCTCTCCGCGATTGGGCGGAGCTCGACCTGAGCCAGCGCACCGATCTGGCGTGCCGCTTCGCGGACGACGTGGCGCCGCTGCTCACGCCCAAGGCGCTCACCCGCGCCCCCGGCCATGCCTTCCCGCACCTGGCGGACCGGCGCGTGAGCCTGGCGGTCATGCTGCGGGACGGGCCGGACGGCCCGCCCCACTTCGCGACCGTCGAGCTGCCCCCCTCCCTCCCCCGGTTCCTGGCCGTGAGCGGGGATCGTGGCGGCGTGGTCGCGCTCGAGACCCTGGTGCGCGCTCACCTCGACACGCTGTTCCCGAGGCGGGAGATCCTCGAGGCGCACGCGTTTCGCGTGACGCGCAGCGGAGACATTCAGCTGGACGAGCTCGGAGCGGCGAGCTTCGTGCAGGCGGTCGCCGAGGAAGTGCGGCGGCGGCCGTGGGGTCCGGTCGTGCGCCTCGAGGTCGAGCGGGCGATGCCGCCACCGCTGCGCGAGCTGCTGCAGCGCGAGCTGCGCTTCGAGGAGAGCGAGCTCGCGAGCGCGCTCGGGCCGTCGGACGTCTACGCGGCCGACGGGCCGGTGCATCTCGGCGCCGTCACCGAGCTGGCCGGCGCGCACCCCCGCCCGGAGCTCGATTACCCTCCGCTCGCCGCGCGCGATCCCTTTCCGGCCAGTCGCAGCGTGTTCGACGCGCTCGACTCGGGCGACGTCCTGGTGCACCATCCCTACGACGGTTTCGCCGAGAGCTTCGAGCGCTTCATCGCCGAGGCGGCGGACGATCCCGCCGTCGCCGCGATCAAGCTCACGCTGTATCGGCCCGGCGGGCTGTCGGCGCTGGGGGACGCACTGCGGCGAGCGGCCGCTCTCGGCAAGGACGTATCCGTGTTCGTTGAGCTGAAAGCGCGATTCGACGAGGAGCTGAACATCGGCTGGGCGCAGAGCCTCGAGGCGGCGGGCATCCACGTGATCACCGGCGTCGCGACCCTCAAGACCCACGCCAAGATCGCCCTCGTCGTCCGGCGAACAGGCGATCACACGCGGCGCTATGCCCACGTAGGGAGCGGCAACTACAACCCCGACACCGCCAGGCTGTACACCGACCTCGGCCTGTTCACCGCGGATGAGGAAATCACCGCCGATCTACACGCGCTCTTCAACGAGCTCACCGGCTCCTCGCGCGCCCCGCGGGCGGCCTTCCGGCGGCTGCTCGTCGCACCCACCAACATGCTCGACCGGTTCCTCGCCCTCACTGCGCGCGAGGCGGAGCACGCGCGCGCCGGCCGCGGCGGGCGCATCCGCGCCAAGCTCAACGGCCTCGCCGACTGCAGCGTGATCGGCGCGCTGTACCGCGCGTCGCAAGCCGGCGTGGACGTGCGTCTGGTGGTGCGGGGGGTGTGCATGCTGCGCCCCGGCGTGCCGGGGCTATCCGAGCGCATCAAGGTGGTGAGCGTGCTGGGCCGCTTCCTCGAGCACGCGCGCATCTATCACTTCGGGAACGGCGGAGCCCCGGAGTACTACATCGGGTCGGCCGATTGGCGGCCCCGCAATCTGCGCCGCCGCATCGAAGTCGTCACGCCCGTGGACGACGCCGTCGCACGGCAGCGGTTGGACGGCATTCTCGAGCGCGATCTCGCCGACTCCGATGCCTGGAGCCTCGCCTCCGACGGCTCCTACGCCCGGGGCGCGGGCGTCACTCGTCCCGCGCGTACCGCATCTCATTCGTCGGCGTGAAGCCGAGCTTCTCGTACAGCGGACGCCCGTCCGCCGAGGCGTGCAGCACCAGGCTCTCGATGCCGCTCGCCCGGCACCACCGCAGCAGCTCACGCAAGAGCGCGGCGGCCACCCCGCGGCGACGCCACGCGCGCTCGGTGAAGACGTTCATGATCAGCCCCTGCGGTCCGCCCACCAGGCGCGAGCCCCCGGGCGCGGGGCGCGGCAACAGCTCGCGCAGCTGCAGCCCCGCCCCGCCCACCACCTCGCCGCCGGCCTCGGCCAGCCAGGCGATGTAGCGGCCGTCGGGGATCGCGGCGGCGAAGTAGGCGCGCGCGGCCTCGACCAGCGTGTCGCGCAGGCCGTCGTTCAGCTGGCCCATGTCCCGGAACATGTCGGCGCGATGGCGCGCGAGCACGCCCGCGTCCGCGGCCGTCGCCCGGCGGATCGAGAGCCCCGTCACCGCTCGCGATGCGCCTCCAACAGCTCCAGGGCATGCCGCAACCGCGCCAGCGCGGCCCCGAAATCCGTGTCGCCCGCGCCGCGCATGGGCGCGAGCACCTGGAGGGCGTTGCGGAGATGCTCGGCTGGAGATTCGGCCGCGGGAAGACGCACGGCGCGGCCGCGCCGCTCCAGAGTGCTGCGCCGTTCCGCGCCGCGCCGGCGGTCCACCACGCGGCGGCGCTCGAGCGGCGCCCTCGCCACCGCCCGTCGCCGGGGGGACAAGCGTCGGTCCACGCCATGGCGGCGATCGGCGAAGAGGCGGGTGGGCGTCACGGCGCCCCTAATGTGCCTACCGCGCGCCCCGACGGCCAGATTCAGGACGCGCCCACGGCGAGCAGCACTCGCCCGCCGAGGCTCCACAGCTGGACCACGACCGTCTGGTCGGAACCGGGGCCGCGGGGCCGGAGCGCGGCCTCGGCTGTCAGACGGGCCGCTCGATCGGGCGCGACGGCGTAGCGCCGCACCGCCGGGCTGTCGGCAACGCTCCGTGCCGCCGTGAGCAGCTGGTTGCGCGAGGACCTAAGGTTGCGCCAGAGACGCGGCTAAATTCCCCCACCACCATGTCAGCCATCGTCACGGCCGAGCGGCTCAGCAAGACGTTCCGCGTCAAGGTGCGCGACCCCGGATTGAAGGGCGCGCTCGCGGCGCTGGTGCGGCCCCGCTATCGCGACGTCCATGCGGTGCGCGATGTCACGTTCCGGATCGAGCCGGGGGAGATCGTCGCCTTTCTCGGCCCCAACGGGGCGGGCAAGACCACCACGCTCAAGATGCTCACGGGACTGCTCTACCCGACGACCGGTCGGGTCGAGGTGGCGGGCTTCGTCCCCTGGACCGGGGGGCGCGACTTCAAGCGGCGCATCGCCCTGGTGCTCGGCAACCGGCAGCAGCTCGTGTGGGACCTGCCTCCGGAAGAGACGTTCCTCTTGAACCGGGCGATTTACGACATCGCCGAGCCCGCGTACCGGGAGCGGCTCGCGGAGCTGGTCGAGCTGCTGGAGCTGCGCGACGTGCTCGAGAAGCCGGTGCGCCAGCTGTCGCTGGGCGAGCGCATGAAGTGCGAGCTCTGCGCCGCGCTGCTGCACCACCCGCCGCTGTTGTTCCTCGACGAGCCCACGCTGGGCCTCGACGTCACCGCCCAGGAGGCGATCCGCCGCTTTCTGTCGCAATACCGGGAGCGCCACGGCGCCACCGTGCTGCTCACGTCGCACTACATGCAGGACGTGACAGCGCTCGCGTCGCGTGTGCTCATCATCAACCGCGGGCGCCTGCTGTACGACGGTGCCCTCGATGCCCTGGTGGCGCGGATTGCGCGCATCAAGCGGATCGAGCTGGTGCTGGGCCCCCCCCCCGACGGCGTCACGGCGGAGACGCTCGCCGCGTTCGGCACCGTGCGGAGCTTCCATTTTCCCAATGCCGTGCTCGAGGTGCGGCGCGAGGAGGCGGCCGCGACCAGCGCCCGGCTCCTGGCGGCGCTGCCCGTGGCCGACCTGTCGATCGAGGACCCGCCCATCGAGGACGTGATCCGCCAGGCGTTCGCGCAAGGGCTGGGAGACGACCCGTGAGCCGCACGCGCGATTGGCTGCGACGCTACGGTGCGCTGCTGCGCACCGCCTGGCTGCAGGACCTGCAGTACCGGGCGTCGATCGTGTTGTGGCTGCTCTGGGGCGTGACCGAGCCGGCCGTCGCGCTCGGGATCTGGTGGGCGATCGCGGCGGACGGCCCCGTGCAGGGGTATGCCCGCGCCGACTTCGCGCGCTATTTCTTCGCCCTGATGCTCGTGAACCAGCTCACCATCGCCTGGGACTCGTGGTACTTGGACTCCTGGATCCGCGAGGGCGAGCTGAACTTCCGCCTGGCTCGCCCGATCCACCCCGCGCACGAGGCGGTGGCGGAGAACATCGCCTACAAAGCGCGTACCGCCGGCATGATCCTCGTGGTGTGGCTGATCGTCGCGGCGGCATGGCCCGCGGTGCGGCTGCCGTTCGGAGCGGGGCGGTGGGCGCTCACCGCAGCGGCGGTGCTGCTCGCCGCCGCGATGCGGTTCTTCATCAGCTTCGCGACGGGCCTGCTCGCGTTCTGGACCACACGCGCCACCGCCATCATGGAGCTGCACGCCGGGATCTCGCTGTTTCTCTCCGGGCGGCTCGCGCCGCTCGCGCTGCTCCCGCCGGCCGTGGCGCGCGTGGCGCTGTTCTCGTGGTTCCCCTACATGCTGGCGTTTCCCGTAGACCTGCTCACCGGTGCCGTGCACGGCGCCGCGGTCGCGCGGGGCTTCGTGGGGCAGATCGTGTGGCTCGCGGTATGGATTGCGGCTTACCGGCTCGCCTGGACACGGGGCCTGAAGAAATACGGAGCGGTGGGCGGATGACGAACGCGGAAGGCGGAACGCGGAACGCGGAACAGCAAGGACAGGTCGCTCGGCCGGCCGCGGTCCAGCGCATGAAGCCCGCCACGCTGTTCCGCGTTCCCACTTCCGCGTTCCGCGTTCTACGGGCGCTCTTCCGCATCAACGTCGCCGAGGAGCTCCAGTACCGCGCCAACTTCGTGGCCAGCCTGCTCGGCACGCTCTTCTGGATCGTCACGGCGTTACTCACCCTGGCGGTGTTCTTTCGGCACACCACGCGCCTGGGGGACTGGGACTATTGGGAGGTCGTCGTGCTGCTGGGGGTGTTCAACACGCTCACCGGCGTGATCGAAGCCGTGCTGCGGCCGGGCATCGGTCGGCTCGCCGGAGAAGTGAAGAGCGGCGGCCTCGACCTGGTACTGGCGAAACCGGTGGACGCGCAGGGGTTCGTCTCGTTCCGCCGGCTCGACGTCTGGCGATTCACCGATGTCGTGCTCGGCCTCGTGCTGGCGGGATACGCGATGCACCGGCTCGGCCGGATGCCGTCCGTCGCGCAGCTTGCGGCGTTCGGCCTGACCCTGGCGGCTGCCGTTGTCGTGGTATACGCGCTGTGGGTGGCGCTGATGAGCCTGGCCTTTTGGTTCGTGTCGGTGGAGAACCTCTCGGTGCTGTTCGACGCGGTGTATGAGGGCGCTCGCTATCCGGTGTCGGCCTATCCGGGCGCGCTGCGGTTCGTGTTCGTGTACCTCATCCCCATCGCCTGGACCACGACTATCCCGGCGTCCGCGCTCACGGGACGACTCGAGCCCGGCTTTGCGCTGGTCGCGGCCGCCGTGGCAGGAATCGTGTTCGCGTTGACCCGGCTCTTGTGGCGCATCGCGCTCAAACGCTACTCGGGCGCCAGCGGGTGAGGCGCAGCCGTCAGCTCATCGCGGCGAGCGCGGCGCCGCCATCCGGCCAGCGGCTCGCCGGGTCGGCCGCGAGGCAGCGCCGCTCCAGCTCGGCGAGCCACGGGGGCACGGAGCGGACCTCCTCGAGCGGCTCCGATTCCGGCGCCGGCGGGTGCCCCGTCAACATCTCGTGCACCAGCACGCCCACGGCGAACATGTCGTCGGCCGGCGTGGCCGCCGCGGCGCCGTTCTTCCCTCCGGGGGCGCGCCGCTCCGGCGCCACGTAGGTGGCGGCGCACAGCGCCCCGGTCACCGCCCCGGGCGCGCCGCGGGGCAGAGAGCGTTCCACCGCTCCCACGATCCCGGTGTCGGCGACCAGGGTGTGGCCTTCGGTCAGGAGGACGTTTTCGGGCTTCAGGTCGCCGTGGGCGATGTGGGCGGCGTGCGCGTGGGCCAGCGCGGTGAGCACATCGCGCAGAATCTCGACTGCCCGGCGCAACGGTAGCTCGCCGTTACGGGTGAGCCAGGCGCGCAGCGTGGTACCCTCGACGAACGCGCGCGAGTGATATACGAGCGCGCCGGCGCGCCCGGAGCCGCGGGGCGGGACGAGGGGTGGAGCGCTCAGGCGCTCCGCGAGCAGGAGCAGCTCGCGCTCGAGCAGTGCCGTGTCCAATGCGAGCGACAGCTCCCCCGGGAGGACTTTGACGAGGAGGGCCGGTCCGCTCGCTCCTTCGAGCGCGACGAACATGCGGCAGGTGCCCACCGGACGCACCTCGCGCTCGACCCGGTAGGTCGGGCCCAGCGCGTCCTGCAGCGCCGTTCGCAGGTCAGCCACGCCTGGCGGATTCCCCCGAGCGAGACGTCGCCATGATGCGGCTCCTGAGCTGGTGTCTGAACATATCCGCGACAGCGGGTCGCGCCAGCAATGGGAGCTGCGCCCATCGCTCCCCCGCCGGGCCGACCCCCAAGGTAACCGGGTGAGCGGCCGGGCGGGACCCGCAGGCCTCAGACCATGACCGCTCCCCCCGCTACGTCCAGGATCACTCCGCTGATCCAACCGGTGTGGTCCGAAGCGAGAAACAGCGCGGCGCATGCGCTCAATCTCGGCGAGCTTGGTGACATCCGGCGAGGGCGCTCACAAGTAACGGGCGACCGCCATCGCCCCGGCCGCCGTCAGGAGCAGCAGGGCGACGAGCTGGGCTCCCCGCTCCACGCGTGCCTGCAGCGTGGCGAGCTCTGCGGCCTGCGCCGCGGTCAGAGTGCCGCCCTGTGTTTCGAGGCCCTTGCGGAGCCTGGCCATCTTGGCCCCGGCGGGGGCGTTAACGGCCACACCCACGATCACCGCGAGGAGGGCGGCGACCGCCCCGGCACCGAGCGCGAGCCCCACGCGCGACGTCACCCAGGCCCGGTTGAATCCGGCGGAGAGCCGACCGTACATGATGAATCCCGAGACGATCGTCAGCAGCATGGCACCGCCGAGCACGGGGCCGGAGCGCGGCATCAGGCGGGCCACGAAGCGGCCGCCCTCGGCGCCCACGGCCCGGGCCGTGGGAAGGACGAACAGGGCGGCGAACACGGCCGAGCCGACCCAGACGACGCCTGCGACGATATGCACCAAGCGCAGCCAGACCACGGGACACCTCCGGTGGAGTACAATTGACTATAGATACGTATAGCTAAATTGTTTCCATCGAGGTAATCCCGCCCGTGACCCCGCGTCCCTATCGGCTGGGCCGCCGCCAGGCGGCGGTCGACGGCACCCGGGCCCGCATTCTCAAGGCCGCGCGCGCGCTGCTCGTCGCTCGCGGCGGCGGCGCGTTCAGCATCGAGGCCGTCGCCCGACGCGCGCGCGTCACCCGGGTGACCGTGTATCAGCGCTTCGGCTCGCGGTCCAAGCTGCTGGAGGCGCTGTTCGACGATCTCGCGCGCCAGGGCGGCATGTGGGATCTGGCGGATGCCTTCCGCCAGTCCGATCCGCAAGCGGCGCTGGCGCGGTTCGTGGCGACCTTCGCCCGCTTCTGGACGGCCCATCGCCCGATTCACCGGCGCCTGCTGGCGCTGGCGGCGCTCGACCCGGATCTGGAGCGGACCTTGCGGGCCCGGCAGGAATGGCGGCGACAAGGGCTGCGGGTGATCGTGGGTCGCTGGCGGGAGCGCTCGGGGCCCGCGGCCGCTGCGACGGAGGAGACCATCGCTGCCCTGTTCGCCCTCACGGGATTCGAGACGTTCGACCTGCTCGCCGGGTCGACACGGACCCCCGCAGCGGTGGCGCCGATCGTGCTGCGGATCGCGCGGGCCGTCCTTGCGGAGCCGCCCGTTTGAGACCACACTAGCGCGCCCCTTCCAGGACTGGTCCGTTGCGGCTCGCTACGCTCGCGTCGCTCGTCACCGTCGCCTTCGCGTTCCCATCAGCCGCACAGCGCATCGAGATCCGGATCTCCGCGGCGCTCCGGGCCGCACCGGCCACCGGCCGCATGTACGTCTTCGTGAGCCGCGGCGACGACGCCGAGCCCCGCCTCCAGGTCCGGCACGAAAGCGACTGCACGCCCTTCTTCGGCGTCGACGTGACGGCGCTCCCGGCCGCTACGGCCGGCGTGCTCGACGGCACCACGCTCGGCTATCCGGTCGCGAGCCTCAAGGAGATTCCCGCCGGCGACTATTACGTGCAGGGCCTGCTCAACGTCTACTCGGAGTTCCACCGCGCCGATGGGCACACCCTCTGGCTGCACGACGACCAATGGGAGGGGCAGCAGTTCAACAACTCTCCCGGCAACCTGGTGAGCGACGTGCGCAAAGTGCACCTCGATCCGGCCGCGCCGGATACGGTGCGGCTCGAGCTCACACGCGCGCTGCCAGCGATCGAGCTGCCGCCGGACACGAAGTGGGTGAAGCACCTCAAGATTCAGAGCAAGATGCTCACCGCCTGGTGGGGGCGGCCGATGTACCTCGGGGCGACGGTCCTGCTGCCGCGCGGCTACGACACTGACAGCGGGCGCCGCTACCCCACGGTCTACGACCAGGGACACTTCAACCTGCACCCGCCGTTCGGGTTCTCGACCGATTCGAGCGTCGAGACGCCGGCGCAGCGGGCGGCCCGGCTGGCGCGCACGGCGCGCGAGCCCGGGTACGAGTTCTACCGGGCGTGGAGCTCAGCGCAGTTCCCGCGGCTGATCGCCGTCACGTTCCAACATCCGACGCCCTACTTCGACGACTCTTACGCCGTGAACTCGGCGAACAACGGACCGTACGGCGACGCGATCTTGCAGGAGCTCATTCCCTACCTGGAAGAGCACTTCCGGATGATCCGGGCGCCCTGGGCGCGCCTGCTCACCGGGGGCTCCACCGGCGGCTGGGAAGCGCTCGCCCTGCAGGTGTACCATCCGGACTTCTTCGGCGGAACGTGGGTGCTGTACCCGGATCCGGTGGACTTCCGCAACTACGAAATCCCCGACATCTATGGCGACACGAACGCGTTCGTGTACCCCGTGGCCGGATGGATGAGCTACGACGTGCCGGCCGAGCGGGAGGTCACGGGGCAGCCGCGCATCAGCGTGCGGCAGGAGAGCCAGTTCGAGGCGGTGCTCGGCAGCCATGCGCGCTCGGGCGAGCAGTTCGCCATCTGGGAGGCGACCTACGGCCCCGTGGGTCCCGACGGTTATCCGGCGGAGCTGTGGGATCTCGCGACCGGCACGATCGACCACGCGGTGGCTGAATACTTCAAGGCCCACGATTACGACCTACGCGATTACCTGGAGCGCAACTGGGTCACGCTCGGCCCCAAGCTCAAAGGGCAGCTGCACGTATTCGTGGGGGACATGGACACGTTCTATCTGAACCTCGCGGTCTATCGCCTCGAGGAGTTCCTCAAGCGGGCGCGCCCCGCCGCCGCTGCCGAGGTCGCGTACGGGCGCCCGCTCAAGCCGCACGGCTGGCAGCCGTGGACGAACGCCCAGCTGATGCGCATCATGGCCCGCCACATCGAGCGGCACCGACCGGGGCGCTGAGCGCCGCGGTCGTCACGTCCTCTCGTTCGGAGATCCGCATGCATCGCTGTCGCCTGTTGCTGCTCGCGCTATGCGCGCCGGCCGCCGCCCGAGCCCAGACCGAGCTGCCGCGCACCCACCGGCCGGTGGCGACCGTCCCGGCGATCACGCCCGGCGACTTGATGACGCGGCTGTACATCTTCGCCGACGATTCGATGCAGGGACGCGAGGCCGGAACGATCGGCAACGTCAGAGGCACCGACTACATCGCCGCCGAGATCAAGCGCGCGGGCCTCGTGCCGGCGGGAGACGACGGCACGTACTTCCAGACGATCCCGCTCAAGACGCGCACGTTCGACACGACGTCCACGTTCGCGGTCGCGGGAGCTCCCCTGACGGCGTTCACCGATTACGTGCCGGTCGGACCGCGGTCGCTCGAGAGCCAGTCGCTCGCCATCGTGTTCGGCGGCGAGGTGGGCGACTCGTCCGCGCTGATCGCGCCGGAGCAGGCGAGCGGGAAGCTGGTCGTGCTGCGGGTGCACGGAAGGGGGCTGGGACTGCGCCCGCTGCGGGCCGCGCCGGGCGTGCCGGGCGCCGCGGCGGTCGCGCTCGTCGCCCTCGACAGTCTCGCGCCGCAAGCGCTCGCGTTCCTGCGGCGGCCGCGCACGGTGCTCGACGATAACCCCGCGGCGCCGGCGGCGCAGCCGCCGGTATTCCTGATCAGCGGCGCCGCCGCGGCCAAGATGTTCACCACGCCACTGGACCAGCTCACTCCCGGTGCGCCCGGCACGACGGCGACCGTCGCGGTGCGGTTCGACGTGGTGCCGATCGCGGACCCCGCACGCAACGTCGTCGGCATCGTGCCCGGCAGGGATCCGAAGCTCAAGGGCCAGTACGTCGCCATCGGCGCGCACAACGATCACATCGGGCTCAGCCGCACCACCGTGGACCACGACTCGATCCGCATCTGGAATCACGTCGTGCGCCCGGAAGGCGCCGACGACGCCGGCAAGCAGGCCACCCCCGAGCAGCAGGCGCGCGTCGATTCCCTGCTCGCCCGGTTCCGATCGGCGCATCCGGGCCGGAGCCGCGCCGACTCGATCGCCAACGGCGCCGACGACGACGGCTCCGGCTCCGTCGCGGCGCTCGAGATCGCCGAGCGAATCGCGTCGCTCAAGCGCAAACCGAAGCGGTCCATCCTGTTCGTGTGGCACACCGGCGAGGAGAAGGGGCTGCTGGGCTCGCGCTACTTCACCGACC
>Ga0209055_1001505_pt1 | contig 15321 bp, 15 predicted proteins | sample GraSoiAngelo_110_FD_185875 | JGI IMG/M metagenome (GOLD analysis project Ga0209055, IMG submission 185875) | Grasslands soil microbial communities from the Angelo Coastal Reserve, California, USA - 14_0903_12_30cm (SPAdes) (version 2) | ecosystem: Environmental > Terrestrial > Soil > Grasslands ... | reverse complement strand
GACGCGGTAGGTCGCTCTTCCTTCTCAGGTCTTATGAGATCAGTGAAGGGCGACGGTCTTCTTCTATTGGGCAACCCTGGTTTGTCGCAGCTGTTCCGAGGGATACGTCGGTCGAAAAAGGGCAGAAAAGTGGTGCGTTGGACAGGATCGTATCCGGTTCAAGATCTACTCACTCTTAGGGAGCTGATTGAGGCGGGAAAACTAAGGTCTGTTATTGATCGGCGATATCCGTTAGAGCAGACTGCCGAAGCTCACAGGTATGTCGACACAGGAGAAAAGCGGGGGAACGTTGTCATCAGCGTTCACTAAAGGCGAGTACACGTATAGGCGACGCGGCTCAGCGGCTGCGACCGGCGACACCCGTATCACCGACCCGAAACCTTCCGCTGATCTTAACATTGTCGACCTCACTGGCTGGAAACTGCAAGTCGACGTTCTTGTCGAGAAACCTGTCGACTCTGTCATACGGCGCTAGAGCAGCAGTACCTCGGCTTCTTTCAGCTTTCCCGTCGAAGTATCTACCGTAAGACCCAACGCTTCCAGAGTAAACACGCCTAGGAGCGTCTTGTCCATCTTGTCACTGACCAGCATAGGTGCCACGGTAGACTTGCCACTCGCCTCCGTGTAGGCATACGACTGGTCGAGGGCTTCCTCTCCACTCGCCGTCCTGACCTTGACCTTACCCATTATGGGAAGTGCGAGTTTCTTGGCCAAGCTCCGGGGAACGGTTGTAAAAGTCGCGCCTGTGTCAACTAAAGCTCTCTCTTCCACCATTTTCTCGCGTCTGCCTTCTTCGATATCTCTAGGATTCGCGAACTTCACGCTCGCGTAAACATGTCCCATGGCTCTTGCATTATCACTAAGAAGGCCGGAGCTAATAAGCCTCGTCGTCCCTCGAGTGTCGCCAGGCTAGAGTGAGATCATCCTAGTTGGATAATCTCATCTTGAGGCTTTGAACGGTTCCATCGGCGTATGTCTCTTCTCATATAGCTCCCTTAACTTCGTCCCATCGTAAGGACCTAGCGCCCGTTTGAGGGATTCGAAAGATGTTCCAGTATAACAGACGAAAACTATGCTCGCAGCCAAGAGCGGCAGAGTCCAATCTTGCAAGCCCTGAGACAGCCCATAGATCACGACTACGATGAGGAATGTAATTGTTCGCTATCCAAGGGGGGATAGAGCGGATATCGTTCTTGTTCCGTAGGAAGAAGGGGACGAGAGTCCAGAAACTGCTCGCGAAATACCCGCGACGTCGCCATCGTTGCAAGGTCTTTTCCCACTCCCAAGATTGAAAACAGTAAACTCAGCAAGATGTTGAGAGCCTCGGTGGGCTTTTGAACTCCAAGTACTTGACCTCGAAGCCTTTTTCAGATGCTTCAGAGGATAAGTGGGCTTGTTGTCGACCCTTCAGGAATCGGTTACCAAGATAAGATTCGAAGCTCTACGTATTTATTTTCGCGCGACTAGATATGTACAGATTTCCGAACTTGTTGGAATTACCCTTTTTTTCAGTTTCTCACTAGTATTGTGGGACGGACATCCCGTAGGTCCATTGGATCACGTACTTGGAAACAACCTTTTGGCCGTGCTATTTTTCGCGATCTACGTGGGGCTAACAATTGTGGCACTGTCGTTTAAAGGTGCGAACCTGACCGAAAAAAGGCTAGGTTATTCGGTCTATGCTTCCTTCTTTGCCTGGATTTTCGGCTTCATCGGCCTTCTCGGATCGTCTTCAGTAGACTTCGAGGTAATGTATCTGCCCGCGTACACAGGGGCCATCATTGTAATGTTTCTACCTGCTTTGTTAAGATCTATGCCTATGGTGGATTTTGCTAACAGACGGCACCGCAACGCTCCTCCTGGGCAGTACGGTAATCTCAATGGAATGAATGCCGAGATCATTCTTGAGTCAAGAAACACTCTCAGAATAAAGTATACGTTTGTCATCGGGTTCGCTTTTGTGGCTCTTCTTTTGGGTGGGGTAGCGAGAGTGATGGCTAGATCAACAGTTACCGATTGGACCTCTTTTTTCTTAATCGCAGGAGTCTCTATACTTGCGACTTTGCCGGCAGCTGCGGGAGTGAGCTTTTTGATCGTGAGGTCTCCGGGTAATTCTGTCCTAGATACATACGAACGGGGAAAATTGTGGTATTATAACTCCGAGGAAAAGCTCGCTAACTTTTTCGTCGTACCGCGCTCCGCGAGGGAGGTGAACGGGCGAGCCATAGTATTCAATACGCTGCATTCTGCCAGAGTTAGGTTGAGACCACGAAACGAATCCGAATTGGCTATCCTTCTTTCCATGTTGGGACCTGGACAGAAGGACACAGGGTTACCTGGAAAGATACTCCAGCAGAGAACCGTTATTTTCTGATGCGCTTTGAAGATATTGGAGGTTAGAGAGTGCCGCCTGATCTACACCAACACCCATTTCGCATCCTCCTCTCCGAGAGGAGTTTGACCGGGGGCTCAGAGCGTAAGTAAATCGGCGATCGATTCTAGTATTTCACCACCTTCCAACATCGATAGTTATAAGCACAAATGCATCTGACCCGCGCGGTAAGGAACTGTCCACTGTTCGGTTTAGTCAAAATCTGCACGAACAGCAGCGTGCATTGCGCAGGGCCCTGAAGGAATTCGCTCCTCTATGATCGTCAACATGATACCGAGGATCATTGTCTTGGTAGCGCCACGTGACATTCGTCAGCGGTTCGAACCTCCGAACAATCCACTCGAAGCATTTCGCTGATGTTGAAAGTCAACGCCGCAACGAACGAGTGAAGACTTCAGACCGAGAACAGTTTCTCACCGTAGAACGAGCGGTGGTTCTCTGACCGAGGAGCCCCTTTGGAATCCTACGTTTAGATTCCTGGCGTTATCACTTCTCCGTAAGGTCCGGTCACCGCTACCATTCCAATACTTCCATAGGTGGCCACGTTCTGCTGAATCGCCTGCGACACTCCTGCTGAAGTGTTGGAAAATGTCCCACCCGCCCCCGATTGAACCATATTCGACGACGGGGACGGCGATAGACTTGACGATGACTGCGATGACGAGCCGCCGAGCTGCACTCCTCCGACACTAAAGTCATTTAGACAAAGTCCTCCGCCAAGAAAGTAGTCAGGCGCGAAGCTGGTTGCAAAATCTGCGGCTGCCATAGCGAGCCTCACTGGGAAACTCACTTCTTCGTCTGGGATTTGGGAAGTGAGATAGAGAATATCCCAGTAGTTGAGTTTCCAAACCTCATGTTTGAAGTACCAAATAACAAGATGGGATAACATTGGAAGCGCAATGGAGGTGAAGAAAAGTGCAAGATTATGATCCTGCAGCAAGCCGACGGCTGGGGCTACTGTCTGCCCCCACTCCTGGGTTACGAAGTCATAAAACGACTTACTTTGCCCACTGCGAGGTAGCCCTAAGAGATCCATGAGAAATCCCACACAGTCTACCGTAAGATCTATTCCTGAGACACAAGTACCTGTTGGATCGGTGAACTTCAGCGGATTATTTCTCGCATACGAATACGGATTTCCGGCTTGAGGGTCACTTTGTGGCGGGAAGGAAGGATCGCGTGTTACGAATCTGCCGATCGATGTGTTGTAGTATCGAGCTCCGTAGTAGTACAAACCGGTTGCTGTGTCTTGGGGCTTCCCAGTGTACTTGTACGTAGGATCCGTTCCTGAGGCCCCGTACTGAATACCATAAGGCTCATAATTGCTCGAAAAAATCGTACTCGTCCCACTTGTGACAAGTCTTGTATTTCCTAAGATATCTTGATGCAAGTAGTAGATAGTGCTACTTGTGAGTTTCGCAATGATCTGGTTTCCAATAAAGACATAATCGTTGACTGTCGTTCCAGCCTTCTCATAGAGGGTGTGGATCCCACTACTCAAGTAGGTGGTTGTCGTGCCGGACTCGAGGAAATGGTGACCTGGTATCTGAAAGGTCACCTGTGCAACAAAGTATTCTGCAAGGTAAACCATATTCTACTTTTTTCCATACGCTCGGTAGGCGGTTTTTATATGAAATTCAGACTGTGAAGCCTGTCGCCAGTATTTTATTTGCTCAGTTCACGTGAGGAGCAGTCGCGAGACCGAAAGGGCAAATCTCTTGAGGACATCATCAGGCATCCCGCTGTTCGGGATCTTGACCAGCGATTTTTCGAACTCGCGGAACAGCTTGAGGGATGGTCTCAGGATACTCAGAAGTTACTGAAACCCCTCGCTCCTCCGAGAAGTATAGGCCCGAGGCGTTTTGAACTGGACCAATTAAGGAAGGTGCTTGGAAAATGGTCTATCGAAATTATCACAATCCTCCATGCCCGAGGCCTTGTTGGATTCGCGGAACTTCGGAAGGGTCTGGAAGGGATCAGCGCGCGCGTCCTCTCGCAAAAACTGAAGGAGATGCAACGCAATGGACTCGTTAGTAGAACGGTTCTTCCGAGTACGCCGACAGGGGTGCGATACGGGCTGAGTGATAGGGGCCAGGTGCTCGTGGGTCTTGGACGGCCAGTAGTGCTGTTCCTCTTGAGCCAGAACTACCCTAAACGACGTCTATAGCGATGTCTCTTTTCACCTACTGGCCCCCCCACTATTGCCAGCTCAAGAGGGTGAACACAATGGGCCATGGGTTTGAACTTGCGTTTGATCCCACGCCCGATATGTTGAACTGATGGTTCAACTCCTACGCCCACTGACTCTGGCAAGCGGGACGTGACTTCCCTGCGGCTCTAATGCTCTTGTCGACCGGTCGCCTCTTGAAACCGAATTGGAAACAGTTTTGATCCGCTAAGATTTGTTAGTCGCTTATACGTACCAGTAAACCGGGGTTCAATTTTTTCGCCTGCCGACATTATCCAAGTTGGATTATCGCTTCTTGGGGCTTCGAGAGTTCCTGGTACCCGTTCGATGTTACGAGAACATCTTGTTCTAGGTTGCAGGTGCCGAACTTGCTCGTCACGGAAGGTTCGATGGTGAAGACCATATCCTTCTGCACCTCCTTCTCTCCCTGCTTACCATACCTGTTCGGCCATCTGGGACCCAGCAGAGGACCGATCTCATGAGTGCTCCTTCCAAGCACATGGCCCAATGCGTGCTTGTATTCTGGATAGCGTCTCTTGACGATTAGGCTTCTCCCTGCCTGGTCGACCTTGTAACCTAGAACCCAAGGCTTCAAAATGGCAAGAGCTGCATCGTTCGCTTCACGGGCAGTCTTGACCATCTGCTGCACTCCCTTCGGTACTGGTCCAGATCCGACGAAATAGTTCCTCTGAATGTCGCTGCAATAGCCATCATATTTGACACCAAAGTCCAGCTTCACAAAGTCCCCGTCTTTGATTCTCGTACCGTAGTATCCTATGTGGGCCATTGGCGCGTTGCCGACGACCACCGAGGGGCATCGGTCATATGCCCAGGCAGAATCCAATTTTCTCTCCCTCAGAAGCTTGTGCGCGAAATCGTGGACATCCTTGTCCTTCTTGCCCGGCTTGATCGCGTCCTCAACAGAATCGTAGATTTTTTCGCACTCGGCAATCGACTTCTTCACTAGCTCAACCTCAGCTGGGATCAATCTCGCTCGTAGAGCAATGGCGAGATCCTCTCCAGAGACTAGCCGTTTCGAGTAATCTTTCAAAGCAGCTTTCAGATATCTCTCCATACCCGACGAGAGCCCATCCGCTGCACCTTCATCATAGCTTGTGTTTACGGCAATCTTCTTCGGTTTTCTCTTCCTGACGAACTCGTTCAGCTTGGGTGAAGCACCCTCGCTACCATACCCGATTATTTCATCGTAGAACTTCTGCTGCCTAACTGTCTCTTCTTCGAGACTCCCAACAATAGCAGTCTTCGTCCCGGTCTGTTCGATGATGGCGGCTGAACGCCAGGTCAGATCGCTAAATCGGAGATCCTGTACTAACGGGTCCTCGTTGCCTTCTCGTGTGAACGTAATCCACATGTCAACCCCTTGCGCCTCCATGGTGTCCCTGACAAGCTTCAGCTTGTTCTTCAGGAACTCAATCTTGAGAGGCGAGCCAGCGAGTTTCATGCGTTGACGACTCCAGAGAACCAACTTATCATTTTGCCTGTAACCCCTTCTCGACACTCATAGGCTGAAGACTAGGCAGTTATCGGATCAGTCTTGCTGAATTGAGAATGAATACGAGCTCTGAGACCACATGAATACCTGCAGCGAATAATGGATTAAGGAGGCCTTGGAAGGCGAGGCCAAGTCCGATTCCGTCCACGATTAGTGTGCCATAGAAATTCTGCATGATCACATGGTAAGCCTGCTTACTAGCCTTGACGATCAGCGGAATCCTTCCCAGATCGTTTGTCATGAGCACGATGTCGGCTTCTTCGATTGCGATGTCTGTTCCTGCGCCCATCCCGATCCCTACGTTCGCAAGGGCGAGGGCTGGAGCGTCGTTGACGCCGTCGCCCACCATGGCGATCCTTCGTCCCGAAGCTGATAGTTGTTCGATGTACGATACCTTGTCTTCTGGTAGAAGCTCTGCGTGGACTTCATCGATTCCCACTTGCTCTCCAACAGTCTTCGAAGCGACCTGGTTGTCGCCTGTGAGCATGATTGTCGACAATCCCATTTTTCCCAACTCTCGGACTGCTTCCCTACTCTCCTTTCTGATCTTGTCCGAGATTCCAATGACTCCACAGATTCTTCCTCCATGAGCTACGAGGACCGTGGTTTTTCCTTCCGAAACCTTGCTGGTGATGGTTGTATCGACATCGTTTGATAATGCAATGTGCTGTTCATTCATCAGCAGACTGTTTCCGACGATGACTTGTTCTCCGTCGTACCACGACACTATGCCCTTCCCAGCCATGTAGTCCGATGAACTAGAGGACCCTGAAATGACTCCGAGAGCCTGGGCCTTTGCAACTATCGCGTGTGCAAGAGGATGCTTGGAGAACTTCTCTGCAGCCGAAGCATAAGTCAGAACCTGCTCTCTTGAGCATCCATCAAGTCCCACTACATCAGTCACTTCGGGATCACCGAGCGTGAGTGTTCCCGTCTTGTCGATCACGACAGTATCGACCTTGCTCATCTCCTGAACGTAGACCCCGCCTTTCACAATGACACCTCTCTTTGCAAGGCCTCCCATGACTGCTACGATAGCCAGAGGCGTGCCCGCGGCGACGCCGCATGCCCCAGCAACAACAATGACCGATATGGTTGAAATGAGATTCCGAGTCACGAGAAAGGTGATGACCGCGAAGATAATCGTAAACTCGACTAGCCAGGCGGCGAGCTTGTCCGATATTCTCTGGATGGGGCGCCTTCCTGCTCTCAGCTTCTTCAACTAGCTTGATGATCTGGCCGAAGACGGTCTCAGTTCCGACCTTCTCGGTCCGCACCTCGAAGATGCCTGACTCGTCAACGCTTCCAGCGAACACTCTGCTGCCAACTATCTTCTCAACTGCAAGTGCTTCTCCTGTGATGGCAGATTGATTGACGAATCCAGAGCCTTTGACGAGGGCTCCGTCAACCGGAATTCGCTCCCCGTCTCTAACAATTACGGTTTCACCGGGTTGAATTGTCTCTACATCGGTCTCGACCTCCCTTCCGTCCCGTCTTACAAGGGCCCTCCTCGGAATCGATCTCTCTAGCTTGACGATCGTTGCCCTTCCTTTGTCGACAGCGTAAGCTTCTATGAACTCTGAGAGCAGAACGAAAAACGTTACCACGACCGCTGCCGTAAACTGGCCCACGAGGAGCGAAGCAACTATCGCAACGGTCATCGAGACCTCCATGTTTATCGATCGGTGGCGGAGCGAGTGGAACGTTTCTACAAAGACAGGATAGCCGCCGACAAGGGTAGCTCCAATCGCTACATAGTCAATCGGTGAGATGCTGCGCCAGAATCCCAGATAGCTGAAAAGCGCCGCGATGCCCATCAGGGAGAGCCGGATCTCATCTTCTCTATTCTTAGGAGGTTCGCGGACAACCGAACCTTTCATCCCTTCGAGCACAGGGAGTTCATTTCTCGAAGTGCTCATCTGCTACTTGCGACCACTTGTTGAAGTGAGAGACCATTTCCTTGACAGCCCATTATATGCGTACCCTTCCTTATACGATAGAAGATCGAATCTCTGCTCATGGGCCAGACCATTGAGATCGAAGTTCGAGAATTAGGACCGGAGCTATTGCAAGACTATCTGCAATTCTTTGATCAGGCTTTTTCCGACTTTCCCCAATGGGCCGACTGCTACTGCGGCTTCTACGATACTTCTGCAGCTGATTGGGACGCGACATCCAACGCGGGTCCGGAACATAGAGCCGCTCGGTCCGCGCTGATTAGCGCTAGCAAAGCTCAGGGATTACTCGCTTACATTGATGATAGACCCGTAGGCTGGTGCAATGCTCAGCCCCGAGCCAACTTTGTCGACATGCGATCGTATAGAGTCGCGTTGACGGACCCGGGAGAGCCAGTCGGGTCCATAATGTGCTTCGTTGTATCACCCGGTTACAGAGAAAGGGGGGTCTGCACAGCACTTCTACGTGCCGCCTGTGACAAGTTTCGTCGAGATGGGCTACAGATAGCGGAAGGATATCCGACGACTAATGCTCAGAAGAGATTTGGAGAGATTCCGTGGGCAGAGGCGAACTACAAAGGACCATTAAACGTGTACTTGAAGAACGGGTTCAAGATTCATCGGCAACTCGAAGTATTCGCAATCGTAAGAAAGCAGCTCTGACCTTCGGGTCTGCGTGAAACGCTTCGCCAATTTTCAGCGCCATTTGCGGAGAAGTGTCTCCGCTTCGTCCACTAACTCCTTTATGATCGATGCTACTGGCCTGGTGTTCTTCACTCCGCTCACTGATTCTCCCGCCCAGTGTGGCATGGCCTTGAACGTCCAGTGGCCTCGCTAGTCATGGTGAAAGACTCCAAGGGCATAACAGGGACCATTTCACCGGTTGAGATGAGTTTCTTGTATCCCACGATGTCGCCTTTGAAATTCTGAGCTTCCTCTATGCAGAAACGAAGGACTCTATGAGGTGCGTTGGGCCAGCCTTCCGAGAAGGCCTCCGTAACAACCGTGTCCTCCGGCTCGCCCGCAATCAACGCCTTGACATATTCGGGATGCACCCCCGCCTCTGTAGCCGCAATGAAACGTGTCCCAACTCTTACTCCAGGGCTCCTGCAGCCAGGACCGCGGCCAGAGCTCGGCCGCTGCCTATGCCACCGGCTGCTAGCACAGGGACCTTGACAGAATCCAAGACCTGACTCAACAACGTCAGAAGACTGACCTTTCCACGAACATGCCCACCCGCCTCAACTCCTTGCGCCACTATCATGTCGCATCCGGCCTCAGCGGCAGCAATTGCTCCTTCGTTCGAGCCGATTTGCCATGAGGCCAACGCACCTCCCTCGTGCCCTAGATCTACCAGCGAAGGGTCCGGTTGGCGATAAAAGAATGCGACAACTTTCACGAGTTTTGCCGTCGTCTCCACTTGTTCGTGAATCTCGTTAAGATCGGAGACGAAGGCTTCTGGAATCAGAAAATTGGCTCCAAAGACCCCAGAAGTACGTCGCCGCATGTCCTCAAACACCTCGGTCATTTGGTTGGGATCAAAGGATCCCGCCTATACCATGCCCAGGCCTCCTCCTTCCGAGACCGCTGTTGCCAGTTGAGGGCGGGCTAGACCACCAATTGCAGCTTGTTGAATTGGTACTTTGCAACCAGTCAGATCGGTGAATCTTGTCTTGAGCATCTTACGAACAAGTTCACCGTACTACTAGTACGCAATTAGAATTTTTCCGATAGGCTCGGCTCAGGCAGCGACGAACGGGCCGTTGGCGACTTCCATCCGATGAGCCAGCTCCAGGAGAATGTCCACTCGCCTCTCTAGGTCGGGATATAGGCTGAGAAGTCCATGTCCGCCTCCTCCCACGAATAGTCCTGCAAGATTGCTCGTCGTTCCACCATTAGACTCTGAGTGGGCCTTTACGATCGCAGACGCAAGCGCTCGAGGCTTTCCTGTGAATTCAACAGACACTCTGTCGGCCCAGAGTTCGCGCTCTCGGTGAACTGCTGCTTCCACCAGCCGTAGCACTGGGTCGAAGGGGAAAGCGACTCTCGCCAGTTTCGCGAGACCTTTGGCAGCAGAATCGCCATTCTTGATGTGCGACAGCTCATGCGCGAGAACGGCATCGGTCTCGTCGGAAGACAAGGACCCAGCGAGCTTCGAAGACATTGCAACCACTCCCTGTCCGCTCAAGCTGATCGAAAAGGCACTGCCGAACAAGGCTTCTCGCAGAGAAACTCCGGACACTCCCATCTTACCACTGAGAGCACCGAAACCTGTGGCAACTCCGGAAAGCGAAATGGGGGCAGCGGTCATTCTCTCCAACATTTGCGAGAAAGAATACTTGCGAGCAATCAATGTCATTGCGGTCGCGAATCCCAGTGATGCCAGCAATGAACTTCCGAGTACCGTCCGAATAGTTAGTTGTGGATGAGCCCAGTAGTCTTGCAGAAGCATGCTGCACAACAAGAAGCTCGTTGCTAGAAACGACCAGAGGAAAAGGGACGATACTAGCATGGGTTGCAATAGCCGGGATCGTCTGGACGGATTGTAGCTCTGAAACGAGTAGAGGGCATAACATACCAGTTCGATAGCAACAGCTCCCCCTAAGATCCCTAGAGTAGTAGGCGCAAGGAAGAAGACGCGATAAAGGTCTAGGTCGATCGTTGTTTTGATCCCTTCCGGATCTTCTCCTCTAAGCGCTTCAGCTCATCCTTCGGGATATCATCGACGTAGTCTGACAGGGTGGAAATTACCGTTGGACCGAAAGCAGTCAGGAGTCGATCGACAAATCCCTTGACGACTCTGCCCTTTACTTTCTCTTCGGAATGTAACATGTAGATGTAGCGGGAGCCGCCTCTGCCAATGGCCTCGTCCCTTCCAAGCATTCCTTTCTTGTACAACCGGTCCAGAGTCGTGCTGATGGTAGAATATGCGAGTCCTCGTGAGGGCTCGAGGTCCTTAGCGACTTGTCGGGCCGAGGCTTTGCCCTGGCGAAGAACGCTTCCGAGAACCGCTGCTTCTAGGTCGCCGAGCTCCATGGACAGAGAGAGTTGTTCATAGCCCGGATATAAGTTTCTATCCTTGTCGGAACTCTTTGTGCGATTCCGGCTCAGTGAGAACGGATTTATGTAGAGTCTCTCGACTGATCGAACATCATTCGAGCCGATTTGATTGACTAGTTTCTGGGCTACGTCTTCATGACCAACCGCGAACCAGCCTCGACGATCAACCCGCCAAAGTCGAATGATATCCTTCTCGACAAATACTCCAGAACCTTTCTGCTTCTTCTTTCAGGAATCAACCTAGCACTCGGCCTGATATTCTACATCTATCCTCCGTTCGCCATTTCTTATTGGCCGTGGCCAGTGAAAGAGCTGGCCGTCAGGTTCTTGGGAGCTATATTTCTGGCCATAGCCTTCGGCTGCTGGTCTGCAGTTCACGCTGAACAGTGGCAGAGAGCCAAGATACTGGTGCTCGTCGGCGGCACCTTCTTCGGCATAACAGGCATTGTCTCCCTTGTCAGAGGAATCACTGTGAGCAGTGACGCCTCGACCTGGGCATGGACAGGATATTTCCTAATCGCAGCAGCCGGTTGCTTACTTATGTTGCAACGACATGGATGGCATCGTAGACAAGCGGAGACTCCGACGTCGACAATGCCAAGGGGTGCCCGATTGTTCTTCGGGATTCAGACCGGCGCTGTTGGAATTTTCGGAATCATGATGTTGCTGGTGCCGGGTTTGGCGCAGCAAGAGTTCTGGCCGTGGAAAGTGTACGTGTCCACTCTGCAAACATTCGCCGCGTTGTTTCTTGCGACGTGTCTAGCGACGGGATGGGCTGCTCAGCAGAAGGATCCTGAAAGAATCAAAGTATTACTGCCCCTAGACGCCGTTTTCCCGTCTCTAGCCTTAGTGGCGGTAGCCATCAGCTGGAGCGTCATCGTTGCTGAGAGTCCCAGCTGGCTAGTGACGGGCGTGTGGGTCGGACTATACTCCTTCGTGGCCGCGGGCTCAACCATTCTATATTTTGCGTTGACCAGACGATCACGCTAAACTCGCGAAAACGAAGCCATTGATCCCGAGTCCGTCATGATAGGTTCTAGAGCCTTGCTACTAGGATAGCGACTGTGACAGAAAGCAAACCTGCTGCGGGTAATGTCACTAACCAAGGCAAGACCATACCGCGCAACGCGGATACGATGACTTCTCTCCGACCGCCAATTCCTGCGGTAGAGCCCGCGTGGACATGTGTGGTAGATAATGGAGCGCCAAGATAGGCTCCTGCAGAGACCAATGCTGCGGTTGCGAGGCCGGCTTGTAGCCTCTGTGTATGATCAAGTGGGACTGCTCGACCGACGAGAGTTAGAGCTACACGACGACCCAGCACCAATGAGCCAACTACTATCGCCCCAGCGACAATCGAGTAAGGAACCAAAACTGCGTCAGCTGATCCCGCAAGGAAAAAGAAGGCGCCGAGAGCGGCCATTTTGGGAGCGTCATTGATTCCTCTCGCGTAGGCAGTAGCGGCCGCGGAACCCCAGTGAGAGATCCTCGCGAACCTTGGTGGGCTTTTCTTGTCTTCAGTTTTAAGCCGTCGGGTTAAACGACCAAGAATACTTAGTGCGATGAGCGCAACGAAGGGCCCAGCTGCAAGCGGCAGCAATACTCGTATGGCTAAGAAATCCAATTTCAGACTTGACACGCCGAAAAGAAAGATCCCCTGCAAAAGAACAGCCCCCAAGATTGTGTGCGTTGTGGAGACGGGAAGCCGAAAGAAAGTTGCTATCAAGATCCATACTGTAGCTCCGATAAGGACTGCCAAGATGAAAGATGAATCAGTCGCACTTCGGAGGATACTTTGAGGAGTGAATACCGTCAACAATCTTCCCGAAATCAGAATCGCCGAGACGCTTCCAAGACCGCTGAATACACCTCCCCAGAGCAGAGGTCGTCGGCCCAGTCTGGGACCCCCAGGTCCCGCACTAGACATTAGTGAAGCTACGCTCTTGCCAACATCATTCGCTCCATTCGCAAAAGCGAGGACGAAGAGAACAGTGAGACCGACTTCCTCCACTAGCATCGCCGAGAAAACACTCGCTTAGAGAATTAATCGGTTCACTCTAGGAAGCAATGCTGGTAACCCGTCTAGATGCCAATTGTGAAGAGGATGAAGAACATTGCCCAGAGGGGAAGTGCTAGTCCGAGTCCTACCAGGATGTTTTTCCGGAATATCTTGGAGCCGTCCAGCGGTGGAATGGGTATCATGTTGAATGATCCCAGTCCGACATTTAGTTCAAAACCGAACAGCGCGACCGTCGATAGGAATCCTGATGGTACAGCTAGAAGCAATGATAGAAACGCTATGGCGAATGCAAGGTTGGTTCCGGGTCCCGCTGCTGAAATGACCATGTTCTCCTGCTCGGGATCACGTGGTCTATACGTGGAATCGTAGCCGTAGGCCGCGATCGCTGCGGGCGCAATGTAGACTGCTCCGGGGGCGCCGAAGACAATGCCTCCTCCTGAAAATACCACGATGAACAGTGTCAGTAATAGTCCCCACATCCAGAGACGGAAGTGAGCGACATACCCGCGTCGTATTGCGACAAACTTGTGTCCCATTTCGTGGATGATGAATCCTGTCGCGGTGGCAACAAAGCCGGCTATGACTATCTCAAGGCTACCTATTCCAGTAAAGAGACCCACAAAGTTCTGGTAAGTGATCGCGATTGAGAGCACAAGCCAGGCGATGATGATGGAACTGATCTCTCCGGGACTGAACTGAGATGACACTTGTCCCTTAACCGGGGTAGCGTGGGCCCTGTCTTCTCATATTTCGATTTGCTTCTGAACATCTGACAAGGCAACTATGGTATCAGAATCCCTTTCTTCGCGGTTTCCGAGAGGGCTGTTTCTGAGAGGAGGCATGGCGTGGCCCAGGTTCCGCCTTATCAGGCTCTGAAGGAGGCGCCCACGGAGATTCGTCGAGCAGCCACTGTTGCGCTCGTCTGCAGTTCGGTCAGTCGCGCAATCGGAATTCTGACCTCAACCATCATCATAGCCACGCTACCAACCTGGGTTCCTGGCCTCTTAGCATACCAGCCTCTTCCCATCGCACTCCTCGTCTTTACAATTGGATGCGCCATCGTCGGCGGCAAAGGTTCTCACATAAGGGAAAGAATCGCGTCAAGAGACTACGAGAAGGCACGGTCCGCTAGTCTCTCCGCAGCTATTCTAGGCTTCATCATCGCCGGTGTAGTCCCTGGAGTACTCTACTTCTATCTCTACATGCGGGTTGGAAATGTGATGGTTAAGAGGCGACCTGACGACCCCCAGACCATCTACCTTCTACCTCATCCAAGCGAGGGACTCTTCCTCGGCCGATACATCGGATGGGCGACTGCGTATTTGCTCATCTTGTACATCGGCTATACTCAACTGCCCACAGGACTTCGAGGAATCAGCGACTGGCTTTCGCCTGTCCTCGGAGTGCACTTCAACACTCTGATAGTTGCCGTCTATCTCATCTTCACAAATCCCTTGACCTATCCTCCAGTCTTCTCCCTCTGGGTCACCGCCGGACTCTTGGGAGGAATCATCGCGGGAGGCAAAGTTGGACGGGGATTCATGGTCGGCCTCGCAGTCTTCCTCTCAACCCTGGGAGCAATGGGACTGGCTGCGCTCTCCATCTTTCGAGGCGTAACCTCGGGCGGCTTTCCAAACATTCCTCCTCCACCACCAGGCTTCTCCCTGATCGCGGCCGCGACAGGTCCGGTGGCAACAGACCTCTTACCTCTTTTTCTCCAAGCATCATCACCTACAGATCCAGCCTTCATTCAGAGCCTGGTTCTGACACTTGCACGAAACGCCGGCCTGATCTTTGCGATTGTGACAATTTCTGGACGCGCAGCTTCGCTGATCTGGCTGGGCGGGATTGACATCGCAAAGTACGTCTTTGTCCTGATACATGGAAAGCCAGGATTGAAAGAAAACCGGAACGTCGTCGACCGGCCGGTACTGAAAACCGCAGTAATCCTCCTGATGCTTCTGCCGATCTTCGCAATCCCACACATCTCAACTTCATCTCCCCCATTCCAAGCGCCGATTCCGGGCCCATACGAGCAACGCCTAGACGTTGCGCTCGGCATGCTAGGAGCGCCAAACATGAGCCTCCAGCTCACAAACCTTGACCTGTCAAGCAAGGGTCTCGTCCAAGACAACAGCTATGCTGGCGCTAACCTAGCAGCTTTCATAGTGAACAACAACGACTCGCAGGCTT
>Ga0209055_1001502_pt1 | contig 15331 bp, 17 predicted proteins | sample GraSoiAngelo_110_FD_185875 | JGI IMG/M metagenome (GOLD analysis project Ga0209055, IMG submission 185875) | Grasslands soil microbial communities from the Angelo Coastal Reserve, California, USA - 14_0903_12_30cm (SPAdes) (version 2) | ecosystem: Environmental > Terrestrial > Soil > Grasslands ... | reverse complement strand
TTGGGCCCCGGCGCCGGCGAGCAGGGTGGCCGCATCCTGTTTGCCGGGCCCCGCGAGCAATTGCTGGGCGACGCGCGGTCGCTGACCGCGCGCTACCTGAACGGCGAGTTGCGCATCCCCGTTCCCACGTTCCGGCACAAGCCGAACGGCAAGTTTTTGCGCATCTACGGCGCCCGCGCCCACAACCTGCAAAACATCGACCTGATGATCCCGCTGGGAGTGACCGTTGCCATCACCGGGGTCTCCGGCTCCGGCAAGTCCACGCTGCTGTACGACGTTCTGCATAAAGCGTTGCAAGCCAAAAGAGTGGGGGGCAACTACAAAGATGCCTGCGAACGCATTGAAGGAGACACGCATCTCACCGAAGTGGTGATCGTGGACCAATCGCCGATCGGCCGAACACCCCGCTCGAACCCCGCTACTTACCTGAAAGCCTTCGACGCGATCCGCGAAGTCTTTGCCTCGACCCCGGAGGCCAGAAAGCGCGGCTATCACGCAGGGGCTTTCTCGTTCAACATCCCCGGCGGGCGGTGTGAGGCGTGCCAGGGAGACGGCACGGTCACCGTCGAGATGCAGTTCCTGGCTGATGTGGAGCTTATCTGTGAGGAGTGCCGTGGAACGCGCTTCAAGAGCAGCGTGCTCGAAGTGCGCTATCGCGACCGGAACATCCACGAGGTGCTTCAGCTCACGGTGCGCGAGGCCCTGGCGTTTTTCTCGAGCGCGCCCCGGGTCACCGCGAAGCTGAAGATCCTCGACGAGGTCGGATTGGGCTATCTGCGGCTGGGGCAGTCGGCCACGACTCTTTCCGGGGGTGAAGCGCAACGTCTGAAACTTGCGGCGCATCTAATCCGCCCAGCCAACGCAGGCGTCCTTTACATTCTTGACGAGCCGACCACCGGGCTGCACTTCGACGACATCCAAAAGTTACTCACTGCCTTCCGCAAGTTGCTTGAGGGTGGCGCCTCGCTGCTGATCATCGAGCATAACTTGGACGTCATCAAAACCGCCGACTGGGTAATTGACCTGGGCCCGGAAGGGGGCGAGCAGGGCGGGCGGGTGGTGGCCACCGGAACGCCGGAGCAGGTGGCGCGCAATCCGCATTCTTACACGGGCAGATTCCTGGCGCGCGTGCTGAACAATCATTCGGGTGGGCAGGGGAATTCGCGAGGGGATTCCCATCCGAATACACGGCCAATCCCATCGCGATGAAGCATCGGGGAAAACGAACCGCTTACCTGATTGTAGGCGTCACTCTCGCTGCCTGCTCCCTCGCTGCCGCTCAAAGCTCGCAAAAGGCCCCGAAGCCGGCGCCAGCGAAGGCTGCGCCGGCCAAACCCACGCAGCCGGTCACGGACCAGCGCCCTGATCCAATCACCACGCTGCTTCAGGATGCCGCCGCCGCTATGGAGAGGAAGGAGTATGCGGCCGCCATTCCGCCACTCCAGAGCTACCTCGCGCAACGCCCCGAGGATGCCACGGCGCAGTTTCAATTGGGCTACGCGTATTCGGAACTGCAACGCTGGGAGGAAGCGATCCTCGCGTACGGCAGAGCAATCGCTCTCGACCCGAAACTTGGCGCCGCGCATCTGAACCTTGGACTGGTGTTGCTCGACCGGGAGCCCGCTGCCGCGGTCGAGCGCTTTCGCCGGGCGGCGGAGCTGATGCCGGAGCAAGCCCGCCCGCGATTCCTTCTGGCGGTGGCTCTGGAACGTACCGGCAAGCTAGCAGGCGCGATCGAAGAATATCAGGCGGCCGAGCGCCTGGACGCCAAGGAGTACGAAATTCGTTTCGCCTTGGGCCGCGCCTTACTCCGCGCCAATCGCGCGACCCAGGCAGAGGCCGAGTTCCGCGAAGCGCTGGCGCTCCGCGGCGACGCCGCTCCCGCGCGACTGGGGCTGGCGGAAAGCTTGCGGGCCCAGAACAAGCTGGAGGCCGCGGCGGCGGAATTCGCCGCTTACTTGCAGCTTCAACCGCAAGATCGCGAAAGCCGCTTGCGACGCGCTACGGTTTTGACGGACCTCGGCCATTACGAGCAGGCGCTTGAGGAACTCGACCGCAGCGACGGCGAAGCGGCAGCTTCGCTGGAAAGCTACAAGCTGCGCGCGGAAATTCGCCTCCAGCAAAAGCAATGGGCGCAGGCCGGCGAAATGCTGCAGAAAGCGCTCGAGCTGGCGCCGCGGGACGCCGAATTGCACGCGCGATTGGGCCGCGTGTGCCTCGAGAAGAGGGATTTCCCTGCCGCCGAGCGCGAACTGCGGCAGGCCTTGCAGCTCGATCGCAACTGGACCGACGCATTGCGCGACCTGGTGGCGGTGTACTATCTCGGCGAGCGCTATCAGGCCACGCTCCAGATACTCGACGAGCTCGACCGGCGTGAAACGCCCGGCGCAGGTTCTTGGTTCATCCGCGCCACCTGCTACGATAAACTGGGGAGGAAGGCGGAGGCGGTGGCCGCATACGAAAAGTTTCTGGGCCTGGACCAGGGTCACAGCGAAAACCAAGGGTTTCAAGCGCGGCAGCGCATCCGCATTCTGGCGCGCGAGCTGGAGCATAAGAAGAGATAGGATGGCTGTGCTCGGTCCCACTTCGCGCTGGTTGATTCTAGCGGCGGGGCTCTGCGGGCTGCTGTGCGCCGCGGCGCGGGCGGAGGACCGCATTGCGGTGCTCCTATCCCAGTTCACCCAGGAGACAGACCCCGTTCGCAAAGCGAAAGCCCTGCCCAAGCTCGGCGACGCGCAATTCGAGCTGATGCGCAAGGAAACTGCTGCGGGCAACTACGCCCAGGCGTTACACATCGCGCAGGAATATCGCGACGAAGTCCGCACCGCCACCACCGCGCTCAAGTCGAGCGGAGTGGATGCGGAACGCCATCCCAACGGCTTCAAGCAGGTCCAGATTCACCTGCGCAAGAGCCTGCGCGAAATCGACCAGGCGATTCTCGCCGCGGCGGAAGAGCAGCGCGAGGGTCTCGAGGCCGTTCACAAGGATCTCGTCAGCCTGGAAAAGGAGCTGATCGACATGCTCTTCCCGCGGCAACCGGGAAAGAATCCGGAAAAGGACAAACCGAAAGAGTGAGGTCCCATGCGAGCAAAGACCAAAGGATGCGCTTTGCTGGTGGCGGCTTTTCTGCTCGCCGGCACCGGTGCTGCCGGCAGCCCGCAAAAGAAGGATTATCTGAGCGGAATCGAAGCCGATAAGATTCGCGACGCGGAAGGCCCCTCGAAGCGAATCAAACTGTTCCTTGAGTTTGCCGGCGACCGGCTCAAGAAGCTCCAGTACGAGCTGGCCCGGCCGTCCGCGGACCAACGCCGGCCCGAGCGGCTCAACGGCCTGCTGAACGCCTACGCTGGCTGCCTGGACGATGCCGCGGAGTTGATCGAACTCGGCCGCGAGAAACAGCAAGATGTTCACGCCGGCATCAAGGAAATGCAGGCCAAGGCGAAAGAATTCCTCACTTATCTCCAGGAAGTCTCCACCAACGGCCCGGAGCGGGATTCCTACAAAGAGACCCTGGACGACGCGATCGAGGCGACAAAAGACGCGCTCGCGGAGGCCTCCAAAGCCGCCAAAGAAGTCGCGCCACCGCCGGTGCGGAGAAAGAATTGAAGCCGCGCACGACACGGGGAACCGCCCTGCCTGGGGGAGCGCGAGTCTTCCACCGGATGTACACTCGCCTCGGCTGCCAGGGGCGACCGCCGCACTTCGTTGTCGAACTCTATCCCTACGCTAACCTGGCACACACGATCCGGCTGCGCGAAGACGTAGCCCACGTGCGCCTGTCAGATGTGTTGCGGGAGGCGCCCCTGGAAGTGCTCGAAGCCGCGGCTACCATCCTGCTCGCGCGGCTCTACCACCGGCGGCCGCCTCGCGACCAACTCGAGGCCTATCGCAACTTCGCGCTGGCGCGGGGCACACGCCGCCGCGTGCTGCGGGTGCGCCGCAAAAGAGCACGGCGTGGCGCGACAGGAGAGCGCGGGAAATTCCATGATCTTGCGCACCTGTTTGCGCGATTGAATCGGCAGTATTTTTCCGGGCGATTGCACCGGCCGCTCCTGGGCTGGAGCACGCGAGCGTGGCGCGCGCAACTCGGCTGCTTCGACCCGGGCCTCGATCAAATCCTCATCAATCCGCGCCTGGACCGCGCCGAGGTGCCGGCGTTTGTGGTGGAATATGTCCTGTTCCACGAAATGCTGCACGTGAAGCATCCCCTCCGGGCGGCGAGTTGCGGCTTGCAGGCGCATTCGGCGGAGTTCCGTCGCGAGGAGAAGCGCTTTTTGGAATGCGAGCGGGCGCGGCGGTTTCTCATGCGACTCAGGTAGACGTGAACCTTGCGGCGGGAAACCACCCCGACAGGTCGTGGGCGCTACCGGCGGTGCGCCGCAGCACGCTCCAGTGCACGGTTGAGCTGGGCGATGCGCTTGCGAACTTTTCCCGCGTCTTCGGCTGACGGCAAAATCTCCAGATACTTCTGATAGGCCTTCACCGCCTCGGCCTTCGCTCCCTTTTTCTCGTAGGCTTCTCCCAGCAAGAGATGGGGCCGGGCAAAATTGGGTTTGGACCGCGCGGCGTCCTCGAACCGTTCGATGGCCGCGTCGTAATTCCCTTTCTTCATATAAAACATGCCGATTTCGAGGCTCTTGTGGGCGCGGTAAGGGTCAAAGATCGGTTCCTGCTTGGCGGGTTCCCCCGCCGCTTGGCGCTCGGGGGGTGGAGGAGGGTGCTGCTGAGCCTGTGCCGAGAATGCTGCCGGCCAGGCCAGCAAGATGAGCGCGTTCATTGCAGACGTTTGCAATTTCACTGTTGACTCACCAAAGCTGCATCCCTTCCCCAGGGGACCTGTCTCGGTGGGATTCGCTTTGCTATGATGAGAGTTGCCCCAGTGCGTGTCGCACCGCACCGGACAATTCTACTCGCGCGATGGAACTGGAGCAAAAAGTCGCCAGCCTGCCCTCTGAAGCCGGCGTCTATCTGTTCAAGGACGCGCTGGGCACGATTCTGTACGTCGGAAAAGCGAGGTCCCTGCGCAGCCGGGTAAAGTCCTACTTCCTGGAATCGAAGTGGATAGACGCAAAGACCGGCTCGCTGGTGCGGGAGATCGCCGACCTCGACTACATCGTGGTGGACAACGAAAAAGAGGCGCTGGCCCTCGAGAACAGCCTGATCAAGCAGCACAAGCCCAAGTTCAATGTGCTGCTGCGCGACGACAAGACCTATCCCTATATCCGCTACACGGCGTTTGAGAAGTATCCGCGCGTGTATGTGACACGGCGGCTGAAGAAAGACGGCTCGCTCTATTTCGGCCCGTATTTCCCGCACAGCCTGGCGCATCGGATCGTGCATTTCATCCACAAGCGCTTCCTGGTGCCTTCCTGCACCGTAGACCTGACCCGCGCGCACCCGCGGCCCTGCCTGCAATATTACATCAAGCGGTGTCTGGGCCCCTGCGTCCCTGGCCTGACCACCGACGAGCGCTATGCTGAAGCTGCCCGCGACGCGCGGATGTTTCTGGAAGGCCGGCGCGGCGACTTGCTGAAGAGTCTCGAAGAAAGAATGCAAAAGGCGTCCGACGAAGAGCGCTTCGAGCAGGCCGCAGCGTATCGCGACCTGATTCGCACGCTGGAAGAAATCGAGGAGAGGCAAAAGATCGCCGCCGCGCAGGGTGATGATACGGACGTGCTGGCCTGGTACGCGGAGCCGCCGCAAGTGGCCGTCAACCTGTTTCACCTGCGCGGCGGGCGCGTCGTAGACCGCCGCGATTTCTACTGGGAGGAGCTCGACGAGTTCGACCCCGCCGAATTCCTTCCCTCCCTGCTCAAGCAGCTCTATCTGGATGCGGCCTACCTGCCTCGGGCGATCCACGTGCCGATAGATTTTGAAGATCGCGCGCTGCTGGAAGAAACCTTGACCGAGCGCGCAGGTCGCAGAGTGGAGATTCTGACGCCACAACGCGGAACCAAGCGCGCGTTCCTCGACCTGGTGGAAAAAAATGCCAAGCACTCCTTCGAGCAGAGGTTCCGCGTTCTAAAACCGACTTCCAAGGCAATCGCTGAAGCGCTGCAAAACACCTTGAACCTGGCCGAGACACCCAAGCGAATCGAAAGCTTCGATATCTCGCACATCCAGGGATCGGACACGGTCGCGTCCATGGTGGTGTGGGAAGACGGGCGGATGAAGAAGGGCGACTACCGCAAGTTCATCATTCGCGGGGAACACGGCAACGACGACTTTGCCAGCATGCGCGAAGCGCTCGAGCGGCGATACCGCCGCCTGCAGGAAGAGCGCAGGCCGCTGCCGAGTCTGATCCTGATCGACGGCGGCATCGGGCAACTGCACGCGGCCGCTGCGGCGCTCGAAAAACTCGAGATCATCAATCAGCCGCTTACCAGCATCGCGAAAAAAGAGGAAGTAATCTATGCCTTTGGGCAGGAGGACGAGCCGATCGTGCTCGAGCGCCACTCGCCCATCCTGCACTTGATCCAGCAGATCCGCGACGAAACCCACCGGTTTGCGGTCACCTTTCACCGCCAGCGCCGCTCGAGCCGCACGTTGCACTCGGCGCTGGTGGATATCCCCGGGATAGGCGAGCGCACCGCCGAGAAGCTGCTGCGGCGGTTCGGCAGCCTCGCCCGCCTGCGCGAGGCCAGCCTCGAGGAGCTTTCCCGCGTAGTCACGCGGCCCCAAGCCCAGCACATCGTCCAACACCTGCGCAGCCAAACTCCGACCTGAGCTCGGATTCGATCGACGCGGCCGGATAAACGAGCTGAGGAGCCAGGGGCGATATCGTTACACGCCTGTCGCGGGATTCCTTGCAAGCAATCGGCGGGTATGCTAGCTTGGCAATGGAGGTAAGCTAAGCTATGGGCGATAACTTCGGATCGAAAGTGACTTACTTCGTCGTTGGGCTGGGCCTCGGCGCGCTGGTCGGCATCCTGTTCGCGCCGAAGTCGGGCGAGGAAACCCGCGAATTTCTGGTGGAGAAGGCTGACGAGGGAAGCAAATACGCGCAGAGGAAAGCGCGGGAACTGAAAGAGCGCGCCGAAGACTTGATCGAGAAGAGCAAGGAAGTCGCCGCCCGTCAGAAGGAATCGATCACCGCGGCGGTTGATGCGGGCCGAGAAGCCTACCAGCGGGAAAAGGCGGAAAAGGCGAAGGCATAGTAATAGTAAAGGAGGCGGCTCGATGGAGCACTGGCTTCCTTTCTTTGTAGCGGTCACCGCGCTGGCGGTGGTGCTGCAAACGGCGATACTTGTGGGGATGTATCTACAGGTTCGCCAGTTGAGCGAACGCCTGACGCGCATGGCCACCGATCTAGAAGCGCGCGCGCACCCCATTCTGTCTCGGCTGCAAGTTCTGCTGGAGGATATCCAGCCGCGAATCAGCAGCCTTGTCGCCGATACCACTGAGATCGTGCACCTAGCTCGCGGGCAGGCGCAGAAAGTGGACCGGGTGTTCTCTGAGGCAGCGGACCGGCTGCGGCTGCAAGTAATCCGCGTCGATCAGATTCTGACCGGAGCACTCGAGGCAATCGAGCAGGCCGGCGCCCAGATCCGCAGGACGATCTGGAGTCCGCTGAACCAGGCCTCTGCGTTCATCAAGGGCGTCAAGACCGGACTGTACGTCCTCCGCTCGCAAAACCGCCCGAGGGGCCGCAGCGTCGAACACCAGGACGAGGAGCTTTTCATCTAAGGCCAAGGAATCGAGGGTGGAATCCACCGGATTCCACCCTTTTTTGTGTCCGCGAGGTTCATGTCCCCATCCACCAGGGACGGAGCGCAATGGGAATGTCGCGCAACGCTCTGCTGGTTTTCGCCAAATTACCAGAGCCGGGCCGCGTGAAGACACGCCTGCTGGCTGCCCTCACTCCGCAGCAGGCTGCGGATATTCATGGGGCCTGTCTGGAGGATACAGCTCGCCAAGTCGCCCGTGTGCCGGGTTGCCGGCCATGGCTGCACGTTGCCGCGCCTCGCGACGGCGCGCAGCAGCTCGCTACCACATTGCAGTTGGACCGCCGATGGCGGATTGGCGTGCAGCGCGGGCGCGGCCTGGACGAGCGATTTCACCTGGCGTTTGAGGGACTTTTCCGCGAAGGCTACGAAAAGGTAGTGATCGTGGGCACCGACACACCATGGATGGGCAGCGAACGAATCACCCGCGCGGTGGAGTTGCTCAACGCCGCGGACGTTGTGCTGGGCCCCAGTGCGGACGGGGGCTACTATCTGATCGGGTCGCGCCGGGTGGTGCCGCAGATGTTTCGCGCCATTGCCTGGGGTACCTCGCAGGTTTTCGGGATGACCATCGGCGCGCTCAAAAAAGCGCGCGCCAGTTATTGCCTGCTGCCGCGCGACTTCGATCTGGACCGGCCGGAAGATCTCGAGCGCGCGGGTGACCTTCTGCGCCGCAGCCCGCACCGCGCCCCGGCACTGGCACGATTACTCGCTAATCTGCGCGATAGCAGACTGAAGTACGCAGTCACCGGTCTATGAAGCAGCTTCCAGTCTCCTGAGTCAGAAGTTCTAGAACAACAGACAGTGGAGTCAGGGGGTCGGAGCTTCAGCTCCGACTTGTTGCCGATGCCAAGATTATGGGCTTCAGCCCCTGAAGCTTCAGGGCTCAAGAGCCCCTCGCTCGACCAGCATCTGTTGTCGGACCTAAAGGTCCAACCCCCATTAAGTTGGAACGGCACTAGCAGATCCAGCCGCCGCCGAGGACGCGCTGGCCGGAATAAAACACGGCGGCCTGGCCGGGCGTAACGGCCCGCTGAGGGACGTCGAAGCACACGCGCGCGGTGCGGGCGTCGAGGCTTTCGATGGTGGCGGCGGCCGGCTCGTGACGGTGACGAATCCTCACCATAACTGCAGTGGGCTGCTCCAGAGAGCCGACTGAAATCCAGTTGATCTCGCAGACGTTGCAGACGGCAGTGCGGAGTTCGTCGTCTTCGCCGACGATCACGCGGTTGTTCGCGCGGTCGAGCCCTACCACGTAGAGCGGGCGCCCGGCGGCCACGCCCAGACCGCGCCGCTGGCCCACCGTATAGCGGTGGAGGCCCTGATGCCGGCCGACCACCTCTCCGTTGGTGGCTACAATCTCGCCGTCCTCTTCGGGCAGCGTACTTCCCTGCTCCTCGAGATACGCTTGGATGAAACGGACGTAGTTGCCCGAGGGTACGAAGCAAATCTCCTGGCTCTCAGGCTTTTCGGCGACCGGGAGTGCGGCGCGCCGGGCAATGGCGCGCACCTCCTCCTTGGTCAACTCGCCGAGCGGGAAGACGGTGCGAGCCATCTGCTCCTGAGTCAGGCCGAAGAGGAAATAGGACTGGTCCTTGGCGGCGTCGCGAGCACGCAGCAACTCGTAGCGGCTGGTCGCAGGATTCTGCTGGATGCGGGCGTAATGCCCAGTGGCCAGGCGGTCAGCGCCAATTTGCCGCGCCATCACCAGCAATTGGTCAAACTTGACGTGGTTATTGCACAGCGTGCACGGAATCGGCGTGCGCCCGGCCAGGTATTCGTTGACGAACGGGCGCACAACAGTTTCCTCAAACTTGTTCTCGAAGTTGACGACGTAGTGCGGGAAGCCCAGGTGCTGGGCCACACGCCGCGCGTCGTACACATCGTCGAGCGAGCAGCAGCGGTGGTGCACCGGACCGTCGCCATGCATCTGCGGCAGGCGCCGCTGGTTCCAGAGCTGCATGGTTAGGCCAACGATAGGCTGCCCTGCCTCGCGCAAGATCGCCGCGACGGTTGAGCTATCCACGCCGCCGCTCATGGCCACAGCGGTGACTGCCGAGTTGTTCTTCTCCAAGCTCATCCTGCGAGAAATGGTGTCATCCCGAGCCCGCCGCGCGGCGGCCGAGGGATCTCTCTGAAAGATCCCTCACTGCGTTCGGAATGACAGCAATGTCAGATTCGCTTCGCGGCGACCTTCAGGCCGCGGGCTAAAGCGCCGGCCAGAGGCCGGCTTTACAGGGCTGTAGCACACCGTCTCGGTGGCGGTGTACCCGATTTGTTTCATTGGGCAGCGACTGGCTTTTTGTAGACGGGCGAAAGCTCGCGCAGGTGCTCAACCACAGCGGGGACTGTTGCCAGCGCGAACTCGACGTCTTCCTCCGAGGTGTCGCGGCCGAGGCTAAAGCGCAAGCTGGCGCGCGCATCTTCCGGCGCGAGGCCGATAGCGGTCAGCACGTGCGACGGCTCGATGGCGCCCGAAGAGCACGCCGCGCCGGTCGAGCAGGCCAGACCCTTCAGATCAAGCGCAATCACCAGCGCCTCGCCCTCCACAAACGGAAACGTGATGTTAGCCGTGTTCGGCGTTCGATGGTCGCGACTCCCGTTCACCCACGCCTGCGGCACCTGCTCGAGCAGGGCTTGCTCGAGCCGATCGCGCTGCGCCGCAACGCGGGTGGCGCCGTCAGACAACTCCTCCCTTGCGAGCTCGGCGGCCTTGCCCAGGCCCACGATGCCAGCCACGTTTTCGGTGCCTGGGCGGCGGTCGCGTTCATGATGACCGCCATAAAGCAGCGGTTCGAGCCGGGTGCCCTTGCGGATGTAAAGCGCACCGACGCCCTTCGGCGCATAGAGCTTATGGCCAGAGATGGAAAGCAAGTCCACACCAAGCCGGTTCACGTCAAGGGGAAGCTTGCCGGCAGACTGCACAGCGTCGGAGTGAAAATAGACATCGGCCTCGGCAGCGATGCGGCCGATCTCTTCAATGGGTTGCAAGGTGCCCAGTTCGTTGTTGGCGTGCATCACGGTAATCAACACTGTCTCGGGCCGGATGGCGTGGCGGATGTCTTCCGGGTCCACGCGACCCTGCTGACTGACCGGGACGTAAGTGACCTCGACGCCGCGGCGCTCGAGCGCCTGACACGCATTGAGGACCGCGTGGTGTTCAATGGCGGTGGTAATCACGTGCTTGCGCCCTGCCCCGGCCCTGCCGGGAGCAGCCGCAACCACCCCGAAAATCGCCTGGTTGTCCGACTCGGTGCCGCCGCTGGTGAAGACGATTTCCGCGGGCCGCGCGCCCACCAGCGCCGCCACCGACTCGCGCGCGCGCTCCACCGCGGCTCGGGTACGCTGGCCGAACGAATGAATCGAGCTGGCGTTGCCGAATTCATCGGCAAAAAACGGCAGCATGGCCTCGAGCACCCGGCGGTCCACCGGCGTAGTGGCGTTGTGGTCAAAATAGACGCGATGCATGGCCTGGCTCGCAGCAGAAGGGGTTACTTCGCAGGCTCTTCCGCTCAACTCTCCAGCTTCCAGAATAGCCTCTGCTGCAAGGTGGGTCAAGGCGCGACGCTTCCGGGCAGCCTTGAGCGAGGCAGGGCAACAGGTGGACAGAGAGAATGGGGGAAGGCGGCTCACCCCCACCCCTACCTTTTTCTGTAAGTGTTGATTCCAGGGAATTTTAAGTCCAATGACTTTGTAAGTGCGGATTCCAGAGGATTTACAGCGCCGTTTTTCGCAAGTGCGGATTCTAAAAGGCTTGCGAGCGTGGAGATGAGAGAGCGCCACCGTGTAAGAGTCAGTCCCTTCTGCAAAGCTCTTAGCGTGAGCTTTACACCTCATGCTACCTCGGCAGTAATAGTCGTCAACGCGAAAATGAGCTGCGAAAAAGAAAATGCGCAAAACTCGCAACGAGGTTGCGAAACAACTGGTAAAGTCTCGAGCAGCTGGCCCGAGTGTGGATTGCAGTAGAGGAAGGAGAGCAAAATTCTACTTCAGCGACCAGCAGCGGACCTCTTGCCCGCCTTCTTCATCTCCGCGACGGCTGGAACGGAGGCTGCTGCCGGTTTCTTGGCGAGAGCCTGCCGCTCACCCAGACTTTTCTTCAGAGCCTCCATCAGGTCGATCACTGGCGCGAGCTTAGGCTGGGGCACAGTCGCCACTTCTTGTCCTTGCAGCTTCGCTTCGATCAAAGCCTTCTGCCTTTCCTGGAACCCATCGTAATACTTCTTGAGGTCAAAGGGCGCGGCAAGACTGTCGATCAACTGTCGGGCCAACATTTTCTCCTGTTCTTTCAGCTCGATCTTGTCGGTCTGGCCGTACTCGGCCACCTGCCGGATCTCGTTCACGTAGAACATCGTGTGCAGGGTGAGGCCGTTGGCGCGAGGCCGGATGATCACCGTGTGCTCGCGCTGGTGCATACAGACCTTGGCTATCGCCGCGTAGCCAGATTCTTCCATCGCGTCGAACAGGAGCCGGTAGGCCTTCTTTCCGGCCTCTTCCGGCGTAGCAAAATAGGAAGCATCAAAAACCAACGGATCGACCTCCTCCAGCTTCACGAACTCCAGGATTTCCATGGTGCGGGCCGAAGGCGGCGCAATCTTCTCCAGCTCCTCATCGGTGAACAGCACGTACTGATCCTTTTCGTGTTCGTAGCCCTTCATGACTTCTGAGCGCTCGACCATACGATTGCAGTTAGGACAGAACAAAGGTTGGCGCAGGCGCGTATGGCACTCTTTGTGGAGCTGGTTAAAGCTGATGCGCTCGCTGCGGGCAGCCGAAAACAGATCGATCGGTATGGAAATCAGCCCGAACGTGAGATGTCCCTTCCAGACAGTAGAAGCCATGATGAATTCCTTTCACTAGAAAATGCCCGCACTGGGAATCAGTAGCTTAACGGAGGTGGGACGATGATGCAAGGCAACCGATTCGGTGCTGCAGCACGAGGTGCATTGCGCTGTTTCCAGGGCTCCGGCGGTGACCGCCGTCGCGAGCCCAACGCTTCTTAGCCTACTGGGTTTGCTCCCCTCCCTCGTCTCCAAGTGCAAGAGCCAGCATTTTGAGTAGCTTTGACGAGTCTCTCTTCTCCCAATTTTGCGGGAGTTCGACAAAGGCCAGCTTTCCGGGTCCCAGCGCTATTGGACCTTTCGACACCACGGTCGTAGTATCCCAGTGGAGCAGAGCGTTGCTTGGGCGAAACCGGCACAGCGCCGGAAAGCGGAAAGTGCAAAGGAAGACCCAGATGGCCGCAGATGACAAGCAGGACCTGCACGACATCCTGATCGAAGAGACCACTCGGGGTCAAAAGCACCCAAAGAAAGCCTTATCGTTGGCCCGACAGCGCATGATCCGCCGCGTGGGCCGATTGCTTGCGGATCCCAATTGCGACAAGACAACTTTTCTGGAAGCTATTAGGGCGTTCGGGCTGCCAGACGAATCTGCTGAGTTTCGGCAGCTCCTCGTGTTGTGGCGGAGGCGCCACGGGAACGGGTAGTGGCTACCCGTTCGGCTGCCCGGATGCGTCTGTCTTGCTCTTCAGGAGACAGAGTCGAAAGATGTCCCGCTATGATCTTTGTGAACTTCTTATTGAACTCTCGGGCGGAAATCTTCCGTTTCTTTTTCTTTGGCTTCTTCGATTTTTTCGGCAAGGTGGCCTCCGATGCGTCGCGCTAGTTAAATCGTATTATAGGCTTGCCGCAGAGGCAACGCCACCTATATCCCGCGTTTCTGGATGTAGACTACGCCCAATGGATTCCACTCCATGGCCTCCCTCGGGAGTGGCAGCTTGGGGACCGCGCCATAGGGCGATCGCCAGCGGGATGCCGGCGCTACAAAGCGCGGGGCGAGTTCGTCCCCACGGATAAAAGAGCGCTGGGTAGGACAGGCATTCCTGCCTGTCCAGGATTGCACTGGCAAGGGGCGATACGACTGTGCGAACAAGAAACGGGTCGGCACGGATACAGGTCCTAGCGATAAAGTTGGGCGACGAACTCGCCGTAGCCGTTATAGGGCAACGTGGGGATCCGCTTCTGCGAGGGCACGTCGATTTCGCTGGCCTGCGACCAGCGGGGATGCGGTTTGGCGGGATTCACGTTAGAGAGGAAATCGTATTCGGCCGGCACGAGCTTATTCCAGAACGTAGGCGGCTGCTTATCGGTGAACTCAAACAGGGTGATGCCCTTGATGCTCTTGTAGCCGTACTTCCAGGGCACGGCCAGGCGCAGCGGCGAGCCGTTCTGATTGGGAAGAACGTGGCCGAAGCTGCCGACGACCAAAAACGCGACTTCATTCGTGGCCTCGTCCAAGCGCAAACCCTCGAAGTACGGCCAGGGGTACCAGGTCTGCTCGCGCTGGCCGGGGCATTCTGCGGGGCGCAGGAAGCTCACCATGCGGACATGCTTGGCTTTGGCCGTGGGTTTGGCCCACTCGACAAACTTGGCCATCGGGAAGCCGATCCAGGGCACCACAATGGACCACGCCTCGACACATCGCAAGCGATACACGCGCTCTTCGAGCGGAAAGCGCTTCAGCAGATCATCCACGTCGAACTTCAGCGGCTTTTCCACCAGGCCGCGGACTTCGATTTGCCACGGGCGCGAGTGGAACCCAGCGGCCAGCTCGGCCACGCGGCGCTTGTCGGTAAGGAATTCGTAGTAGTTGTTGAAGCCCGCGGTAATCGCTTCCGGAGAGATTTCCCTGCCCTCCACTTTGAATTTGGGGTTGCGCTGGGCGGTGAGGGAGCGAAGCTCGGCCGAACGCGGCGTGGTGCCGGCGGTGAAGACTGCTCCCAACCTCGAAGCGAGGCCGCTGACGCCGAGTCCCGCCGCCTGCAAGAACCGCCGCCGAGCGTGATAGATGGGTTCGGAGGAGACTTCGCGCTCGGGCAATTGCCCAGGCTTGGGTTTGCGGATATTCATGGCGCCTCATTAGATGCCAGCACTAGGTGATCCGCAACAACTATCTACCGCGAAAGCCCGGCTGCGGATTGCGCTGGTGCGCGGTTCTGCGGCCCCGCCGCGGCGATGGCGATGATGTCAGGGCGGGGGGCGGGGGATTCAACAGGGTGCTAAAAAAACGCAGCAACTCGTCATTTTCGGCGAAGAGAGATTCCTCGGCCCGACATCCCGCAAGGCGGGATCGGCCCTCGGCATGGCAGGCAAAGGCGCTTTTTCCCCGGCCTGTTAAGGTCCAGGCGGCAGGAAGCACCTCCCGCCGTACGTTACCTTGACAAGTACCAGAACGTTAGATACTTTGCGATTCTGCTCCGTCGCCCCGACGGTAACCCCGACCGAGCGGAGTCGAAAGGTATCACGGGGAGAGAGACCTTGACGGCACGGATAATTACCCTCGTCACTGACTACGGCACGAGCGACCACCTTGTGGGCACGCTCAAGGGCGTAATCCTGAACATCAATCCGGAAGCGAAGATCGTGGACATCAACCACCACGTTGCGCCCTATGACGTGCTGGATGGCGCTCTCACGATCGGCGCGGCTTACCGCTATTTTCCGCCGCGCACGATCCACGTAGTGGTGGTGGACCCGGGCGTGGGGACGCAACGGCGCCCGCTGCTGGTAGCCGGAGAGACGCACTACTTCATCGCGCCGGACAAC
>Ga0209055_1001500_pt1 | contig 15340 bp, 22 predicted proteins | sample GraSoiAngelo_110_FD_185875 | JGI IMG/M metagenome (GOLD analysis project Ga0209055, IMG submission 185875) | Grasslands soil microbial communities from the Angelo Coastal Reserve, California, USA - 14_0903_12_30cm (SPAdes) (version 2) | ecosystem: Environmental > Terrestrial > Soil > Grasslands ... | reverse complement strand
TCCCAGCCATTTTCACAATTCTGCGCGTTGCGCTGGTGTTCTGCGGCGGTCACTACCCTCGTTTCCGAAGGAGTTAGCCTGGAATGATCGCAGAGCCCAGCGCCATTCTTACAGTCGGAGACGTTGACCTGGCGTTTGGCAGTGTCCACTGCCCCCGCTTCCGACGAACTCAGTTTGGAGCGGTCGCAATCGCCTACCCCGTCTCTGCAGTTGCCGAAGTTGCGCTGGTGCTCCGCGACGGCCATTTCACGGGCTTCGGACTGGCTTAGTTTAGACCGGTCGCAGGACCCCCTGCCGTCGTTGCAGTTGGAGACATTACGCTGGTGATCGGCTAGTGCCAACGCGATAGCTTCGGGTTCGGTTAGTTTCGAATGGTCACAGGGTTCGAAGCGGTCTCTGCAATTCGCAATGTTGCGTTGGTGATCGGCGAGCGCCACGCCGGCTGATTCGGATTCGGTCAGCTTAGAGCGATCGCAGGCCCCGCGGCCGTTCTTGCAAGCTTCCAGATTCTGCGCAAGATCAGAGGACTGAGCAAATGCCAGAATAGGCAAAAGACTGAGGCAAGCTATTTGCGCCCAGAGATATTTCCGTAGACTGACTTTCATTATGTGCCAACTTTCGATTGATAGGCAAAGCTATGCTGCAGCTGAGGCGTATACGAGCAGCTCTTGACGGTCCTTCAGCTTCAAGAAATGAAGTGTCCAGGCTATGCAGCTTTGTACGTTTAATTCGGTGAGATCCAACTTCTTTGCGATATCGCCATCATTGAACCCTTGACCCAACAAGCGATAGATCGGGCCAAGGGCACCCATTTGCTCCCAAAAGCAGCGCATTTCGTGCCTCCTCTTGGCATTAATTCCATCGGCAATCTTCGCGTGCCGAGCCTGCCCATCTCCAGCATTATGATCGCCCATGGGACTGAAGAATAGCTGGTCCAAATTGCTCAGTTCCGTTTTCTGGTCCACAACAGATTAGCTTCGTTGTGCAGGACAGAGCCGTTGCTGAAGTAAGCTGTTTTGACCAGACTTCCTCACAGCGGCGCCGCTAAAAGTCTTGATCGCTGTGGAGGTACGTCTTTGGAAACCCGTATCTTTAGATTGCTGAGAGTCATGAAATTATGCGGCTCGGCCGACGGGCCATACTGCAAGCACACGAGGGATGGGCACTCTGGGGGAACCTTCCGACGGTCAGCAGGCAATAGCTGGAGTGAAGCTGCTGAGACTAGACTTGGTCATTCTGGATGTCGAGCTCGTGAACTCCAGCGGTCTGGAAGCAGCCCGTCAGATCCGCCAACATAACTCTTTACAGCGGATGCTGATTTTTACCGTCTGCGACTCCGACCGGGTGATTCATGAGGCGGCATACACTCAGTCAATAATTCTGGGGAGACGTCGATCGGCAAATCGGGGAAAACCGGGTTCGCGCCGGACCGTGCCGCACGGCTCGCGATATGAGCCATTCTGCACAGTATTGCTTGAGCAAGTGAGCGAACCTATTGGTGTCTCCCGAGGAGCGGTCTTTCCGCCAAACCAGACGGCTTGACCTGCCCTCTTCGGGAAGGCCGACCCAGGCGCAGAGCAGGTTCGCCCCACGGTACAGGCGTGTTCAAGAGCTGCAATCCGCAACCCGGTTACGTTCTTATAAGCGGTGCATCGTCAGGGCCGGTCGAAGGAGAAGTCTTGTTTCTAGCGAGCAAGATCGTGTGGGCTGGAATTGCCTGCATACTTCTGGCGATGGGGGTGTTGGGACTAGGTACCAAGTCGTTCGCGTCGGAAATCAGCCTCAGCAAAGAAGAACTAGCCGCCCATGCGAATAATCTTAAGCAGATGCAGCAAACGCTGCATGACAAAGGACACTACCGGGGCAAGGTCGATGGCGCCTTCGGTCTACGGACCCGAGCCAGTATTCGCGCCTATCAGAAGGCTGAAAATTTGCCAATCACGGGGCAAGTGGATTTTCGGACTGCAGATAGACTCGGGGTCAGACCTGAATCGAGCTGGGGCAGTTTCAAGGGTGAGCAGAAGGTTGGGGACCGCAGCGACAGGGCCGGAGCCGAAATTAAAAGAGGGAAACCGTCAGCGGGGATTAGACGGGCTCAGCGTAGAGCAAGCAATCCTTGGCGGAAGGAAGTCTCAAGGGCTGCTGCTGCCGAAGACAACCGCGGAGACGACACTAATAAACAACAAGCGGAGAACGATAAACGCGATCAGTAGTTCAATTTTTACGAACAATTCCTCGGGATATTTATGATGAGCAAACACGCTCTGAATTTCACTGCAAGGGGTCTTCTGAAGAGGATCGGCAATCAGAAAACTTCGCGGGCGTACCGAAATAGAGAGACCATCTTTCGACAAGGCGATGCGGCTGACGCGATGTTCTACATCCAGGATGGCAACGTGAAGCTCTCGGTTATGTCCAAGCACGGCAAAAGAGCGGTCGTTTCAATCCTGAGGCAAGGCGACTTTTTTGGTGAGCGCTGTCTCGTGAGGCGGTGTCTAAGAATGTCCACCGCAACGGCAATTCACCAGTCCAGCATAGCCCGAGCTGAAGAGAGCGACCGTGGCGCGGATCCAGCAAGAGCCTGCGTTTGCGAAGCTGGTTATTGCACATCTCCTTTCACATATCGTTCGCATCGAGGAAGGCTTCGCGGACCAACTCCTTAATTCCAGCGAAAAGCGATTGGCGCGGATTCTCTTGCTGCTAGCACGCTTCGGAAAGCCATCCGAACCGAAGTCCGCGGTCCTGAAGGTGAGCCAGCAAACTCTCGCCGAGATGGTGGGTACTACGCGCTCAAGGGTGAGCTACTTCATGAACCGGTTCAGGAAAATGGGATTCATCCACTACAACGGTGGCTTGCAGGTGCACCGGGGGCTGTTCACCTTCGCCCTCCAGAAGTAAGCAAAAGGCGAGTTCCCGCATGCGTTCAACTTGACACCCGTGTGGGTAAAGTTGAACTGGAGATTGGAGCCATATGAAGCTGTACATTGGCAATAATTGGCGGCTATGGTTGGGGCTGAGTCTGAGCGTCTTTGGGGTTCTCATTGCCCTCCTGGGCCTCGGCATGGACATGACGTTGACATTTCTAGCGCTCGCCGTTCTAACTGTGTCCACGGGCCTTATCCAACTTTCCCTCTGGTCAAAACGTCGTCAGTGCTGGCTTTGATCTTTGATAAAGATGCATGCTCGTCCGACAACGATCTGGAGAAGCGTCCTCAGCTCAGGTGTGCAATTTTGACCAGACTTCGGGGACTCTGCATGGGATAATTCACCAGGCGCTGAATGACAGAATCGTTGTGCGCACGGTTCAGTCGGGAGAACACTCCATGCCCACTAAATCCAAGACGCGAATATTGGTAAGGCAATAGTCATGCTCAGAGCCGCGAGACTGGAAGCTATTGGCACCGGTGGTTCCGGCGGTTTTCCAAATAAATTCCCCTCACTCTTTATTGGTGGGCGCCCGTGACGTCGCGTCCCCGGAGGAGGAGAAGTGATATGCACCCGGCAGATCTAATGAAGCCTGACCTGTTGAGCGAAATCGTGCTGCTGGGTAGCGGTGGGCTGCTATTTGCTGCGCTGTTGCTGATCGTAGTGACCGCGCTAACGCGAGCTTAAGCCCGGCCAGCCAGTTTTTTGGAGAGGATTTTATGCCGCCAACTGTTCAAGTTGGCACGATTCTGGTCGAGGACCGGCCGTTGATCGCCCAGGTTCTTGGGCTGGAGAGTGAGCCTTATTCGGGGAACTGGAGCGTGGTCAAAGCTCTCGATAGCTTCGCGCTTGATCGCAAGATCCACGCTGCTGGATGGAACTTCTTCTTCATGGCGGCAGAAGCAAAGGTGATGTTCTTTGGCGCTCTCGGAGCGAAGAAGATCCAAAATGCGTTGAAACGAATTCTGGTGAAGGTGAGGCACCAAAACTTCAACAGCCTCGAAGTAACTGGGATCGTTGCCAAGCGTTTTCTGGATGTGCCTTATACCACCGTTTCCGCGCACTCGCGCCATATCCCAACAGAGCTGCTATTTTGGATGGCGCCGAGGCACGGCGGATGTTCCAGCGCGACGCAGAGTGGGCCAGAGGTTGAGCGCGTTCTCCGGTCCGGAGAGTAGAATTATGCGACTTAACGAGAATCAAAATCTCGAGCGAATCCTCGAGTCTGCAGTTGTTGTGAGTTGGGTAGACCTGATGCGCGGCGCCCAGAGCGGCCTGATTCATATTGAATATGGCTTCGCCCCGAGCGGTACTTTGGATTATCTGCAGGTCTGGTCATCCATAACCCGAGGTCATTGGCTTCTGGCTTGTGCGTACTGGATGTCAGCTTCCAAATTTCACGGCACCGGTGTCCACTTCGAGAATGGATATCAATCGGAAGGTCTGGCGCACATTCTGGAATTGGTGATGCAACACCAGAACGCGTTCGTGCTTCCCCCGGACCGTGGCCGGCAGGGACTGCTTCAGATTCCAACGCCCACGCAAGAAGAGATTACGGCGGCCGCAGCGTCGGTGAGCGAAGCTTTCGACCGGCTCGGCTCAATGCTCGCACAGCCTGTGCTGGTCTGAACTCTGCGCGTTCGTTGATCTAGTTCTCCTTAGGTTTTGGCTTCCACAAAGAATGTGTCTTGACCGACCAAAACTGGTCAAAATTACTCACACTCGTCTTTTTGGCTGTCCCGTTTGCCCAGCATGTACGCACCGGTTTAACAGGGGCGGAGGATGCGAACGGCAATTTCCGGAGTCGCGTGCTGTCGCATTTAGTACCCAATCGCTCCAGTTGCCCAACTGCATCGACCGTCTCTAGACTCTGCTTCTCCTGCTTGCGTTCGTCAATTGCCTCGACCTTAGCCCTCTTCCGTAGTTTCATACGCGGTTGAGAATATCTCTCAATGCCACGAAGATCGAGAACCCTCACAAGAATCAACATTTTGTGGTCAGTTTTGACCAGCGTTCAGACGCCCAAAGCTCGATACTAACATCGAGAACGGCTCTCTGAATGTAAAGACAGTCAAGAGTTCCATAGGGTACTACGACACCCAGTGTTTTGATCTCGCCAACAACTCGGCAGGTTATCGGCCGCTGTGCCCTTCGGCCCGCGTGTCAATTCGTTCGACGGTATCTCTTCAGGCAGACATGCTCAGCCTCGCGTGGCTCCGTGATGTCTGCGGCATTTGGAAGAATCGTTGAGAGGGCTCGAGCTTGGAAGCCTTACACGAGGTAAGCCATGCAGGAAGAAATGCAATCCAAGCGCCCGCAAGAGGCGCTACGAGCTTCGGAGCTGAGATATCGTCGGCTCTTCGAAACCGCCCAAGATGGAATCCTGATTCTCAACGCGCATACAGGACACATAACAGACGTTAACCCATTCATGGTTAATTTGTTGGGCTACTCTTACGACGAGTTTATTGGGAGGCCACTCTGGGAGATTGGCCCGTTCAAAGACATCAAGGAATGCAAGCTGGCTTTTCTAGAGTTGCAAGAAAAAGAATATATCCGCTACGAATCCCTCCCGCTTGAAACCAAAGACGGCCGGTCCATTGCTGTGGAGTTCGTTAGCAACGTGTATGGATTGAGTGGTGGGACAAGGGTTATCCAATGCAACATTCGTGACATCACTAAGCGCAAACAAGTGGAGGATGCGCGGCACCGAACCGACGAGGAAGCCCGGCGTTTTTTTGAGGCGAATCCGGCGGGCAGCTACGTCGCAAGCCCCGATGGAAGGTTGATCACATGCAATTCAGCTTTCGCACGCATGCTCGGCTTCGCCTCAGTCGAAGAGGCGATGAAAGTTGATTTGGTCTCACTCTATCCCGACCGCGCTTCACGAGAGGTGTTTCTGAGGCTCCTTAGGAAGAGGGGGCGGCTTGAACACAACGAGGCTGAACTCCGCCGCAAGGACGGCAGCTTGGTCCACGCCGTGGAGAACGCCGCTGCAGCGTTCGACGAGCGGGGTGAACTGGCCGAGATCCATGGCTGCCTCATGGACGCCAGCGAGTGGAAGCAGACTAATCAGCTGCGCCAGGCTCATGAGAAAAAACCGCTCTTTCATCTCAAGACTTTTCTCTCGAAAGCCGGCCCGGGCAGGACGATTGTATTTGTCCCGGGAAAACAGATCCTCTTTGAGCAAGGCAAACGGGGTAATGCTGTTTTCTATATCTTGGCGGGCGCGGTAAAGCTCACTGTAGATGCTCAGGGCAAAGAAAGCACAATTGCCCTACTCGGCCCGGGGACCTTCGCAGGCAAGGAATGCATAGCATCACCTCGGCCTCGGAGCACGGCGTCAGCCAGGGCGCTCACAAATTGCACAATACTAAGGATTGAGCGAAAAGAGATGTTGCACGTGATCCAACATGAAAAGACCTTTGCGGCATTTTTTCTCGATTACTTGCTTGCCCGTATCAGTCGATACCAAGAAGTCATTATGGATCAGCTTTTAAACTCCAGCGAAAAACGTCTGGCCCGAGCTCTTCTCTCACTTGCTAACTTCGGCAACGGAGGCAAAGCGGAGGCGGTCGTTCCGAAAATCCATCAGGAAGAGCTGGCGGGAATAGTTGGCACAACCCGAGCCCGAATCAGTTTTTTTATGAATCGCTTCCGAAAACTGGGCTTCGTTGCCTACAAGGGGCAGAGCTCTATCACCATCCGTACCGCTAAGTTGTCCGGGTTCGTGATGGCTTGATTCATCACGAGATCCAAGACATTCAACCAGAAATGCCAAAACAAAAAGGAATTATCTCTACTTTTCGTTCAATCCCAGGTAATAACCGTGTGCCCCTGAGACTGATTCCGACCTTCGCGGTACACCTTCAGGACCGCGGACTTCGGTTCGGATGGCTTTCCGAAGCGTGCTAGCAGCAAGAGAATCCGCGCCAATCGCTTTTCGCTGGAATTAAGGAGTTGGTCCGCGAAGCCTTCCTCGATGCGAACGCTAGGAGCAGCCGGTGATGAATGCTTTCAGGTCAGATGCACGAACGGCCGCTGATGTGGGTCGGCGATGCTATGACGGAGAACTTCGTGAGTGACCGGAGGGACATCTCCCTCGCCCAAAACCAGGAAGCGGACCATATGTGCGATGGGATTTCCTTCAGTCCATTTGAAATAGACGTGCGGCAATCTACCAGTTAGGTCCCGTATGTGAATCAAGATTGCGGCGATTGCGTTGGGAACAGCCGGACTGGAAGCGCGCAAGATCTTATATCGGCCCACACAGACTCCCGTGATCCTCAAAGAAGCCTCGAAATCCGAAGAATCCACACGGTCAATTTCCAAAAAAAGTAACTGTTCGTTGGAGCTGAGATTGTGCGCCATCCGTGCAAGCGCATCGCGCGATTCGTACTCCTCCTCTGAGCGATGTACCGGCCGGTGGGATATCAGGCGAATTACCTGGTCGTGGTCGAGCAATAGAAACTCTCTGCTGGCATCATCCAGCACAATCTCTCGGATACGTAGCTCCGTGGAGCGGAAAGCACGCGAGACTAGCGAGCTCACGATAATTAATCCGATAAAGATGGCCGCGATCTTTATACCTTCCGGACGTTGTACGATGTTAGAAAAGGTGGTGTAGGCAAACACCGCGGAAATCAACAGAAATCCCCAGCGTGTCCAACTTGTCCAAAATGAGATTGTAACGGCTATGGCGGCGGAACTCATCAGCACCAAAACACCAGTTGCGTAGGCGCCTGCCTGAGCGTCAACGCTGGCATGAAAAATCAGAGTAACTAGAAACGAAATCAGAACGAATACCAGCACCAAAGGGCGAGAGGCCCTGGCCCAGTCCGGGGCCATACCATAGCGTGGCAGATAACGCGGCACGAGGTTCAACAATCCCGCCATGGCGGAGGCCCCGGCAAAACTCAATATGGCCATAGTGCTCAGATCATACATCGTGCCGAATACGGAACCTAGGTAGCGATGGGCCAGATAAGCCAAGGCTCGGCCATTCGCATCGCCGCCCGGCTGAAAGGCTGCCGGCTCAATCAAAACTGCAGTGACGAACCCGCTGGCAATGAGGAAGACGCTCATGATAAGCGCTGCGGTGAGCAGCAGTTTTCTCGTGTTGCGAATGCGCTCCCCACGGATGAGTGGCATTACAGCCACTCCGGTTTCAAATCCAGAAAGCCCTAGCGCTAGCTTGGGAAATAAAATCAGTGACACGGCAACCATCAGCCAAACGCTGCCATGCTGGTGCCAGAGTTGCTCCTTCCACCCGGCGATTGTCTGAGGGTGCTTTAGCACCTCCGCAACTGCCACTGAGACCACAGCGAGGTTGAGTGCCAGATAGATCGCAACCAGGGAAACCGCAATACGAATGGCTTCTTTGAATCCTTTCAGGAAAATTGTTCCCAGCAGGGCGAGAAGGAGCAGAGTTAATCCCTCCTGATGATGCAGCCACTGTGGTACAAAAGGATTTCGAATTAAGTGCGCGGTACCATCTGCTGCGGAGAGAGTGATGGTAATGAGGAAGTCAGTGGCTGCAAATCCCAACAAGCACAGAACGAAGACTTTCCCTGTCCAATTGGGAAATAGCCGTTCCAGCATTGAAATACTGCCCTGGCCGTTTGGGCTCTGTTCCGCCACTCTGCTGTAAACAGGATAGGCGGCAAACAAAGTCACGAGAACTAGTATCAATGTGGCGATTGGAGAGAGCGCTCCTGCGGCCAAAAAAGCAATTCCAGGCTGGTATCCCAGGGTAGAAAAGTAATCCACTCCCGTAAGACACATGGCTTTCCACCAGGCATGGGTCTCTTCGGATTCTCCATGCGGTCCTTGAGGAACGGTCAAGCCCCGCAAAAGCCACTGCCTTAATTTCTGAGGAGCTTTGGAACTGACCCGCTGAACCCCGTCGTGCAATCGTTTCTTCTCCGCGTTGGTACGCTGCTCGCGCTCGTCACTGTTTCATTCGCGACGTTCTTTAAATGGAAAAATACACCGAGAAACCGACGATAACAAATGCACGGGCGCAAGAAACCTTCGAAGCGAGACGCGAATGCTGCAGTAAAGGGTCTTACCAACGTGTCGCCTCCAGATGCAAGTCCGCGTCGAGCTTGAAATTCAATACTGTTTCTGCAGGAACTCGCACCTCTTTACCTTTGGTCAGGACTTGTCCTGTGGCTCCACCTGCCGCGCCAATCCCTACGCCAAATGGCATTCCCCTTGCCCCCGCCGACAATGTCCCCGATAACGGCGCCAATGGCTGCACCGCCACACCGACCATCTCCGCGGTGCGGCAGCACAACCCCTGGGAGGTGCACGTGCATGGTCCCGCTCCTCACTGCATACAGTACCAATTCGACGGTGGAATGAAGGTTGAGCAGGTGAGCCCGCGTGCTCACCATTGAGAGACGGACGTCCAGATCTGCGCCGAGTGTAGGGCAGAAATTTGACTATTCCCGGACGCTCATGCACCCTTGGCGCAGGGCCCCCTGGGTAGCGCATGGTTCAAATGCGACCGGCAACGAGTAGGACGACAACGATCAGAAGAGTCAACCCTACCCCGCCGGTTGGAGCATATCCCCAATTTCTGCTGTGCGAACACCGTGGGAACGGGCCAAAAAGCGCCAAGATCAAAAGCACGATCAATAGATTTCCAAGCATGTTCTTCTCCGCCTTTCCCGCTCACTACATTACATTTGTTGCACTACTCAACGGCAATGGAGGCGCCGTCAACTAGGCGCTTCCATTTGAGCGATATTGAGCAGACTGCGCAATCCTGCCTTGGTAACGTGGAGTCAGTCGTGGTTCGTGCGAAGGGGTTGGCTATGATTAGCGAAACGAACGTCACATTGCGGCCGATACAAGACATGTCGTTTGGCCTAGGCGATGCTCCACAGGCTCCTCGCCGGCACAGTGCCTACGAAGAAGAAGCCTCATCACGAATGGACGACGAGGGCTGCCCCAATGAGAGCCCAAGCGTAGACGATGCTACTGGGTACTCCCAGGAGGAGGAAGACGCTTTAGAGAAAGAAGCTCTCTCTGAGGAAGGGGAAGCTGTATCCGGTCGGTAGCGCCGTTGGCTACGGATTATTCGCTGCGCACTTCTTGTTGTACGGCTTGTGTAGGGAGCCAGCCGGCAAGCCGGCGGTTTTCTGCAAAGATCACACTCTGAAGATGCTGCTGAAAACTGAGCCGCGGCTCGTCAGCGAACTGATCCGGATAGGAATCAAGAGCCAGGATGTAGATGTTTAATTCGTGGATGGCTCCTTCGTCTCCTGGGTAATTGGAACCACCCATGAGATCGGCCCTCGTGGTATGCGTAGCCATAGGCAACCTCATTCTCAACATCTCACCAAGGGAAGTGGCGACCGAGATTCCAACTCGGGGAAGGAACTGGAGTTGTCTGGGGTTGGGTTGCCGACACGCTACTCACTTCAGCCGGACACGTAAATGGCACTTACGAGCTATTTTGCCCTGTTCCGAATCGTCTCTCTGCGCCAGCTCAGCGACTGAGTCGTGCCGATAGCAAGTCGAGCAAAGTTCAACACCGTCTATCGAAGCGAGTGGTAATTATCACCAGAAGCCCAACGAGAATCGCGGACGCGGCGGTTAATCCCAATGTGTGTACCAGGTAGTGCACAGGAGGATTGTCCCGGGCCGCACCAGGTCACCTGGTCGGAATAGGAACAGATCGAATTTCACGGCCCGGAATATCTGCGCAATGTGCTTCCCAAGAGCACGAGCTTTTCGACGGCGCGCTCGAAACAGAAAAAGAGGGGAGAAGTAGAAAACAGGCAAGACCTAGGAAATGAGACAATTTCCACAGCTTTCCAGCTTTCATGCGCACAGTTCCCACGGCGATGACGGTGACGTCGGTGGTGCCGCCGAAGTTCTCTGCTCTTTGTCTAAGAGCTGCGGAAATGGAGAGGGTCTCTGAGGTTCTGCAATTCCCGGTAATAATAGAGTGGGTTGGGCCGCTTTCCTTGGAATCTCAGTTTCTTCAGAAACTCGATTTCCTGCTCACTAGCATCGCCGCTGAGGGAAGCATCACGAAGGAATTCTTTCAGTCCAGACTCTTCGCCGAAAGGTTGTTCCGGTTCCCTTTCAACAAACTCAAACTTCTTAACGTGCCCTGGAGCTAGTCGGCGGTTTAAGACAATTTCCATCCCGAATGTCGCGAGGTCGATGTCCCACGATTCAATTAGCGGATCCAGGAAAGACACGCAGTTTTCAATCGACACATGGAACACATCCGTATCCAGGAACTCCAGGATGATCACTCGCATCTCTTCATAGCTTCGCTCGCTCAGGCGCGCCACAATGCGGAGCCAGTCTTCATTCTCCAACTCTTCTTTGGCAACTCTCTTGACCACATCTAAGAGTTTTTGAGTGACGAGACGTTCGAGTTCACCGAAGGGCTGCCTCTCAAAGATGGCGCCGATCTGTCTTTTCTTGGCGGGGTTGCATTTGCGGAGAATCAACTCTCGCACTTCTCTAAACAAGGGCCTTGGAGGATCCGCCAGTCTGCTCTTTAGTCTTTCCTTCCGCTGGAAGTCAGCCAGCCTGGAAAGCTCACCGTTCGGGAGCTTCAAGAATGTGCCCATGCGACTATAGATATCTGTGCGCTCAGGTGCGGGGGGTGCCTTTTTCCCGGTCAGCAACTGTGAAATGTATGACTCCGTGACTCGAGCAGCCATTGCCAGCTCTCTTTGCTCAAACCCCAGTTCTTCCAGTCGACGCCGAATAACCAAAGCTACGTCCACTTTTTGATTGCTCCTTAACTCATTTTAGTTATGTACTAGCAAATTATCAAACATTTTACTTGACAATTTCAGGTGAATCCACCTATTATGGTTAATCAGTGGAGAAATTATTATCACTACTCAGGTCGCACTGAACTAAGTCAGGTTATCTGAAGCATCCCCTCTTAGTCACGACAACCCAGGAGGTTGACATGTATTCAAGGCACGTTTCGATGCACCTGAAGCCCAATACCCGTGCGGAGTTTACTCGGGCCCTTGAAAAGGAAATCATTCCCATACTGCGGAAACAGAAAGGCTTCCAGGACGAAATCACGTTCCTTGCGCCCGGCGCAGGGACAGAAGTGGTCGCAATAAGTCTGTGGGAACAAAGAGAAAACGCGGAAGCTTATCACCGCGGAGCCTATCCAGAAGTGCTGAAAACCCTGGCGAAAGTCGTCGACGGAACTCCTGAGGTTCGAAACTTTGAAGTTGCCACCTCGACCTTCGATAAGGTCGCTGTAGCAGCCGGAAGCCGCTAGGTCTTCTCGTTCTCTGAGGGGGGCGGCCAAGTCCGCCCTCTCATTACCTTGAAGACTACAAGAAGAATCGAGGGTGCAATGCCTGCGAAAATTATGAAATGGGCTTCCATTGCGGCGTTGCTTCTGCTTTTGGCAGTGCTGTGGCGCTCTTCCTCCGATTACCGTACTGTACTGGCGGCCTTTGTGGTTTGGGCTGGCGCCACTGTGGTTTTCGTGCAGGCGGCGGGCGCAGGTAACTACGCTTGGGCGGCCATATTTCTTGCAGTTGGCGCGCTTTTCAATCCTGTCCTGCCCATCATGCTTCCTCGCAATTTGTTTCTCTGGCTGGATTTGGCTTGCCTTGTGATGTTTCTGGTGTTGTTGGCCGTATGGAAGGCGAACCCGAGACTGTCCATCGCTTCGATAACAGATCCAACCCCGAGAAGCGAGTCACTGTGAGTCTGTTGGGCTGGAAAGGAACGGCCATTCAGGTTCTCGTGCAGTTGTATCGTTGAGCGTTTAGATTTTTCGGGTTACGTCCGTTTTCTCAAAGGTAACCCTGCTTTCCGAAACGCCCACCTCCGGAAAGCTTGGAGGTCTTCTGTGCCCCAGCAATCGCCGATTCCCTTTCCAATGGCCACGAAAAACGTGCTCATCATCGATCCCAACGAAGCGATGCAGAACCTGCGCGCCAGCGCGCTGAGAAGCCACGGAGTTCACGTGCATTTGGCTAAGAGTGTCACGGAAGCAGAGTTGCTCTGGGTACCTGATTTTTTCGATTTGGTATTGTTGGACGTGCGCCAGAGATCCAAAGAGGCAGTGGCGTTCTGGAGAACGATTCGGCGCCAGCATCCACGTCAGCGGATCAGTTTCCTACTTGGGCCCCCAACGGCAAACCTAGATGCAGACAACCACAAGACGCCTGACAGCGGTGCAGCCAGCGTTCTGATGGAATCGAGTACTGAACTAATGGCATTCTCGTCGGCTGCAATCGACGCGCCCCGTTTTGCGGTCCCTGCGGGTTACAAACAAGTCGAACCGGAGATAGAGCGACGGAGCCACTAGCGTAATGGCGCGTGCGCCAAGGGCTTCAGACGATCCGACTAATTTCCGACACGCGGCAAAGGTTTGTGTGTGCGCTATACCTGCAAGAGCGGATCGCGGGCCCGGTTCTCGTAGTCCCAAGAGAGGTCTCAAAGGATGCGCCGGGCCTTGGGTGGCTGCCCTACTGGAGGATTATGAAATACGTAATGTGCCTGTTGATCGTTGTATCGCTATTTGCCTTCGCGCAGGTTCCTGCTATGCCGGATGCTTCTGGTCTGCGGTCAGACCGCAAAGCGCCCGCGTTCCCAGTAGCAGTTTTGCAACCTGCTCCCTTCGAGTTTCGTGGGATTCGGATCGGTGATGAAATGAAGGAAGCGGAACGAAGGTTCCTTTCCTGGAAAATACCCTCGCTTTCTTCGACCCCGGGCTTGTGCGGCTCCGATGGGATTAATCGTATAGAAACTTGCACTGATGTTTTGGATACCGGGCAGTACGTGAATATGACGATGTTGGATCAGAAGGTAGCTCAGATTTACGTGTCCACGGACAATCGCACACAGGGAAACACCTACAACAGCTACGTGCTTGCATTGGCGAAGAAGTACGGCAGCCCAGACAAACCCGAAACTAGGCAAAACCGCAATGGTCTTGTGAATGAGTCTCCCGGAGAAAGGCTTCGCTGGTCGAAGGACGGCCAATACATCAAAGCCAGCGGGATCGAACACGCCATTACTATCGGGAGCGAGTCACTCGATGCCGAAATGGACGAGCTAGAGAAAGGGCAGCAGATCTAAAGGGTCGGCCGCCGACTTCATCAACGTCCTGGGCAGGCATTTCAAGGTGGGCGCCGGCGGCGTGGCGGGACACAACTTGGTCAATCTTGATCAGCTTTCCTAGATGCCGAGGCGATAATTACAGAGAACAGGTTTCGAGGCGGTGTAGCCCGCTATCGCCCTTGAAAGGGGAGACCAATGAAACTCAGTATGCGAACATTGCTTTGGGCTTTAGTCGCCTGCCTCGGCTGCTGGCATGGCTCAGTATTTGCTCAGTCCTCCGATAACAAACAGAATCTGTCGGCGTGCAAGAGCGGTTGGGAGGCCTGTGATCGCTCCAGGTTGACAAGATCGGAATCGGCCGAGGTGGCCGTTACGGATCATGCACGCGTCGTCTCGAATTGCAGGAACGGCTTGGAACCCTGTGATCATTCGAAACTTACCGGACCGGAAGCCATTGCATGGGCAGTCGCTGACCACCGGCGGAATGTCTCCGACTGCAAAGATGACACAGGGTCCTGCGACCGGTCCAAACTGACCTACTCCGAAGCGCGCGAAGTGGCTGTCGCAGAGGATCAGCGCAACATCTCCGACTGTAAACAAGGCGTTGGATCCTGCTACCAATCGAAGCTAACTCGGTCGCAAGTGGCTGAAGTGGCCATCGCTGGGCGCAAGCGAAACCTGTCGGATTGTAAGGACGGAGTAGGGCTCTGCGACCACTCCAAACTAACTCACTCGGAAGCGGATGAAGTGACAGTGGCAGAACACCAGCGCAACGCCTTGAATTGTAAGAATGGTTGGGACGACTGCGACCACTCTAAACTGAATCAGTTGGAAGCCCATGAAGTAGCCGTCGCAGAGCACCAGCGTAACTTTTCCGATTGTAGAGACGGCCGCGAAACCTGCGACTACTCCAAACTGACTCGATCGGAAGCAGGTGCGTTGGCTATCGCCGAACACACGCGCAACTACACGGCATGTCTTAAAGGCCATGGTTACTGCGATCGCTCCCAGCTGACGCCATTTGAAGCTGGTGCGATCCCACCCGAGCGTCACACGATTCTCCGGTAGGGTTCCGAGGCTGAGCGAGAGATGGCTGCGACTAAGCGGAGACAAGCACATGAGCCACTCTGGATGTATCGAGTCGCGTCCCCGTTAACCTCATGATTACAAAAAGCCGGAGGATACCGGGAGTTTAGGCCCACAGACATTTAGTACCGGCGGGCCGTTCTGATCGAGGAACGGCACCCGCGCTGGTGTGTAAGTGTACCTGCGGATCTCAGAAGCTCCGCCTGTCAGCTTCCACGCCTCACGCGTTTTTCAACTTAAATGCGAATGAAAG
>Ga0209055_1001499_pt1 | contig 15349 bp, 15 predicted proteins | sample GraSoiAngelo_110_FD_185875 | JGI IMG/M metagenome (GOLD analysis project Ga0209055, IMG submission 185875) | Grasslands soil microbial communities from the Angelo Coastal Reserve, California, USA - 14_0903_12_30cm (SPAdes) (version 2) | ecosystem: Environmental > Terrestrial > Soil > Grasslands ... | reverse complement strand
AGGGCGACGCGCCACCGCCCGCGCGGGGGCCGTCCGATCGCGACGAGACTCGATTCGCCGAAATTGACGAGCGCCGAGGGACAGCCACCGCGCCGGAGGTGTCTCGCGATTCGATCCAGCGCGATCCCCTTGCCGAGCGCGCCGAGATCGAGCGCCATTCCCCGCGCGCGCAGCGCGACGCGCGGTCGGGCGATCTCGATCGAGCGCCAGCCGACCAGTCGGCGCGCGCGCTCGAGCTCTCGCGCCGCCGGCCGCCGGCCGCGGCGGGCGGCGCTCTGCCAGAGCTTCGCGAGCGGCGCGATCGTCGGGTCGAAGGCGCCACCCGTTCGCGCGGCCAGCTCACGACCCAGACCGACCGCGGTCGCCAGGGCGCGCGAAACGACACCAGCCGGATCTCCGGCGCGCCGGTTCAATCGCGCGAGCGGCGTGGTCGGTGCGTGGCGGCTCATCACGCGTTCCCATGCCGCCGCCGTCGCGAAGACGCGCGAGAGGTCCGGCGGAACGTTGGATCGGTCGCCTGCCAGCGTGACCGCGAGAAGGGTGCCCATCCGGGGTCTGACATGGGTCACCAGTCGAACCGAGCTCACGGGAGGTCGCCTGCGGCGCGCAGCACGGCGATGGCCTTGCGAGCGGCCCGCCCGGTCGCCTGCACCGACAGAGTCGCGCCCGAGATGTTACGAATGTCGCGGAATGGAAGCAGGACGTCCCCCAGGCCTTTCTCGCGGTACTGGCCGAGGAATCTCCTGTCCTTGATCTCGCCCCCGTACGCCTCCCGGTAGGCGAGGACCGCCATGTCCTGCACTTTGCCGTCCGGCCGGACGCCGACGGCGAACGTGATGGGCCGGTGCTTGCCGATCTCCTCGACGACGACGACGAATCCCGCGACGGCGTCGGCCCGCGTGAGCGTGCTGATCCGATACGACTCCTCCCAGAGGCTCGGTGGGCGCCCGAGCAGATCCCGGATCCGCTGCTGCAGGGCCGGCGTCGCGACCACGGTGCGAGGGGTGATCGCGGCGTCTGGGAACAATTGGCGCGAAGCCTCGTCTGCGGTCAGGAAGACGCCTTCCTGAGCGGCGAGACCAGCCGGCCCGAGAACGAGCCAGGCGCCGGTCGCGCCGCCCAGGAATCGACGCCGCGAGAGCATCAGAAGCCGAACGCGACCCCGAAGAGGAACGAGTTCTGCGTATCCTCGCTGCGCCGCGCCGGAATGAAGTTCGTCACCGACGCGAGGCTCTTGCCGTTGTCGGTCCAGGTGCGCTCGTAGGCGAGCTGGAAGGCGACCAGCGGCACGGGGCGATAGGTGAACCCGAGAGTCGCGCGGTTGACGTAGCGGTCCTCGCGCGAGATCTCGCTGAGGGTGCTCCCGGTGAAGAGGATCTCCTTCACGAGATTGTGCAGCCACACCTGCTCCCAGCGCGTGGTCAGGACGAACTGCGGATTCTCGAAGGGCCGACCGAAGACGGTCCCGCGCAGGAACTCGGGGAAGAAGCGATAGCGCAGATCGAGCCAGTAGCCTTGCTTCGAGTCGGCGAGGCCGGCCAGCTCGAACTCGACGACCACGTCGAGCGGCGCCGTCCCGGCCGCGATCTCCTGCTCGGCGACGGCGTTGGCGAAGCCCTGGGCGACCCGTTTGATACCGTTCCAGCGCGTGTACACGTACTGGCCCTCGATCTCGAAGGGGCCGAGCGTGAGCTTGCCGTCCGTGCTGAGGGACCATACCGTCTCCGACGGCAGGAAGTCCGGCGTGTAGCGGCCGTAGTAGACCGAGGTTCCGATCTCGTTGTCGAGGGACGGGCTCCAGAAGATCCGCAAGGCCCCGGCCTTGTCCTTCTTCACGTCGATGTTCGCGGTGCCACGCTGCGGCTTGATCTCAACCTCGGTTTCCAGCTCGCCGCTGGCGCGCGCCACGGTCTCCAGGCTCGCGTCGAGCGTGACGCCGTTCATGACGTAGACCTGGTAGCCGAATTTGCCCCAGGAGCCGCCGTCGACGTCCCCGGCGAATCCCATACCGACTTCCGACCACGCGGCCGTCGACGGAAGGACCGGGACGCCGCGGTCGACCAGCGAGCGCCGCGGGAGGTCCCAGCGGTTGTCGTCGTGGTTGAGGTTGAAGCGGCCGAGCGGCACCAGCAGCATCCCCGCACGGAACCGAAGCCATTCGGCGAGCATGAATTCGACCCACGCCTGCTCGAGTGAGATCTCGGAGCCGTTGCTGCTCTCGATCGAGTTCGAGAAGCCGCGGAGACCGCCCTCCGAGGGCGCCGATTTTTCCACTTCCAGCTCGGTCAGATGCTCGAACTCGAGCTCGACGACGCTGCGGATGCGGTTCGCGATCGTCGCGTCACCGCTCAAGACGAAGCGCCGGAAGGTGAAGGTGTCCCCGACCTTGTCGATATCGGACGCCTCGAACCGTGTCGACCCGTAGCCGCCGATCTTGAAGTCGGTGATCCACGGCGTGGTCGTCGCCGGCGGGGCTTGCGGCTGCGCGGCGGTCGTGGGAGCGGTCGCCGGGGCCGGCTCACCTGGAGGCGGCGTCCCGCTCGTCGGCGCCGGTGCGGGTGGCGCGACGACGGTGGGCGCCTTTCGGGACTTCTCGATCTCCTTCTTCAGGGCGTCCACCTCCTCCTGGAGCGCCTTCAGCTTGGCGTCGAGCACTTCGGGCGACGCCGCGCCGACCGGGGTCGCTCCGCCGAATAGCGCCAGGCTCACGACGCACGCCGCCATACCTGCCGATCGCATCCATGCAGCCATGCCGCGTCCTCCCCATGGCGCCGCCATTCGTGCGGCGTGGGCTCACTTGGCTGGCTACCGGAATCGATCGGCTCCGGATCGCTGGCTGGTCTATGTATCTGCCGAATCCACCGCGGGCTCCCTGCGCCGCGCGATGCGTAGGTCCGAGGCTCAGGCTCGGTGAGCTAGGGGTACATAATTCAGGCGGCGTGTGCCGGGATACGCCCCTTCGGCGCGCGCGACCGCGGCGTCGCCGGCCCCGATCTGACCAGAAGCGCGCCGGCGACGATCAGATAGACGAGATAGCTCCCGGCCTCGAGCACCGAGGGGCGTGATCGGTAGCCGATCAGCCCGTTCAGGAATCCGCCCACCAAGCCGTGATCGTCGAGCAAGAACGTGGTGTCCCAGGCGATCGGCGTCGCCGGGAGGAATCCCATCACCTCGAGCCGACCGATGCCCGTGCTGAACATGCCGGCGGCCAGCAGCAGCAGGAGGATCGACGTGACCCCGAAGAACTGCTGCAGGCTCACGTGTCGGCCGCCGCGGAAGATCGCCCAGCCGAGCGAGGCCGCCATGATGAGACCGAGCACGGCTCCGAGCGCGCTCGCCCAGCCCGACGTGGACGTCGCCTGGGTCAGGAGCCCCCACATGAACAGCACCGTCTCGGCACCCTCGCGAAACACGCCGGTGAAGGCGATGACGCCGATGATCCACATGCGGTGGGCCGCCTGGGCTTCGTCGATCTGCCGCTGGACGTCGCCCTTCACGGCGCGGGCGTGTTGCCGCATCCAGTACCCGTGCCAGGTGAGGACGACCACCGCGACGAAGATCACGCCGAGCCCGATCAGGTCCGGGCCCAGATCCAGGAGCGGTCCGGACAGCGCCGTGACGACCACGCCGAGGGCGATGCTGGCGAGCACGCCGAGCAGCCCGCCGCGGGTCGCGTAGCGATAGTGTCGCTGCGCGCCGATCTTCTGGAGATACGTGTAGACGATGCCCAGGATGAGGGCGGCTTCGAAGCCCTCGCGGAGCGTGATGACGAAGGTGCCGCCCATGGGGCCTCGGCGCTATTCGGCGACGATGCGGCCGGTCGCGGCCTTGTTGAAGTCGTCGAAGAAGGCGTACGCCCCGGGCTTGAGCGCGCGGATCCGTACGTTGACGGTCTTCCCGGCCGGCACGACCTTCTCCACGCGGAGGTCCTTGCTCTCGAACTCCGCCGCCTTCGCTCCTTTGTTCGTGACGACCAGCACGAACGGGGTGTTCGCCTTCACCTTGACCTCGCTCGGCTGGAACTGGTCCTTGTCGATGGTCAGCGGAATCTCCGGGGGGGCGTCGGCCGCCGACGCCGCGCCCGCGACCGCGAGCACGCCCGCGACGAGACCGGCGATCAGGAGCGTGAGCGTTCTCCGCATGTGAGCCCCTCCCACTCTCAAGTTAAGCCCCCAGTCCAGGGGGAATTAGGATGACCTAATCATTGGTCCGTGTCAACGCCCCTTCCGGAAACCGGGCGTGACGACTCCCGCGCGCCTTGTTACCATGCCGGCGCTCCGGCGTGTCGGGGCCAAACGACCGAATGAGGTGAGCCGGATGATGACCGCGACCGTCCGCTACAAGCTCCCGCCGCACATCGACTACGCCGCCTGCCGCGCGCACTTCCACAAGATCGCCCCGGGGTTCCGGGAGGTGAAGGGCTTGCTCAGCAAGCACTTCATCTGGAGCGAGAGCGGCTGGGCGGGGGGTATCTATCAGTGGGAGACCCTCGAGGACGCCCGGCGCTTCTACAGCGGGCCGTGGCTCGACGGCATCGTCGAGCGGTACGGCATGCACCCGCAGATCGAGTTCTACGAGGTGTTCGCGCTGACCGACAACGCGCGGGGCACGGTCGAGCTGTTCGAATCCGCCGAGAGGGAGGGCGCATGGAATTCGTCGACCTGAAGAGCGCGGAAGAATTCTCGCCGCAGCACCACGTGCACAAGAGCCTGACCGCGACGCCACACAGCGACATCAGCATCGCGTGCTGGGAGCCCGGCCAGACGTCGCCGATCCATCGCCATCCCGGCGCCGACGAGATCTATCACGTGATCACCGGGAGCGGCCTCTTCAACGACGGACGGACCGAGCGGCGGCTGGTCGCCGGTGACCCCGTCATTTTCCCCGCGGGCGAGGTGCACCAGGTGACGGCGCTGACCCGGATGGTGTTGTATCGCGTCCAGGCCGGCGCCGACCGCCACCCGGAGTCGCTGGAGTCCTGGCCGACGAGGCGCTCGTGGCCGGCTACTTGCGCGCGTGGACTCCGGAGCCCGTCACGAAGTCGTACAGGTTCGCGACGTTCATCTTCATCACGTTCGGCGCCATGCCGTCCTGGCCGACGTCCATCGGATAGCGATCCGTCATCGCCGTGAGCTCGGCCACGCACCGTTCCTTCGTCATCCCCTGCCCGACGCCTTTGCGCACGTAGTCCACCCACTCGCAGATGAACGCGCCCTGCTCGTCGAGGTAGCGCTTGTCGCAGATCGGGCCGTGACCGGGCACGAACGTGTCTTCCCGCAGCCGCCGCAGCGATTCCAGCGCCTCGAGCCACCGGGTGGGATCCGCTTCCTGGAGCCACGTGTGGACCTTGCAGAAGATGTTGTCGCTGGTGAAGACGACGCCCTCTTCCTCGACGATCACCGCGGCCTGGTAGGCCGTGTGTCCGGGCATGTGGACCAGCCGGAAGGTGTGGTTGCCGACGTGGAGCTTCATCTCGTTCTGGAAGGTGATGACCGGCGCGTTGGGCCGGTAGCCCTCGAGTAGCTTCGGTTCCTCCGGCCCGAACGAGGCGATGCGGGCGACATGCGCGGTCATGTCGGTGGCGAGGATGCGCGTGCGCACGCCTTCGTGGGCGACGACCGGCGCATCGAAGTACGCGTTCCCGGTCCAGTGATCGCCGTGGGGCTCGGTGTTGAGGATGTAGCGGAGCCGGCCGCGCCGCTCGACGTCGGCCCTGAGCCGCATGGCGTCGCTCGGCTTGTGCGGGCTATCGATCATCACGATGCCGTCCGAGGTCGTGACGATGCCGTGGTTCGAACCGCGGAGCTCGGTCTCGACGAATACGTTCTTCGTCAGCTGCTTCATGGGCTGTCCTCCGGTTTCGGCTGATCGGTCGCCTGCGACAGGCTATGGTATCGTCGGGCCCTCGGCAAGCTCCCGCTCGAGGAGGAACTCACGCGATGGCCTATAAGCTCTTGAGCGTTCGATCCGGTCAAGGCGCGCGCGCCGGCGTGCTGATCGGCGACACCGTGTACGACGCGGCGAAGATCACGGGCGTCGCGGCTCACTCGAGCGTGCTGGGCATGCTCGAAGACTGGAGCCGAGCGCGGCGCCTCCTCGCTCGAGCCTCGAAGCGGATCGAGTCCGGCCAGGCGCGCATCAAGGGTGCTCCACTCAAGAGCGCCCGCCTGCTGGCTCCCGTCCTCTATCCCGGCGCCATCTACTGCGCGGGCGCCAACTACACCGATCACATGGCCGAGATGGCACGGGCTCAGGGCCAGACGCCCGGGCCGACCATGAAGGAGCTGGGCGAGAAGCCCTGGCACTTCGTCAAGACTTCGAGGAGCTCGGTGGTGGGACCCGGCGCCAGGGTCAAGCTGCCGGTCTACTCGCAGATGGTCGACTGGGAGGTCGAGCTGGCCGCGGTGATCGGCAAGGTCGCGCGAGACGTTCCCGCGGAACGGGCGCTCGACTCCGTCGCTGGCTATACGATCGCCAACGATCTGTCGGCGCGGGACGTCATGCGGCGCGACAAGAACCCCGCGACATCGCCCTTTCACTACGACTGGCTCAGCCAGAAGTGCTTCGACGGCTCCTGCCCGCTCGGGCCCTGGATCGTGCCGGCCGATGATCTTGCCGATCCTCAGAACCTCGGGCTCAAGCTCTGGGTCAATGACAAGCTCATGCAGGATTCGAGCACGAGCAAGATGATCTTCGACACCGCCGAGCAGATCGCGATGCTGTCCTCTCGTGTGACCCTCCAGCCCGGCGATCTCGTCCTGACGGGCACCCCGGCCGGCGTCGGAGTGCCGCGACGAGTGTTCCTCAAACCGGGCGACACCGTGAAGCTCTGGATCGAAGGCATCGGCGAGCTCAGCCACACGATGGCCAGCTGATTCGATGAGCGAGACCGACCGGGAGCCGTACGTCGGGCGTCCGCTCAAGCGCAGCGAAGATCCCAAGCTCGTCACCGGTCGCGGGCAGTACGTCGAGGACATCACGCTTCCCGGTCTCGCGCACCTCGCGTTTCTCCGGAGCCCGCACGCCCACGCCCGCGTGAAGGCCCTCCGGACCGACGCGGCACGGAGGGCGCCGGGGGTCATTCGCGTCGTGACGGCGGGTGATCTGGGGCCGCTGCGGCCGCTCCCGTTCATGGCGACGATCCCCGGGCTGAAGCAGGCGCTGTGTCCTTACCTCGCCGGCTCCGTAGTGGATTCGACCGGCGTGCCCGTCGCGGCGGTCGTCGCCGAGGGCGCGGACCTGGCTCGCGACGCGGCCGAGCTGATCGAGGTCGAGTACGAGCCACTCGCGCCGATCGCCGACGCGGAGCGCGGTCTCGAGCCCGGCGCTCCCCTCGCCCACGCGGAGCTCGGGACGAATCAGGCCTTCAGCTGGCCGCTCAAGGGGGGCGACGTCGATGGGGCGTTCGGCAGAGCCGCCCACATCGTGCGGGTGCGACTCGATCACAATCGCCTGGCCGGAGCGCCGATGGAGCCTCGGGGCGTCCTCGCGCGCTACGACGCGGGGAGCGACGAGCTCACGCTCTGGCTGACCACGCAGAACCCGTTTCTGTCGCGCGCCGACCTCGCCGCCGTCCTCGGATTCCCGGAGCACAAGCTCCGTGTGATCGCCCCGGACGTGGGCGGCGGCTTCGGCGTCAAGGGACCGCTCTATCGCGAGGAAATCGTCGCCGCGACGCTCACCCTCGAGATCGGCCGGCCCGTGCGCTGGATGTCCACGCGCACCGAGGACTTGCTCACGACGATCCAGGCGCGAGCGGCCGTCTCCGAGGCCGAGGGCGCGGTGAGCGCCGAGGGCGAGCTCATCGGCCTCAGGGCCAAGGCGGTCTTCGACCTCGGGGCCCACCTGCTTTCGCTGTCGCTGGTACCGCCGATGTCGGCCTCGACTCATGTCTTCGGGCCCTACCGGATCCAGAACGCCGAGCTCCTGAGCATCGGGGTCTACACGAACACCGCGCCGACCGGCCCCTATCGAGGATCGGGGAGGCCAGTCGGCGTCTATCTGATCGAGCGCCTCATGGATGAGGCCGCGCACGCGACGCATCTCGATCCCGTCGAGATTCGTCGGCGCAATTTCATCCCGCCCGACGCGTTTCCCCACCGCACACCGTTCGGCCCCGCCTACGACTCCGGCAACTACGCGCGTGCCCTCGATCGCGTGGTCGAGCTGGCGGACTATCAGGCGCTCCGCCGAGAGCAGGCCGCGGCGCGCGGTCGCGGCGAGATCATGGGGATCGGCGTCGCGGCGTACGTCGAATCCACGAACGTGCTCGGCTGGGAGAGCGGGCTCGTACGCGTGGAGCGGAGCGGCAAGGTCACGGCGATCACGGGATCGAGCCCGCATGGACAGGGGCACGAGACCACATTCGCCCAGATCATCGCCGACCATCTCGGCGTCGCCTACGAAGACGTGATCGTCCGCCACGGTGACACCCTGGGCGCACCTCAGGCGATCGGAACGTTCGGGAGCCGCAGCGCCGGCCTCGGCGGCAACGCGCTCGCGCAGGCCTCGGACCAGGTTCGCGACAAGGGCCGTCGGCTCGCGGCGCGACTTCTCGAGGCGAGCCCCGAAGATTTGCAGCCGGTCAGAGGCGGCTTCCAGGTGAAGGGCGTGCCTGAAAAGATCGTCGGCTGGGATCGGGTCGGCGAGCTCGCCCACCGCGGAATGGGTCTGCCGCCGCAGGAGGCGCCGGGCCTCGAAGCCACGGTCTTCTTCCGCCAGGACCAGCCCTCGTGGAGCTTCGGCGCCGGACTGGCGGTCGTCCGCGTGGCGCGGGACACCGGTCAGGTGCGTCTCGAGCGCTTCATCGCGGTCGACGATTGCGGCAACGCGATCAATCCGCTGCTCATCGACGGACAGATCGTCGGCGGCTTCGCGCAGGGGCTCGGCCAGACTCTGCTCGAGCGCATCGCGTACGGCGAGGACGGTCAGCTGCTCACGGGGACGTTCATGGAATACGCGATCCCGCGGGCCGACGACATGCCCGAGCTGGTCGTCGATCGCACCGTCACGCCGTCTCCTCTCAACCCCCTCGGCGTCAAAGGCGTCGGCGAAGGCAGCGCCTGCGTGGCGCCGCCGGCGATCGTGAACGCGGTCGTCGACGCGCTCTCGCCTTTCGGCGTCCGCCACGTCGACATCCCGCTGACGTCGGAGAAGATCTGGCGCGCGATCGCTAGCGCGCGGACGGGATGATCGGCAGCACCAGATACGACTGGCGCCCCGGGCCGCAGTGGATCGTGACCTTCTTGCCGAAGATCTCCGCCGGCCGGTCGCGGGGGTCGTTGTGCTGGAATGGCCCGACGCCGGTGAAGACCGCGCCGAGCGTTCCGAGCCCCGTCGACGGCCCGCCCGGGTACTCGTAGTCCCGTCCGCGCACCGTCAGGCCGATTCGATACCCGGCCGGCGCCACGATCGAGGTCGGCCAGATCTCGACGTCGAGCTCGTAAGTCTTCCCGGGCGTGAGCGGCTGCTTCTCGTCGTGCGTGTGGTACGGCCGATAGGGGAGCGTGAGCTTCGGATCCAGCTTCCGATGCGAGGCGCGGAGCCATCCCTGCGCGATCGGCGTGTGCGGGTCGAGCGCGCCCTGGAATACGACTTCCTTCATGTTCGCGGTCAGCACGCGCACGATCAGGAAGAGATCGGCGTCGGCGGTCTGCGACGACACGTAGAGCTTCGCCGCGATGGGGCCGGTGATCTCGGTTTCCTTCGGTAGGGGCGGCGTGAGGAACGTGACGCCCTCGCCGAGGCCGCCGTAGCTCACGGAGCCGCGGCGCGCGACGGGCGTGCGGCTCAAGCTCTGGTCGGTCGGGCTCAGGTAGAGCTTGGTCCAGCGCGTGCGCGCGAGCGGCCATTCCTTCTCGCGCCGCTCGACGAATCGCTCGCCGGGGTGGCGGACCTGGAGCACGACCTTCGGCTGCGTCTTCCACCCGGTCTCCTCGCCCTTCAGGAAGTGGCCGAGGAACTTCTTCTGAAGCGCCACGCCGTAGTCCGTGTAGAAGTGGGTCCAGTGCTCGATGCCGTGCACCTCGAGCCACTTCTGCTTCGACGCCGAGCGCACGAACCCCTCGAAGTTGCCCCGCGGGTGCAGCCCCTGCCCGCCCCAGTTGGCCGCCGAGAAGAGCGGCACGGTGACCTTCGACCAGTCGGGCATGCGCGAGCGCCAGTAGTCGTCGCTGGCGAGGGGATTCCGCCAGCAGTCCTCGTAGAAGTCGCGGCGGTTGCCGCCGAGCTCCTCCTCGGTCAGTGTGGGTGGCCCGGAGACCCAGTCGCCGTTCATGCGGCTGCGGTATCCCTTCGTGCCGCGACCGTGCTGGACGCGAACGACCTGCGAGGGGAACCACGCCCGCCCGAACGTGCAGAGGATGCCGCCGTGGTGACTGAGGTCGCGATAGTAATCGGCGGCGCCCTCCCAGATGCAGATCGCGGAGAGATGCGGCGGCTGGAGCGCCGCGACCTGCCACTGGTTCATCGCGTAGTAGGAAATCCCGTTCAGCCCGACCTTGCCGTTGCTCCATGGCTGGGCGGCCGCCCACTCGATGCAGTGATAGAGATCCTGGGCCTCGCGCGCCGACCAGATGTCGAGGTGGCCCGGCGAGCGGCCGGCGCCACGCGAGTCGACGCGAACGCAGGCATAGCCATCGGGCACCCACTTCTCGGGATCGACGACCTCCCAGTTCTGATACTTGTTCGTGGATCCGGCGGGGACGTCGGGATGCTGATCGACCATGCGGCGCCACTGATCGGTGTAGAGATCCTCGAAGTGGAGCCACTTGCCGTACGGGCCGTAGGTCAGGATCACCGGCTGCTTGCCCGCCGCGAGCGGGCGAAAGACGTCGGCGCGAAGGACGAGGCCGTCGTCGGCCCTGATCGGCACGTCCCAGTCGATCCGCATGCCGTCGCGGACCTCGCTCACGAAGTCGGTCATCGACGCGTCTAGCCTTTGCCCTGACGGCTGCCGAGATCGAGAACGAAGTCGAACGTCGCGGCCTTGCCGCCGGCCCCATCGCTCACCTGCATCACGAGATCACGACTGAAGATGGGATCCCTCGTGTTGACGGCCTCTCCCGGAAAGTACAGCTGCGTCGTGAGCACCGGCCGGTTCGGCGCCTGCACCTTGACGTGGAAGTGGCGCGTCCGGCCGGGGTAGATCCCGGGCACGATCGTCTCGAGCCGGTAGCGTCCCTGGTCGTCGGTGAACTGGTGACCGCGCAGCCGATAGCCCGCGTTGTCGTAGCCCCCGCGATCGTCGGCGTGCCAGACGTCGATCAAGGCACGCGCGATCGGCTGGCAGCTCGTGGAGAGGACCATCCCCGTCACCACGATCTTCGTGCCCGCCATGCCCGGCTCGACGAGCGAGGCGCGCAGTGGCGAATCCGGCTTGAAGTACGGGCCTTCGGTCTGCCGCTCGGTCGGCGGCGCGGCGCCCGGACAGCTCGGCGTGGGCCGAAGCGGCGGCGCCTGCGCCGCGTCCGCGGTGCTCGCGCCTGCGGCGAGCGCCGACAGCCCGGCGGCTGCTTTCAAGAACTCGCGTCGCGACGCCCGCGGCCTAGAACATGCCATTGGAGTTCGCCGCCTTCTCGGGAATGGGCTGGATGACGTCCCAGTGCTCGACGACCTTGCCGTTCTCGAGCTTGAAGATGTCGACGATGGCCGAGCCGCGCGCGCCGGGCTCCCGGACGGAGTGCACGTGCAGGATGACGTAATCGCCGTCGGCGAACACGCGCTTGATCTCGCTCTTCGCGTTGGGGAATTTCTCGCGCAGGAACCCGAGGAACGCCTTGAGCCCTTCGGGACCGTCGGCGGCGACCGGGTTGTGCTGCGTGTAGCGCGGGCCGATGTGCTTCGAGGCCGCCTCGAAGTCCTTCTGGTTGATCGCCTTTTCGTAAAAATCCACGACGACCCTCTTGTTCTGCTCCAGGTCGGCCGCCCAGGCCGCCGGCGCGACGGCGAGGCTGACGACCACAACTGCGAGCGCGGTCTTCCTCATGCTTCCTGCCTCCTGGACCGATTTCCGACAACTACCCTAGAGATAGGCTCAGGCGTCTGTCAAACCATCAAAAGCTGCTGGTCTCCGCCCCATGGCGGCGTTAGGATCTCGACGAGAGGGCACGGAGGCCCAGAGATGAACATCTTCAAGGCGCTGGCGGTCAAGGACATCGACACGGCGACGAAGGCCATTCCCTTGATCGACGTCGGGCCCGCGCTCCGCGGGGAGCCGGGTGCGCTGGAGACGGTGGCGCTCGAAGTCCGGCGCGCCTGCGAGACCGTCGGCTTCTTCTATCTGGCCGGCCACGGCGTGCCCCAGACGGTGATCGATGACGCCTTCGCCGCCTCGCGCGAGTTCCACGCGACGCCGCTCGAGCTGAAGCGCTCGCTGAAGATCAACGAGAACAACATCGGGTACCTGGCGGTGAACGAGAGCATGCAGCGGCACTCGACCGTGCACAAAGCCAGCCGGCCGAATTTCAACGAGAGCTTCTTCATCAGTCATGATCGGAGCGCCGACCATCCCGACGTCGTCGCGGGCACGCCGCTCCGCGGACGGAACCAGTGGCCCGACGGGCACGAGCGCATGCGGGCGGCGATGGTCACGTACTTCAAGACCCTGGAGCAGCTCGGTGAGCGCCTGCTGCCGATCCTGGCGCGCGCCCTCGGAATGCCCGCCGAATACTTCGCGCAGTTCTTCAGGAACGAGGCGCACATCAACCTGCGCTTCCTCCACTATCCGCCCCAGGAGATCGACGACGACGAGCAGTTCGGTCAGGGCCCCCACACGGACAACTCGTTCATCACGATGCTGGCGCGCGAAGACGTGCCGGGTCTGGCCGTGCGCCTTCCGAACGGCGAGTGGATGGCGCCGCCCGTGATCCCCGGAACCTTCCTGGTGAATCTCGGCAACATCATGAAGCGGTGGTCGAACGATCGCTTCCTGTCGACGCCGCACGGGGTGCTGAACGATTCGGGGAAGGACCGGTACTCGATCGCGTTCTTCTACAGCCCCAACGTCGACGCCACGGTCGAGTGCGTGCCGACCTGCGTGAGCTCAGACAACCCGGCGCGTTACCCGCGCGCGGTCTACCGCGATCTGGTGCTGGAGTTCTACAACGCGAACTACTTCCACCGGAAGGACTACGCGGGCGCGGCCGAGACGGCGGGGAGCGCTACTCCTCGTCCTTGATCTGCTGGGCCAGGTAGTTCCCTTCGCCCGTCTGCGCGATCAAGCTCATCTGGGCTTCGATCCAGTTCGCGTGGTGCTCCTCACCTTCCAGCATCTGCTCGAGGAGCTCCCGGGTGCCGTTATCGCCCAGGCTTCGGGCCGTCTCGATGCCCGCGTTGAGGAGGCGGATCGCGTCACGCTCGAGCTCGAGGTCGAGGCGGAGCTGCTCGGGCACGGTCTCGCCGACGTTCACCTTGCCGAGTCGCTGGACGTTCGGCACGCCTTCGAGATACAGGATGCGCTCGATGAGCTTGTCGGCGTGGCGCATCTCACCGAGCGACTCTTCGCGGATCTTCTTCCACAGACGCTCGTAGCCCCAGTTCTCGCACATCCGTCCGTGGATGAAGTACTGGTTGATCGCGGTGAGCTCGGCCGTGAGGACCTCGTTCAGGAGGGTGACGACCTGCTCGTGGCCTCGCATAGCTCTCCTCTGACACTGAGAACGGATTCTGGTGCGAGGCCACTATAGGACGCGTCGCGGGCCTCATCAAGCAGAGCATCGAGCGTCGGCGAACAGCCGCCGCAATCGGTGCCGGCACCGCAGATCGCGGCCAGACGCTCGAGGGTGTCGCCGCCCCGGGCGATCGTCGCCCGGATCGCGTGGTCGGCGAGGCCCCGACAGAGACAGACGATCATGTCGGCGATACTCCTCTCTGGTGTCGCGCCGCGACGACTCGTACCCCGCCCGGTCGGCGAGCCGCGTCGCGGCGGCCTCAAACTCGCCGCCGGAGGCCAGGGCTCCCGGGTGACCCGAGCATGAGGATATCAAATCTTTGAAAAGTATGCTCACGATCTTTCTAGAATTAGGGTGCCCTAATCCTAGAATGGAGCCGCGACGTTGGACCTCGACCTGATCCCGCTCCCGTTGTCCGCGGGGCTGTTCGAGGTGTGCCTGCTGGATCTCGGCCGGCTCCACGACCTCGAGTCGGCGGCGACGCGATTCCTCACCGCGCCGGAGCAGGCCGAGTATGACGAGCTCCGGCATCCCCTGCGACGCCGGGAATGGCTCGGCGCGCGCATCTGTCTCAAGCTGATGGTGATGCGCCAGGGCCTGGTCGATGATCCTCTGCGCGGCGCCGTTGTGAAGGACCCGCGGGGGCGGCCGCGGCTGCTCTTCATGCCGGAGCTCACGGACCGAGTCGTGTCCGACTGCTCCCTCTCTCACAAGGGACGATTCGTCTGCGCGGTCACCTCGAGGGCAGCGGGTTCCCGAGTCGGGGTCGATATCGAGGAAGTCTCCCCTCGCCTGGTCAGGCTGGCCCGCGCGTTCGCCGACGAGCGCGACGTGCTCCTCGGCTCACGGCCGGAAGAAGAGCGGCTGACGATCTTGTGGGCCTTGAAGGAAGCCTGCTCCAAGGTCGTGGGCCGCGGCATGGCGATGGGGCTCCGAGCAGTGACGTGCGAGGAGACCGCGCCCGGCCGACATCGAGTGCAGATGGACAACGGCCTGGAGCTCTCCGGGTGGCACACGATCCACGAGGGCTACGTCGTGGCCCTCTGCTCGGGGACGGGTCAGAAGCTCGAGCGCTGATCCGGCGACGCGCTACGCGCGGCGACCTCCCGCCATCATCCTGAGGAACGCCGGCGACAACCGTGGGTCGAGCGTGTCGCGGATGCCGTCACCCAGCAAGTTGAAGGCGAGCACGGTCACCGTGATAGCCAGGCCCGGGAAGAACGCGAGCCACCACGGGGGAACGAGCGCGGTGATCGAATCGGCCAGCATGTTGCCCCAGGTCGGCGTGGGCGGCGGGACACCGACGCCCAGGAAGCCGAGCGCGGCCTCGATGACGATCGCGACGCCCAGGTGCGTGGTGGCCAGCACCAGGTAGGGCGCGACGCACTGGGGCAGCACGTGAAAGGCCATGACCCGCAGCGCGGAGGCGCCGCTCGCCCGCCCGGCTTCCACGTACGGCATCTCGCGGACCGAGAGCGCCACCGACCGGATCACCCGCCCTCCGAATGGAATGCGCGTGATCGCGATCGCGAAGATCACCGCGGGCAGGCCGGTCCCGATGGCCATCGAGATCGCCATGGCGAGGATGAGGTCGGGGAACGACTGGAGGATCTCCATGACGCGCTGGCTCACGAGGTCGAACCGCCCGCGCAGGTAGCCGCAGGCGACGCCCCACAGCG
>Ga0209055_1001497_pt1 | contig 15368 bp, 9 predicted proteins | sample GraSoiAngelo_110_FD_185875 | JGI IMG/M metagenome (GOLD analysis project Ga0209055, IMG submission 185875) | Grasslands soil microbial communities from the Angelo Coastal Reserve, California, USA - 14_0903_12_30cm (SPAdes) (version 2) | ecosystem: Environmental > Terrestrial > Soil > Grasslands ... | reverse complement strand
TATTCTTTCCGATGCGAAGTGCATCGTTGTGACCCCGTCGATGATAAATATTGCAGTCGGCTTCGGGGGTCGCCACGGCAAGGGGGTCGGTACTTGTCGAACGCCGCAAGGCTGGAGTGCTCCAGCGCCAATCACCATTGCCGGTGGCAGCTGGGGTCTTCAGATCGGTGGAGAAGCAACCGATCTTGTGATGCTGGTGATGAACCAGCGTGGCATGGACCATTTGTTATCCAGCAAGTTCAAGGTTGGCGCGGAGATCTCAGGCGCAGCCGGTCCCGTCGGACGCCAGGCTTCCGGAGACACAGATTGGAAAATGAAAGCTGAGGTTCTGAGTTATTCAAGATCTCGGGGTGCTTTTGCCGGCATCGATCTAAACGGCGCGGTGATCAAGCAGGACAAGGACGAGACCGCCTTGCTTTATGGAAACTTCATCCCGTTCGAAACGATACTCTCCGGCAAGGTGCCGCCTCCGGAGAGCGCCCACACGTTCTTGGCCACTGTTCAAAAATACGCAAGGGAGGCTTCGCAAGAGAAACGGGGTGAGTAGAAAGTCGACGAATACCACCAGGTCAGGAGTAAGTTCTATAGGCCCTGCAGCTCCTTGAGGATCCGCGGGGCCTATGTTTTGATTGGGCAGTCCTAAGTTGCCGCTTTCGCCGTCGGCACCTCGGCGTTAAGCATATTCAACCTGGGCTCGTCATTCACAGCCGAGAAAATCTCGCCAATAATTCTCTCATCAGTCTCGACAGCCTTGTCCATGACCACAGGATAGCGAACGATAACTTCAATCGCCGATGTAGTGAAGTGAATGCGCGCTCTGGGTTTTAGCTCGCTGGCTGAAATGGAACTGAGACTGAGTTCCATTTGCCGCCTTTGCCGTTCCAAACTATCTCGATACTCGGAAAATGCTGTGTCGATGGCCCTTTGCACGCGGTCTCGTATCGTTCGGTAATCGCTCTCCGGAGCGAACTTCAAAACAATTTCGTGCCAGACGAAGTTCGTTCCCGGGATCTGCTTGAAAAGGCTTGCAGCGGCCTGGAAGACAACTGAATTTGAAAAAGCCACTACCCGGCCGGTGGGCTCGGAATCGGCAGTGTTGCCGCTCAATTCCATCAAATGGAAGCGCACCAGCCCAATGTCAACGACTTCTCCGGTCACCGTGCCAACCTGTACGCGGTCTCCGACCCGTATTCCGAATCTGCCGATCAAAAAGAAATAGCCCACCATTGAAACAATGACGTTTTGCAGCGCGACGGCAACACCAGCCGTAATGAGGCCCGCAAAAGTTGCGACTGCGCCCAGTTCCGTCACAAACGCGAAGATTAGAACGAGCGCGAGTCCACACCAGATAGCAATTTTGCGCATCAGCAAAAACTGATATCGACGTCGAACATCGTGAACGTAACGGAAAATTGTGCGTCGCCAGACCTCGCCAATGATCAGAACAGCACCGAGGGCAATCGCTACTCCGCCGATCCTGGCAAGCAAGCCCTTGAGGTTTTCCTTGAATTCGGTGTCGACCTCCTGCTTCCAATTCGAGAGACTGCGCTTGTAAAGATCCAGCAGGATCCCTTGTTTACTAAGAGAGACTAGCAGGCCAGACACCTGCTTGAACTCGGTAGTCAGCGAATCCAGTTGCTGTTTCTCCTGCGCAAGTGCAGTCTGGTCGCTGACATCCGCTTGCTGCGCCAATTGGTTGCCACTCTGAATCAGGTCTTTCAGGTGCTTCCTCAAAGGCTCGCGCACTTGCATGGAACTGCTCTGCAGCCCCTCTGTCGCGCGCAGTTCGTTCGTCAAGACACTGCGCTTACTCGATAGTCGGAACAGTTCTGTCGTTAAGCCCCATATTCCGTTAGGAGCGGGTTTGTTGAGGCTATTGAGCTTTGCGCTGGACTCTTGATCCGACGGGAGCGTACTGTCGGTCCCGTTCATCCCGCTTACCGCCGGAGGAACTGCTCGGGCCAATTCTTCAATCTGCGCACGCAATCCCGTGCCTCTGACTGCGCCCGACGCTCCGCTTGCAAAGTCCAACATACTGTGCAGGGCCTGTTGTCGCGCTTGGAAGAGTCCCAATTCACTCTCGGTCTCCGCGATTTGGTTTTCCAGATGTCGTCTCTTAGCTGCGGACACCGTTGCTAGTTGCCTTTTGAGTGCCTCCAGTTCTGCTTGTGTTTGCTGGACTAGTTGATCTGCCTCACTTGCTGCTTTGTTCAGACTATCGTTCTGCGACACATTTCCATTGGGTGTCGCGTTTGATGTCGTTTTTGATTGTTTTGACTGCCGCTGTTCTTCTTGGTGTGCAAAGTCAAAGGCCAGGCGCACTATCTGGGTGGCCATACGACGATTGTCGGCCAGGAAGCCTAAATCAGCAGGCTCTGTGGCGATCTGCTGCTCCTGCTGGGTTTGCCGGTACCAATCGATGGTCTGGGTGAGAAACTGGATAATGTCTGCAGAACTGGGATCGGTAGGTGCAGTGTTCTGGGCGACGATTTCCGCCAGCGTTCCGGCTAACAGGATCACGCCCAGCACCAACCATCGTATTGGAATACCCATTCGCAAATGACGAGTGCGCGTTGCGGGGTATGCTCGGCGCACCGGATCATTCCGGAAGCGTCTTCGTGGTGAATTCACTTCGAAGGGCTCTTTCTCGACGGTAGATACTAATTAAATTACGTGAACTTCTGCCGGAAATCCATCGAAACGGACCATTCGACGAGCGCGCGAATTTGCAGTGCTCGCCTGCATTCGAAACCACAAGGCATGCTGCCATTGAAACGATTGCAGAGTTTGCCCTGCGGGTAACGTTGATCGATGGTCGTCTTGTGTTTTAGTACAGTTTGAAACTCACTTCCACGCTGATCTGCACTGCCACAGGTCGGCCATCCTTGGTGGCGGGTTCAAAACGCCATTGCTGAACCGCTTCGATGGCTTTCTGATCGAGACCCATGGCGAGTCCGCGCTGACTACGGATCGCGAGGATACAAGTCCCTTCATACTTGGCCTGACGCGCCTGCTCGGTGTATTGGGGATCTGGTGTCGCAATCGGTTTGGGAGCAAGTACTCCACCGCCCACGCGGAACACACCGCCGCCAATACCGCCACCGCGACCCTCTCCGATACCTGGACCCGTCCCTTTGCCTATACCGCCGCCTGATCCAGAACCGATACCAGCGCCCGATCCGGTTCCGTTCGAAAAGGCCGGGTTCGGCATCGCCGGCGCCGCCGGGTCTCCGAGATGAGGAAGCTTCGTGGATGCGATCGCGACCTGGGGAGGAGCAACGACCGTCGGCTCGGCCGTGAGTTTCGGATGCTCGTTTCGCACAACCATGGCTGGCGGTGTGATCTGCTGCATGGCAATTTTCGGCAGTCGGCCCTGCGGTGCAGGAAGCTTGTCATGGTCACCGCCGCCGCCACCGCCGCCCGCTTCCTGAATTGCCGGACGGAGCATGTAAACATCCGGTGAAGGTGCAATCAGGGTCACATGTTCTGGCACCGGCTTTGCGGTCTGTACCTGTTTTGTAGGGATAGCAGATATCGCGAGCGCCGCCGCGACCGCCACCACGTGGAGAATCGCCGAAGCCATAGTGCTGCGCTTGCGTGAACCAGGATAATCCCATGATCCGCCGGGGATTCCTGACCCATAAAACGGCGTACGAAGGGGTCTTCGCGCTGGAGTTGGGAAAGGTCTCATTTGGATCGTCGGAGATGTGTAGCGCGTAATCAACCGCTCCATCGAAGATGCCTCGTAGGTTGCACTCGAACCCGCTGAAAGTGTAGGTGCATGTGGGCGAGAGTAGGATAGAGTACAGACTGTAGTCGGGAATCCGCGTGTACGTAAGGGCTCTACCTGACGAAAGCGCGTGCATCACCGTATTTACGACTAAGCAGGCTACGGGCGACGGAAAGAAACTGCCTACCAAACGCCTTTGTCATTGCCTGTAACTCGGAAGCTGACGAACGCAGCCGTCGCAAGCAGGGGCAAGAGGCTGAGCCGCATCATGGCACGGAAATGGTGCTTCCTTCCGATGCCTATGAGTTGTCCCCAAAAAAGATTTGCAGCTTCCGGAACCAGAGGGACTCGAACGAACTTTTGGTCAAGATAGGTGCGGGTGGCTCCGAAGCGAGCCGCGATCGTGACACAGTCAGGTAAGTAGATGGAATCACCGCCGAATCGAACTGCATGCTGGCACACAATTGTCAGCAGGGTAGCGACGCCAGGCCACACGGACCCGACGTCGGCGATTGCCTTCAGTCGGTCGAAGTCGACGCGATTATCCGACAGCAAATCGTAAATGTTCACGATGTCCGTTAGCCGGATGTAGTAATGACGGTACATGCGTTGCAGGGTTGCGATCACAATGCGGTCCTCTGGCAACGGCACCGGGAACGTAAATGAATCGTAGGACTGCAGCACGCTGCGATCTAGAATTCCACGAGCAAGAGCTTTCTGTTCGCCCGTCTGACCGAGGCAGTCCACATGGACTTCCACAAGTTCGGCCAGGCCGGGCACTCGAAAATTGAACTTGTGGGCCAGTCGGTCGCCCCAACTCTTTGGCTGCTTGCGGGCACCAAGATCCTTTTCGAAAATCTGACATACTTCCGCGTCGTCTGCGGTTACAAGCAAATCCACATCGCTTCCCGTGTCAGGCCAGTGATCCAGAGTTTTCATTACCACGATTGGGTGTCCAGATTTTTCGAAAATACCTGCGATCTCGTGGAGATAAGCCAGCGCTGTTTTGACCCTACCTCTTTCTTCTAGTATGAACTGATCCAAAGTCTCGCCAGCTACTTCGTCTCCTGTGTTCGGTAGATTGTTCTTCAATACATGAAGCGTGCGCCTCAGGACGCGCTGCATTTCCGCCTGTTTCAGAAAACCGCAGAGTTGTTCCTTACTGAGACTGAAAACGTATTGAATCTCGTCAGCGAACGTTGTCCTCGCGTTTTGCAGGCGAGAACGCTGGCGAAAAAGGAGTACCCCGAGTGCGTCAAAAACTCGATTATCAGTGGGGACTTTTTTGAGCATCGGGTTCCTTTTAGGAGTGTGGCGCCGTCGAACTGCTGCAGCGCGCCAGCCCATTCTCGATGGCTGTTCCTTCCTCGTAGTCGTTCCAGGTGGCGATCAGAATGAACGGCATCGGATGATCCGGATCATTGTTTTCGGCAAACACTCGAAGCGTATCCTGTAAAGTTTTTCCACACCGTTGATCAATGTGGCGATTCAAACTCCAGGAAGCACGGGTGTCGTCAAAGCCCGGCCACACTGTACCGACGACGATCTGGTCCGGATGCTTGGACCGCATCTTCTTGTAAAACTTTTCGAGATAGTCCTCACCCCACTCACTGCCATCGGTTGACCATCCTTTGGAACCCGGATGCACCCAAGCATATTGGCCGTCAAAAGCGCCTGAGAACTGCGGAGGTGGATCGTCCTTATACAGAAGGACTGGAGGACTGGCCCAACCGTTCACCATCTGGCGGACTTGATTCCAGTCCGTATTTCCTCGTTTTGGAAAGACAAACACAACTGGGCGGCCCCGAAACTGCAAGTACGCGTCGTGTCCAGGCGCATCTGGGCCGATATATTTTTTGTAAGCGCTCTGCAGCGCCTCGAGCGCGTCTTCGGTGGCGTGGCCGTCATCCTCTTCCGTTTCGTCGTACATCAACGCAACGTGGAAGTGCTCTTTGCTCGCCATCTGCTGGATCAAGGCATAGCTGCGATCAAGGAAAGGATGACGCTCTCCGTACCAATCCACGGCAAAGGCGTAAATACCTAGCTTCTTCGCTTCCTGGATTTGCCGATGGATGACCGCCGGATCATTGCTGTTGTACTCAATCCGGATATGATCCGGATCGCCAAACCACGGCTGGAATGCGGCAATCACTTTCGGTCCCTGGGTGCCTTGCGAGACATCGCGAATGGTGTATTCGCGGCCTCGATGATCACACGAATGCGGTACGAAACTGGCCGCGATGACTGACCATAGGAAAAGTTGCTGGTAGGGTCTCATTACGAATATTGTCTGCGTCTAGGATGGATCCCTGCGCGCGGGGGTTGTTTAAAAGAGGCTTACCTTCTCCTAGAACGTTTCCTCCGGAACCGATTCTAAGCAGCGCACATACCAGCGGTCCGAGCCGGGAGTCATCAGCACCAGGTACTTCTGAGGAGAGTTAGACGTGTAGATCATTTTTTGGCCGTCGAAGACTTGAACCTCCAGCTGGACCTCGTCTTCGAGCTGCATTTCTCCTCCATCGACTGAATAGAAAACAGCTTTTACATGATGGCCATTGTCCTGGTAACGAGTCCGGAGGCCGGTATTTCTCTGCTCCTTAATTCGTTGCGTGAACCGTACCTTGGCTTCTCCTGTGAAGTAGTCGCCCAACAGATCGGTCCGATTAGTATCGAGGCCGTCCGCGAGATCTTGCCACGCTTGTGCGTAGTCGTGGGTGACAGCTTCACCGGTCCTCTGTTCAATTGGCCTCGGCGCCAGTGATTCAGCTGAGAGGACTACTTTTGGCAGAGAAGCCGCTTGGACATCCACAATCGGCCAGCGCGCCTGAAAAATCCACGTCAGGCATCCCAACACTAACAACAGACCTCCGAGCAGCAGGAGGGGTTTGCGCATTAAGGTCTTCCTCCCAATGTCAATTCGTTCCCTACCACGACACCGCAGGCTACTGAGATGTGCGCGGGGCCGGAAACCTCAAACTGCGCTGTTGCTTTTTCTTTTTTGATCGGCGTATCCACGGTGCTTTTACCCGCGGCATCTGTTTTCGTGAACGAAACGATGGTTCCGTCCGGAAGCGGGTTGCCCGCGCAATCACGAATTGGATCCGTTTGCAGCTTGACGAGGTGCCCGGATGGAGCCGCGGACATTCGCAGGCCACACGCTTCCGCGGCAACCTGCTGGATGACGCGCGGTTCCGCGGTGTCATCAACGGAGGCTACCACTTGGAGAGCGCCTTGTTTTGGCCGCGACCCGATTTCAAACCACGCGATCCCGCGGACGCTCTGGACACTGCGCGTGGACGATTCACCTCCGAGAGACAAGTGGAAATCAACTTTCGTCGGAGCGATCACGGTATTGTGATAGCGATCTGAAACGAGTGCGGTGCCATTCACGGCTTTTGGAGTTGAGACAGGCACTCGGGACGGATGGAGCATAAAGGCGAGACGAGTGGGCTTCGCGGGCAGCACCTGAAAAACTGCGCTTACGCAACCTTCGGAATCGCAGGTCACCGCTCGATAATTGCCTGAGGCAGCAACATCCTGTCCCGAAATTTCGACTTGTTGCCCAAGCTTGATGGATTGTTTGCGCACACGGCTCGGCCCAATCAGATAAAGCGTTGCCGAGCCCGATCCAGTCGTGGTGATAGCCAACGAACTGCCCGCAGAAACAGACGAAGGCGCGTGAATCGCGACTTTTTGCGAGAGAGCGGGCAGCGCAGCACAAACGATCGCAAAGCAAAGCTTACGAATCAGTCGTCGCATGGTTTCAGGCACTCGGCGCAGTATAGTGATTCACCACCACGTGATAGTCGTGCATTCGGTTGGCAACGTCGGCGGGGATATCGACGGCAAACGGAACGGGAGCCTGTGGCAAGAGCGCCTGATCGACGTAACCATCCGACACCCAGATTGCTTTGCCGCTCGAGTCGTAAAACACCGCAAGCACTTGTGCGATGTTTACGACCTGGCCACTTTGGTTGATCAGCGCGCCCTTCAGGACTGTTCGTCCTAGAGCATCCTTATTGACGTTCTGGTTCTCGACCGAGATCACCGGATCCGCGCTCGCCGGCACCAGCAAAGGATGGACATCCATGCGCACACTCTTGACCTGGTTCAGCCGGATCCCAGGGAAGTCGATCCGATACGGGGAAACCTGTTTCGGAAGCAAGCTGTGCGCGATCTCATCAAAGCTATCCTGCTTGGCTAACGGAGAACCATCCGGCTTCAATAAGGTGGCGCTAACGTTCAAGTACGCCGGCACCGTGTCCTCGTTCTCCACTTCGCCCACAATGACCACGCTGTCGGGGCGTTCCACCGCATTCATCGAGATGATGCGAACTTGCGGAGAATCCACTGCCGCGCTACCAAATTCGTCGGACCTCTTCCCGATGACATCCCAACGCAAATAGTTGACCGGCAGCACTTGCAAGGGAACATTCGCGAAATTGGGTTTGGGCCACACTACCTTCCAGACACTGCCATCTCGCACTACGGGCCAATCGCGCACGTCGTCCAGAGACCCCACTGCGCTCGACCAATTCATTCGCACTCGCAGCGTAGCGTGCGTTGCATCGGCATGCACAGGCCAAATGTCGAAACTTTGCAGCGAGGAATAAGTGCGAAGGCTCCCATCCGTGCCAGCAATGTCACGGATGAAATCTGTTTTCTGGATGTCATTGGCATGGTCCAGGAGCGCGTACGCGTGCTCCCAGTTGTGTCCCTGAATATCGGCCAGCAGAGCGCGAACCGCTTCCTCCGGCGTGCTGGCAGCACGTTCTGCACGGAGTTTCATCCCGCCGGCCTGCACCCAGCCAGCGATTAGAAGAACTGCCGTCAGCACTACGATCAGCAATGTCAGACCGAATCTCACGAGTGCACCTCGTTCGCGAAAACGCGCTCGCGATCGTACGAGGGCATGGTCAGCAGTTCGCCGGGAGCCGAGGTCTTTTCCGGCAGCAACAGCGCAAATAGAATCGCAAGAATACTGGTGCCGATCGGTAGCGTACCCCACAACAGACCTTCCCAGGGTGCGGGCACGGAATCGGAAGGAATCTTGCGCGCGGGCGGCACGTCATCCTTCGACCAAGCGGTAATCGCTCCCGACTCATAAGTCTCGATCTGCCGCCAGCCCGCGAATACCAGCAGTGGGTTGTAAAACGTATCGTGGACAAAGATAAATTTCAATCCATAGCGATTCGCGTGTTGCAGCATAGCCCGCAGGGAGTCCATTCCGGCCGCGCCGAAGAATTTCGCACTGGTCAGCTGAGCTGCGCCGAAGCGAGTCATCTCAGGCAGAAGACGCGCCGAGTTGTATTCTCCGTCAACGCTGTTCGCTGTTGAGTATGTAGACACCTTGGAAAGGGCATTGCCGAAGCCCAGAGTCAGGTACCGGTATTGGTCATGTCCGTCGCGATTTAGGAAGCTCACAACGGAGTCCACATTGAGACCGCCAGTGGTGTGGAAGGGACTCCAGTTCGTCCAACCTACAGCGAGCGCCAGGGTGAGCACTGAGGCCGTCGCCACAGCGAATGCACCCACATCTCGAAAGCGATCAAGTACATCTTCGACCAATAATCCTACGATGGGTAGCGCCAGAAGCGTCGCCCACAACGTGAAGCGCTCATAGGTGAGAATCTCGAAAGCGCGTCCGAAGATCAATCGGGGCAGAGGCGTCGTACCGCCCAGGCCGAGCAAAAACGTAATCCAGAAAGCGATCAGCAGTATGCGCAGCCGTGGTATCGATGCTCCACGAATCACAATAAACGGGATAGCCAATATCATCGCACCATACGGGATGACGAAGTAGTTGACCCCGTGAATCAGGCTGACCAGGTAATTCAAACGGCTGCCGTGGGGAATCGGCATTTGCTCAATCGGGTGTCGGATGATTGCAATCCAATAGGGGAGTAACACAACACCTACTCCCGCAACCGTCAGCACTACAAAGACAAACGCACGGCTCAGAACCGCCGCGCTGCTTCGCCCCTCAGTCCGCGCATCGGAAACGGCCAGCCAAAGCACCGGAACGGCGAACAGTACAGATCCAAACAGAAGCGTAACGTGATGCGCCGATGCGGCTGCCAGCCCAAGTACCAGTCCTTTCAGCAAAGAGCGCCATGATGCTGAACGCGACCATTGATAAAAGTAGGGAAGTGCCAGCAAATACAACGGTGCGGACAGGGTAGTGGGTAGCTGGCCCGCTGAATACACGAGAAACGAGACCGTTCCCGCAAAAACCGAGAGCAGCGCCGCCAAGCTCGCCGCGCGATCGTCCACCCAAAGTCGCGCAAATCGCCACGTGCCCACCGCCAGCAGGACGACAGCAATCAACTGAACCAGCATGAAGCCTTCTGTCAGGCCGACGGCATGTGACAAAAGGGCGATCCACTGATGTGTCAGAGGTGGATAGGTGGTTTGCGAGAAGCCTGCAAACCATTTCTCATTCCAGGGATCAAACCAGTGCTGCGCATAGTGCGAACCGAAGAAAATGTGCAGGTTCGCATCGTAGGAAGTCGTGGCAGGTAATTCCATCAGTAGCAGCGGTCCATGGATCACCACTGCGACCAGAATGATGATTGCGAGCGGAATGGGGCGCTGCAGGTAGCTTCTGCCTGATACCAATGCCAGACACTCCTCACAGAATTGAAGGTACTTCCGAGCCGAGCGTTTGATTCAACAGGTGGGCTAGGTGGTTGGATCGAAAGTTTGTTCCGGTCCGCCTCTCGGCAGACTCGAAGGCAATCACCTGAGGGGAGTGTCCAACCGCTCCCGCTCGTTTGAGCATCTGATGAGCGCCGGATTCTACATTTTTTACAGGAGTAATGGGACGAGACCTTGTCTGGATGTCAAAAAATGCCGGGAACGCGGGTCTGCCTTGCTGCGGCAATCATACTGCTGGCATGCACAGGATTGGCCGGACAGACGTTCGAAGTAGGCCCTCAGGGAAATCAGCCGGCCAACGGGCGAAAAGACGAGAAGAATTCGCGTCGCGGGCCAGCTTCGGATTCTGGAATGGGCTGGGGCTCGAGCATCGCAGTAGCGCGCGAAGCTCGAGCCGCACGCGAAGCCTTGCAGAAAAACGATTATCGCGCCGCGTCGTCGCACGCAGCGCGAGCCGCCAAATCGGCGCCCCAAAATCCTGATCTGTGGTTTCTCTACGCCTACGCCGCCCATCTCGCGGGACAATATTCCGAGTCTGTCGACGCCTACAATCGCGGACTGCAAGCTCGCCCGTCCTCCGTCGAAGGATTGTCTGGCTTGGCGCAGACTTACGCGAAAATGGGCCGCAACAAAGATGCGGAGGAGACCCTCAAGCGCGTTATCGCCGCAAATCCCAGTAGCGATGCCGATCTCCGATTAGCTGGTGAACTCACCCTTTCATCGGACCCCAGGCTCGCCCTCTCATACCTCGAACGTGCTGACGCTATCCATCCTTCCGCAAGAAACGAACTGTTAATGGCGCGCGCCTATGAGCGCACGGGGGACAAGAATAAAGCCAAAGAATTGCTCGACCGCGCCCGCAGTCGAGCCCCCAGAGATCCAGAGGTACTTCGTTCCGTCGCGGGTTATTACCGAGACTCGGGCGAATACGATCAGGCAATCGCTACCCTCAAGTCTGTGCCATCGCAGTCCCCGGCCTATCTCTCGGAATTGGCGTATACCTACGAACTCGCTGGAAAGAAAACCGAAGCCGCGGATGTTTACTTGCAGGCCGCCAACAGAGCGCCCGGACAGGTTGATATCCAACTGAACGCTGCCCAGGCGCAAGTGAGCGCAAAACGTGCTGCGCGAGCCGAGCCCCTGCTAAAGCAAGTTGAGTCGCTCGACCCAAATCACTATCGGCTGCACGCGATTCGCGGAGAAATCAACCGCCTTCGACGGCAGAATGACGCTGCTATTCGGGAATACGAACTCGCTCTTCAGTCGATGCCTGGCTCGGTGCCTGAGGGTGTGCTGTATCCGATCGCACTGAGACTTGACCTGTCCCAGCTCTATCGGGAAGCCGGTAACAATGACAAAGCCGACCAGCAATCGGAAGCGGCTCGATCAGCCCTCCAAAAACTGGATGTGGGCGGTCCAGACCGGCCTGAGTTCCTGCGTCTGAAAGCAACCAGTGCCGTAGAATCCGGGGACTACACGGAAGCAGAAAACGATCTGCGCGAAGCCCTCCAGTTGCAGCCCGCTAACATCAATCTTCTGCTCAACTACGGCAATTTGCTGCGAAGGACTAAAAGGCCCGAGGACGCCACGAAAATCTACTTGAAGGCGCTCGAACTCGATCCAGGCAATCCGCCCGCCTTGGAATCGTTGGGGTATCTTGCTCGAGAAACTGGTAACGTGGATGAAGCTCGGCAATATTTCGAAAAGCTGAGCCGCCTCGACCCTGACGATTACGTTCCTTATCTCGCGATGGGCGATCTAAATACCGAACAGGGCGTCTTTGCTGATGCTCAAGCGAATTATGAAAGGGCTTACAAGCTTGCACCGGAGAATCCCCTGATCATCGCCAGGGCCATGAATGCCGCGCTGGAGGCCCACCAACTACCAAATACGAAGAAATGGCTGGATCGCGCAACCGATACTGAGCGCTTAAATCCCGAGATCATGCGCGAGCACGAACGATACCTGACCCTCACCGGCAACTATCAGGAATCCGCCAAGCTTGGCTATGCGGTGATCGAAAAATTGCCACGCGATCCAGAGGCCCCGGTTTATCTCGGCTATGACTTGCTTTTCATGAACCGCTACGACGAGGCAATGGCGGTCGTACAAAGGTTCGAACCATCGCTTCCCAAAGACAGGGACCTACCTCTCATCGCCGGATACGTATACGCCCACAACGGACAACATCAGCAAGCCGTGGATGCGTTCACGCGCGCGCTGCAGCACGACCCTCAAATGGCAACCGGCTATATGAATCGTGGGTATGTTTGGAACGACATGCGCATGCCTACGCGAGCGGAACAGGATTTTCGCAAGGCGATTGCCCTTCGCGCCGACTACGGCGAGGCGCATCTCGGCCTTGCTTATTCGATGCTCCAATTGCGGCGCCCACAAGCGGCTCTGAAGGAGGCAGAGTTAGCGGAAAAGAATTTGCCTGAATCCGGCAGCCTCCATTTAGCGAGAGCCGAGGCGTATCGTCAACGCTCGATGTTCGGCCGAGCCGAGGGAGAATATGAGCGCGCTCTTAAGTTTCAGGCAGGCGACCAAGCCATTTATATGTCCCTCGCAGACGCACAATATCGTCTTCACCAGTATCAAGCCTCCGTAGATTCGCTCAACAAAGGCCTGACCGTTGCACCCAACGATTCTCTCCTCAATGCTCAACTGGCCCGTTCCTATGCGAAGTTGGGGCGCACCTCCGATGCGACCTCCGCAATCTCACGCGCAGAAAGCGCCGGAGGAAATGATTACCGCATCCTTCTCGCGACCGCTCAGGCGCTCATGGAACTGAGAGAGCGCGATCAGGCCATGCAGCGCTACGCTCGTGCTTTGGACTTGTCGAACGCAGACCGCCTTCATGTACGTCTGGCACTGGCCCGTTTTTTCGCTCAGGAAAATCGTCCGGCGGACGCCCAGCAGCAGGTGTCGCTTGCATTCGCCGAGGCGCGCGTCTCAGAGCCGGAGGTCGTCACCTCCGAAGACTATCTGGATGCGGCTGACACGCTCATGGCCATCCAACAGTTTTCTCTCGCACAGAGATTGTTTGCCCGGGCCCAGGCGCTCGGGGCGGACGACTTGGCAGTCGCCGTAGGAATCGCGAACGCGTCTTTGGCAATGGGTGAAACTCGAAATGCGGAAGCCGCGCTCGCGAGCATTGGTCCGCAAGACGCCGATGAAGAGAAGCAAAACTACGCATATTTGGTAGCCCGCGGAAATGTATATCGGCAGGAAGGCGACACGTACCACGCTCTGTCGATGTTTGCCCAGGCGAACGCGCTTGAGCCGGAGGATCCGGCCGCTCGGAATGCAGAGTTTGAGTTGTCCGAAGAGGAAGGAAGGCAAATCACTGAAAAACTCGGCGTGGGATCTCATTTTCAGATCGGACCCATTTTCGAGGACGAAAACATCTACCAGATGGATGCGCGGCTGCGAGGATTCCAAAACGGTGGACTATTATTGCCACCACCGCGCCATTCCGTCGAAACGTTCGCAGATGCGCGCTATCACCTGCACCTCGGCTCGTTCCCACTTATCAGTGGCTTTGTTGGCGAACGGAATGCATACGGCACCATTTCAATTCCTAGCCAACTATTGATCGAGAAGCGAAACACGCTGGACACCATCTTCAACTTCGCCGTTAATCCGATGGTTCGCCTTGGAAGCCTCCGCCTCAGCATCACCCCGGGTCTGCAATTCACGATTCGTCGCGACACCCTTGACCCCCGCGACATGAACCAGAACTTGTTTCGTCAATTCGTCTACGTGGCGAGCAGCCCTATCGGGAATTGGCTCTCTTTTTCCGGGAACGTTATCAGAGAGGCAGGACCGTTCACGGAGCAAAACTTGCATTCCCGAGATTTTTCGGCTGCCCTCGATTTTCGAGTCGGCCGCCCTTGGAGCAAAACCGCTTTCATCACAGGCTACAGCGGACGTGATCTGCTGTTTGGACCGGCTGACCATGAGTATTTCAGTACTAGCACCTACGCAGGAGTCGATCGGAAGTTCGGCGAGAACATTCACGCCTCCGTCGTTGGCGAATACCTGCGCTCGTGGCGCGTGGAGGGAACCCAATTCGCGATCGCACAAACGATCCGTCCCAATTTCGGTGTGGATGTCAAAGTTAATCGCCGTTGGTCAGCAAGCGCCAGTGGCACATGGTCACGGGGCGAGGGGTTTCACTCCTATGACAATTTCACCAGCCGATTCCTCGTCTCCTACGTCAGGGAGACACAAGCGCAACGAAGAGATGGCCTGGAAAATGGCTCCGTCTCTTACCCGATGAGGTTCTCCTTCGGCATTGAGCAACAAACTTTCTATGCCTTTGCGGGACAGACTCGAACTGCCGTAGTGCCGGTTGTGCGCTTCACGTTGTTTTAGTCGGATTTGCGGACCGGAGCAGGCGCCCGTTTGCAACTGGAACCGCATCTAAGACTTCCTGCTTAGGCCTATGACCCTTGCGGATCCAACTCTGACGACCCCGTCGGCCGATATCATCGCTTCGGACGAAACCACCCGAACTGCATTGCGCACCCGCATGCTGCAAGGGAGTGCGCTCTTGCTGGGCAGTACTGGCCTTGTCAGCGCTACCAACCTTCTCTACAACATTGCAATCGCGCGCGGTCTCGGACCTGAGGGCTTTGGTCATGCCACGGCCATTTATACGGTCCTAATGCTGCTTTCCGCGGTGACGTTGGCCTTTCAGTTGGTGTGTTCGAAACTGGTGGCTAAGAGCCCTGACCTGTCTGGCAAGATTGCCATCTACAGAGAGTTGCTCCGTCGTTCCTGGCAAGTGGGATTGTTTATCGGAGCAGTCATCATGCTCGGTAGTTCGGTCATCGCACAATACCTCCACCTCCCGGAGTCGCATGACATCATTCTGCTGGGATTCGGGACGGCAATCTATGTCCCCCTGGGTGTGCGACGTGGCATGTTGCAGGGTATCTACGATTTTCGCCGCCTCGCACTGAATTTCGTTTTG
>Ga0209055_1001496_pt1 | contig 15375 bp, 18 predicted proteins | sample GraSoiAngelo_110_FD_185875 | JGI IMG/M metagenome (GOLD analysis project Ga0209055, IMG submission 185875) | Grasslands soil microbial communities from the Angelo Coastal Reserve, California, USA - 14_0903_12_30cm (SPAdes) (version 2) | ecosystem: Environmental > Terrestrial > Soil > Grasslands ... | reverse complement strand
GCCGCGCAACCTCCGGGAAACCGGGCTCGCGCGGGCAAAGAGCAGATCGAAGGCGATCCACAGCATGGCCGCGTAGATCAGGAAGGCGATGCCGAGGTGGGCGGTGAGGCGGAACTGCGATACGCGCGGATTATCGACCAGGCCCGACTGCACCATGTACCAGCCAAGGGCGCCTTGCGCTGCGCCCAGGGCGAGGATACCGACGAGCTTCCACCCCAGGGCGCGCGAAATCCTTCCGCGCAATGCGAACCATAGAAGCGGCAAAAAAAAGACAGCGCCGGTCAGCCTGCCGAGGAGCCTGTGGACGTACTCCCACCAGAAGATGATCTTGAAACCGTCGAGGGTCATGCCGGGATTGACGAGCCGGTACTCGGGGGTCTGCTTGTACTTCCCCAAGGTTTCCTGCCATGCGGCCTCGTCGAGCGGCGGCAGCGCGCCGACGATCGGCTGCCACTCGACGATGGACAAACCCGAGTGAGTGAGCCGCGTGATGCCGCCGACCACGACGATGGCGAACACGAACGCGCAGCACACGAGGAGCCAGGCGGCGACGGCGCGATTATGCGCTGCGAGCTGCATATACCATTCGATCGATCGAGGATTTCGTCACTGGATGCTCCGCAGGACATGGGTTAAAGTACGAGGCCCGGGACCGCCCCGGTGGCTTCATCCGCAGCAGGAGGCTGGCCATGTTTGCGATCGTGTACAAGTCGGACGGCGTTCCGATCTGCGTTCAGATGCCCGGGGTCTCGCCCGACCCCGTGGTGGTCTGGAGCTCGGAGAGCGCGGCCAGGGCGTTCATCGAGAGCAAGGGCGGCGGCAAGGAGTTCCAGCCGGTGTCGGTGAACGAGCAGGCGATGGAGAAAATGGCCAAGGCACTCGGCTGCCCTGTCGAGAAACTCATGTTGGAGCCTTATCCGTCCTAATCCGTCCTAGAGCGATACCTCGACGTTGTCGATCAGTCGGGGCCTACCGAGCTTTGCGGCGCCGAGGACGACGAGGTTGCGATCGGAGGGTGACGGCGGTTGCAGGTCGGATTGTCTCCTGATCGCGATGTAGTCCACCGCCCACTTCTCATTGAATTTCGACAATGCCTCCGCTTCGAGCTTCAGGTAGTCGCGCCGCCCGGCGAGCAGCGCGACGCGGACCTCCTGCAGGATCCGGTACAGCCGCGCGGCTTCGGTCCGCTCCACCGGCGTCAGGTAGGCGTTCCTCGAGCTGAGCGCGAGCCCGTCCTCGGCGCGCACGGTTTCCGCCGGAATGATCTCCACGGGGAGAGCGAGCTGCTTCACCATGTCGCGCAGCACTACGTACTGCTGGTAATCCTTCTTGCCGAAGATCGCGGTGTGCGGAGAGACCATGTTGAAGAGCTTCAGCACCACGGTGGCGACGCCGCGGAAATGCCCGGGCCGGAACGCGCCTTCGAGGATGTGCTGCAGGTCGGAAGGCTCGACCACGAAGGTCTGCGGCTCCGGGTAGATCTCCGCCTCGCTCGGCGCGAACACCACGTCCACGCCCACCTCCTTCATCATTTCCGCATCGGCGTGCAGGGTGCGCGGGTAGCGCTCGAAATCCTCCTTCGGCCCGAACTGGATGCGGTTGACGAATATGCTGACGACGGTGCACGCCGCGCGATGCTTCGCGAGGCGCATCAGCTGGATGTGGCCGGCGTGGAGATTGCCCATAGTCGGGACGAAAACGTTGTCGGGCTCGCGCTGCAGGCGCTCGCGCAGATCCCTCACCGAAGTGACGATGTCCACCGCTCGTCCTAGAAACTGCGCTCTTCGGCGGGAAAGCTGCCGTCCCTGACGGCGCGCGCGTAGCGCTCGGCCGCGTCGGCGATGTTGGAAGCTCCGTGGCAGGTGAGCACGGCCACCTTCACGCCATCGTCGCGCAGCTTCTGCAGCGCCTTGATGGTCATTCGCGTCATCCTAGTCTCCCCAGTTGAAGAACTCGCGGGTGCCGCGCATCGCTGCGACGCGCTCGATGAGCAGCTCGAGGTCGCGGTCCTGGCTCACGAAGTTGAGCTTTTCCGAATTCACGATCAGCACGGGGCTCCCGTTGAAATGATAGAAAAAACGGTTGTAGCTCTCCGCGAGCAGGGCGAGATACTCGCCGGTGATGGGCCGCTCGAATTCTACCCCGCGCCGGCGCACCCGCTCGTACAGGATCTCCGGCTGCGCCTGGAGGTAGATCACGAGATCGGGTTTCGGCGCTTGTGGCTTGAGCGAGTCGTATATCTGCTGATACAGGTGCAGCTCCTCCCCTGAGAGGGTCAGCCTCGCGAACAGCGGGTCCTTCTCGAGGAGAAAATCGCAGACCGTGAGGCGGGTGAAGAGATCCATCTGCGCGAGCTCCCGCAACTGTCCTATCCGCTGGAAAAGGAAGAACAGCTGCGTCGGCAGCGCGAAGCGGGACATGTCCTGGTAGAAGCGCGGCAGGAACGGATTCTGCTCCGGGTGCTCCAGGACCAGGGTCGAGTTCAGCCGGCCGGCCAAGCGCCTGGCGAGGCTCGTCTTGCCGACTCCGATCGGCCCTTCGACTACGACGTAGTGGTATTTCGAGAGCGGCACGGAGCTGGGGCTCGCGGAAATGGGCGCCCATCATACACGCGCCGCAGGAGAGGTCTCGCGCGCGTCGCTACCGCCACAGATCGACTGCTTCGCCGCGCCCGCGCAGCTCGTCGGCGCGAGCCTGGAGGAAGCGCTGGAAGTTCGGCTCGCGCAGGTAGGCCCCGCTCGCGACGTATTCGAGCGAGCCCCAGAGGTGAAACGGGCGCAGGTAGGCCTCGATGCGGAATGCCTCCTTGCCGTCGGTGCCGAAGAAAACCGCCGAAGGCGCGTAGGAGAGACCGAGCGAGCGCGCCCAGTCCTCGGCCGCGAGCCTGTCTCCCGCCGGAGTCGTCACCGGAGTGCGCTCCCCGAGCGCGAAGCGCGCCACGTCGAAGCGCTTCAGCGACTCGACGATTGTCGCGCGGCGAAAGCCCTCGCGGTGCAGCTCGTCGCAGGCCGCGCAGGACGGCGTCTCGAAGAAGACGGCGAGCGGCTTCGCGCCGCGCCTGCGCAGATCGTAGGGCGGCTTGAGGAAAAAGGGCTCGTCGTGCAGCTGCTCCCCCGCAGGCTCGCGTACCGCGGTGCGCAGGTACTCGGCGAGCGCGATTTTCCTTTCCCTGCGGCCGGCGACCCAGTCGAGCACGGCCTCGAAGCGGTGCGGCGGATAGTAGCCGTTCAGCCGCGCCACGATCCCGCCGCGCTCGTCGAAAAAGAGGAGCGTCGGGGTAAACTGGATTTTCAGGAAAGCCGCGAGACGCTTCTCTGAGAATTTTTTCCCGTCCGTCCAGGTCACCTCGCGGTCGCCCCAGATGTTGAGCGAAACCGCGAGGAATTTCTTGCGCGCCTTGTCGGCGATCGTTTTCTGGCTGAAGTTGGTCAGGATCAGTTCCTTGCAGTAGGGGCAGCCGTCCTGCTCGAAGAGAATCATCAGCCGCCTGCCCTCGCGAGCGGCCTGCGCAACGTCTTCACGGAAATCGAGGAAAGTTTCGGTGAACCAGCTGGGCAGGGCGGCCGGCCCGGCGGTTCCGGCCCCCGATGCGGGACCCGGAAGGAGAAGGAGGAAAACGAGCAGTGCGGGCAGCTTCATCGTTGCAACAGATAGCTTATCCGATCTTCTCTATTTTCTGATCGGCGCATGCGGCGAGGAGCGCCGCGGCGCGGCCCTTGCCCGGGATCGCGATGTCCGGCGCGATCTCGGCGAGGGGCGCGAGCACGAAGGCTCGTTCGTGCATGCGGGGGTGCGGAACGACGAGCCCGGGCTCCGCGATCACGCGATCGCCGTAGAGCAGGAGATCGAGGTCGAGGGTGCGCGGCGCGTTGGGAAATTCGCGCGTGCGGCCGAAACGCCTCTCCTCGGCTAGCAGCGCTTCCAGCAGGGCCCGCGCGGTGAGCGCGGTCTCGACCTCGGCGACTGCGTTGACGAAATCGAGCTGCGCGACCACACCCACCGGCGCGCTGCGGTAGAGCGAAGACGCGGCGAGAAGCCGCGTCCGAGGCAACTCGGCGAGCGCAGCAAAGGCGCGGCGCACCTGGGCTTCCGGGTCGCCGAGATTCGCTCCCAGGCCGATGAAGGCCTTCGTCGGCGCCGTCTGATCATCCATCGGAAGCGAAGCTCCACGCGTCCTCGCCGCCGCGCAGAAGGAGCGGCGCCGGGCGGTGCCAGGCGGCGACGCGCGGGATCCAGTCCTCCGTGGTCGCGTCGGCCGCGCTCTCGGCCTCTAGCGAGCGTTCGCAGCGAAGCGCCCCTGCGGCGGGCTTTTTCCGGAACAGGCACCAATCGCTGCGATGCGCCACGCCGCCTGAGCCGGATTCCTCCACGCAGCCGACGAGGACCCGCTCGCACTCCGCGAGCCAGCGTTGCGCGAGGCGCGGGAGCGAGGGCCAGGCGTCCGCCGGGAGATACAGGCAGGCCGTGCGCGTGACCGGATGCGAGCGCTGCGCGAGGAGCGCGCCCGCGAGATGCGGCTGAGTCGCGATGAAGGTGAACGGCATCGCCGCCTCGCCGCGCCTCAGGTCCTCGTCGAGCGCGGCGCGCGCGGCGTACAGCGCGCCGAACTCGCTTGCCCAGAGGACTCCGAGCGCGCCGTCGCCGCCCGCGGCATCAAGACAGGCCTGCGCACCGAGCAGGCAAAGCTGCGCGAAGCGGCCGGCGCGGCGCAGCTCGGAGGCGAAGCGCGCCCGCACCCGCGCGGGAAAGTCGTCCGGTGCGACGCGCAATGACGTGGGCGCGAGCAAATACACCGTCACAGCGCCCTTTCCAGCGCCAGGCTCATCACGCTTCCGCCGAACCCGGAGAGATTGAACAGCACGCGACGCACGCCCTGCGCGTCGCCGCCCGAGGGCGCGAGGCCGAGCTCGCCGTCGCGCTCGGCGAAACCCCAGGTCGCCGGGACGCGCCCGCGCGCGAGGCTCGCGAGGAGCAGCGCGAGCTCCGCGGGGCCGCTTGCCCCTAGCGTATGGCCGAGCGCGCCCTTGAGCGACACCGCCCCCGGCACCGGCGCGAACAATTCGCGCACCGCGTTCGCCTCGGCGGAATCGGCCAGTCGCCCGCCGCCCGATTGCAGCTTGATCAGGTCCACGGCGGCGCTCTCCCAGCGCGCGCCGCCCATCGCGGCCCGCATGGCGCTTGCGATCGCGGCGCCGTCCGCAGCCGGCCCCGTGACGCTCGCCGCGTCCATCCCGGTGGCGAGCGCGGCGATCCGCCACGGGGAGGGCGCCGCGGACACGAGCACCGCCGCCAGCGCTTCGCCCAGGACCAGACCGTCCCGCTCGCGGTCGCAGGGACGCGCGGCGGTCGCCGAAAGCAGTTCCAGCCCCGCGAAACCGGCCACGGTCAGGCGATTGCAGAACTCCGCGCCGAGCACGAGCACCTCGCGGAATTCGCCTTCCGCAATCAGACCGAGCGCGACGTCGAGCGCGCTCAAGCCCGAAGTGCACGTGGTGCTGAGCGCAGTCACGGCGCCGCGCACGCCGAAGGCCCTTGCGAGCCTTGAGGCAAACTCGAAGGAGGGCTCGAGCGCCGCCCATCCGCCCTCGTCCCAGGCGCCGACGGAAAAGGAGGACGAGCCGACGATGCAGGGGAGCTCCGCCCATCGCGCCGGTTCGATCGCGGCTTCGCGCCGCAGGTCCCCGGCCACCGAGCGCGCGATCGCTTCGGCACGTTCTCTCCAGTCGCCCCCGGAGATCGGGATCGCGAAATAGGGCCAGGCCCCGCCGGTTTTCGTGTTTCGGGCCGGCGCGACGGGCGCGCCCGCGAGGCGCTCGACCGCCGAGTCCAGATCCGGTCCGAGCGCGCTCGCGAGCGCGGCGGCGCGCACGAAGGTGCCGGTCATGTGCGTTTGTGCAGCAGGTAGTCCGCGAGATTGCCGACGCAGGCGAGGATGCGCCGCGTTTCCTTGCTGTCGGCGAGACGCACGCCGTAGCGCTTCTGCAGGGCCATCGATACCTGCAGCGCGTCGAGAGAGTCGAGCGCGAGCCGCGTCCCCGTCCCGAAAATCGCCTCGTCGGGCGACAGGGGCGGCGCCATCGGCGCTTTTTCCGTCGCCTCGAGGATCAGCGCCGTCAACTCGGCAATCATCGCATGACGGGTGGTCATTGCGCGGAAACGAGCACGCGGCGCCGGTGGTGCACCCACAAGGCGGCGGCGAGCAATGCGGCGGCGAGGGCGAGCAGTTTCGCGCAGGGCGCGGCGATGTCGGCGGCACCGCCTTGGCGCAGGATCACCGCGTGGAACCCGTCGAGGGCCCAGGCCATCGGCGAGGCTTCCGAGAGCTTCTGCATGGATTCGGGCATCACGAAGCGCGGCACCATGATGCCGCCGACGGCCGCGGCGAGGATGTTGCCGACGCCGCCGATCACGGTCGCCTGCTCGAGGGTGCGCGAGCACACTGCGACGAGGAGCCCCCAGCCGATGGCGGCGAAGCTCGTGCACGCCGTCACCGCCGCGAGCAAGTCCCAGCGCGCGGGAAGCGCGAGCGTCTCGCCGCCGAACCAGGGCACGAGCGTCCGTCCGGCGAGCAGCATCAGCGCGGCTTGAGCGAGATTGACGACGAAATACGGCCCCACCTTCCCCAGGAGCAGCATCGAGAACGGGACCCGCAGGCTCACCAGCCGTGCGAGCGTGCCCTCGCGCCGCTCCACGACGAAGAGCGAGGAGATCGGCATCACTACGAAGAACATCCCGAAGATGAGCCAGGCCGGCACGTTCTGCTGTACCGAGGAGGGGCGTCCGGAGCCGCCTATCGTTTCGACGGAGAGCGTGGCCGCCCGCTTCAGGTCGAACGCATCCGCGTTGGCAGCGATTCCGGCCTGGCGCATCATCGCCGATACGCGTAGTGCGAGAACCACGCCTAGGACGCGCTGCTGGAATGCGAGGAGTAGCGCCGGGGGTAAGGTGGGATCGGCCACGAGCTTGAGCGCAGGTGGAGAACCGGCTTTCCCGAGCGGCGTACCGAGCGCGCGCTCGAAGCCGAGCGGTACGATCAGGGTTAGTGCAGGTTTGGTGACGTGCAACACGCCGCGCTCGGCTGGCTCCGGACTTGGGTGGAATCCATCGCCCGCCAGGCGCTCGGTGAGTTGTTTCGCGAACTCTGGGCCGTCGAAAGCGATCACCGCGAACTCTGTCTGGCGTGCAGGGCCGCCCCTGAACACGTCGCTCAGGGCGAGCGACATCACCACGATGAACGCGGCCGGCATCAGAAACAGCACCGCGAGCCCGAGAAGGTCGCGCGAAAGCGCGAGGTACTCCTTTTCCCACAAGGCGAGGAGTCGCCGCATTTCAGTCACGCAGCGACCGGTGGGTCAGCTGCATGAAGAGCTCCTCAAGATCCGAGTCGTCGCGGATCACCTCTGAGAGCGCGCCCGAAACCAAGACACGGCCGCTGTCGATGATCGCCACCCGGTCGCAGATCGCTTCGACCTCTTCCATGTAGTGGCTGGTATAGACGATCGTGCGTCCCGCTCCGGCAAGCGAGCGGATCGACTCCAGCAGAAAGGCGCGCGACTGCGGATCGACTCCCACGGTCGGTTCGTCGAGAAGGAGGATCTCCGGTTCTCCGAGCAGGCCGATGGCGAGATTCAAGCGGCGCTTCAAGCCGCCTGAGAGCCGCCCCGCACGCCGCCCGAGCACGCTCTCGACCCGGGCGAACGCGGCCGCTGCCGCGACGCGTTCCCTGAGCCGCGCGCCGGCCAGGCCTTGCATTGCCCCGAAGAAGCGCAGGTTCTCAGCGCAAGTGAGCATCGGGTAGAACGCGTATTCCTGCGGCACGAGTCCCAGGCTGTGCGGCCGGCGGCGGCGCAAGGCTTCGAGCGGCTCGTCGCCGGCGCTGATGCGCCCGGTCGCCCCGCGCAATTGCCCCGCGAGGATCGAGATCAGCGTGGTCTTGCCCGCCCCGTTCGGCCCGAGCAGACCGAAAATTCCACCCGCGGGAATGGCAAGGGTGACCTTGTCCAACACGTTTTCGCCCCGGCCGGGGTAGCGAAACGACAAGGCGTCGAGGTTCAGGGTGCCCATGCGCGCTGGACGCGATGCTGGCTCTGGAAAAAAACTCCTTCTTCGGCGGCCAGAGCGCGCAGCCGCTCCGCCAATGCCGGCGGGGAGAGCGCGTCGCGGCCGCGGATCATGCGTGCCGCGGCGAGCGCGAACTCGCGCCAGCGGTCGCCGATCTCGACGAGGCGCGACGCGAGCCCGTCGAGCGCCGCATGGCCGGTCTTGGCCGCCAGCTCCTGGAGGAACGACGCATAGAGGAACCGGAAACCGCCGCCGCCGGTGCCGATCTCCTCCTGCATGCGGACGATGTTGCCGATGTACAAGCGCGCGTGTTCCCCGCCGTCGGCGAGCGGCAGGCGCTCGATTTGCCAGGCGAGCAGCTTCATTCCGCGCACGCCGATCAGGGGCAGGGGAGCGAGCATGATGCGCGCCGTGCGGGCGAGGGCCCGCCGCCCGATACGCACCCAATCGGGCGCGACAGGGTTCGCGGCGACGTAATAGAGCAGCCCCTTGGGCGCGAGCATCCCCTTGGCGAAGCGCGCCCTGCGGAGGTCCTCCCGTGCGCATCGAACCGTCGTCTCCGCCACCGGGTCGCTGATGAGGTATTCATCGCCCTCGCGCCCGTAGACCAACAGGTTGTGCGCGTTGAAATGAAACCGCAGATCGGGCGGGAAGTACGGGAGCCAGAACACCGAGGTCTGCAGGCCGACGAGCCTGCCGGCATCGAGCAGCGCGTCGAGCCGGTCCATGCCGGCCGGGGGCGAGCGGAAGGTCTCGAAACGCATGTCCAGGCCCAGGCTGCGCTCGAGGCCCTTGATGACCGCGCGCGGCGGCATGCGGTAAGACACGAGCGGCAGGCCGTTGATGCGGATGAACGGAAGGTAGGCGAAGGACAAGGCCGACGCGAGCCCGAAGGCCATCGCCTCGGAAATGGGCAGGCCGTGATGGTGCAGGAGCGAAGACATCACGCCGGACTCGCAATGCGCGGCGTGCGCGTGCACGAAAGAATCGGGCATCCCTAGTCGACCCTGTCCAGGGCCTCGCTCGAAATGCCCAGCGCTTCGGCGTAACGCAGCTTGAGCGCGGGCGGCAGGCGCGCGAAACCCGCCGGTTTGAGATGGCGCCGCACGCGCCAGCGCCACAGGCCCGTGACTTGCGACAGCAGCTCGACGTCCATGCGAGCGCGATACATGTGGTATTCGAGCGGCGAGGATTCACCCGCTCGCGCCCGCGCGCGGGCTTGCATCGCGCGCCTCTCCAGATCCTCGACCGCTTGGCGCGTGACGATCTCCTCGACCTCCCAGCCGCGCGAGGACACGAGGCGCAGCTTGCCGTCGTCGGAGACCGCGTAGACGGCCTTGCGATGGCCCGCGAGGGTCGCGTTGCCCTCCTGAGGCACATCGCGCTCACGCATGCGCGGTGGCGGTGAGGTAGATGAAGCCGCTCGTGAAGCGTCCGCTCTCCGGCACGACGCACAACAGGTGCTGTCCCTCCCGTAGTTTGCCGCTGCGCAGCAGCTCGTCGAGCATGATGTAAATCGAGGCCGATCCGACGTTACCCACCCGCTCAAGATTGGTGAACCAACGTTCCTGCGGAATCGGCAGCCCGACGCGCGCGAGCGCTGCGACGCCCGGCGCGCGGAAGTATTCCGAGGACATGTGCGGCAGAAGCCAGTCCACGTGTTCCGCCGAAAGCGAACGCTGCTCCATGATGCGTTGGAGTGGTTTGACCAAGGTGTATTCGATTACCGCCTCGTTGAGGAGCCTCACGTCCTGTTTCAGGGTGAACACCGAATTTGCTTCGCGCTCGCACGATGAATAGTCCATCCAGCCTCGCAAGGCGCCGTCGGACTGCTTTTCCGCACCCATGTACATGCACGCCGGCAAGGCGTGTGCGTACGAAAAAATATCGATCCATTCGACGCGCAGATTGAGTCCGCGCCGCGGCGCGGGCTCGACAAGCAAGGCACCCGCGCCGTCGGACAGCATCCAGCGAAGGAAATCCCTTTCGAATGCGAGCTCGGAGCTCTCCTCCAGGATCTGCGCACCGTTGAGCGGCTCCACCGCGTAATTCTGCGCAAGCAAAACGAGCGAAGCGACTTCGGAGCCCGTCACCACCGCATTGCGCGCGCAGCCGGAGATGACCGACATCCAGCCGTACTTCAGCGCCGTGGCCCCCGAGAGGCAGACGCCGGCGGTTGCCACGACCTCGCAAACCGGCACGCCGAGCTCGCCGTGGACCATGACCGCGTGGCTGGGCAGCAGCTGGTCCGGGTTGGACGTGCCGCATACGAGGCAGGCCATGTCTTCGAGGGCGAAGCCTTCCCCCGCCAGTCCCCTGATCGCCGTGGCGGTAAGGCTCGCGTTCGTGTAGTTCGGCCTTCCCGTGGCCGGGTCGATCACGTAGTGGCGACGCCGGATGCCGTTGCTGCGCTGTACCATGCGGCGGGCGCGGGACGGGCGCTCGCCGACCTGTCCCAGTATCGTCTCGACCTGATCGTTCTCGACGGGCGGGTTCGGCAGGCACACCGAGCTGCGCGTGATGTAGGCGGCGTTGCTCATGATGGCTCTTGTCGGCGTCCCGGTCACCGCCCCGAGGGAAGCTCGAAATACGTCCTTTGCGATTCCAGCCGCCGGGAGAAGAGCGGGCGCATCAGGCGTTGCGCGAGCAGACTCAAGGGAAACAGGAGCAGTATCGCCGCAGCGAGATATACGCAGAACAATGCGAGCATCAGCCTGCGGCCGGCCGAGCCCGGTGCGCCTCCCCGGCGGATCAGGCGCGACCACAGCGAAAACATGCGCTGCCCCGCGCGTTCGCTGAAGATCAACCGGGGATCGACGCTTGCCGCGCCCAGGCCGGCGAGCATGGGCGAGCTCTCGCGCTCGCGGTCGGCCCGGAGCGCGTTCAGCAAGGCCCGACCGAAACGGCCGGCGTTCGCGATTTCCTCCTCCGCCACGCCCGCCCCGGGCAGGCCCCAGAACGGGTCGCGCCGGCCCGTCAGGAGCCAGCGCGGCGTCGTGATGAAGCTCGCGAGCGTTCCGCCGCGGTCGACGAATGCCACGTTGTCCTGCAATCGCCCGCCGGCTTCCTGGATCAGGCGCTTGACCGTCTCCTGTGCCGCGAGCCACATGTTACGGCACGCGATCACGGTCACTACCGGCCGGCCGCGCACGAGCCTTCTTCCGGTTTCGCTTTTCAGGAAAGCGGTCATGGGGCCGGAGGGCGCGAGATACCAGACTTGGTACGCCAGCACGATGAGATCGAATCGCTCCTCCGCGCGCACCGCCAGCGGTTCCAGCGGCGGCGGCTCGAGCAGCACTGTCTCCGGCATCACCTCGAGAAAGTTCCAGAACGACCAGGGGAACGGATACGGCCGGATAGGGCGCAGGACCTCTTCCACGAGCTCCACGTCGCCCGCGTCCGCCAGCGGCGAAACCAGGCCGCGCGCCACGCACGCGAGCTGGCCGGATTGCGAAAAATGCACGACCAGAACCCGTTTCATGCCCCCCCTAGGCGCGCGTCGAATGCGATGCATCTGCTACCAGCCTCCTCCGAGAGAATAAACCGCGGGGCGCCGGGTGTCATCGGGTATTCCGCGCAGGCCGCCCTGTGCCCGTTTCAAGCCTGCGCCGGGCCAGGCGGCGGCAACGCGCTCTTGCGGCGGCGGCGCCGTCGCCGTCGCCGCTCGCCCGGCTGCGGCGCCATCAGCATCGCCTGTCGCTCGGCCTCGCCTGCGTGCTGAAACCTTTCCCACCATTGCGAGAGTTCCTGGGGCGCCTCGCCGCTCCCGCTCCTCAGCACGAGGAAGTCGAATGCGGCCCGGAATCTTTCGTGCGCGAGGAGGCCGAAAGGACGCCGGCCGCTCCTCTGCTCGAAGCGCGGCTGCAGCGCCCAGATCTCCTTCATCACTGCGGTGAGGCGGCGCGGAATCGCGAGCTTGTCGGTCTGGATGTCGAGCACGGCGTCCATGGCCTCGTACAGAGCAGGGATCGGCGTCAGCCCCCGCTGCTGCGCTTTTTTCCACGCCGCGAGCACCTCGTGCCACAAGAGGGCCGCGAACAGGAAGGCGGGCGACACGGACCTTCCCGAGCGCACGCGGCCGTCGGTCTGCTCGAGCGCAAGGGTGACGAAGCGCTCGCCCATCGGCTGCTCGAAGATGACGTCGAGCAGGGGCAGCAGACCGTTGTGCAGGGCCTCGCTGCGCAGTTCGCGCAGGCCTGTCGCCGCGTGGCCCGAGAGCAGCAGCTTCTGCATTTCCTCGTAGACCCGCGACGGGGGGACGTTCCCGAGCAGATGAGCGAGCTCGCGTATCGGTTTTCGCGTGCGCTCGTCGATGGAGAATCCCGCCTTCGCGGCAAAGCGCACGGCGCGCAGCATCCGCAGCGGGTCCTCCCGGTAACGGGCGCGCGCGTCGCCGATGATGCGCACGGATTTCCGCTGCAAGTCCCTTAGGCCGTTGTGGTAGTCGAGAATGGTCTCGCTCGCCGGATCGTAATACAACGCATTGATGGTGAAATCGCGCCGGATGGCATCGTCCTCGCGCGTGCCGTAGATGTTGTCGCGCACCACGCGGCCGTGCTCGTCGACGACGTGGTCGCGTTCGTGAAGCCGGTCGCCGCCGTGCTTTTCGGTCTCGACGGGGGTGCGCGCGCGGAAAGTCGAAACCTCCACGGTCTCCTCCCCGAACATCACGTGCACGAGCTTGAACCGCTTCCCGATGAGGCGCGAGCGCCGGAAGGTCTTGTGCACCTCCTCCGGATAGGCGTCTGTGGCGACGTCGAAGTCCTTGGGGCGAAGGCCGAGCAGCAGGTCGCGCACCGCGCCGCCCACGACATACGCCTGATAGCCTTCGGCGTGCAGCAGCTCGCAGACCTTGCGCGAGCCGGGCGAGATCGCCTCGCGGCCGATTCCGTGCTGCTCCTTTGGGACGGTTCTCGGCTCGGAGCCGGAGCCGAACCGGAGGACGCGCCGGATGAATTTCTTGATCAAGAGGGAAGGAAACTCCCGGTGCCCGCCGCTTCCAGCCGGCACTGGTACAGCGCTTCGAGGTTGGCTTGGGTGAGCATGTCGCTTGAGCGCCCCAGGCTCGCGCGGCCCGCATCATACAGTAAAACCGCAAAGTCGCAGTGCCGGGCGGCGTGTCCGGGCTCGTGCAGCGCCGCGAGCACCGTCTTTCCGCCGGACGCGCACCGGGAGAGGGTCCGCATGACCTGAGCCTGGTGGTTCAGGTCGAGATGCTGCAGCGGCTCGTCGAGCAGCAGGATGTCCGCGTCCTGCAGGAGGAGCTGCGCGATGCGCGCCCGCTGGCGCTCCCCGCCGGAAAGCGTGCGATATGTCTGGGCGTCGCGATCGGCCAGGTCGAGCTCGGCGAGGCGGTGCCGCGCGGCCGCCGCGCCTTCCTCGTCCCGGCTCCAGGCGCTCCTCGAGCGCGGATACCGGCCGAGCATGACGTAGTCGAGCACGCTACCCCAGAAATCGGGTTCCTCGTCCTGGAGCAGCACGGCGATGCGCCGGGCGAGCTCGCCGCGCGAGTGCGCGGCCAGCGCGACGCCGTCGAGCGCGACGGTTCCGGCTTGCGGGGAGCGCAATCCGGCGAGAGCGAGGACGAGGCTCGTCTTGCCCGCGCCGTTGCGCCCGAGAAGGGACCAGAAAGCGCCCGGCGCGAGCGAGAGGTCGAGCGCGCGAACGAGCTCGCGCCCGCCCGCGGAGAGTCCGAGTCCGGCGGCCTCCAGCATCAGCGCAGTCTCCCGAGGAGGAAGAGCAGCACGGGGACGCCGATCGCCGCGGTGAGGACGCCGACCGGAAGTTCGGCGGGCGCCGCCGCGGTGCGCGCGAGCGTATCGGCGAGGGCCAGCAGGCTTCCCCCCAGACACGCGGAGAGCGGGAGCAGTGCGCCGTGGCGGTGGATGCCCGAGAGCCGCAGCAGGTGCGGCACCACCAGCCCCACGAAACCGATCGACCCGCCGAGCAGGACCGCTGCGACGGTGGCGAGCGTCGCGCAACCGAAGGCGATGGCCTGCAGCCGCGCCACCGCGACGCCGAGCGAGCGCGCCTTGTCTTCGCCGAGAATCAGCACGTCGAGCGCAGCCGACTGCGAGAAGGCGAGCGCCGCGCACGCCGCGAGCACGACGAGCGCGACGCTCGGGTCGGCCGCGGGCGAGAGGTCGCCGAGCAGCCAGAAGAGCATTCCCTGCACCTGCGCGGAGGGTGCGAGCGAGAGCATCAGCCCGACGAGCGCGCCGAATCCGGAGGCGAGCGCGACGCCTGTGAGCAGCACCCGGTACGGATTCCATCCCGAGCGCCCCAGGGAGAATGCGAACACCGCGCCGGCCGCGATCGAGGCGCCGGCGAGCGCGGCGAGATTCAGGCCGGCCGCGCCGACGCCGAGCAGCATCGCCGCAAGCGCGCCGGCCGCTGCCCCGCCGGAGACACCCAGAATGGCGGGATCGGCAAGCGGGTTTCTGAGGAGCACCTGGAGCAGCGCGCCCGCCAGCGCGAGGAGCCCGCCGCAGGCGAACGCGGCGAGCGCCCTGGGCGCGCGCACGCCCCAGACGATTTCGCGCGCGATCTCGTCGCCACGGAAAAGGAGCGCGTCGGCGAGCTGCGCCGGGCCGAGATCGACGCTGCCGAACGCGATCGCGAGCGCGAGGCTCGCGGGTACGAGCGCGACGACGAGGACCGGAACGGTCTTCATGCGAGGCTGATGATCTGCCAGCCGCGTTTGACCGCCACCCCGCGCAGGACCTCGTCGGGGTCCACCACGACCGGGTGCGTGGCGTACTCGAGCAGGGGCAGATCGCTCTGCGAGTCGCTGTAGAACCAGATCGCCGTAAACGACGCGAGTATCCGGCCCTCATCGGCCAGCCATTCCTCTACACAGGTTATCTTCCCCTCGCGGAAACAGGGCGTTCCCGAGGGTTTTCCGGTGAACCTTCCATCCCTGACTTCGAGTCCGGTCGCGACCAGGTCCAGGCCGAATTCGCGCGCGATCGGCGCGGTGATGAAGGTGTTGGTGGAGGTGACGATCGCGCAAAGGTCTCCGTGACCGAGGTGCCGCCGAACGAGGTCCACCCCCTTTGCACGGATCATGGGCTCGATCTTGGTCCGCATGAATTCGGCGTGCCATTCGTCCAGCTTCTCGCGGGGGTAGCGTGCGAGGGGAGCGAGCTGGAATTCGAGAAACTCGTGGATGTCGAGCTCGCCCGCGTTGTACTGGCGGAAGAAACGGTCGTTCTTGGCCTCGTATTCGGCGCGCTCGAGCACGCCGCGCTCGATCAGGAACTGCGCCCACTCGTAGTCGCTGTCTCCCGAGAGCAGCGTGTTGGCGAGATCGAA
>Ga0209055_1001494_pt1 | contig 15385 bp, 8 predicted proteins | sample GraSoiAngelo_110_FD_185875 | JGI IMG/M metagenome (GOLD analysis project Ga0209055, IMG submission 185875) | Grasslands soil microbial communities from the Angelo Coastal Reserve, California, USA - 14_0903_12_30cm (SPAdes) (version 2) | ecosystem: Environmental > Terrestrial > Soil > Grasslands ... | reverse complement strand
AATAGCACGGCCCCCACTCGGCGCGTGGGTCATAGAGGTTTTGGAAGTAAGGTGATGTTGGTGTTGTCTGTCCGCCCCAGGAACCATAGTAGCCGCTGGAATCGGTCAGGCACTTCGAGTAAGTGTAGGCCACTTGATACTGCAAGCCGCTGCTGAATCTCTTCTGCAGCGTCGCCTGCAGGGCGTTATAGCTCATTGAACCTACCGAAGCAGTACCGGAGATTTGCGATATTTCTGACTGCAGTGCGCGGTTCCCCCCAAGGTAGGGGCTCGGCGTGATGCTCCCGTCTGGGTGCAACTGGCTTTGCAGATACGGCATGGGAACCATCAAATGTGTGCCATGCTGACCAACGTAGCCGACCTGAGCTGTGGTTGTGTTGGAGAATTGGTGTTGAACGGAGAGATTCCACTGTTGCGAGATCGCAGGCTGCACTTCTGGATCCCAAAGCCGAATAAGCGCATTGGTAAACGGATCACCGGCCGGCGGAGGTGCGGGCGGCAGCAGTCCTTGATCGATCGTAGTCGGAGGAATAGCGTCCGTGTAGATGTGCGAAAACTCCGCGATTGTAAAGGGAGGATTCATTGTCAGACGCAGGTTCGTGCCAGTTCCTTCGAGATAAGATGACATCGTGAATGCACCCCGGACGACGGTTGCCTTGCTCAAGAATGCCGGCGTCCATGCAAAACCAATTCGCGGCTGGAAGTCTCGACCCCCGTTGTGGCTGTTGTAGAGCGCTGCTTGGCTGTTTTGACAAGTCACAGGCGCCGGACCCAAATTCACCTTTGCGCAGTTCGGCGCGAGTAAAACACCGGAAAAAGGACTAAAGTTGGTCTCTTCATCATTCTTCTCGACCCAAGGCGTGTGGGTCTCGTAGCGCAAGCCAAGATTCACGGTTAGGTTGTCGGTTGCACGCCAGTCATCCTGGAAATAGCCCGAAATTACATTGGCCCGCTGGTACCAGTGGTCGATATTTCCTACACCACGGCCAAAGCTGTCAGACATCCCCAGGAAGAAGTCAGCTTCTCCACCACCGAGCGTAACCCCTCCCGTCGGCCCCGTAAATCGTCCAGTGAAGTTCATGAACCCGGTTAGGCCATTATTACCGGCGTAGAAGGAGTTCACGCGGTCCCGCCAGAACTGAAAACCAGTGTGGATGCCGTGGCGACCGTGCTGGATTATGAGTCCATCTTCGTATTGAATCACCGTATCCACAAATAGTTGTTGCGTTCCAACGTTGGCACTGCCCAGGCCCATGTGACCATCCGGGTTACCGGGACTCCCAGCGCCACCTGAAATGTTGAGGGCAAGAAGACCGGGACCGTGGTCATTAGCGTTCGGAATTCCCAGATCTTGGCCTACGTTGCCCAAACCGTTATCCACGCCTCCGTTGTTGACAAACACATAATTGACCCCCACACGCGCTTCGTTAAGAACTGTGGGGCTGAAAGTGTGGGTCCAGTTCAGGACGCCGTTGCGCAAGCGCGCGACTCCGAATGTATCAAAAAAGAGTTTAAAAGAGTTTGTACCCGGATTGTCTTGCACTCCCTGCGAGTAACGGCCAGAGAGCCGGTCTTTCGCAGAGACGTTGTAGTCAACTTTTAGATCCCCCTGATCAGCATTAAGGGCACTGTGTGTGGTATTTAGAAAACTCCGTTCCAATGCACTGTTTGTCGGCACTGGATACAACGGAGATGTGAACAACGCTTGCGCGACAGGATTGATCATGTTGAGAGGGATCTGGTTATTAACAAACGGAACGCGCGTAGTCGGAGCAGCACAGGGCACGCCAGAGATCCCGGTCCCTGGCGAACAGGGGTTGTAAAGCTGAATGCCCTTCACTGCCAGCAGTTGGGAAAAATCTCCCTGACGCTCAGCGGCAGTAAAGAGCGTAATCGGGGTGCTGGATGATGGATGATCGAATCGCTGGCCTTGGTAATCCGCGAAGAAGAATAGCTTATTTTTCACAATGGGACCGCCAACGGTGCCGCCGAACATGTTCCACCGGAGCCTTGGCTTGGGCACCACGTTACTTGGATCAAACCCGTTTTCCCATTTGTTCGCATTTAGCACGTCGTTCCGGAAGAACTCAAAAACATCGCCGTGCAGACTATTGGTACCCGACTTGATAGAAGTGCTGACGATACCACCCTGAAAATTGCCGAATTCGGCTGAGGCATTCTGGGTGATCAAATTGAATTCCTGAATTGCATCAACACTCGGAGTAAAGCCCACCAAATTATCCGAGACTTGGTTGTTGTCCATCCCATCAAGCAAGAAGTTGTTGGCCTGCTCGCGGTTGCCGTTGATGTATGGCCGCCCGGCACTGAAAATATTCTGCGGTGATGTCAGCGTCGAAGGATCTGGATGAATACTGCCCGGTGCCAATAAAGTCAATTGAATGTAGTTGCGCGTAGCCAGCGGCAGGGCGACGTTCGTCCTGGAGTCAATTACGGTATCAAGCTGACCCGTCTCTGTTCTAAGAAGCGGCGCAGAGCCGCTAACCTCGACGGTCTCGCTAACCTGGCCCATCTTCATCTGGATGTCCACGCGCGCTGTCTGATTGAGCACAAGCGTGAACGACGGGTGCACTGCGGTCTGGAATCCCGGCGCCGACACTTTGACCGAGTAGTTACCTACGGGAACGCGCGGGAGGTTATAAACACCGGCGTCGTTTGTCTTCGCAGTCCAAACGGTGCCGCGTTCGGAATCCGTCGCGCTCACACTGGCTCCGTTTATAGGGGCTCCACTCGGATCTACCACAGTGCCAACAATCGCCGCGGTAATTTCCTGGGCTGACAGCGGCGCGAGACTGCCAACAATAGCGACGAACAGCAGAAGGACTACGGCAAAGCTGATTGACCGGTGCATCACAGAACCTCCTGGAAGGCGCTTGTGAACCATTCCCCCACGACAGGACAGTAGTCACAGAGCCAAGTGGGATAATGCTATATAGCAAAGCGGCACAGACCGTCAAGAAAAAAATTATGTTTTTGCAAAATTTTCTTTAGAGCTGCGCGAGCACGCACTATATAGCAGGTGGGTGGCTTTGGAGTTCTTCGCTTTTAGACACTCGCTTTGAGACTTATTCACCCGGCTAGGCACTGATGGGAAACCCCAACTGCACGCAATTCCCCTCGATGCTAGCACGTTCCCAATGATTTCTCAGAGTTTTTGCTTTACAAACCCTGCCCAGCGCGGTTACCGTATCCAGTCGGGAGAGATATATAGCGCATCGGCCCTTCGCCGAGGCATGGTTTTGCCTGGCTTGTCGAGGGACGATGCTGTTGAAGCGCTATAGCGGACCCAAGATCGGCGTGGAGTCGTTCGATTTTGCCGGGCGGCTACGTGCGCGAGGTTTCCATGCCAGAGAGTCGAAACGGGACGCCAGCATATCAGCGGATTCAGGCCGCAATTTTGAAGCGCATCGAATCCGGTCAACTAAGGCCGGGCGATGCTGTCGATTCAGAACGGCAACTGGCGAAAATCCACAGAGTCAGTTTAATGACAGCACGGCATGCCCTGGCCGTGCTCACCCGTGATGGCCTGGTCGATCGCAGGCCTGGTGCCGGCACCTTTGTTGCCGCGCCAAAAATTCATTTCAACAAGCTGATGAGCTTCAGCGAGCAAATGGCCAGCCGCAGCCTTCCGGCGCGCTCCAAAGTTTTATCCTGCGGCATTATTGATGGAGAACAGGAAATTGCCGCGCGGCTGGCTTTGCCGGCGCAAAGCCGCTTGGTGAAAATCGAGAGAGTTCGACACGGCGCCAACGAACCGTTTGCAGTAGAAACTTGCTATTTGTCCGCTGATGAGTTTGGCGACCTCACCAAAGCGCCCCTGGAACGCGGCTCATTATTCTCTTTGCTGGAGCGCGATCACGGACTCTCGCTCGCCCATGCGGATGAACAAATCGATGCCACCGCTGCGGATCCTCGAACCGCGAGTCTTCTGGGCATCTCGCGTGGCCAACCGCTGCTGCGAATCCGTCAGGTCATCTTCTCAACCGAAGGAAAGCCCGCCATCTACGCGCTCGGCCTTTATCGCTCCGAGCGGCATACGCTGTTGGTACGTCGATATCGGTAATGGCCACAATCAGTATTTGTTCGCCGCTCGCGTCCGGTTACTCTTTGCTCCGGGCGCGAGCTAGACGAGTGAGGTGATAGACGAGCATGTGATCCGGTAACAAGAACACTTTTTGCAAAGTAGCATCAGCTTCTGCCGTTCTGCCCAATGCCTGCTGAAGTGATCCCATGTTATAAAACCACCACGCTGAAAGATTATTCGTGCCGCTGGTCTCTTCCGCTTGCTTGAGAGCAGACTCAAGCCGCTTTTGCCACTGCTCCGGATCAAAGCCGGGCAATTTTTGTGCGGCTGACCAAGCCCACCGGAGCTCGGGAGCGGAATCCGAGGAAGCGGCAGCCGCGAAACGTGCCTGCGCTTCAGCAGACTTGCCGCAACGCAAATAAGCAGAGCCGAGCAGATAATTCGTCCTGGCCGATTTGAGAACCGGCTCCAAGCCGTCGCGTGTAAAAGCTAGCCCGGCCACTGCCGAGCCTAGGTGCTCTGCCACGTCCAGCGCCTCGGCGCAGCGGCCCTGATTTGCTAGAGCGAGTGAGCGCTGCACTTGGACGTCAATCCAGACCTGACGGACATTCGTCCCACCCTCTTCTCGAGGAAAAAAACGGTGCTGGAACAAAGCCGTGGCTCGTTCGTAATTTCCCGCTTCTGCGAGGTTCAGAATAAGCTCAAAAATGAGCCCGGAAGGCATCTTCGCAGGGTCCGGATATTTCTCCAGGGCTTCGACACGTTCGCGCGGGGGACGGCCTAAAAGGCTAAGTGTCTGGTCGAGGCCGAAGTAGACTGCCAAGTTATTTGGATCGCTACGAAGCCCGTCGTGAAAAGCTGCGAGAGCGCGCTCCGGGTCGTTCTTGACGCGGAGCAGAGCCAGACCGGTACTCGCATCGAGGACGGGAATCTGCGGGTTAAATCTGCGAGCCTCAGCCCACTCGCTGAGCGCAGCATCTGCCAATCCGCGCGAGAAATAAAATGTTCCTAGCAGATAGTGAGCAGTGGCATCTGCGGAATTCGCCTTCAGTGCCGCTTTTAGCACGGTGATTTCCTCGGCGCTGTTTGGGAAAACATAGGCAGTCGAAAGTCTCGATGCAGCGCTGTAATCGACGGAACCCGACTGCCCCAGTTTCTCTCTGCAATAACCACGGAAGTAGGCGACCATCGGGTGATTCTGCGGGGCGAGAGCGCCTGGCTCACTTTCGTCGGGTGTCGCCGCCGGATATTCGCGAGAGAGCACCCCTAAGGCTCGCTGATAGAGACCCAGGCGCATGTACTGCGCGGCAATGTTCAATACCCGGTTGGCGTCGTTGGCGAGGTGCCGCAAGTCCGGATCGCCAACTTCTTCCCGGAGAAAATAACTTAGTGGAAAACGTGCCAGCCATTCCTCCGCGAGTGCCCGTGCCTTCGGAGCTTCACCAACCGCATATTGCAGAGCAACTAACTCTTCCGCGCTACGAAGATCGTCTGGCGAAGCGCGGAGGCTTTCGGCAAGATAACGCGCTGCGCTAGGCAGGTCACCTTCACGCGCCAGCAACTCACCCAGATGCACTGCCGCCGCGGCTCGAAATTGAGGTAAGCGCAGCGCCTCTTCGTACGCGGCTTGTGCGCGGCGGATGTCGCCAAGTCCGTCATACGCGAGGCCCAGGTAATAGGAAATTTCGGTGTCCGATGTATCCCGGCGATGGACCGGTTCGAGAAACCTCGCTGCTTCGTCAGAGCGGAGCAGGGTTGCTGCCAAACGCCCAGCCGATTTCTGCGCAGCAAAGCTGCTGGGGAACTTTGAAAGCACCTCTTTATTGGTCCCAAGTGCCAGAAGAATCTCTCCGTTCAATTCTTCCTGCTTTCCGACTTCCAGCCAATCGTCTTCAGTTTGCCTTTCTGGAGGTACACGATACGAGGGCTGCGGCCCCACGAGAATTTCAGATTCCGGCGTCCAATCGTATTCGCCTTCTCTCTGGCGCAGCAGAGTCGCGCCTCGAGAGTTCCGAAGCTCGAAGGTATACTTCCGGCCTTGGTTTGAGATCGGCAATTCGCGCGACCACGTCTGATCCGGTCGAAGATCGACTCTTTCATCTAACAGACGATTGTCTCCATCCGTAACGACAATAGAAGCCTGCGGAGTCGGCTGGTTTGCGTTGAAACCGATCACCAACGTGTTTGAACGGCGGGCAAGGCTGACTACGCCCGCAAGGTTGGCGCGTGAGATCCCACCGATTTGCCGCACCGGCACCCAGTACTCAGAAAACTGGATCGCCTGGCGCGGTTGAAGAAATGCGTACGTCTCCTGGTTGCGAAATAGCCCTGCTTGCACTTCGACGTAGGCGCTGTTGTTATCCGACAGTGCCTTACGCCAATCCAAGCCATCAGCATCGACGCCCCATGACCATATCTTTTTTGCCGGAAGCTCAGAATAGTCGGCGAAGTGTACCGTGCCCGTGTTGGTCTTGGGATTCCATACGCCCATAAAAGGCTCCCGGCTTCCATGAACGAATAGCGACACCGGGCCTTTTGTCTGATTGCGGATTACACTCAGGTCCGTGCCATCCCGACCCACAGGCCAGGGCTGAACCTCCGTAAAACCGTGACTAGCAGCGAAACGCGTTGGATACTCGATCCGTGAGTCATCCCATACTTCAACCCCGGCGTTATTCCACCAATAGAAGCGGTGCCTTACATCACTACGATTGCTGAGTGTCACTCGCTCTTCAAGCACGGCGGACTTGGGGCGAAGAACAAGTTCGACAGCCCATTGCATTCCATAGACCCGATCGATGTTTCCAACCGTAACGGAGGCACTGCCGTCTGCATGTTTCCCGAAAGCGAAATCTACCGGCGACATGGAAACCCAATTGTGAGAGACCGGAAAATTGAATTCGATCCCGAACGCCGCCCACGCACCGCGATAACCAATGTCAGCTTTCTTGATCGACGGATTGGCGTAGAACATCGGCTTGCCGGAGATTTTGTCTATGCAGGTATAAAGGTGTCCGCCGATATCGGGAAGTACAGAACATTTCAGGCACTCATTTTCAAGATAGATGGCGCGCCAGTTATGGTCCATCCGGCGATTCGTCAAGTTGTTTCGCAGGGTATAAGGATAGTTGAAGCGGGTACTGGCGAATTGATCGAACGGCGGATTTGGGTCAGGCAATCCTTCTTCGTAGGCGGGCAGCGTAAGTGTATCTTGCCAGACTCGTACTTGCGCCCAAGCTGCCGGTGCGCAAGCGACCAGCAAAACCGCAAGCAGGTGGTGGATTCGCATCAGGTAGCAATCCGAAGGTGCCGGGCAGCATTCTCGTAGTACACCTTGCGCAGAATCGGTTCCGGCAGATTGATCCCATATATGCGCCAGCGGCCCTGAGGCGGTATTTTCGCCGGTGCGTAATCGAAGTACTCGTCGTCAGTTTCCAGAAACCGGTAGTAAATTTCGTACAACTTATCGTTGAATACCTGTTGCGGAAACTCGTCGCCATGCGGAGTCGCATCGGTGGCGAATAGGATTCGATCCTGATATTTATCGAAAAATTTAGCTGCGGTTCGCGGTTGCCGTCCCAGCTCGCCGATGCGTGCAGCGATATCTACGCTCATATTTGGAAAGCGGTCGAGATTCATCGAAACATTCTCAAGGTTTTCGGAATAGTTGCCCACGTGCAACACCACAAACTGAGTCTTGGGATGCCCCGCTATGACGCGGTTGCGGGCTTCGAGCAGTTCTGCGTTGCTCGGAAAATCACCCCCGTAAAAAGACCAATCCGGGTGGTTGTTGAGTTCTTCGTAGCGTTCATTGAAACGGTCTGTCGGAGTGAAGAATGCAACCGGATCGGACACGTGAATTGCTACCGGAATGTGTAGTTCACCGCAAGTATCCCACATGGGATCGAATCTGGGATCATCGATCTTTACTAATGTGCCCGATGTAATGTTCTCTCGAAGATAAAGGCCCAGAGTTTTGAGAATCTTCAGACCGCGGGCGCCACTGCGATGTGCCTGCTCGATTGCCTGAGCCTCAAGCTTCGGATAATCGGGCTCCGTGAATCGTGAGTACGAAGGCTCGGTAAAAGTATAGAAACGCCCGGGGAAGGCGAGATCATACCTCCCGACGGCGTCGGCTAAGCCTTGCTCGTAGCCTCCGGTAAGGTTGACCATCGCCCGGATGTTCTTCCGATCCATTACGGCCAGCAATTCTTGCGGAGTGCCCAGGTACCTGCGCTCAGGCGCCAGTTCCACGCCTTTCGCGGACTTAGCGGAAAAGGAAATATGGGTATGGAAATCGATTACGGCAAAGCGTGCACGCTCTACGTGCGATTCGCGCACATGCAGCATGCTTTTTGGCTCATACTCCGATAGATCCAGCGGCTTGCGTTCTGTTTTCGCCACCCCTTCAGCCGCGGCCAAACTGGCGCTTCCCGATTGCGCGGCGGCGCTAGCAATTAAGCCCACCCGGTAGAACCATTGCCGGCGGTTTATCAATTTACTTTCTCCTGCTCCACGCTATCTCCAAAACCCAAGTGTTGCCGGTCGAGCGGTGAGAGCACGCACAGCCATTCCGGTCAGCGAAGGAGAAAAATAACAGAAATGAAGAAAAAGTAAACGCGAACCACGCGAAAGCCGCCGCGTCTGGCAGCATTCGGCGGGTAGCTCCACCAGGAAATTTTGCCTCTCTACCCGATTTCAATCCTCTCAGATGCACCTGCTATCATTCGTGCCAAAATCTGAACCATGCACTGGACTCAGGTGTACGATCCGCTGGGCCATTGGTGGCTCTCTACGTTAGTAGCGGCCCTACCCATCCTTGTGCTCTTTGGCTTGCTCGCCGGTTTAAAAATAAAGCCGCATTGGTGTGCGAGTGCAGGAGCTCTGACAGCAATCCTGGTGGCGGTTGTCTTTTTCAGGATGCCGCTCACGCTCGCTGCCATGAGCTTCGCGTACGGTGTTGCGTTCGGATTGCTAAAGATAGCTTGGATCGTGCTGGCGGCCGTCTATCTTTATGACATCTCGGTCGAAACCGGCCAATTCGAGATCATGAAAGAATCTGTTGCCGGCATCACCGCCGATCGCCGCTTGCAGGTCCTGCTGGTGGCATTTTGTTTTGGAGCATTTATTGAAGGCGCAGCGGGATTCGGCGCTCCGGTTGCCATCGCTGGCGCCTTCATGATCGGACTTGGTTTCAAACCTTTTCATGCGGCTGCGTTGAATTTGATTGCGAACACCGCGCCAGTAGCCTGGGGCGCGATCGGCACTCCCATCCATACGCTCGCCGCGGTCACGGCCCTTCCGGAATCAGATCTGAATGCCATGATCGGCCGGATCCTGCCTGTAACAGCCGTGATCGTACCTTTTTGGCTGGTTCGAACGATGGTTGGTTGGCGCGAAACCTTTGAAGTGCTTCCCGCCATACTCGTAGTCGGCATTTCGTTCGCGCTGACGCAGTTCGTCTGGTCGAACCATGTGGACAGCAACTTGGTGGATATCATGGGCGGCGTGGTCTCGATTATCGCGACCATTATTTTTCTCCGCTTCTGGAAACCTAGGAAGATCTGGCGCTTTGATTATGACGAGCAGGCAGCGCCTCTTCGGCCTCCCACGGAACGCATCGCGGATCAGTTCGGAGGCAAGTGGGCGGCGGACAAATTCGATGGCTACGTCAAAGTCCGATCCTACACGGCCAGCCAGATCCTGAAAGCCTGGATGCCTTTTGGGATTCTGTCGCTGTTTGTCCTTCTCTGGGGCCTACCATCAATCAAGCTGATCATGAATCAAGGGACCACGCCAGCTTTTAGGGTGAGGCTCGCGGATGGAAAGCTGCGCCCCGGCCCTCCCGGCTGGGATGTGCCCTATCTACACAATGCGGTTTATCGTGCCGCGCCGGTGGTCGACAAACCTACTGCGGAAAGCGCCAGGTATGACTTTAATTGGCTCTCAGCGACCGGCACCGGCTGCTTTTTCGCAGCTATCGTTGCCGGCTTATTCCTCGGTCTGAGTCCACTTCGCCTAATCAGAGTTTTTTGGCGCACTCTGGTGCGCATGCGGTTGGCGGTGATCGCCATCTCCTTTATGCTAGGACTTGGATTCGTCACCCGCTATGCCGGACTAGATGCGGTGCTGGGATTGGCCTTCACCCGCACCGGCTGGCTCTATCCGTTCTTTGGCACATTCCTTGGCTGGCTTGGAGTCGCGCTCACTGGCAGCGACACATCATCGAACGCGCTTTTCGGAAGTTTGCAGCGAATCACGTCGCAGCAACTCGGAATCGATCCGGTTCTGATGTGCGCGGCCAACAGCGCCGGAGGCGTGATGGGCAAAATGGTGGATGCACAATCGATCACCATTGCAACGGCAGCTACCGAGCAAGTGGGTAATGAAGGGCTTATTTTTCGCTTTGTGATGTGGCACTCGGTTGCGCTCGGGGGAATCGTAGGAGTCATCGTTATGATGTACGCTTATGTTCTCCGTGCCTTCGTGCCCCATGGATTGAGTTTTGTTAAGTGAAATGCTGGCGAATCCTGCAGGATGTTGACCAGGTTTTATACTGCTGACTTGCGCACTAGCCGCTTCCGCACAGCCGAGCTGGCCAGATGGTTGGCCTCGGCGTTGTGCTCACGGTGAATGTGGGAGATGGAGAAGTGCAGGGAGCGGGCCAGCTTGCGGCAGATCCAATTCAGCGAATAGAGACGCGGGCTGCGGCACGAATATTCGCCTTTCATCTGACGGACAACAACCTCCGAATCAGAGTAAACGTGTAGTTTCTTGGCTTTGAGAGTCACGGCACACTGCAGCGCCTCCAGCAGGGCGAAATATTCGGCGACGTTGTTGTCCTGCCGTCCGATCGGTTTCGCGATACGTATCGTGCCATCGAGACCACCATCAATGACGACCCCAATACCCGCCGGTCCCGGATTTCCCAGCGACCCACCGTCGACGTAAGCCACCAACGCTAACATTCAGAGTTCCGTCTTGCCCAAGAGTGCGTCAGTTATCGTCGCGCGTCAAGATGTATTCTATGGTTCGTTTTCCACTGTCACCCTGCTTTCCCAATTGTGGAAGAAGCTGTGGAAAAGCGGGCACATCACAGATGCAGCTCTGCAACTCCAAGTTGCTCAATAGAATGCAAAGTCCGCTCGCCCGCATTTTTTTGTGCAGTTTGCACCGAAAAGGGGCGTTGACATTTTGTGGAGAAGCATTTAACTTGCCTTCCGTCGACGGCTGAAAGGTTTGACTCAAATTAAAATTTAGTCAGACCGAAGTAGGCTGGGTGATCCGTTCGGCAGGGCAACCTGAAGAGCGACCAGACCCGAAAAAACCGACGGACTCTGCGAGGAGCCGTTGGGGTTTGGAACTGCGAAAGCAGTGATTACATCGAGGGCCGTGATGGTGCATGCGTCCACGCTGTTGGCTTCCTCGCAGGAGCTGGTGGCTGGAGCATAACCAATGTCACGGCCTTTCCTATTTGTACCGGCACTTCTCTCTTGAAGGCGCCTCCCCCCCTAACTTCTGGTATGAGTGTCTCGACCAAAATTTGTTGACATTGCCGGTTGGCATCGTTAATGTTCAACCATATGGTTGATCGTCATCGGGATCATCTGGGCGATGTCTTTGCGGCAATCGCTGATCCAACACGGCGCGCGATCGTGCAGATTCTTGCGCGAAGGCCGGCCACGATTAGCCAGATCGCGCGGCCCTTCCCAGTCTCCTTCAACGCAGTTTCGAAGCACATGATGGTGCTGGAGCGCGCCGGCCTTGTACATCGCGAGATCAGAGGTAGAGAGCATGTATGCCGCCTTCGGCCGGGCGCGCTCCGGCAGGCCAATGTGTGGCTTGAGCAATATCGGCAGTTCTGGGAAAGTCGCCTCGATGCCTTGGAGGCCTATGTTGCCGTGAAAGCAAAAGAGAGAGGACAAGCACATGGCAAAACGCGTTGATTCGTTAACTGATGACTGCGGTTAAAATTCCTTCGTGTACCTTTGTGCCCTTCGTGGTTTAGCTCTGGCCCGCGACGAGCGTATGACGCGCTATTTCCGGAGCACTGGCTCCGGGAACGAGAGTTCCAAAGACACAATCAGCGCCAAAGCTTCCCACAGTCGATTCAGATACAACCGCTTAGCCCCCTCTAAGTCCCCATTTTCATCGATAAAACGATCTCACGTTGGTCAGCGCAGACGCGAATTCAGCCCTCGCATGCAAACTCTGACCAGCAACTGACGTCCTAGAGACGCGGCCTTGGAGGGCGCCCCAAAGGGTGAAGCTGGCTTTCTTAGTGATCTACGTTATGCTGGTCGTTTCGCTGGCCCTTGCGCAGTCGTCATCCCATCCCGATCCAGCCTCGGCAGCCTTGCCAGCCAACTCGCAACCCCCGCTTCCAGACGCGCCTTCGGCCTACGAGCCACTCTCAGGACATCAGAAGTTCAATCTATTTCTGCAGCGAACCTATTCGCCCTACACTTTCGCTTCGGCCGCAGCGGAAGCAACCTGGGCGCAAATGTGGGCACAATGGCCGGAATACGGTGGTGGCATGGAGGGCTGGGGTAAGCGTTTCGGCGCAACCTTGGCCGACACCGAATCCCGGCGCTTCATTCAAACTTTTCTGCTCTCCACCGTGTTGCACCAGGATCCCCGCTATTTTCATTCCCAGAAGAAAGGATTCTTTCCTCGTGGCTGGTATGCCGCTACCCGCGTGCTGGTGACGCGCGATGATGATGGCGATGAGACATTCAATACTTCAGAATTTTTGGGAGCATTGTTTACCAGCTCGTTGCAGAACGCCTACTACCCACGGCACGAGCGCAGCCTCGGCGACACAATGAATCGTTTCGCCGGCGCCTTGGGATCGGACGCTACTTCAAATATCTTGAGAGAATTCTGGCCCGACATCCGGCGCATTTTCCGCAAGCATGCGCCGGAGAAAGTCCGCAAAATCGAAGAAAAGGTCACGAGTCAAATACCGTGCTCGATTACTCCACCCGAAAATACAAGCTGCCGCTGAGGGCAGCCCGCTATTCTCTCAGATCGACATGCTCAACATCTTTGATCGGTCGATCCAGGAAACGCTCTCCCAACCTCTGAAATTTTTCCACCGAATCTGTGGCGAAGAATTTCAGGGAAGGTGAGCCATGCTCTTCGCTTTGCGAACTACTTTGGGGTCGCAGACCCTTCACCACCTGCGCCGTCGATTCCGCCGAATCAACAACGCTCACATGCGGTGGCGCTAAACGTCGCAGCAGCGGTTTGATCAGGGGATAATGAGTGCAACCCAGAACGAGAACGTCAGCAGACTCGAATCCATCGGCAAAGGCCTCGCCCAGGTAAATGCGGGCAACTTGTTCCGTGACCGGGTGCTGGATCCAGCCTTCTTCGACCAGAGGCACGAGTAGCGGACAAGCCTTCTCTCTCGCCTCTACCCCGAGATTCTGGAGTGCCCTCATATAAGCATGACTGCTGATTGTTGCTTCTGTCCCGATCACAATGGCCTTCCGATTCTGGCTGGCCGCCGCGGCACGCTGAGCTCCTGGTTCCACCACGCCAATCACAGGAATGCTTACCGCCTGTGTGATCTTGTCCAGGGCCAGAGCGGTGGCGGTGTTGCAGGCCACCACCAGCATCTGCGCGCCTTGTTGATTTAGAAACCGTGCCGCTTCGACCGCGTATTTGGCCACCGTCTCAGCCGATTTGGAGCCATAAGGCAGACGAGCCGTGTCGCCGAAGTAGAGGTAATTGGCGCCTGGAATGAGTTCAAGTAATGCTTTAAGTACAGTCAGGCCGCCAAAGCCAGAGTCGAAAACGCCGATAGAAGTGCTACGCATGGTTGAATGCTACTTATATACACGAAAATAGTGCACACTATTCCTCTGATGAAGAACATTACCTTCAGAGCGGATGCGGATTTGATCGACCGGGCCCGGCAAATTCCGCGTGATCGGCAAATCAGCCTAAACGCAATCTTTCGTTGCTGGCTTGAGGAATATGTTTGTCAATCCGAACGTGCCTTGGAATTCGAGGCGCTCATGAAGCGGTTGAGACACGTCAGGGCGGGCGGACCTTATACACGTGAGGAAATGAACAGGCGATAAGTTCAAGGAAAAAAGTAGATGTTCTCCGTCCGCTAGACGAGCTCTTGCCGGCTCGCAAGCAAACTTGCTGAGCGCCCTTCCTTCCCGCAGCACGCTCCCGGCGGAATCGGCGCCCCGTGCGGGCATGTCCGCGGATGACCCAAGAACGTGCAGATCTTGTCCGTGGCTTCGGGCGAGAGGATGTGCTCGAATTTGCACGCCTGCTGCTCGATCTCCGTCTCGCTATCCAAAGCCAGGCTGTCGGTAAACAGCCGCTCCGCAAGCCGGTGCCGGCGAATGATGTCGGCGGCACGCTGGCGCCCACGCGGCGTAAGCTCGACAATCATGCTGCCGTCACCGGTAGAAACAGAAGTCGGTTTCAAAGCGTCATGGCATGGATTCACAAACGGCTTGTGAGTGTGTGCTTCCAGCGGATGTGGCGTAGTTGTTACGAATCCCATCTCTGTCATCTTTTCGATCGCTATCCCCACCGGCAAGGCGCCATGGACCTCCATGCGCCCAATTTCCGCAATCTCGCCGTGCTCCGCCAAGACCCAGAGTTCTTCCAGAACTTCGTCGAGCTGTTCTTCATCCGCCATCGAGAACACTTCTGACGTTGCAATCTTCCCATGATGTAACTCGATGCGGCGATCAGCTAACCGGGCCACAACCGGATCGTGCGTCACCATGACAATGGTGCGGCCCTGCTGATGAAGCTGGCGAAGCAGGCGGAGCACAATTTCCTCGTTCACGGCATCCAGGTTTCCCGTGGGTTCGTCCGCGAGGACGATTTTCGGATCATTAATCAACGCGCGTGCAATGCAGACGCGCTGCTGCTCGCCACCGGAGAGCTGCGCGGGCAGATGATCCGCGCGGCCCTTCAATCCCACTCGCTCCAGCGCTTCGCGCGCTTCCTGCTCGTCGGTCATGCTGTGGAAATACTGCGCCAGCATGACGTTTTCTACGGCCGTGAGATAGGGAATCAAGTGAAACTGTTGGAAAATGAAGCCGACTTTTTCGGCCCGGACGCGGTTGAGATCCGCATTAGAAATATTGGCAACGTTTTCGGCCTCGAGCCAGATTGCACCGGATGTCGGCCGGTCAAGGCAGCCGATCAGATTTACCAAGGTCGATTTACCCGAGCCGGACGGCCCCATGATTGCCAGCCACTCGCCAGGTTCCACGTGCAGAGAGACGTTGTCGAGCGCGCGGATGACCTCGCTGACCTCCGCGCGTGCCGGGTAGAGGCGGCTGACATTGTTCAACTTGATCA
>Ga0209055_1001492_pt1 | contig 15399 bp, 16 predicted proteins | sample GraSoiAngelo_110_FD_185875 | JGI IMG/M metagenome (GOLD analysis project Ga0209055, IMG submission 185875) | Grasslands soil microbial communities from the Angelo Coastal Reserve, California, USA - 14_0903_12_30cm (SPAdes) (version 2) | ecosystem: Environmental > Terrestrial > Soil > Grasslands ... | reverse complement strand
TCTCTCTGATAACGAGGGCGGCTCCGACTAGGGCTGCGATCCCTATTGGAATATTGATGAAGAAAGCCCACCGCCAAGAAATGTATGTTGTAAAGTACCCGCCTAAGACTGGACCCAGAACCGCAGCAGCCCCCGCAGTCGCGCCCCAGATGCCAAAAGCTACGTTTCGAGATTTGCCAGTGAAAGTCGTGGTCAGGATCGAAAGAGTGGAGGGAGAAGCCATCGCTGCCCCGAATCCTTGGATGACCCGGCCGATAAGCATCTGAGACAGATTTTGCGAAAACCCGTCGACAATAGATCCAACAATGAAACTGGAGATTCCAGCCATGAAGATCAGTTTTCTGCCGAACTCATCGCTCAGTTTCCCCCAAGATAGCAGGAAGGAGCCGAAGATGAGAGCGTAGAGGGACGTGATCCATTCTAGATCCTTGAGGCTGATGCTGAAGTCTTTCTGGATTTGAGGCAGAGCGACAATCACTATGGTCGCGTCAATGACGATGATTGCGAGGGAGAGGCTCAGGACGAGTAGAATGAGGAGTTGCTTAGGCTGGATCTTTCCTGATTCTGATTGTGCGGACTGGGCTGCCGATCCTTCCCAGTTCTGACCAGACTCCTTACCTTGATACTCCCCTGACATAGGAACACGCCGCTCTTATGGGGGTAATCAACCTCTCTTTTCGCAACTCCTTCGGGAGTCAGAATGGGATCTCAGATTCCAACATTTTATGTGCTTCATGACTCTCCGGGAGTTCTATCATGATAAATGAGGTCACTGTGATTACTGGTGCGAGCAGCGGAATAGGAGCGGGCTTAGCCAAGCATCTTGGGTCCAAGGGTCATCAACTCGTACTTGCAGCAAGACGCGAGAAGGAACTGAAGGACGTCGACGAGATAACTTCTGTCGTTCTTAAGTCGGTTCTCTACGGAATGCAGGCCATCATTCCTCACTTTCAAGAACGCGGCCGAGGACATTTGATCAACGTCTCTTCCCTTCTCGAAAGAGTTCCACTCGTGAGTCACCGGTCGATCTACAGCGCAGCAAAGAGCGGGGTCAACGTACTCACCTCGAACGCGCGCATGGACCTCAAAGCCAAGTATGCCGGAATTCACGTCTCGCTGGTCATGCCTGGAATGGTCGAGACAGATTTTTACAGAGTTGCCAACACGCCCCAATTACCGAGAGCAGGCAGTCAAGTCGGCCCGATGATCGTCCAGTCAGCGGAGGAAGTCGCGACACAGATTGCAGGGCTAATCGATAATCCCGTGGCGGAGCTCTACACGAATCCGGCCTCGGCCGGTCTAGTGTCGCAATACTATCAGGATGTCGACAAGTTCGAAGAGAACATGGCTCGGCGAACAATGTCCAGCTAGCCCTGCCCCGACAAACTGATACTAGTCTCCACCCACGCTCAAGTGAAGAGTTGTAGTACTTCGACTAAGTGGGAGTAGGCGTTCCTCGCGGAGTGTCATGTGCTGAACATTCTGAACTCTGGTTCAGCCCCGCCCTGCACCGATTTCATATTCCGACTCACACTTTGATGGGGATCTTAACCAAGTTTCATTTGGGTTATTCTAGCTCTGCGGGCTTCCATGCTGGTCCTTGCGTTTTCGTATGCGAGCTGGATGAGTTTCTTGGCCTCGTTGACGTCTTCTGCTTTGTTGATTCTGAAGCTTACCCATCCGGCTTGAGGAGCGAACCGATGAGGGAGAGCTGTCCCATTCTTCAGCGCTGTTGCTTGGTCGTTTTTAGAGAGGCGGATGTCTAGGAAGGAAGGTCCGTGATGGTGCATGAACTCTAGCCCTTCAACCTGGAATTCTGTTCCTCCAAACCGGTGAGCCACGTGAGTCACGCCTGGAAGTTGAAGTATCCAGGTCTTCAAGCTCTCAAAGAGTTCGTTCCGGTCGACCACGATTAGGTCCTCACTGCTAATCATCAGATCCATGTATTTGTTGACCAGCATCCGCGCTCAAATGGTCACTTCATAGATGTTGTATAGAACTAGACGTCGGTCTAATGTCGACAGGAGAGAAAATTATGGAGCAGGCCTCTAAAGTCGCAATTCTCGGCATATCTGGTAGTGGGCGGAAGAGGTCGTTCAACACCGCTCTGCTCGAAGTAGCAAAGCAGCTTCTCCCACCGGACGCAACTCTTGAGGTCGTCGATGTCTCAAGACTTCCACTCTACAATCAGGATCTCGAGCATGACATGCCCGAGGTCGTCAAGGAACTCAAGAAGAAGGTTCGCGGTGCCGACGCAATTCTGATCGCCACTCCTGAACACAACTATTCCATCACGGCGGTTCTCAAGAACGCCATCGAATGGGGCAACAGGCCTCCCAGAGACGCTTCTTGGACCGGCAAACCCGCAGCAGTCATCAGCGCCTCAACCTCGATGCGAGGAGGAGTGAGAGCGCAGCTTCACCTTCGACAGATCATGATCGACCTAAACATGTACCCAATCAATAGGCCTCTCCTATTGGTGGCGAATGCTAAAGACAAATTCAATGAAGAGCTACAGTTGACCGACGAAGACACTCGCCAGACCCTTCGAGATGTTCTCTCGAGCCTCGTAGAGTGGACACGCAAACTTCAGCGATGATACTGGGTTCTGGACCTCCGTTCTTTCCTGGGTCTCTGCTTTAGTCAAGATTTAGGGAGTCTCGAGTATGACTGAAGCCTGCCGGAGATAAACGGAGCGTTCTCGTGGATGAAAAGCCTATTATGATAGTACCATTGCGATAGAACCTTCGGAAAATTAAGGAGGAGAAAAACATGTCTTTTCTTTGGAAGAACAACCTTCTAGGACTTGCCGTAGTATTTCTAGCACTCGCGGCCTTTCCGTCGGTATTTGCCGCCAGCACGCCCAAGATCATCAATGCAGGCTTCAACCAACCGGGAAATATTCTGATCACTGACCAGTTCAACAACCGCGTCATCGAAATCTCCCCCTCTGGCAGCATCGTCTGGCACTTCGGGAATGGTCCCGGCGATACCTCAGCCAACGCGATCGCTGGAACCAATGATGCTGAGCGGGTGGGCAGCCTCACACTAATGTCTGGCACAGGCGTCCCGTCAGGGGCTACTACAAACTGCAAAGCGGGCTGTGTCGACAACCGGGTTCTACTCGTTGACCAAGGCGGTAACATCGTCTGGCAGTATGGTCAGTTCGGTGTGACCGGTTTTGGGGCTAACCAGTTGAACACGCCGGTCCAGAACACGTTCCTGCCAAATGGCAACGTGCTCATCACCGACCAGGGTAACGAGAGGATCATAGAAGTCCAGCGGTCTAACAATGCCATCGTATGGCAGTACGGGCAAAACGGTGTGGTGGGCATAGGTCGTAACCAGTTGAACAATCCGAACGCTGCCGAGCTTCTCCCCAACGGCCACATACTCATCTCCGACGAGAACAACAATCGCGCAATCGAGGTAACTCACACAACGCCGAGCCACATCGTTGCAACCTTTACTGCTCACGGAACAGTCAGCGGAGTCGCGTTCGCAAGCAGGTTAGCTAACGGTGACACATTGATCACAGACTCAAACAACGCCCGCATCGTTGAAGTCGACGCGAAAGACAACCCGGTCTGGCAGTACTTCACCAACACCCGTCCGGGCAGCAATACATCACCACTGCCGACGCGAGCAGTCAGACTGGCCAATGGCAACACTCTCATCAGCGACCAGTTCAACGACCAAGTAATCGAGGTCACGACAACGACGAACCGGACAATCGTAGCCACCTATGGCACAATCAACAGCCCCGGCTATAGTCCCAGCAACGCCAACGTGATGAACGCGCCTTACAGTGCTTATGTCATAGGCGACTACACAGGTCTAACTATTCCATAACAACTTCATCCCCCCATTTTTTTAGACTTCTTCGACTTGGGGTAATACCTCGGTTCAGAATCTCATGACTAGAGGAGGATCCATTCATGCATGAACGTCATGCATCAATCGAGTAGCCAATTTCCTCTGGCTTTTCTGATTTGAAGGGTGGAAAATCCATTGGTTGGAACTCTCTATGTCGCTGACACATATTGAGATTCGAGCATTTCTACTACCTGAATAAGACTAAAGAACTCTATGAAGCCGACTCGGAAAAAGAGAAAAAATGCGAAGCCATAAACGATTAGCAATCATAGCACTAGTGCTCGCCTTCTTTCTGGCAGCGATGCCTTCAACGACGCCCCGCGTCTACGGAGCTACCTCTATTGCGGTACCGTGCTTGCAAAAGTGCACCATCGCAATCCTATCTCCCGGCGGACCTTTGAACCCTAACACAAACGTCAACTCTTCCTTCATCGTGTCATTCGCGGTCAACAATTTCACCTTGGTGCAGCCAGGGACAGTAAACGATGTCAACACGACGGTACCGGCATCTGGTAGTATCAAAGCCCACAGCGAAGGTCACATCCACGTGTTCGTCGACAGCCACTACATTACCATCTGGACGACAACAAACGGGATACCCTTGACTCTGACTCCCGGAACACATACTATCCGGCTAGACCTCGTGAACGATCTTCACTATCAGTTTAGTCCGGGAATCAACTCAACTACTACTGTGAATGTCGCTGACCCGCTTCAATCAACGGCCAACATTGCGCAGAGCAATGCAGGTAATGCGATGTACTTTAGTCTCGGAGCCCTAATTGTGTCGATCGTAGCCGTCATACTTGTGGCGTACGTTGCGTTCAAGCCTAAGCCAAAGCCTTAATCGGGCTCACCAAAATGAGGTGGCCCTATCCCCGTTTTTTCTATTCGTCCTTGACGACGATAGTCCTCATTATTACCTTCGCTAACTTAGTCCCCTCATCAATACTCGACTTCTCCCCGAGGTCTGTTCAAGCAAGCAGCCCTACTTATCCTGCAGCAATCATCGACTTTGCCTTCCAGCCACAACGAATCAATGTAACAACAGGAACCGAAGTGATCTGGAGGAACAATGGAAACACTCAACACACTGTTACATCCTCGCCGCAGACTAACACTACGCAGGGAGGGACACCTCTAATCAGCAGCGGACCCTTGAATCCGGCACAGAATTTCTCTTACATCTTTTACAAACATGGCTTCTATCCTATTCAATGTGCGTTCCATCCGGCCACAATGAACGGATTGGTCAATGTAACTGGTTCAGATGTCCAACCGCCCCCATCCATGAAGACAACGCCATTTGACTACACGCCTTACGTCATTGGCGGAGTAGTTGCCGGAGTCATCACAGTGGCATCGATCGCGTTGTTCGTGAGGCGTCGGACCAAGAACTAGGCGCTTCGGATCAGCCTCGCGAGAGAGCTAGCAAGTGCAAGAGAAAGGTCTCTAGGAGCGAGTCTGTTTCTCCAAGGCGCTGCGAATCTTTTCAATCGTTTCTGGGGAGAGCTTGAGCGTTCTATGCTCATCTCCTGCGTGAACTTCGACCAGCTTCATCATTTCGTCTACAGAATGTTTGCTTCGAACTCGCACTCTTTCAAGAGGAAATCCTTGCACTTGAATTTGATCATGAGCTTTAGGCAAAATGTGCTCTATCGATGATAACGTTTGTCCGACTCTTTGATTCACAGGTACTTCATCGCTAAGGCATGGCTGGTCCCGAAATACGAGCCTTGTCTGTAGCCGCTTCAAGTGATTCTTAAGTAGATGTTAATCCAAGTCGAAATACGACATCTCTTGCAGCTAGCCACAACTCAGTCAGAGAAGAACGTTCAGGAGGTCCGAGAATACGATCTATTCCTCGATGTTGACTTTCCCGGTCTCAAGTACAGCGGCAAAGTAGTAGTGGATCTCGAATCCATGGGGGATGTTTCCCTCGACGCCGTGGGTCAAGAGATCCGTAACGTAAAGTCTGGTGGCATAAAGGTCCCGTTCAAGCATTCCGGGAAGGTTCTAGAGATTCAGACGGGCAAGTTCTCGGGTCCGCTAGAAATAGAGTTCAATGGTAAGGTCTCGGACAACTTCACCGGGTTTTACAAGGCATCTTACGGGGACGGTTACATCCTCTCCACACATCTGGAAGCGGTTCAGGCTCGCAAGGTTCTCCCGTGCGTGGACCATCCTGCGTTCAAGGCAGTGTTCAAGGTTAGAGTCAGAACTGACGCTGACCTCTCCGTCATCTCGAACATGCCGATCGAATCCGAGACAAAGCAGGGAGACAAGAAGACTGTCACGTTCAAGAAGACGCCGAAAATGTCCACCTACCTCCTCTACTTGGGCGTTGGAAAGTTCGTCCAGGAGAAGAGCCGGCATGGCGTGACAGAACTTTACGCAGCCTACGCGGATCGGCCGACTAGTAAGATCAATACAGAATTCTCATTCGACGCCACCCGGAAAGTCTTAGACTTCTACGAATCATACTTCGGCATCCCCTTCCAACTACCCAAGCTCCACAACGTAGCCGTCCCAGAATTTGCGTACGGTGCCATGGAGAACTGGGGAGCCATAACCTACCGGGAAATTCTCCTACACGTTGACAAGGATACGAGCATCCGTGCAAGGAAATCGGTGGCTCATGTGATCGCACATGAGATTGCTCACATGTGGTTCGGAGATCTGGTCACGATGAGATGGTGGGACGATCTCTGGTTGAACGAGAGCTTCGCGACATTCATGGACTTCAAGTCCACAGACCGAGCCTATCCTGAATGGAAGGTCTGGCAAGATTTTGTCCGAACATCCACATCAGGCGCGATGGGCCGCGACGCACTGACTAGGACCCATCCCATCATGGCGAAGGTCCACGACCCTGAGGAGATCGAGGAATTATTCGACGAGATAAGTTACGGAAAGGGCGCAAGCATCCTGCGTATGATCGAGGCGTATATTGGTTCAGAGAATTTCAAGAAGGGCGTCGCTCAGTATCTGCAGAAATTCCGCTACAGCAACGCCTCGGGTCACGATCTCTGGTCAAGCCTCCAAGAAGCATCCGGGACGGATGTAAGCCGAATCATGGAAGACTGGATTAGCCAAGAAGGCTTCCCGGTGATCAAAGCCTCTCTGGTCGATGGCAGACTAACGCTAGAGCAGGAGAGGTTTCTCCTGACCGGTGGGACGTCCAAGCAAACCTGGCCGATCCCTGTCACAATGAACGTTGACGGCAAGACGCAATCGTTATTGCTCGACAAGAAAAAGGCCGAGGTAAAGGTCCCAACAACACCACGATCTCTCAAATTAAACGTGGACCAGACGGGATTCTACGTCGTCCAGTACGATGGAAAGGAACTGGTAGACCTTGTTTGGAAGAGCGTGCTTTCTCCGCTTGACCGTTGGGGATTGATCAGCGACGCCAAAGCCTTTCTCCTGTCCGGACGGACGTCTTTCAAAGAATACATCAACCTAGTCGATAAGTATCAGAACGGGGAGGAGTATCTTCCCGCTGTCGAAGTCTCCGACCAACTCTCATTCCTCTACCAGATTGCACCCTCAAGACTAATCGAGACTTCCCGCAGATTCCATAGCGCCGGCCTCAGAATCTTCGAGAGCAAGAAGGACGACAATAGCACCACTCTCAAGGGCATCATCGCCGCCCGCCTCACTCTTCTAGACGATGCCTATGCAAAGAAGGCCGGTTCTAAGCTCAATGACCTGGCCAATGTCGAGCCTGACATGAAACGATCAGTTGTTATGGGATACGCTAGATCTTCAAACGATTATGATGGCCTAATTGGCAAGTATACAAAAAGCACTACAGACGAAGAACGACTAAGATACTTGGAAGGCTTAGCCAGCTTCAAGAATCCTGAACTCGTAGCAAAAACGCTAGACTTTGCGTTGAGTGGCAAGGTAAAGCGGCAAGACATCCGCAACGTGATCCTCTACGCAACAGCCAACCCAGATGCGAAAACTGCCATTTGGCAATGGTTCAAGAACAACATGGCGAAACTAGAAGCGATGTACTCTGGGACAGCCCAGTTCTCGATCATTTTGCGAGAATACCTTTCGATTGTCGGCGTCGGTCGCCTTGCTGAGGTCGAGAAATTCTTCAGCCAGCACAAAGTTACTGGAGCTGATATCGCGCTGGAAAGATTGAGAATCTACGACCAGCTCGCGAGAAACATCACTGCAACCCCTTAGGATCCACTGCCATCATAGGATGGCTTGACTATTCTTCGGCTGTGCGCGAAACGAGGCTTGGAGCACTAATCAGCTAGCTAACAAAAATGGTGCGGGGGATGGGATTTGATCTCCGGGTTGCTAGTACGTATGAACGACTCATGGCAACTTTCTCGCAAGAGCTCCCGCCTTCGCGGTTCATTCATACAACTTGGGTCCATGGCCGCTATACCGGATGGGCCTCAATAATCGAGCCTGTTACTCTCGATATGACTCTCGCGAGAGAGAACCCTGCTTCCGTCAGCAAGGTGGCATATTCAGACTCGGTTCGTTCACGACCCGGCGACAGCACTAGCACCATCAAGTCCATTAATCCGACATTAGAGTCGGGCTTGTCTGAAGGTTTCAGAACGTCTCCGATTATGATAAGGGTTCCATTGGGTCTGATTGCGCGTCTACAGTTTCTAAGGATCCTAATCGCGTCTTCGTCGTTCCAACTGTGAATGATCTGCTTGAGGACATACGCATCAGCCCCCTCGGGTACCGAATCGAAAAAGTTTCCAGCTCGGATCTCACAACGAGACCCTAGGGTTCCTCCTCGCAATGCCGTTGCACCTGTGACAACTGAGGGAAGGTCATAGAGAATTCCGCGCAGGGCCGGGTTCGCTGCCAGGATTCCGCGGAGCAGTTCGCCTCGGCCTCCGCCGACATCCACGATCCGGTCAAATCTGGAAAAATCATACGCGGAAAGTATGTCCGAGAGGCCTGAAGATTCAGAACTCATTGCTGCGTCGAAGATTGCCCCGTCATCAGGATGTTTGGCCAAGTGGTCGAAGAGATTTAGGCCGAATATTCTTTCGAACGCGGGCCTGCCGGTGATGATTGTTTCATATAGTTCTCCCCAGGGCTTCCAGATGAATGGAGCCCCGAGCATTATGGCCCAAGCCCGGACCGAATCCGGCACGTCGCTTCGTAGGGTCTCGCTCAGTGGCGTATGATGAAACCTTCCCGTTGCATCTTCTGAGAAAATGCCTAGGCTGTTGAGGGCCCGTAGAAAACGGCGAAGTGTCGGAGGGTGAGTGTTCGTTTCAAGCGCTAACTCTTCAGCGGTCTTGGGACCTTTCGTTATGATGTCGGCGAGGCCTATCTTTGCAGCCACATAGATTGTTTGAGCGGCCATTGCGCCCGGCCAGATTAGTTGACCCATCTGTCTTGAGGGTGGAATGCTAACGGGCTGAGAAACTTGGCCGCTCATCTATCATCATTCTGAGCACAATCTCACGCGTCCTATTTATTTCGTCAGAGTTTCTGGATCCGGGCACTTGTCAGATCTTAGGTCTGAGAAGCCATTCCGCGAGGCGCTCTGTATTTACTAGTAAATCTGGTGCGGGGGGTGGGATTTGAACCCCGGAAGTGCTCTCCTGTCGGAGAGACACTTCCAGTGACATCAGTTTCCTCCATCAGATTATCACAATAGATGCTTAGTCGCTACCTAGCTTTGAATCTTCCGGTCAGTTTACAAGCAAGCGCAGAGAAATCGATTCTCATGCGATACATGACCGACGCAAGTCTAGCTGATATGGCTCCCGAACTTCGACAGAAGGGAATAGACTGTGAGACTTGCCACATGCTTATGCGCAATACAAAGGATTCACGCATCAAGATTCCTGATGGTGAAATCGTTCAGTTCATTAGAGATGCTCAAGGGACAATCACCCTCATAGTGATGGACCACGACCTCGCTGAACATTGCAAGTTTGGCAAGTTGCCTCACGTTCGAGTTCAAGATGCCGTAGCCGAATACATTCTTCGAAATCCCGCTCACTGATGGGCGCATTTCGGAGCGAACCCCTCTCCACCCCACTCTGATAATGCATTCTGAGGTTATTGGAACGACCGTCTCGCTGGAAATGTTAATATTCGGTTTTCAAAAAAACGTTGTGCGGATTTCGAGAAAGTCGGTTACGCACAACCCGTTAGAGGATCGGTTATCATCGCTTTCTTCTGGATTATCACTTGCTCACTATTGGCCCTAATTCCTGGTGGCGTAGAAGGGATGGTTCCCCTTCTCGGAACGCAACGATTCGGGACGTAGACAATATGAGAAGCGGACTTGGCAACACTGGCTGCGTTCGTGTCGATGCTCATAGCGTTTGGAATCGGAGACGGAGTGGACGCTTGGCTGTACCTGCTGGCAGTAATAACGGGCATTGTCTCGATCTTTGGATTCTAATCGAAAGGAAATGCTTGCAATAGTCTAGGTTGCAGAAGCATTCTGCTTCAGAGCCGACCGCTACGTTTAACAGCTCGCCGATCCCAAGGCTAGTCCGATTGTCGCGAGGTTAGGACACAATTTGCCTCTAACGCTTGCCCTTGCACTCGTAACGCTTGCTTTGAGTGGAGCGGGGCCCACTTTGGCTCAACCGCATCTGGTTTGGATTTACCCTCTTGGGTCTTCGTTCCCCGTTAGCGTATCCGTAGGTAGAGTAGGCGTGTTTGTAGCCGGGGGGTCCGAAGCTAGAAGATACGATTTCGACGGCAGCCTGGTTTGGACCCGGCAAGTTGGACATCTTCCCTATGCCGTCGCGTTGGGAGTAGCTTCAGGATTAGATGGAATTTATCTCGTCGGCTTCTATTCTTTTGTGCAGAAGCTTGACTTCAACGGTAATCTGATCTGGTCAAGTCAGTTCGGAGGCCTAGAAGGTTCTCATGCTGAAAGCGTCTCAGTAGATTCCACTGGAGTATATGTTGCGGGAGGCTCCGATTTCGCCTCAAGGCAGTCTATTGGCATTGTCGAGAAGTTCGACCATAGCGGGAACGAAATCTGGACTCGCCAGATCCACGCGATAGGCTTCTCCACTGTAATGACCGGAATCTCGGTAGGACCGAAAGGCGTGTACGTTGTTGGAGGAAACACTTGCCCTGCTCATATCCGATGCGATCCGTCTCCGGAGTCAGGAAGTTTCATGAAGGCGTTTGACCATAATGGCAATGAGCAGTGGACAAGACCGGTCGACGGAGGTAGAGTTTCGGTCGGACCCGCTGGATTATACGTTTGGAGCTATTCTTCTGTTCAGAAGCTTGACCTCAAGGGCAATCCTGTATGGATGGTAGCCAGCGGCCCTCCCGGAACCTTTTCAATGGCGCTTTCCGCAGACTCGTCAGGAGTCTACGTAGTGGGACTCCGTTACGACGTGTCGCCATTTGGCGCATTCGTCGAGCACCTTAATTCCGATGGTACAGAAACATGGTCTATTTTCTTCGGGACCTCGCCTGCTACCGGCGTTTCCGTCTCTCCAACGGGTATTTTCGTGGCCGGCTTTGATTTCATCGCGAAAGTGTGCGCAAGTCCATCCTGCCTTCACAGTTGAACCGGCTGTACCCAATGGTAGAGCCATTCTGACGCAACCTCAGGTATTTTCTGGCCCTTATGACTTGTTTAGGCGGGCGAGCGGAATAATGTGACACCAACATACAGTCAATTATTCTCTGGTGGCTCGTCGAGTAGGACGTGTTTCTTGAGAAGGGCTACGACGTACCTTCTATCGGGAAGAATAGATACGAGGTCCCAAAGAGTACCACTCCTCCAGCCCGAGAGTAAGTCACCAACCTCTTCGAGCGAAACACCGATTTTGGTCAGTTCTGCCTTCGCATCTTGTAGCGATAACTTCCGTGCAGCGGCCGCGATCTCAACAGCTCGATTTTCCTGATTACGCATATAGTCTAACTGTTTCTTGAGATTCTGTTTCCAGTTTTCTGTATGGTATACACGATACACCCACTTTGTTTCACCCGTCGACGCCTCTCTGTATGGAGCAACGGGGTAGAAATGGACACCATTGATCCGCATCCAAATATGGAATGCCCGGCCATACTCTTTCAACGGCGCCCGGATTCCTACGTCAATCTCATCCTCGCCAATTTTCTTCTTGTAATGAACGACGAGGGTTTCGACCCAGATTTCACGTGATTCGGTGTAACCCGCCAATGATGACCTAGTAACATCGTAAAACGATTTCTCATCTGCCTCAGTGAACCGACTCCCTCTGAACACTTCATCTTCTGACGCGCGCGTCTGGGCTATACTCTTTGGTCGCGATAAGCTCCGAACCTCTAAGTTGCCGGACTTGTATACGATAGCGTTGAAGATTTCAACTCGCCTTGGCTGAATGAAATGTTGGTCGACGATGGCATTCACCTTCTCGGCGATTCTCTTGCATTCGTCGAGCCACGCGGTTCCTCTAAGTCCCTTCAAGCGGTCTAAGATGTGTTTCCAGGAAAACCCAGCTCCTTCTAACAATTGGTTTACTACGCGATCATGAAGAAACGCATTCACATCGTGGTCAAAAGCTTCTCCACAACATCATATTCAGATCGTCCCCAGAAACCAAGACGATGGACGAGGATCCAGCGCTATGGATAGCTGTGAAACTCCACGAAAACCCCGACAGTCCGTTTCTCGGACTCGTCTATCGAGGTGGTGTTCGGGATCAAGGCGTTCAGAGATACATCAACCTCACGTCATTCAAGAATGGCATTGACTTGCTACTGAATTCAGGCACGGCAATGAACGCAATACCGGGAACAACGATCGAAACAGTACCAGCGAAATACATCCTGATCCGCAACTACTGGAACGCAGTCAAGAAGATCTACAGTGCGGATTGGAACAAGGACTCTCTACTTCTCAAAGGAGTTGGCTACCGAGCAATGTCGGTGGTAGGAGGAAGTATCATCGACCGTTGCCTAGCTGAAGAACACACTGATTCCGATGATATGGAGCCTCTCGTAGCGATGACGCGCAAGACAAAATTCGACAGTGGAAGCACACTCGACTGGTCCACGAATGGACCAGTGTCTACTTACGGAGGAATGAAATCTGTCGGACTGCTTGCCAAACGTATCCTGGCTGCAATCGCACCCGTGACTGAGAGTACAGTGCGTTCCCTATCGGCAGAAGCTGGCGTGATCGAGCAAGAGAACTAGGGAGAGTTTTCTTCGACTCTCCATCTCCCTTTTTTGGGGGATCAGAGTAAACTTGAATCAATTTTTCTGTAGATCCGACTTCTGAGGACACTTGTTATGGATTGGTTCGAACAATCCCGCTCTCTTGTCGTATCTGTAGTGCCAAGGCTCGCCTTCAAGGATTTCTTGGAAACAAGACTTGCAGATAGTGCCTGAGCCCATGGTTCATAATGGCGATGAGAAACAGATGGGCATAAGAGGTTCCCGAATCAGACAGGTCAGACTGTTCTTGCACTTGTGTGACGATTCACGTTCCGCGGAGAATAGAAGACGTACCTCCTTTGTAAGAGTCTCATGAGCCAAAGACCTTAGAGGACAACTAATTGTCGCATTATGCCCAAGAGTTTGGCGGAGGTGGGGAATGCACCCCAACGCCAACCCAGCCCATGTAGAACCAACCATTCGAGACGGCTCATGAAACCCTTTCTGGTCTCTCCGTGTGCGGCTCTCCGGTGTCTCGTCAATGCTTCCCAAGAATCAAAAGGCGCGCCACACGTATAGCATCGATAACGCGCCACCACTTCCGCTTCCTGAACAACTTCGTGCCGTTCATTTCTGTCACGTACTGGAAGCCAGTCTCGATCAACTGGCTCGCCTCTGCAAGTGTCTGAGCTACTTTGCAAGTGTAGTCTGATTCGGTTCCCCAGTCAACCAACTGCGTATAGCGTAACGTATTCTGAATCGACTTGTGTCCCAGGAACCGCATGACGTGCAGAATGTCTTTGGTCTTGTGATACTCGTAGGTAGCTTTCCAATGCCGAAACGAGTGCATCTTAATTTGATGAGGTCTCGGATTACCGAGTTTCTCAGCGACATGTCTCCGTTGCTTCTCGTAGTTTCTGCGGAACTTCTCAACGTTGCCGTTTCCAAAGACTTTCACGCCTTTCTTGGCGGTTCCCCCAATCATTGACGCGAGCTTCGCGCTTACTTTGAATTGTCTTGGACGGCTTCCCTTCTCGGGCGTGAAGGTTACGATCCGATTCTCAAGGTCAATGTCTGAAGCGGGGGGTTTAGTGTTGGTGCGGGGGGTGGGATTTGAACCCACGAACCCCTACGGGACGAGGTCCTGAGCTTCGCGTTCCTCAACCATTCTTGGCAGGGTTGAGTTCTCGCGCCTTTGACCTGGCTTGGCAACCCCCGCTAGCAAGGGAGAATTTTGAACTAGTCTGATAAAGCCTTCAAGTCTCGGGCGACGCAAATCCGGGTCTTCTCCTTGTCTAGATTCTTGGTCTGATGTGTCTGCATTCTTCGATCTCTTTGAGCTGTTTCTCCCAGTCTCTCATTTGTCTGTCGCGGAGGACCGTGTTGAGTATTTGGCTCGTGTTCATGTGGAGTTGGGTCCAGCGTTCCCGTGTCTTCAGATCCTTGTCATGGTCAAGCATGATCTTCCTAGACTCTGCCAGGCTTTCGAGTAGCTCTGTTATGATCTGGGTTCGGACTGCACATTCTTCTACTGGGTCGTTATCCTCTGCCAATACTAGGACGCAACCTTCCCATTTGGCTCCTCGGACGCGAGGGCCATCTTTCGACCCTGACCCGCTGCCTGGCTGACCGCATCATCCTTCAGGGTAATCCTCCATAACCTCAGCAGTCTGGACCCAGTGCTACTGAGCAACCGTTTCTGTCCCTGATCTAGGGTCTTGTCCCTGGAGCCTTCCTCGAGATTGTCCAGGACCGCGATGGTTAGCCTTCGAATGTTCGCCAGCAACTCCTCACGACCAGACTCTCCTCCAGAATCCTCTTCCACCATTCTCTATCTCCTCTAACGCCATTTCTTGGGGCGTCACGTCTCGTAGACACGGCAAGACCCGGAAAACGCGCCAAGACCAGTCTCCTAGTCGCGACTTCCCAATGATCCTAAGGCACTAGGACGAGAGCCGTTCCTCCCAATAAAACAATGTCGTCGAAGACCTAAGCCGCATACGGAACAGCTAACCGAAGGATACGAAACCGCCCCCAGACACTGAACGTATTCCAACGTCCGAGACAGACGGGAAAATACGTTTTCCAGCAGAGAAAAAAGCATTCTTAACAACCCCCCGGAGGCCCATCAAATCTTCCTACAGACACAAGAAGAACTCTCCCCAGTTGAGATAAGGAGGGTGTTAGAAAAAGGGGGTTTGTGTCCCAGGTGGGTCTCCCAGAGATATTCCTATTTCAACCGTTCAAGTATTATCTCTATGGTGGAGACATTCCGTGCATCCTGGCCATCACCGACAATCTCCGTGCCCAAGTTCACATGCTTCGACAAGCCGCCCTGGAAGAAGCGGTTATTCACCACCTCAGCCACGTCAACGGCAGTGCTGATGGCTCTTCCAC
>Ga0209055_1001489_pt1 | contig 15413 bp, 15 predicted proteins | sample GraSoiAngelo_110_FD_185875 | JGI IMG/M metagenome (GOLD analysis project Ga0209055, IMG submission 185875) | Grasslands soil microbial communities from the Angelo Coastal Reserve, California, USA - 14_0903_12_30cm (SPAdes) (version 2) | ecosystem: Environmental > Terrestrial > Soil > Grasslands ... | reverse complement strand
CTCCAGCGCCTGCAGGTCCGCCAGCATCAGCTCGGTTTCGATCAGCCCGATGTCGCGCTCCGGTTCCATCGCCCCTACCACGTGCATCACGTCGGGATTTTCGAAAACGCGCACCACGTGCACCAGCGCGTCCGCTTCCCGGACCTGGCTCAGGAACTGATTGCCCAGTCCCTCGCCGAGGCTTGAGCCCTGCACCAGCCCCGCGATGTCGCGAAATTCGATGGCCGTCGGTGTTGTTTTCCTGGACTTGAAGATCTGCGTCAGCCTCGCAAGTCGTTCATCCGGAATGACCGCCACGCCGACATTGGGCTCGACGGTGGAGAACGGGTAGTTGGCGACCAGCGCCCTGCCGCCCACCAGGGCGTTGAAGATCGTCGATTTGCCCACGTTGGGCAAGCCGATTATGCCGCAATTGAGCGCCATCGTGTGTCCGGAGAAAAGGAGAAGACGTTATTCGTTAATCGTTAAACGTTGAAGCGGGCCTCACCCCACCCATCCCTCCGGGGCGCCCATTGCTCTGCCAAATGCAATGGGCCATGAGGGGGAGGGTCAGGGTGGGGGAGCAATTCACGATTAACGTTTAACGACCTTAGGGCTCGCGTTTGACGTTGAATCGGTTCATGGCCGCCATCAAGCCTTCACCGACCCAACACTCCACCGCCCGCACGGCCTGCTGGACCGCCTCCTCCAGCACGGCCCGCTCGCGGACGGACACAGGAGCCAGCACGTAGTCCGCCGGATCCACGCCGTCCGGCGGACGTCCGATCCCGATCTTGACGCGGGCGAACCGGTCTGATTCCAGAGCGTCGATGATGGAGAGGACCCCGTTGTGGCCGCCGTGCCCCCCGCGGGCCTTGATGCGTAAGCGACCGGGGGCGAGATCGAGATCGTCGTGAACGACGATCACCTCGCTGAGGTCAATGCCGAGTTCGCCCGTCAGCGCGGCGACGATCGGCCCGCTGCGGTTCATGTAACTCTGCGGCTTGGCCAGCGTGACCGCCTCCCTGCCCAGGCGTCCCTCGGCCCGAAGGACTTCGCCGTGCCGCCTGAACCGGATTCCGGCCTCAGCTGCCACAGCCGCCACGACCCAGAAGCCCACATTGTGACGGGTCTCGGCACAGGCCGGACCAGGGTTGCCGAGACCGACTATTAGTCGCACCCGCCCACCCCAGGCGTGCCAAGACACGCCCCTTCCCGAGCGCGCCCGCTACTTCTTCTTCTCCCCCTTCGTGTCCTTGGCTTCCTTGCCTTCCTTCTTTTCCTCTTTCGTGCCGGCAGCAGGCGCCGCAGCGACTTTCGCGCCAGCTTTGTCGCCGGCTTTCACGCCAGCCTTCTCCCCAACCTTCTCACCGGCTTTCTCACCGGCTTTCTCGCCAGCGGCTGCAGCTTCCTCGCTCACTTCTTCCTCTGTCGCCTTGCCGATCAGCTCGGGTTCTACCGCCGTTTCCCCAGCCGGCGTCGTGGCGAGCAACGCCTCCAGTTTGGCCTCCGAGATCGGGGCGGCAACGCTGACCACCATCATGTCGGGGTCGTCCAGGATCCGGACACCGGGGGGGACAGGCACCTCCTTGACATGGATCCCCTGGTTGATCTTGAGGGCGGTCGGGTCCACCATGACGTGCGCCGGGATCTGACTGGGGAGACACTCAACGTGCAACTCGCGTCGGTTGTGCTGGAGAATGCCCCCTTCGGCCACGCCCACCGGCGTCCCGCCAGTGACGGCCACCGGCACCCGGACGCGGATCGGTTTGTCCAGCGCGACTTCAAAGAGGTCCGCGTGCAGGATCGCCCCGGTCACCGGATCCAATTGGTAGTCCCGCAGCATGGCGGTCCGCTTCATCTCTCCGCTGCCCTTCGCAATGCTCAGATTGAGGAGCGTGTTCGAGCCGGACTCCGAATGAAGGACCTTGCGGACCTCGGCCGGATCGATCGTCAGGCTGAGGCACTCGCCCTGTCCGTAGAGAACACCCGGAATCTTGCCTTGCCGGCGTAAGGTGCGGGCGACCCCCTTCCCGACCGCTTCCCGGGTCTCAACCTTCATGTCAACCTGCATCGCCGACCCTTTCTTGGACCCGGACGTGTTTACACAAACAGCGAGCTCACCGACTCTTCTTCGTGGATGCGCTTGATGGCTTCCGCCAGCAACGACGCGACGGAGAGCACCTTCAGCTTGGCACACCGGCGGTCCTTGCCGTTCAGCGGAATCGTGTTGGTGACCACCACTTCCTCCAATCTCGAGGTGTTCAAGCGATCCAGGGCCTGTCCGGAGAGGACCGGATGCGTGCAGGCCGACCAGACGCGGCGCGCGCCGTGCTCCATGCAGGCCTGCGCGCCCAAGGCGATCGTGCCGGCCGTATCGATCATGTCATCCAGGAGCAGGGCGTCGCGCCCAGCCACCTCTCCGATGATGTGCATGACCTGGGACTCGTTGGGACCCTCCCGCCGCTTGTCAATGATCGCGAGGCTCGCCTGCAACCGCTTGGCGAAGGCCCGGGCGCGCTCCACGCCGCCCGCGTCCGGCGAGACGACGACGAGATCCTGGTCTCCACGCTGCGCGACATACTCCAGCAACACCGGCGACGCATACAGATGGTCTACCGGGATGTTGAAGAACCCCTGGATCTGCCCCGCATGCAGGTCCATCGTGAGCACCCGATCGGCGCCCGCGGTGGTGATTAAGTCCGCGACCAACTTGGCGGAGATCGGCACGCGGGGCTGGTCCTTCCGGTCCTGGCGGCCGTACCCGTAGTACGGGATCACGGCGGTGATCCGATAGGCCGAGGACCGCTTGAGGGCATCGAGCATGAACAAGAGTTCCATCAAATGCTTGTTGACCGGATCGCAACACGACTGGCAGACGAAGACATCCTTTCCCCGCACGTTCTCGTTGATCTGCACGCGGATCTCGCCATCGCTGAACAGGGAGACGAGCGCGTCCCCTTGCCCGATCCCCAGGCAATCGCACATCTCCTTGACGAGCGCCGGGTTCGAGTTCCCGGCGAACATCTTCAACTCATGCACCCGGATGCTCCCTTCAAGGTGGATGCCGGTGATTCGTCACGGAGGAGAACGAGCTACCCTAATCTATCGTTCTTCTCCTTGTCAACCGAGACAGCCGGCGCCGGATCCCACTGTGTCCGGGTCACCCAGACCTTCCAGCCCGGGCGGCGATCAAGGCCTTCGGCAGCGATCCGAGCCGACCGCTCCTCGCCAAACACCCCGAAGACCGTCGCGCCGCTGCCGGACAACATGGCTGTCTGCGCGTCACGTGCGAGCAGCAGTTCCCGGATCTCGCGCAACACCGGATACTCCCGTTCCATCACGGGTCCGAAATCGTTCTCGACCAGCGGCAGCAAGTCATGCCACTTCACCAGTTGCGGACCCTCCGTGTGATGAGCGACCGCGAGGCGGGGCAGACGACCGGGCACTCTCCCGACCTGGCCCGCCCGAACCGCTGCCAGTCGCTCGTAAGCCCAGGCGGTCGAGATCGCAAGGCCGGGGTGCACCAACAGCAGCCACCGCTCCGCCTCCAATCGCAGCGGGGTGACACGCTCCCCCCGCCCTTCGACCAGCGCGGTGGGCCCGTAAAAGAAGAACGGCACGTCGCTGCCGACTTCTTGCCCGAGCTGGGCCATCTCGGTCCGGGACCACCCGGTGTTCAGCAAGACCGCGAGTGCCTGGATGGTCGAGGCCGCGTTGCTGCTCCCGCCGCCAAGACCGGCCGCCACCGGCAACCGCTTGCGCAGATGAAGGCGCAACCCCTTCCGGCGCCCGATCCGTGCCAGAACGCGTTCCGCCGCGCGATAGGCCAAGTTCGTCGAATCAGTTGGCAGGTCGGCGCCTTCACAGGTGAGCCGGATGCCCGATCGGCCGTTGAGCTCCACCACCACGGTATCCGCGAGCTCGAAGGCGTGCATGATCGACCAGAGGTTGTGATACCCGTCGGGCCTGTGATCCAACACGCGGAGGATGAGGTTGACTTTCCCAGGCGCCGCCACTTCGATGGCGCGGCTAGTCACCCTCCTCGTCCTCCTCTGGACCGGAGTCCGACCCGTCCGCAGGCTTGATGTCGTACTTGTCCAAGCGATAGCGGAGAGAACGGGTGTTGAGTTTCAACAGCCGGGCGGCCTCCTTTTTCACTCCTCCGCTGCGCTCCAAAGCCCGGACCAGCAGGTTCCGCTCAATGCCGTCGATCAGACATTCCAGGTCGAGCCCCTCCGGCGGAATATCGGTCGGAACTTTCGCCTCTCCGTTGGGTGAAGGTGCCTGCACCCATTGGGCAACATCGTCTAATGTAATGTCAGGGCCAGGTACTAGGGCGACAACCCGTTCCAGGACGTTCTCCAGCTCCCGTACGTTGCCCCGCCATTCATGCTGCTGGAGCGCGCGCAAGGCGGCTGGCGCCACGGTCAGCGCCGGTTTGTTGGCCTTCTGGCCGAAGACTGTGAGGAAATGCTGCACCAGCAGGGGAATATCGCCGGGATGGGACCGGAGAGGAGGCATTGTGATCGGGATCACGTTCAGGCGGTAGTAGAGATCCTCCCGGAAAAGTCCCTGCGCGACCGCTTGGGTCAAATCCTTGTTCGTAGCGGCGACGATCCGCACGTCCACTTTGATCGTACGCGTCCCGCCGATCCGCCGGAATTCCGGCTCCTGCAGCACCCGCAACAACTTGACCTGGATGCCCGACGGCGCCTCCGCAACCTCGTCGAGGAACAGCGTGCCGCCGTCGGCCACCTCGAAGAGCCCTTCCTTGTTGGCCACCGCACCGGTGAAGGAACCCCGCATATGACCGAACAGCTCGCTCTCAAGCAGAGGCTCCGGCATGGCGCCGCAGTTGACGGTGACGAAGGGACGGTCCCGACGGGGGCTGTTGTAGTGGATCGCGCGGGCGACCAGTTCCTTGCCCGTCCCGCTTTCCCCGCAGATCAGGACGGTGCTGGAGGTCTCCGCCACGCGGCGGATCAGGGTAAAGACCTTCTGCATAACCTCGCTGGTCCCGACGAGATTCTCGAACGAGGCCTGCCCCTTTAGCTCTCGCTTCAGTAAGAGGTTTTCGACGGTCAGCCGCTTGGCGTCCAGGGCCTTTCGGACGGTGAGGACCACATGATCGTTGTTGAAGGGTTTGGTCAGCACGTCGTAGGCGCCCAGCTTGACCGCTTCGATGCCCACCTCCAGCGTCGCGTACGCCGTGAGCACGAGGACCACCGTGTCCGGCGCGATGTCCTTGACCGCCCTGACGACTTCCATGCCGCCAAGACGGCCTGGCATTTTCAGGTCCGTGATGACCACATCAAAGATGTCCGATCCGATACACTGGAGGGCCTCTTGGGCGTCAGCAGCCGTCGCCACACTGTGACCATCCCGTCCAAGAACGGTGCTCAGGATCTCGCGCATGCCCCGCTCATCGTCCACGACGAGGATCCTGGCCGGCACTGTCACCATCACCGCATCTCCTGCGCGCCCGTTCCCGTAATCGGGAGCGTTAATTTCACACACGTGCCCTCGCCCAGCACGCTCTCCACTAGCACACTACCCTTGTGCTCATCCATGATCCGGTGGACCAACGAGAGCCCCAGGCCAGTACCGCCTTCTTTAGTCGTAAAGAACGGGTAAAAGATCTTGTGCAGGTGCTCCTCCGGAATGCCTGGGCCGTTGTCCTCAAACACGATTTCGACGGAGTCGCCTTCCGTCCCGCCGACCGGCGGGGCCACCCGTCGGGTCGCCACCGCCAAGCTGCCTCCGTCGGGCATCGCTTGGCAGGCGTTCAAGCCGAGGTTCCAGCACACCTGGCGCATCTGGTCCGGATCCACCATCGTGACGACGACGTCGGGAGCCAAGTGCCGTATAAAGCGGATCTTGCCGCCATATTCGGGCGTCTGCTCAAGCAGACGGATCGTGTCTTGGACCAGCTCATTGACATCACACTGTTTGAGGTTCAGCGGGCGAGGGCGGGCGTACTGGAGGAAGCCCGACACGATCCCGTTCAGCCGCTCGGTCTCGCGGAGCACGAGGTCCAGCAACGGCCGGTTGACGTCGGTTGTGTTCAGATCTTTCCGCATCACTTGGATGGCGCCGGAGAGCGCCGCCAGGGGGTTTCGGATTTCATGGGCGAGGCCGGCCGACAGCTCACCGATGGTCGCGAGCCACTGTTTACGCCGCACCACCTCCTCCATCTTCTTGAGAGGCGTGATGTCCTGAAAGGCGCCCACGATCCCGGCGCTTCGGCCCCGAGCCTGGAGGGGTGCCAGGCTCAACGCCAGGATGAGACGGGTGCCGTCCTTGCGGCGCCCCACTTCTTCCAGGCGATGCGACATGCCGGCCGATAGGATCCCGTTATGGCCGGTCGGAGCCGACCAGGCAAAGACCTCCCACCAGAGCCGCCCACGGACCTCTGCTTGGCTATACCCGAGGATCTCCTCGGCACGTCGGTTGAATGATGTGAGCCGACCGTCAGGGTCGGTAGTGAAGAGCCCGCTGTCGATGCTCTCCAGGACGAACTGGTGAAACTCCTGCAAGCCGGTGAGGTCGCGATCCTTCTCCTCCAGACGCTCGCCGGCGCTTCTCAGCTTCTCCGCCAGGGTGCCGCTCAGGTACCCGACCATGATGAACCCGAGGAGGTTCAACGACAGGTTGTAGAAGATCTCGGGGACGTGCAGCTCCGTCCGCGGCAGCCATTCAAAGAGCGTGATCTGATAAGTGGACCGGTAGTACTGCAGATCCACGATGGCCCCATAGAAGATGCCGGCGGCCGAGGCCGCCGCCAGTCCCCCCTTGCGGGACAACAGCGCACTGGCGGCGATGATGGACAGGATGAAGAGCAGCGAGAAGGGGCTTTCCACGCCGCCGGTGATGGCCACCAGGGTGCTTTCGAACACGATATCCAGGCCGATCTGGAGGTACGCGAACGGGACGAGCCACTCGATTCGATTGACGAGGAGGCCGTACAGGATCGTGAGGAAGTAGGTCGCGACGATCAGGCCGTAGTAGGCGGGAATGGCCTGTGTGCTCTTACCGATCTGAAAATAGATCAGCACCCCCAGGGTGAGAGTGACGACGGCGACCCTGATGCCCATGAGCCATTTGAGCTTGTCCCGCAGGGCCTCCATACATTTCGTGAAGCCGCACTCGCACCCTAGCCGACAACCGCCGCCATCTTAAAGATGGGCAGATACATAGCGATGACGATGAACCCGATGACGGTCCCCAGGAACACCATCAACATAGGCTCCAGGAGCGAGGTCAAGGCCGCGACCGCCGCGTCCACTTCGTCGTCGTAGAAATCCGCGATCTTCCCGAGCATCGCGTCCAGTGCCCCTGTGGCCTCGCCGACATTGATCATCTGGACGACCATCGGGGGAAAGACCGCGCTCTTGCTGAGCGGGTCGGACAGCGTTTTCCCCTCGCCCACGTTCTGCCGCGCGTCCAGGATCGCGTTCTCCACGACCTTGTTTCCCGAGATCCGCGCGACGATTTCGAGCCCTTCCATGATGGGCACGCCGCTCTGTAGCAGCGTCCCAAAGGTGCGCGTGAACTGCGCCACCGCGATCTTCCGGATCAGATCGCCCACCACCGGCAGCTTGAGCATGAGCGCGTCGATCTGCAGCTTGCCTCCGGGGGTGGCGTAGTATTTCTTCAGCCCGTACAGGCCCGCCACCGCGGCGATGATCATGACGACGATGTACTGCTGCATGAAATCGCTGACGGCAATCACGAACAGGGTCGGAGCCGGCAGCGTCCCGCCAAAGTCCGTGAACATCTTGGAAAAGATCGGGATGACCCAGACCATCAGAACCGATACCACGATGATGGCCACGCCCACGATGGCGGTGGGGTAGACCATGGCGGCCTTGACCTGGGCCTTCAGCTTCGCGGCTTTCTCCAACTGGTTTGCCAGACGCTGCATGGTGACGTCCAGCGCCCCCCCCACCTCGCCCGCCTGCACCATGTTGGAATAGAGGCTACTGAAGACTTTCGGGTGCTTCTTCAAAGCGTCGGCGTAAGTCGTCCCGGATTCGACATCCATCTTGACCTCACCGATCAGCTTGCCGAAGGTCTTGTTATCGCACTGCGTGGCGAGGATCTCCAGGCACTGCACCAGCGGAAGCCCGGCGTTGATCATGGTCGCGAACTGCCGGGTGAAGACGACGATGTCCTTGTCGCTGATGCTCTGTTTCCGCTCGCCGAAGAGGCCCTTGCCCTTCTTCCTCTCCTCGATGCTTTTGACGGTGATACCCTGGGAACGTAACTGTTCGACCGCCGATTCACGGGTATCAGCATTGATCTCCGCGGTGACGGACTTCCCCCCTCGGGCTGTCCCGGCGTATGCGAAGACAGGCATGCAGTCACCTCATGTGATCGTTTATGGCCGCGGACCTACTCGACGATCGACACGCCCTCGACTTCCTTCAGCGTCGTGACGCCCTGGCAGACCTTGGTGATCCCGCTCATCCGGATCGTCTTGTCCCCTTGGTCCATTGACATCTTCTTGATCTCGTCCGTCGACGCGCCACGCAGAACTCCCAATCGAATTTGCTCTGTGATAGGCATGATCTGGTAGAGGGCGAGACGCCCCTTGTACCCTTTATTGTTGCAGGTCGTGCAGCCCTTGCCCCTCATCGGGGTCATCGTCGCGAATTCCTTTTCATTCACTCTGCCGGCGCCGGCCATTTTCAAGATGTCCGGAGTCACCGTGGGATCTGGCTCCTTGCAGTCCTTGCAGATGCGCCGGCAGAGACGCTGGGCGATGACCAGGATCACAGAGGAGGCGACCAGGAACGGTTCGATGCCCATGTTGAGCAGCCGGTTGATGGTGCCCGGCGCGTCGTTGGTGTGGAGCGACGCTAAAACCAAGTGGCCGGTCATGGCGGCCTTGACCGCGATCTCGCCCGTCTCGAAGTCCCGGATCTCACCGATCAGGATGATGTCAGGGTCCTGCCGGAGGAAGGACTTCAGGGCCGCCGCGAAGGTCAGCCCAATGTCCGGCAGGACCAGCACCTGGTTGATCCCCATGAAGTTGAACTCGACCGGGTCCTCGGCCGTCGAAATGTTCACATCCGGAGTGTTGAGGGCCTGCAGGCACGAATAGAGGGTCGTGGTCTTGCCGCTCCCGGTCGGGCCCGTGACGAGGATCATCCCATAAGGCATCGCCAAGGCAGCAGTGACGTCGGCTGCCTGCTTCTGATCAAAGCCAAGCTTGTCCTTGTCCACCTGGATAGAAGCCTTGTCCAAGATGCGGAGAACGCCCTTCTCCCCGAAGAGGGTGGGCAAGACCGACACGCGGAAGTCGACATCACGTTTGGCACCCAGCTTCAATTTGATCCGCCCGTCCTGCGGGAGCCGCCGCTCGGCGATGTCCAGCCTGGACATGATCTTGATGCGGGAGATCAGCGCGTTCTTCACCTTCACGGGCAAGTTCATCACCGTCTGGAGATCGCCATCGACCCGGTACCGGATCCGGAACACGTTCTCATAGGGTTCGATGTGAATGTCGCTGGCGCCGACCTTTATGGCGTTGACGAGGAGCCCGTTGACGAGCTTGATGATCGGCGCCTCGACTTCCGTGATGATGCCTTCTTGCTGGTCGGTGTCGGCCACTTCCACTGAATCGAGCACGTCGCCCACCGTCTTGTCGAAGTCCTCAACGTCCACCACGGGCCCTTCGTCCATTTTGCCGAGATTGGCCAGCTCATCCTCTGCACCGCCTTCAGGGATCGTGAAGTCCTTGGCCTGCAGGATGGCGGCAGCGGCCTTAGCGTCTGTACCAGCGACAACCGCCCCGTAGTACTTCTTGATCGCCTCGAGGAGCGAGGACTCAGCAGCGATCACGGGCTCAATCGTGTAGTTCGTGCGAAACTTGAGGTCGTCCAAGGCCAGCATGTTCGTGGGGTCGAGCATCGCCACGGTCACGGTCGCCCCTACCCGCCTCAACGGCAACACCATGTGTTTCTTGACCAGTTCCAGCGGCACGAGCTTGATGATCGCGGGATCGATCTGTTGGTACATCTTCAGGTCCACGGCGGGCACCCGATACTGCCGGGAGAGGAATTGGAGGAGTTTCTCCTCCGGAATATAGCCCATCTTGACCAGCGTGCTGCCAAGCCGGGTGGCGCCTCTGCCCTGCTTCATGGCCGCCAGCGCCTCATTGAGCTGCGACTCAGTGATGAGGTTGGCGGAAACGAGCAACTTGCCCAATTTGTCAGTCACCGGAGGCACAGGTTCGCTCCATCAGGGGGAAAAGTTGTCCGGGAACAAAGCACGCGAAACATTAGGGAAAGAGTCTACTGCGTTATAGGGGTCTTGTCAACGAACAACCATCCCGATCCCCTGAAAAGTCTCCCAGCCCGCAGGACGCGTCAGACCACGTCCGGATGGTAGGCGCGGATGCCCCGATAGACATAGTGGAGACCCGAGATGACTGTCAGTGTCAGCATGAGCGCCAGCAATGGCATCAATTGGTGCACATCTTTCTGGAACGCGATGAGCACCAGCGCGAGCACGAGATAGGAGAGCTGGGCCAGCGTCGTTCCCTTGCCCAGCGCCGTCGGGGCCACCTCAAGCGGCGTCTGAGTTATGTGCAGCAGCAGCGTGCCGGCCACGATGATGAGGTCCCGACTGACCACCACGATCGCCACCCACCCCGGCACCAGATGCAGAATCGACAAGGTGACGAAGGACGAGGTGAGGAGGAGCTTGTCAGCCAGCGGGTCCAGATACGCGCCAAGCTTCGTGCGCTGATTCGCCATCCGGGCGATGACCCCGTCCAGAATGTCCGTGACGCCGGCGATCAGGATGGTCCACAGCGCCCACAGGTAGTGCCCATAGGTGAGGAACCCGATAAAGAACGGAATGAGGAGGATGCGGAGGACCGTCAAGGCATTAGGGAGATTCATGGGTTCCTGGGACGCGAGCCGCGCACGTGGAGCTAGGGAATTCTAGGAAAGGCGATGGGCGAAGTCAACCGCAGGGAATGTCCAGCCGCGTTCCTTGACAACCGCCGCAAGGCTTCGTTAAAGTGGCCGTTCTAGATGATTTTTCCGCTGTCGAGGTGCGGCACCCATGCGGGTCACGATCAACGGCAAGACCGAGGAGGTGTCGTGCAGCACCGTCTTGGAAATTCTGCGGGCCAAGGACGTCAGCCCCCAGATGGTGGCCGTGGAGCTCAACTCGAAGATGCTGGAGCGTGAGGAACTCGGTAGCGCACTCGTGAAGGACGGCGACGCGATCGAACTCCTGTTCTACTTGGGCGGAGGCGACTAGGTGCTCCGCGCCTCGTCCGCCATCACCGCGTTCATCGGGGGCACTCCCCTGGTCCGGCTCAACCGCCTGTCCCCGGAGGGGGCCGCTACCATCTATGCTAAGGCCGAGAATTTCAACCCGGGCGGCTCCGTCAAAGACCGCATCTGCCTCAACATGCTCGACGAGGCGGAGCGGCAGGGCCGGCTGAAGCCCGGCGCCACCATCGTCGAGCCGACCAGCGGCAACACAGGCATCGGCCTGGCACTGATCTCCGCCGTGCGCGGCTACAAGCTCATCCTCGTCATGCCGGAAAGCATGAGCATGGAGCGCGCGAGCCTGCTGTCGTCCTACGGGGCGCAGCTCGTGCTCACGGCGGCCTGGGAAGGGATGAAAGGCTCCATCAAAGAAGCCGAGAGCCTCGTCGCCGCGAACCCGGAGTATTTCATGCCGGACCAGTTCTCGAATCCCGCGAACCCGGCCATGCACCGGAAGACGACGGCGCCGGAGATCTGGGAGGCGATGGACGGCCAGATCGACGCCTTCGTCGCGGCGGTCGGCACCGGAGGCACGATCACGGGGTGCGGCGAGGTATTCAAGGAACGGAACCCGAAGGTCAAGGTCATTGCGGTGGAGCCGGCCGGCTCGCCCGTCTTGTCGGGGGGCGACCCGGGCCCGCATCGGATCCAGGGAATCGGCGCGGGGTTCATCCCCAAGGTTCTGAATCGCTCGATCCTGGATGGCGTGCTCACCGTGACGGACGACGAGGCATACCAGATGGCCAAGCTGCTGGCGAAGAAGGAGGGGCTCCTGGTCGGTATCTCGTCAGGGGCCAATGTCGCCGCCGCCCAGAAGGTCGCGGCGGAGCTCGGGCCCGGTAAGAACGTGGTCACGGTGCTCTGCGACACGGGCGAGCGCTACATCAGCATCGAGAAGTACTTTAATATCTAGTATGCCATTCCTACCGGATTCCGAAGAACAGGTCACCCGCTACAGCCGGCACATCCTCCTGCCGGAAGTCGGCGGTAAGGGCCAGCAGAAGATCGGGCAGGCCAAGGTCCTTATTGTCGGCGCTGGCGGCTTGGGATCTCCCGTCGCATTCTACTTGGCCGCGGCAGGCGTAGGCACGATCGGCCTGATCGACAGCGACGCGGTGGATCTCTCCAACCTCCAGCGACAGATCATCCACCAGACGCCCGACATCGGCCGGCCCAAGGTGGGCTCCGCCAAGGCCAAGATCCTCGCCCTCAACCCCAGCGTCGCGGTCGAGACCTATGACAGGCGCCTGACGGCGGAGAATGCTCTGGATCTCATCGGCCGGTACGACATCGTCGTGGATGGCGTGGACAGCTTCCCCGCCAAGTTCCTGATCAACGACGCCTGCTTCTTCGCGCGCAAGCCGTTGGTGCACGGGGGCACCCTCCGGTTCGACGGGCGGGTGTTCACCATCCTGCCGGGGCAGAGCGCCTGCCTGCGCTGCATCTTCAAGCAACCGCCGCCGCCAGGCTCGGTGGCCAGTTGCCAGGAAGCCGGCGTGATCGGCGCGCTGGCCGGCGTCATCGGGACCATCCAGGCGACCGAAGTCCTCAAGCTGATCGTAGGCAAGGGCCGCCCCCTCACCGACCGGTTGCTGGATTACGACGCGCGCGAGACCCGGTTCCGAGAAATCAAGGTGGCCAAGAACCCGCGGTGCCCCCTCTGCGGCGAGCGCCCGGAGATTACCCGGCTCGTCGACCTCGAGCCGGAGGTCTGCGCGGTCAGGACGGCCTGACGATGTCGAAAGCCTCCCCCATGAGCACCGACAGGATCAAAGGCCTGATCTGCCGCGAGTGTAGCAAGGAGTATCCGGCAGTGTCGCTTCATGTCTGCGACATGTGCTTCGGACCCTTGGAAGTCCAGTATGACTACAAGGTGATCAAAGCGCGCCTCACCCGCACAGCGATCGAAGCGGGCCCCAAGAGCCTCTGGCGATACGTGGACCTACTCCCTGTCGCGGGAGAACCCACCGTCGGCCTGGCCGCAGGCTTCACCCCGCTGGTGCGGGCCAAGAATCTCGGCGACGAACTGGGCTTGGACACACTCTACATCAAGAACGACACCGTCAATCACCCAACCCTCTCGTTCAAGGACCGGGTGGTCTCGGTGGCGCTGACGCGCGCCCGCGAACTAGGGTACGACACGGTCGCCTGCGCCTCCACCGGCAACCTGGCCAACTCGGTCGCCGCCCACGCCGCGGCAGCCAAGATGCAGTGCTACGTGTTCATTCCCCACGACCTGGAAGCTTCCAAGGTGCTCGGGAACCTCGTGTACCGGCCCAACGTCGTCGAGGTAGAGGGAAATTATGACGACGTCAACCGTCTGTGCAGCGAGATCGCCGGCGAGCACAACTGGGCCTTCGTCAACGTCAACATCCGCCCCTACTACGCCGAAGGGTCCAAGACCTTGGCCTATGAGGTCGTGGAGCAACTCGGCTGGGTCGCCCCGGACCACATCGTCGTGCCCATGGCGTCCGGCTCGCTGCTCACGAAGATCTGGAAAGGGCTGAACGAGTTCCACAAGCTGGGGCTGATCGACCGCATGGCCACCCGGGTGGACGGGGCGCAGGCGGAGGGCTGCGCCCCCATCGCCACGGCGTACAAGCTGGGCCGGGACTTCTTCAAGCCGGTGAAACCCGCCACCATCGCCAAATCGCTGGCGATCGGCAACCCCGCCGACGGGTACTACGCGCTCAAGGCCACGGCCGAGAGCGGCGGAGCCATGGAGACGGTGACGGACGAGGAGATCATCGAGGGTATGACACTGCTGGCGCAGACCGAAGGAATCTTTGCCGAGACTGCCGGTGGCGTGACGATCGGCGTCCTCAAGAAGCTGGTCAAGCAGGGACTCATCAAGCGGACCGAGACGACCGTGGCGTTGGTCACCGGCAACGGCTTGAAGACCCAGGAAGCCGTGATGAACGCCGTCGGTCGGCCGACGCGGATCTCCCCGAGCCTGGTCCACTTCCAGAAGACGTTCGGCCTGGGCAACCATGACAGGTAAGGATCCATGGTCAAGGTGCGTATTCCTACACCCCTGCGGACCTTGACTGGGGGCAAAAGCGAGGTCGAGACCCCCGCCTCGGACATCCAGTCCCTGATCGAGTCGTTGAACGGCCGGTTCCCTGGGCTTAAAGACAGGGTCTGCGACGACAAAGGCGAGATCCGGCGCTTCGTGAACATCTACCTCAACGAAGAGGACATCCGCTTTCTCAAGGGCAAGCACACGCCCCTCAAGGACGGCGACGAGGTCTCCATCGTGCCGGCCATCGCGGGCGGCACGCAGTAAGGTTCGGTGATGGCGAACTTACGTTTTCATCTCCGTTTTCCGGAGGACAAAATCAAGGAGCCGGTCCTCTGCCAGATCAACCGCGCGTTCCCGAAGGTCGATACGAACATCCGCCGGGCGGACGTGCGGGAGAAGACCGGATGGATGGACGTGGAATTCTCCGGGAACCCCGCCGAGATCGAACGGGCCATCGAAGGTATCCGACAAAAAGGCGTCATCGTGGACCCCATCGAGTTGAACGTCGTCGAGTAGCTCGAATGATCTGTCATTGCGAGGAGCGCAGCGACGAAGCAATCTCTGGTTCGGTCTTCCGGAACGAGATTGCTTCGCTTCGCTCGCAATGACACAAAGGGTATAACGATGGAATTCACGGAGCAGCAGATCGAACGGTACAGCCGGCACATCATCCTGCCGGACGTGGGTGGCAAGGGCCAGAGGAAGCTGGCCGCGGGCCGCGTGCTGGTCATTGGCGCGGGCGGCCTCGGCTCCCCGGCAGCGCTTTACCTGGCCGCGGCCGGGGTCGGCACCATCGGCCTCATGGATGGCGACGTCGTGGACCTGTCGAATCTCCAGCGCCAGATCCTCCACACGACCGCCACCGTCGGCAAGCCCAAGGTCGACTCCGGACGCAAGATGCTCGCCGCGATCAATCCGGACATCGCGATCAAGACCTATCAGACCAACATCATCGCCGAGAACGCCCTGTGCATCCTCTCGGACTACGACCTGGTCCTGGACGGCTCGGACACCTTCACCACCCGTTATCTGGTCAATGACGCCTGTTTCTTCGCCAAGAAGCCCCTGATCTCCGGCAGCATCTTCTGCTTCGAGGGGCAGCTCACCACCCTCAAACC
>Ga0209055_1001487_pt1 | contig 15415 bp, 17 predicted proteins | sample GraSoiAngelo_110_FD_185875 | JGI IMG/M metagenome (GOLD analysis project Ga0209055, IMG submission 185875) | Grasslands soil microbial communities from the Angelo Coastal Reserve, California, USA - 14_0903_12_30cm (SPAdes) (version 2) | ecosystem: Environmental > Terrestrial > Soil > Grasslands ... | reverse complement strand
CGGAGCGCCAGGGCATCGTGACGGCGGAGGCAGTGCAAATGCTGAACCTGCTCACGGCCGCTCGGGGCGCCGCGCTTCCCGTCTGGATGGTGCAGTTGCGGGTCGGATTCGCCGCGGACCGGCGCCCGCCGAACGACGCCGACCTGGAGCCCATCGCGGAGGTGCTGTACCGCACCGAGGGGGTGCGTTCCGCCGCGGTGGTGCCGCTGGAGACCGGTCTCGCCGTGGCCGTGGGCCTGGACGCGCCCGACGCCACCAGCGCCCTGGAGCGGGCCCGCGTCCTGATCGCATCCTGTGCGCGGCACGCCGGCCTCGGCGAGCTGAAGGTGCTGCGCACCCGCGTCACCCCGGCGCCGGACGCCGGGACGGCATGAGGTACCGACGAATGCACGAGATGGCGATCGCGAAACGCCTCGTCGCCGAGGCGGTCGAGCGCCTGGAGGGCGAAGGCGGCCGCACGGCCGACGTCGAGATCGTCCTGGGCTCCGCGGCAGGCCTGAGCGCCGAGGCGGTGCGCCAGCACTTCGAGCTCGCCGCCCGCGGCACCCCGGCCGAGGGCGTGACCCTGCGCTTCACGCTGGAGCCCAGCCGGTACTGGTGCTTCGACTGCATGCTCGAGTTCTCCAGCCGGGTCCGAGGAGGCGGAGCCTGCCCCCGCTGCGGCGGCTCGGTCCTCAGCCTGGACCGCGAGGAGCTCGCCTACGTTCGGCCCGCCGGCGCCGGGGTGCGCTGAGATGTGCCTCAGCAGGCCCGGCCGCGTGGTGCGCCACGACGGGACGATGGTCGAGGTGGACACCGGGGGCCAGGTCCGCTGGTACAGCGCGGTCGCCCGGCCCGAGGTGCGGACGGGCGACTGGGTGCTCACCCATGCCAACCTGGTGCTCACGATCCTGACCGAGGACGAGGCGGCGGAGATGGCGGACACCCTCGCCGAGCTGGCGGGAGGAGCCGGGCATGAGGGCTGACGCGCGCCTGGGATACGGTCTGGCGGCCGCGGCCGCGGCCGTGAGCGGCTTCGCCGTCTTCTACAACGGCGCCGGCGTCCGGCTCTTCGCCGACGCCACCCTCTACACGACGCTCAAGAACACCGTCGCCGGCATCCTGGTCCTGGCCCCGCTGGCGCTGCTGCCCGGCGTGCGCCGGGAGCTGGCCGGGCTGCGCCGCAGCCGGTGGGCATGGCTGGTCGTTCTGGCCGTGGTGGGCGGCAGCGTGCCGTACGTCCTCTTCTTCGAGGGGCCTGCGCCAGACCACGCCCGCGACTGGCGCGGTGCTCAACCACCTGCAGTTCGCCGTCGTGGCGCTGCTGGCCGTGCCGCTCCTGCGCGAGCGCGTGACGCCCGTCATGTGGCTCGGACTGGCCGGGCTGCTCGCCGGCGCGCTGCTGGGGACCGACGCCGGCGCCCTGCGCTGGAACGGCGGAGCCGCGCTGGTGCTCGCCTCCACCCTGCTGTTCGGCGCCGGCTTCGTCGTGGCCCGGCACCTGCTGCGCGAGCTGTCCACGTCCACCGTGATGGTCGCGAAGATGACCGCTGGCTCTGCCCTGCTGGTCGCCTACAGCGCGGCGACGGGACGCCTCGGCGCCGTCGCCCACCTCAGCGGGCGGCAGTGGAGCTTCGTGCTGGTGAGCGGGGCGATCCTGGTGGCCTTCACGGCCGCCACGCTGGTTGCGATCCGGTACGCGCAGGTGACGTCGGTCGTCGCCATCGGGATGGCGGCGCCCGCGGTCACGCTGGTGCTCCAGGAGGCCGCCGGACGCGCGGTGCGGCCGGCGCCGGCCGACCTCGGCGCCCTCGCCGTGACGGTGCTCGCGGTCCTGGTGGTGATCGCCGCCGGCGTCCGGGCCGAGCAAGCCGCGGCGCCGCCTCGCCGGCTCGCGCCCACGACGTGAGCGCCGCCGGCGCGCTGCGCTTCGGGCGCTACGCGTTCCCGCCGAACCGGCTCGGCTACTGCGGCCCCCCGGACCACGCCGCGCTGCTCGGGTACGTCGCCGGCGGCCGGACGGACCGCGGCCTGGTCGAGCTCGAGCGCCGCTTCGAGGGCGCGTACCCGTACCTCGCGCTGATCGCGCTGGCCAACCGCATCCCCGACCCGTTCCACGAGCTCGTGGTGGATGCGTACTGGATCGGCAACCATCTGCTGACGCGGGTCGGGGCGGCGCCGTTCCACGACTCGCTGCGCAGCCGCTTCAGCCGGCGCATGGACCGGCGGTCCTTCGACTGGATGGCCGCCAAGCTGCGGCTGGGCGCGGTGCCGCACCACGACTTCCACGTGTTCGACGTCTACACCCGCGCCGGGCTGATGAACGATCCCGCGGCGCCGGTCCTGCTGGAGACGATGGACGCCTGTCGCGTCAGCTGGGCCACCGTGCTCGCCGTCGAGCCGGAGCAGCTGCTGGTCAGCCGCGCCCCGCTGGTCCTGGCGGGCGGCCGGCTCGCCCTCGGCGAGCCGCGTCCGGAGCGGGTCGCCCGGCAGGTGGACGGCCACGGCTTCGTGGACGAGGCGTGTCCGGGCGACCACGTGTCGGTGCACTGGAGCTGGGCCTGCGAGGTGCTGCGGCCCGGCGCCCGGGCCCGGCTGCGGGCGGTCACCGCCCGCTGTCTGGCGCTGGCGAACCTGACGATCTGACGGGCTGGGGCGGTCCATCCGGCAGGGCCGAGCGCTGTCAGCCTGCCGTCGAGGACCGGGAACAGCCCGCCCGGCCCGGTCGCGCGCCTGGCGGGGCCGGCCCGGCGGCCGGCCCCGGTCCCGTCCGACACGGGCCGATCGGCCGTGTCGGGCCCTCGCGCCGGCCATGACCGTGGACGACAGCCAATGCTGGAGATCCTCGACCGCGACGAATGCCTGCGCCTGCTGGCCGCTGTACCCGTGGGGAGAGTGGGGGTCAGCATCCGGGCGCTTCCCGCCATCCTGCCCGTGAACTTCGCGCTGGTCGGGGACGACATCGTGATCCGGACCGTGCCGGGCACGAAGCTCGACGCGGCGATGGACCGCACCGTGGTCGCGTTCGAGGTCGACGGCTACGCGGCGGACGGCGCGTGGGGTTGGAGCGTGCTCGTCCAGGGCGTCTGCACCGAGATCACCGACCCCGAGCGCGTGGCCGGGCCGGCCACGGCACGGCTGCGTGCGTGGGCGTTCGACGACGGCGGGGCGGAGCGCTTCATCCGCATCGAGGTGAGCTTCGTCAGCGGCCGCCGCTTCCGCCGGTGAGCACGGCGGGCGCGGGCTGGCCGCCCGTGTGGCCGAGCGCGCCCGCAGCCCGAACACGAACCGGGCCGGCGCCCAGCGCCGCACCAGGAGCTCGTAGAGCAGCAGGGTCACGGCCAGCGCGGTCCCGGCGATCAGCGCGAACTTCGGCCACACGCCGAGCTGGAGGCCGATCACGACCGAGGCGACGAAGACCACCACCGGGTGGTGGATCACGTAGAAGGGCAGGATGGACTCGGACAGGTACGCGGTGAGCCGGTTCCCGAAGTCGAGCCACCGCATGCCCAGGGTGAGGACGGCCAGCAGCCAGGACCAGATCATCAGGCTCCAGAGGAGGGCGAACACCACGTCCCGCACCGCCTGGTTGGCCGGCTGGACGCTCGCCAGCAGGAGCAGGATTCCGAGCCCGGCGGTGCTGATCACGCCGACCGCCAGCTCGAGCCGGATGCCGCCCCGGATCGCCGCCTCGAACCTGCGCTCCGAGGCGAGCAGGAAGCCCGCCAGGAACACCAGCGTGTAGGTGGCGATATCCGCCCAGTCCTGGTAGGCGGGGAAGCGCCCGCGCAGCGCGACCTGTGCGGCGACCAGGGGCAGCGCCAGCACGTAGAGGACCCAGGGCCGCCGGCAGAGATCGGCCACCGACGCCACCGCTCGCCGGCTCGCCGGCCGCCTGAGCAGCTCGAGGACGGGCAGCAGGATCGTCTCGATCGCGAACAGGTAGCCGAGGAACCACAGGTGGTAGCCGTACCGGCCCAGCCACTCGGGCGTCCAGGAGAGCCGGATGCCGCGGAGGTAGGCGGGGTACGTGTGGAGGAGGCCGGGCAGGGAGCGGCCGGTGCCCACCGTGGTCAGGTACCACTGGAGCGGGGAGAGCAGGACGATGCCGGCGGCGAGCGGCAGCACCAGGCGGAGGAACCGCGCGCGCAGGAACGCCGGGGCCGCCCGCGACCGCAGCGCGAACCAGGAGTCCGCGCCCGCGAGCAGGAACATCATCGGGATCCCCCAGGGGAAGCAGAAGGCCGTGAGCGCGGTCAGGACGACGCTCTTCTGCGGGTTGCTCAGCAGCCAGCTGGTCAGCGTGAAGGGCAGCGCCGAGTGGTAGAGGAGGATGCCGTACACGACCGCCACCTTGAGCGTGTCCAGGTAGAGGACGCGCGTCCGCGGGCCGGGAGCCGCTGGTCTCACGTCCGAAGGGGACGACGGCGAGGGGGCGAACGCACGGGCCGACCGGCCCTCGCGGTCCGGGGCGGCGGCCCCTGGCGACCGGTCCCGCACCGGCGTTGCCTGAGCCCATGGAAGTGAGCGTCGAGCGAACGATCGAGAAGCCGTTCGCGTCCCTCCAGACCGCGCTGGCGAACGGTCCGGTGGGCTGGCTCCCCGGCCCACCCCGGGACGACCGGGCAACGGCGGAGCTGGACGTGCGCCTGGGCCGGTCGCGGATCGCGCGCCGCGTCGTCGTCCGCACCGGCGAGCTCACGGACTGGCCCGGCCACGGCCGCTGCCGCCTCCCGGTCGCGTGGCAGGCGGCCGAGCACCCGGAGCGCTACCCGCGCCTGGTCGGGACCCTGGAGCTCACCCGGACGGCGCCCCGGCGCACGAAGCTGACGCTCCGGGCGCGGTACCGGCCGCCTGCGGGCCCGGTGGGCGAGGCGGCGGACCGCGCGGTCGTGCACGTGGCCGCGGTGGCTTCGGTCCGGGCGTTCGTGCGGCGGATCGCCGGCGTGCTGGAGCGGTCGGCCATGTCCGGCGAGCTGGCCGCCGGCCCCCCCTTCGCGCACGGAGGGGAGTGACGTGTACCGGCGGATCCTGCTGGCGCTCGACCCCGAGGGCCGGTCCTGCTGGCCGAGCGCGGCCGGGACGCCGGCCCCCGATGGCAGGGCCGCCCGGCCCTGGAGAGCCGCCGTTCACGGCCCTAGCTTGGGCGCATGGAGACAACCGAGCGGGATCGAAGCCGCGTGCTCGAGGACGTGGACGTCGTCCTGAGGGATGGCTCGACCGTCCGGATGCGGGCGGCGCGGCCGGATGACCGCGAGGCGCTGGAGCGGTTCCTGTCCGGGCTCTCGGAGCAGTCGCGGATCTTCCGCTTCTTCACCGCCGTGAAGGACATGTCCTGGGCCGCCCGGCGCTTCGCCGAGGTGGACTATCACGATCGCCACAGCCTGGTCGCCCAGCGCGGCGACGATGGCGTGATCGTCGGGCACGGCTACTACGCGCTGGAGAGGCCGGGCACGGCCGAGGTCGCGCTGGAGATCGCCGACCAGCTCCAGGGCATGGGGCTGGGCACCATCCTGCTCGGCCACCTGGCCGCCCACGCCGCCGCCGAGGGCATCACCACGTTCACGGCCGAGGTCATGACCGAGAACCACCGGATGCTGACCGTGTTCCGCGAGACCGGCTTCCCGATCAGCGTCCGCTCCTCGTACGGCTCGATGCAGGTCCTGTTCCCCACCGAGCTGAGCGACCAGGCCAGGGAGCGGTTCGAGCGGCGGGAGCAGATCAGCGCCGTGGCCGCGATGAGGCGCTTCTTCGAGCCGCGCTCGATCGCCGTGCTCGGCGCGTCGAGGCGCCGCGGCACGATCGGCGGCGAGGTCTTCCACAACCTCCTGGAGTCCGGCTTCCCCGGTCCGGTCCACCCGGTCAGCCCGCACCCGGTCGTGCAGTCCGTCCTGGCATACCCCGACGTGCGCCAGGTCCCCGGGCCCGTCGACCTGGCCGTGATCGTCGTGCCGGCGCGCGACGTCGTGGAGGCGGCCCGGGCCTGCGCCGAAAAGGGCGTCGGGGCGCTGGTCGTGATCTCGTCCGGCTTCGCCGAGGCCGGCGAGGAGGGCCGCAGCCGCCAGGCCGAGCTGGTGGAGGTCTGCCGCCGCTCCGGGATGCGCCTGATCGGTCCCAACTGCATGGGCATCCTGAGCACGGCCGCCGAGCGCCCGATGAACGCGACGTTCGCGCCCGGCGCCCCGCCCGCGGGCCGGATCGGCTTCATGTCCCAGAGCGGCGCGCTCGGCCTGGCGGTCATCGCCCACGCCCGCCGCGTCGGCCTGGGCCTGTCCTCGTTCGCGTCGGTGGGCAACAAGGCCGACATCTCGGGCAACGACCTGCTGGAGTACTGGGAGTCCGACCCCCGGACGGACCTGGCGCTGCTCTACCTGGAGTCGTTCGGCAACCCGCGCCGCTTCTCCCGCGTGGCGCGCCGGGTCGGCCGCTCCAAGCCGATCCTCGCGGTCAAGAGCGGACGCACGGCCGCCGGCGCGCGGGCCACGTCGTCGCACACCGGCGCCCTGCTCGGGGCCTCGGACACGACGGTGGACGCGCTGTTCGCGCAGTCCGGCGTCATCCGCGCCGACACGCTGGGCGAGCTGTTCGACGTGGCGTCGCTGCTCTCCAGCCAGCCGGCGCCGGCCGGCCGCCGGGTCGGCATCGTCACCAACGCGGGCGGCCTGGGCATCATGTGCGCCGACGCGTGCGGCGCCGACGGCCTGGACGTGCCCGAGCTGTCCGCGGAGACCAGGGCGAGGCTGGACGCCTTCCTGCCGGCCGAGGCCTCGACCGCCAACCCGATCGACATGATCGCCAGCGCCAGCCCGGCCGACTACGAGCGGACGATCCGCGCCGTCGCCGCGAGCGGCGAGGTGGACGGGCTCATCGTCATCTTCATCCCGCCGCTGGCCACCGCCCCCGAAGAGGTCGCCGCGGCGGTCGGACGCGCCGCGGATGGCGGCCTGCCCGTGCTGGGCGTGTTCGTGGGCGGCGGCGTCCAGGCGGCTGGCTCGTCGGTGCCCGTCTTCGCCTACCCCGAGGACGCCGCCCGGGCGCTCGCCCGGGCCGCGCGCTGGTCCGAGTGGCGGTCGTCACCGGACGAGCCGGCCTGGCGGGCGCCGGACGCACGGCAGGACGAGGCCCGCGCGCTCGTGGCGACAGCGCTCGGCAGCGGGGACCCTCCCGGCGAGGGCTGGCTGGGGCCTGCCGAGGTCGAGGCGCTGCTCGCCTGCTACGGCATCCGCCTGGTCGAGTCCCGCCTCGCCGCGACGCCGGCCGAGGCGGCGGCCGCCGCCGGCGACCTGGGTGGCCCGGTGGCGGTGAAGGCCTACGCCGCGGGGCTGCTGCACAAGAGCGAGGCCGGCGCCGTCGCGCTCGGGCTGGACGGCCCCGAGGCGGCGCGCGGCGCGGCCGCGGCGATGGCCGGACGGCTGAGCGCCGCAGGCACTCCGCCGGAGGGCTTCCTGGTGCAGGCGATGGCGGGCTCCGGCGTGGAGATGATCGTGGGCGTCGTCCAGGACCCGCGGTTCGGCCCGGTCGTCGCCTGCGGCGCGGGCGGCACGGCCGTCGAGCTGCTGAAGGACGTGAGCGTGCGGCTGACGCCGCTGACCCGGTCGGAGGCGGACGAGATGATCCGCGGCCTGGCCACGTTCCCGCTGCTCGACGGCTACCGGGGCAGGCCGAAGGCCGACGTGGCCGCGCTGCGCGACCTCGTCCTCCGCCTCGGCGCGCTGGCCGAGGACGTGCCCGAGCTCGCCGAGGTGGACCTCAACCCGGTGATCGTGGGCAGCGACGGGGTCGCCGTGGTGGACGCCCGCATCCGGCTCGAGGCCCGGGACCCCCGCCCCCCGGAGGGATCGCGGCCGCGGCCTCGCGGGGAGACCTGACGGGTGCGACTCGCCGACGCGGCGCAGCGGCCGGTCGACGAGGTGCTCGCGCGCATGGCCACCTCACCAGCGGGCCTGCCTCCGGCCGAGGCCGGGCAGCGCCTGCTCGCTCACGGTCCGAACGCGGTTCGGGGGCACGGCGCCCGCCCGTGGCGGGTGCTGGTCCGGCAGGTCGGGAACCCGCTGCTCGTCCTGCTGGTCGCCGCCGCGCTGACCAGCCTGCTGGTCGGCGAGCGGGCGGACGCGCTGATCATCCTGGCGATCATCTCGCTGAGCGTCGGCCTGGGATTCGTCAACGAGTACCGCTCGGAGCGGGCGGTCGAGCGTCTGCACCAGCGCATCCGCCACCGCGCGGTGGCCGTCCGGGGCGGGGCGATGTGCCAGGTGGACGTGACGGACCTGGTGCCCGGCGACGTCGTGCTGCTCGACGTCGGCGACATCGTCCCGGCCGACCTGCGTCTGCTGGAGGCCCACGGCCTGGAGTGCGACGAGGCGGTCCTGACCGGCGAGTCGCTGCCGGCCGCCAAGACCGTGGCGCCGGTGAGGGTCCTGGAGTCCGAGCAGCACCTGCCGTCCTGCGCGTTCATGGGCACGGTGGTCCGGGGCGGCACCGGCCGCGGGGTGGTGGTCGCGACCGGTCCGGCGACGGCGTTCGGCGAGATCGCCAGAGGGCTCGGCACGAGCGCGGTCGAGACCGGCTTCCAGCAGGGCCTGCGCGGGTTCTCCGGCCTCCTGGTCCGGGTCACGGTGATCCTGGCCGTCTCGATCTTCGCGATCAACGCGCTGCTCCACCGGCCGCTGATCGAGGCGGCGCTGTTCGCGCTGGCGATCGCGGTCGGCCTCACGCCGCAGCTGCTGCCCGCCATCGTCACGATCAGCCTGTCCTACGGCGCCGACCGCCTGGCGAAGCGCTCGGTGCTGGTCAAGCGCCTGGTCAGCATCGAGGACTTCGGCAACGTCGAGGTGCTGTTCACGGACAAGACCGGCACGCTGACCGAGGGCCGGCTGACGCTGGCCGCGGCGCTGGACGCCGGCGGCCGGCCGTCGGCGCAGGTGCTGGTGCTCGGCCTGCTCTGCAACTCGGCCGCGGCGGAGGCCGGGTCGGTCGTCGGCGGCAACCCGCTCGACCGCGCGCTGTGGGAGGCGCCCGGCGCGCGGCCCGCCCTGGTCGCCGGGTTCCGCCGGCTCGGCGAGGTGCCGTTCGACTACGACCGCAGGCTGATGTCGGTGCTGCTGGAGGCGCCCGACGGCGGCCGCCAGGTCGTGGTCAAGGGCGCGCCCGAGGCGGTGCTCGACCGCTGCGCCGCACTCGACGCGGGCGCCCGGACCGTGCTCGACGCCCAGTTCGCGGCGGGCGCCCGGGTGGTCGCGGTCGGCACGCGCCAGGCGCCCCGGCTGCAGGCGATCGGCGTCGCGGACGAGCGCGACCTGGAGCTCGCCGGCTTCCTCGTGTTCACCGACCCGATCAAGGCGGACGCGGCCGCGTCGCTGGCGCGCCTGGACCGGCTGGGCGTGCGCGTCAAGATCGTCACCGGCGACAACGACCGCGTCGCGCAGCACGCGTGCGCGGCGCTCGGCCTGCCGGTCTCGGGCGTCCTGACGGGCGCCGACCTGGAGCGGATGGACGAGGCGGAGCTGGCGCGGCGGCTGCCGGAGACGACCATCTTCGCCCGCGTCACGCCGGCGCAGAAGTCGCGCGTCATCAAGGCTCAGCGGCGGCTCGGCGTGGAGGTCGGGTTCCTCGGCGACGGCGTCAACGACGCGGTGGCGCTGCACGACTCGGACGTCGGCATCTCGGTGGACTCGGCCAGCGACGTGGCCAAGGAGGCGGCGGACGTCGTGCTGCTGGAGAAGGACCTGGGCATCCTGGCCGACGGGGTCGTGGAGGGCCGCCGGATCTTCGCCAACACGATCAAGTACGTGCTGATGGGCACGTCGTCCAACTTCGGCAACATGTTCAGCGCCGCGGGCGCGTCGCTGGTGCTGAGCTTCCTGCCCATGACGCCGACGCAGATCCTGCTGAACAACTTCCTCTACGACGTCAGCGAGATGACCATCCCGACCGACGAGGTGGACGAGGAGCAGCTGCGGCGGCCGGCGCACTGGGACCTCCGCGTGATCCGGCGGTTCATGCTGGTGTTCGGCCCCATCAGCTCCCTGTTCGACTTCCTGACGTTCGGGCTGATGCTGTGGGTGTTCCACGCGGGGCCGAGCCTGTTCCAGAGCGGCTGGTTCGTGGAGTCGCTGGCCACGCAGACGCTGATCATCTTCGTGATCCGGACCCATCGCACGCCGTTCTTCCGGAGCCGGCCCAGCCTGGCCCTGGCCGGGACCAGCCTCGCGTGCGTGGCGGTGGGCGCGGCGATCCCGTTCACGCCCCTGGGCCCGCCCCTCGGGTTCTCGCCGCTGCCGCCGCTGTTCTTCGTCGCGCTGGCGGGCATGGTCGCCACCTACCTGGTCCTGGTCGAGACGGCGAAGCTGCTGTTCTACCGCCACGTGGTGGGCGGGCGGCCGCTCGCCGTCGCGACGGGCCGCCGTGAGCGGGCGGTGCGGCGCTGGACGGCCCGCTGGACGGCCTGACGGACGGCGCCGGCTCTCGGGCCGGCGGCCAGCCTCGTGTCCTGGCTGTCGTCCCGTTCGTGGACGGCGGTTGGCCTCTCCCACGCGGGCGACGCGCTGATCGCCGGGCGCCTGCGTGGCGCCCGGCGCACGCTCCATCGCCTTGCACCGCCGCGTCAGATCGTCCGTCGAGGTCCTCGACCAGGACGTCGAACGCGCCGCCACTGTTTCCGCCGACCGACACTCGACCCCGTCGCAACCGGCCGTTGGACCCTTTCGGGCGCTCGGCCGGTGGGGGAGTATCGACGGCATGAGACCTGCGACCGCACCGACGTACCGCCGGATCCCCGGGCCGGTGGACGCCCTGATCCAGTTGATCGTCCGACTGGGCATGATGCCCCACTCCTATGTCCTCGAGACCACGGGCGTCCGCAGCGGCCGCCGGCGGTCGACGCCGGTCACGTTGGTCGAAGACGGTGGGCGCTGGCTGGTCGCACCCTACGGTGTACGCGCCTGGGTCCGGAACGTGCGGGCCAGTCGGACGGGGAGGTTGCTCCGTGGCCGGCGCATCCTCGACGTCCGGTTCGAGGAAGTGGATGCCGAGGAGGCGGCCCCAGTGCTCCAGCAGTACTGGCAGCAGGTGAAGCTGACCCGGCCGTACTTCGACGTCGGCGCGAACCCGCAACTTTCGGACTTCCGCCGTGTGGCCACCGCGCACCCGGTCTTCCGGGTCTTCACCTGAGCCTGACGAGCGGAGAAACGTGATGCGCGTGGTCCTGGTACCGGCCGCCGAGCGGGTCGCCACGGACATCGAGTGGAGGGACGCATGATGCGCGCGAACGACGCCTTCCTCAGGTGGTGCTACCGGAGCGGCCGTCCGAACGGGTTGGCGGCGGCCCTGAACCGCGTCGGGGCCGTCCTCTCGTCCGCCGGGCTGTGGCCGAGCCGCATGGCCACCCTGCAGGTGCGAGGACGCCGCAGCGGACGGCTCCCCGTGGTCCTGGTCGAGCAGGACGGCGATCGGTACCTGGTCGCGATGCTCGGCGAGGCCACGAACTGGGTGGCGAACGTGCGGGCGGACGGCCGACGGGCGGTGCTCGGTCACGGCCGCCGGGAGGCCGTGCGTTTGGAGGAGGTGGAACCGGGCTCGCGCGCTCCCATCCTCCGCCGGTACCTGCAGGTCGCGCCGGGAGCGCGGCCGCACATCCCCGTCGACCGCCGGGCGCCGCTCGCCGACTTCGAGCGGATCGCGGACCGGTACCCGGTGTTCCGAATCCGCGCCGACGACGTCGCCGCCCGCTGAGCGCCATGCGACCACACTGCGACCGCGGTCAGGCCGGCCCGTCCGTCGGGACGGAGGTCAGGAACATCCGCGATACGCGCAGCCCCTCCTGGGCGGTTGGGGCCGTTCGGCCCTGGTTGGAGTCAGCGAGGCCCCGCATCGTGATCGTGGAGGTACCGCACATGCTGAGACACATCGCGACAGCTCCATCGGCAGCGACCGTCTGGGTGGCGCAGCTCCAGGTTGGCCTCGCCGGCGTGGGCGGTCGGTCCCCGACCGAGGACGACGTCGAGCCGATCGTGGAGCGCATGTGCCGCACCCAGGGCGTACGCGATGCGGCGGTCGTGCCGCTCGAAGGCGGAATGGCGGTCGCCGTGAGGCTGGCCGCCGACGACGCCACTGCCGCGCTTCAGCGAGCACGGCGGTTGGCCATCTCCTCCGCTCGCTACGCGGGCTTCGGCCAGGCCACCGTGAGGCGCACGCGCGTCATTTCGACGCACGGGGCCGGGACGGCCTGAGGAGGAGGACGATGCACGAGATGCGAACAGCGCAGCGCCTGGTGGACGAGGCTGTCGAGCTGATGGCGGAAGAGCGCGCCGAGTGCGTGACCGACATCGAGGTGGTGCTCGACTCCGCGGCCCGGCTCACGGCCGATTCGGTGCGCCAGCAGTTCGAGGTGGCCGCCCATGGCACCCCTGCCGAGGGTGCGGCGCTCCACGTCAGGCTGGCGCCCGGTCGGTACTGGTGCGTCGACTGCACGTTCGAGTTCTCGAGTCTTGCGCCGTGCGGCGGGGCATGCCCGCGCTGCGGCCGTCGCGTCCTGAGCCTGGACGGCGAAGCGGCCGCTCACGTCGTCGCGATCGGCGTGGCGGCCCCCTGATGGGTCGGGAAGCGCCGAAAGTCCCTACTCGATATTGGCCGCCATGTCCTGATAGGGAGGAACGAGCTCGTCAAATCGCGCCTCGGTGAGGCGCTCGCGCCCGGCGAGGTAGGCGGCGAGATCTTCGGCGTGCATCTGCCACCCAGCCCCGTAGAAGGCGACCTTGTCCAGCGGCATGCCCTGGACCTCGATGACCAGGATGGTCTGGCTGCCGTCGGCGGTCAGCGTGGCCTGGATGGCCTCGTCGAAGGGCGGCGCGCCCTGACCCTGCCGCCAGGACTCGTCCGTTTCCCTGGTCGTCACCGCCAGCCGCCGCGGTGGCTCGCAGGCTTCCACGCGGCCCCTGCTCTCAACGCCGGAGGCCTCGACGGAGAGGCGGAACTCGCCGCCGGGACGGAGGTCGCCTTCCACCTGGCCGAACCAGCGCGCCAGGCGGCCGGGATCGGTGATTGCCGACCACAGGTCGTCGATGTCGGTGTCGTAGCGATCTTCGATGCGCACGACGCCCTTGCCGTCTGCCGATCGCAGGCTGCCCAGGATGCGGGTACCGGGACGTGGGTTGCTGGTCATCTGTCGCTCCTTCGTTCGCGTTGGGCCCACGACGGGACCTGACCGGTGCGGGCGCTGGGTCCGCGGTCCGGGGCCCTCCAGCCTGACGCGGCCGGGCCGCCCGGCCCTGGGGCGGGCCCGTGGGCCCGCCCATCGTGACGGCGGAGGTGGTGCACATGCTGAACCTGGTCTCGAGGGCTCCGTCCGCACTCCCGGTCTGGATCGTCCAACTGGAGGTCGGGCACGCCGGCGGCAGCCGTCCGCAGCCCGGCGACGACGACGTTGAGCCGATGGTCGAACTCCTGTGCCGGACCGAGGGCGTGCGCTCGGTCGCGGTGGTGCCGCTGCGGACCGGCCTGGCGGTCGCGCTGGGTCTGGACGCCTCCGACGCCGGCGCTGCGCTGGAACGCGGGCGCGGGCTGGCCGTCGCGTGCGGGCGCTACGCCGGCCTGGGCGAGATGGCCGTGCGGCGGGCCCACGTCGCCCCGGCTCCCGGTGCCGGGCGGGCCTGAGGTCGGGGCCGATGCACGAGATGCGGTCGGGCGTCCCGCCGGCCTGATCGCGGGCAGGCGCGCCGCGGGACGAGTCGAGCGACCCGCCGCGCCACCGGCGGACGGCCCTGTCGATGCGGCCAGGGCCGGACCAGGATCGTGGCATGAGCATCAAGATCGGCATCAACGGGTTCGGCCGGATCGGCCGGAACGTGCTCAGGGCGGCGGCCGAGATGGGCTCCGACCTCGAGGTCGTCGCGGTCAACGACATCGGCGACCCGCGCACGTTCGCCCACCTCCTCAAGCACGACACGGCGATGGGCACGTTCCGCCCCGCCGTCGAGGCGTGCGCCAACGCGATCCTCGTGGACGGCCGGCCCATCGCCTTCCTCTCGCTGCCGGAGGCCGGGGACCAGCCGTGGGCCACCTACGGCGCGGACATCGTCATCGAGTCCACGGGCCACTACACGGACGCGAGCAGGGCGCGCGCCCACATCGACCGGGGCGGCGCCAGGACGGTGGTCATCTCGGCACCGGCCAGGAACCACGACGCCACCCTGCTGATGGGCATCAACCACTGCACGTACGACCCGGATCGCCACCACGTCGTGTCGATGGGCAGCTGCACCACCAACTGCCTGGTGCCCGTGGTCAAGGTGCTCAACGACGCCTTCGGCATCGAGCACGGCATGATGACCACCGTCCACGCTTACACCGGCGACCAGCGGCTGCAGGACATGCCCCACAAGGACCTGCGCCGGGCCCGGGCGGCGGCGGACAACATCATCCCGACCTCGACCGGCGCCAACCGGGCGGTGGCCGAGGTGCTGCCGGAGCTGGCCGGCCGGTTCGGCGGGATGGCGTTCCGGGTGCCGGTGCAGGACGTCTCCGTGGTGGACCTGACCGTCGAGCTGCAGGAGGCGACCTCGGCGGAGGCGATCAACGCCGCGCTCGAGGAGGCGGCGGCCGGCCCGCTGCGCGGCATCCTGGCGGTGACCCACGAACCGCTGGTCTCGTCCGACTTCCTGAAGGACCCGCACTCGTCGATCGTGGACGCGCCCCTGACGCTGATGCTGGGCGACCACACCGCCAAGGTGGTGGCCTGGTACGACAACGAGTGGGGCTTCAGCTGCCGGATGGTGGACCTGGTCACGTACCTCGCCGGCCGCGGCTGAGCGGAGCGGACACGAAGAGATCCGCTGGAGCGCCGGCTCCAGCGGATCTCGCGTGTGACGGACCGCTACGCCGGGACGGCCGTCTTCTCGGTGGCCGGCCGCGCGACGGCCGCTGGCGCCGCCTCCAGCACGACCTTCAGCGCCTGCGTGGTCGCCGCGGCCGCGAACGTGTCGTACGCGGCCATCGTGTCGGCCATCGGGAACGTGTGGGTGGCGAACGCGAGCGGGTCGAGCCGGCCGTACCGGATCAGCTCCAGCAGCTGTGGGATCGTGGTGGTGTCCACCAGGCCGGTCGTGATCGTCACGTCGCGGATCCACAGCCGCTCCAGGTGGAGCGTCGCCGGATGGCCATGCACGCCGATGTTGGCGACGCGGCCGCCCGGCCGCGCCAGCTCCGTCGCGAGCTCGAACGTCGCCGGCACGCCGACCGCCTCGATCGCCACGTCCGCACCCAGGCCGCCCGTCAGCTCGAGCACGGCCTGGACGGCGTCCACCGACCCGTTGTTGATCACGAAGTCGGCCCCGAACTCGCGCGCCCTGGCCAGGCGGGCGTCCGCCAGGTCGATCGCCACGATGCGGCCCGGCGTGAGCAGCCGGGCGGTCATGATCGCGGCCAGGCCGATCGGACCCGC
>Ga0209055_1001485_pt1 | contig 15420 bp, 13 predicted proteins | sample GraSoiAngelo_110_FD_185875 | JGI IMG/M metagenome (GOLD analysis project Ga0209055, IMG submission 185875) | Grasslands soil microbial communities from the Angelo Coastal Reserve, California, USA - 14_0903_12_30cm (SPAdes) (version 2) | ecosystem: Environmental > Terrestrial > Soil > Grasslands ... | reverse complement strand
CGCTGAGGAGGTTCCAGCCAAGGTCGAGGGTCGTGTCGATGTCTCGGTTCTCGTAGAGGCCTTGGTTGATGAACTTCCGTTCGAATTCATCAGCGAACTGCAAGTAGAGCTTGTCACGCGCCGAGAGTGCCTCTTCACCGACGACTGCGACTAGGTCACGGAAGGATCGCCCTTCAGCGAAAGCGTAGTAGAGCTGGTCAGAGACTTCCCTGTGATCCTCTCGTGTCTTGCCCTTTCCAATTCCTTCTTTCATAAGTCGCGAGAGCGAGGGCGCGGGGTCTATCGGTGGATAGATGCCCTTCCGGTGGAGTGAACGGTCAACCATGAGTTGGCCCTCTGTAATGTAGCCTGTTAGATCAGGAACAGGATGCGTCCTGTCATCTCCAGGCATAGTTAGGATTGGCATCTGAGTAATCGAGCCTTTCGATCCCTTCAACCTTCCCGCTCGTTCGTAGATCGTGGCAAGGTCTGTGTACATGTAGCCCGGATAGCCTCTTCGTCCTGGGACCTCTTCTCGAGCTGCAGATATCTCCCGCAAGGATTCAGCGTAGTTGGTCATGTCTGTAAGAATGACGAGTACGTGGTTTCCCTGTTTGATCGCGAAGTACTCTGCTGCTGTGAGAGCTAATCTCGGCGTGAGTATTCGTTCGATCGCAGGGTCATCGGCAAGGTTTACGAACATGGTCACATGGTCGAAGGCACCTTGCTTCTCGAAGTCGTCTCTGAAGAAGCGAAGCTCGTCTGCTGTGATGCCCATTGCAGCAAAGATTGTTGTGAACGGCTCGTCTGAGCCGACGACCTTTGCTTGTCGTGCGATCTGGGCTGCGACGGCGTTGTGAGGTAGACCAGATGCGGAGAATAGTGGGAGCTTCTGGCCTCGGACGAGAGTGTTCATTCCGTCGATTGTCGAGATGCCTGTCTGGATGAACTCTCGCGGATACTCTCTAGCGAACGGGTTGATGGGGTTGCCGTTGACGTCGAGATAATCGTCCGGTATTATTCTGGGTCCTCCGTCGATAGGACGTCCGCTGCCGTCGAAGATTCTTCCCAGCATATCCATGGATACCGGTAGCTTAACCGTCTCACCAGTGAACCTGATTCGAGTCTTTCCGACGTCGAGGCCCGTGGTTCCTTCGAATACTTGTACAACGGCGACTCCTCCGCCTATTTCGAGGACTTGGCCTCTTCTCTCTTCGCCGCTAGGGGTCGTGATTCGTGCAAGTTCGCCGTATCCTACTCCCCTGACATATTCGACGAATAGTAGCGGTCCTGAAATCTCTTTGATGGTTGTGTATTCTAGACCTGCGAGTGCCATCGACTACTTTCCTCCGATCGACTTGAATTCCTTGTTCATTTCTTCCTCGATGTGTTCGGCGAAGCTGGGGAAATTGTCGGCCGCCGTAAGTCGCATTCGATCTATCTCGGTCTTTATCGGAAGATCTAGAACCTTCTGTAGCGGAATGTTCTCGTCAACCGCCTTCTGCATGATCTTGTAATAGTCGAGTATGAGCTTGATCATCAGGTCAATCTTGATCTTGTCACAGTAAGTGTCGGCTGGATTGTAGGCTTGCTGCATGAGGAAATCCTCCTTGATCATCCTAGCCGCCTCTAGGATGACCCGTTGGCTCTCCGAGAGAGCGTCAGGTCCGACAAGCATTACAATCTCTCGAAGTTCATCGTCTCGCTGCAACAGGTTCATCGCCTCCTTCCTCATCATCGTCCATTCGGGACCAATCTCCTTGCGATACCAATCGTCCAGACTATCGGTGTACAATGAATAGCTGGTTAGCCAGTTGATAGCCGGGAAGTGGCGTCGCGATGCCAGGTCCGTATCAAGGGACCAGAAGACCTTCGCAATTCTCAGCGTGTTCTGAGTAACAGGCTCCGAAAAGTCCCCGCCGGGCGGCGAGACTGCGCCGACAATGGATATGGACCCAACGCGGGTATCCGATCCCAAGACCTCTACTCGCCCCGAACGCTCATAAAATTCAGCAAGCTTCGACGCCAGATAAGCGGGGTAGCCTTCTTCGCCGGGCATCTCTTCCAGTCGTCCAGATATTTCTCGCATAGCCTCAGCCCACCGACTGGTCGAGTCCGCCATCAGCGCCACATCATAGCCCATGTCCCGGTAGTACTCTGCGATCGTGATTCCAGCGTAGACACTGGCCTCTCGCGCAGCGATAGGCATGTTAGAGGTATTCGCTATCAGCACGGTCCTGTTCATTATCGGCTCACCGCTCCGAGGATCAACAAGTTTCGGAAATGTCTCCAAGACCTCCGCCATCTCGTTTCCTCTCTCACCGCAGCCCACATAGACTATGACTGACGCATCAGCCCATTTTGCGAGCTGCTGCTGCGCCATGGTGTTGTGGCAAATCATTGGGCCCCAGCCTCCAACAAAATTCTCGTAACCCGGGACAGCAACGTCGAGGACTTCTCCGAAGTGCTGGACGCGTCTGATATCGACTACTTCGTCGAAGAACGTATGCTCAGTGAGTTGCACCACATGCTCCAAGTCCCGAATGAGCTGTGGTGTATCCTGCCGCCCGTTCAGCTCCTCCTTCGCGAGGGAGACCAGGCGCTTCAGAACATCAATCCCTGGCTTCTGGTCTAGGTCAGTGTAGTTTCGTATCCAGATTCGATTATCTTCGAGTTTCTTTATTGACAGACCGGAGAGCTCGATCGTCCTCCTGTAGACTGATGAGTCAAGAGGCACGGTGTCGATTGAGTTGTAGCCCCTCTTCTTGTCGTTGAGATACGTTTCAATCCTCTCAAGGAATGCGTAGGGTAGGTTTCTTGGGATCTGATTTCTAAGCTGAGTGATAGCCCGTTTTCCTTCGATGTTGATACGGTGGTAGGCGTGATCGGCGATTCGTCTCTGGCGCGACCGGTGCAGAATGCCTAGCCGGGTCAAAAGATACGACAATCCAAGTGCCATTTCTTGACTCGCTGTCGCAATTTCGAGCCAGAACTCTCGGAACGATCCGTCTCCAGCGATGTATCCGGCCAGGAAGCTGGCTATCACATTATCGGGGGACATGCAAACTATGTCAGGGATTCTCACAGTTCTCGACTTCTTGCCCGGAGGCACACCGAGCCTCACCAGGAAGTTGGCGAGTGCAGTGCTGTCGATGATCATGAGTCGTCCGCCACGATGCGTTCCAGGCTTTGCCTCTGTCTCGAAGAGCTGGTGGGAGAGTTTGCCGAAACGCTCTAGGATCCTTGGATCGTTGTTGAAGAGGATGACGCTCCCCATGGCACGGATGGTTCCATCGGAGAGGATGAGACCGAGAAGCTCAGCTAGCTCGGGGCTCATCTCTGCTGGAATCCTAATGCTCTTTCCATGTCTCTCAGCCTCTACCCTCGTGATCGGGATCTCCTCTTTGGACAAGCGGGATAGCCGATCGAGGAACCCAACCGTTGGGCGTGCCCTCTTGAGGTAATAGTTGAGTAATGCCGGATAGCTCGTCCCGAGATGGCGAGTGAGGCTCTTCAGCGTCGTTGTCCGCTTGAGTCTGTCGATAGTCTTGACCATTAATTCAATGGTCTTAGCGTCTCTGATCCTCAACCATTGCGGGAGGTATTTGTACGGAGCAAGAGTCTGAACTTTCAACGCTAGTGGGATTTTTCGAGGCGCTACTAGGAAGTCCCCGGTCTTGAGCCTCCCTGCGGGAGTTTCGACGACCGCACCGTTCGGGCGGAGTTGGTGTAGTTGGTGGACTGGTGTGACCTTTAGCATCCTGCCACTGCGGGTTGTGATATGGACTAGTTCTGTGGAATGACCTTTGAAGCCGACTGGAGCTTCTGCTTCGTTGAATTCAGGGTTCGAAAGAGAGACGAGTCTAAGGGGGTCCCTGTACTGATAGGTCGTCTCCTTGGCGTCCTCTTCAATGATTCGAGAATTTTCGTTTCCTACAAGTTCGCGGATTCTTCTGAGTCGGCCATCGGCGAGGAGAACTGGAGTATCCGGATCAACGCACTTGCCGGTGCCGAATGCGCCGGGTATGGTCGCTGTGCCGCCTTTTGCGATTGGGAAGAAGAAGTCGATAATGCGTTGGCCAGTTAGCAGGGGTGTGTTGCTAGGGAGTTTTCGCTTGAAGCCTCTGGCTGTACGCACTGGCCATGTGTTCAGCATGAACAGTGAGATGGGGCCACTGGGCGAATCGAGTTCGCCAACTGGTTCGGTGACGGTGTAGTCGCCTTCGTTGACGATGGACCTTATTCTGCCGGAGAGGTTTGGTGGGATCATTATCTGCTGAGTGATCAGGGTGGTCTCCTTGACACGGCCCACAATGTCGCCGCCGGTGACAACTGTCTGTTCTTTGACGGTCGGGACAAAGTGCCATTTCTTGGTCTTGTCGATGGGTGGGAGGGTTAGTCCTCGCCGGACGAAGGGTCCTGTTTTTTCGAATAGGATAGTGAGGGGTCGCTGGATTCCGTCGTAGATCTGGCCAGTGATTCCGGGGCCAAGCTCGACTGACAGTGGCTTGCCTGAGCGTTCTACTTTCTCGCCCGGTCGTATGCCTGCGGTCTCCTCGTAGACCTGTACTGTCGCCCGGTCTGCCTCGATCTTGATGATCTCTCCGATTAGTCCTTGGTCACCAACTCGAACGACTTCGTACATCTGGGCACCTAGCATACCTCCAGCAACAATTACGGGACCTGCGACCCGCTCAATCTTTCCAGGCTTGAAGACTGACATGAGGCATCGTGTAAACGCGAATTTGGGAGTCGGCAGGCCGGGTTCTGATTAAAACCTTGTCCGCTTGATGAACGGTTACATTAGCCTCATTATGGCCGGGATGCTTGGGTCAGTCCCTCATTCGATTTCAGTTGTGATGTTTGGCATTGTTTAGGGGAGTAGCGTCGAGAACCGCTCAGTCCAACTACAAGCGGCTAATCCAAGTTCTGGTCATCGGCTCGGATGGGGACCATTGTCCTCAAGCCACCTACGATGCGGCAAAGGAGGTTGGTGCCCAGATAGCTGCTAGGAACGCGGTAACAATCACGGGCGGGTTGGGTGGAGTAATGGAGGCGGCTGGTAGGGGAGCGAAGGAGAAGGGTGGAATGGTTGTCGGGATAATTCCCAACGAGGATATGAGTTATGCGAATCCGTATTGTGACATTATCATCCCTACGGGGATCGGGTTTGCCCGGAATTTCATCACGGCCTACTCGGCAGATGTTGCGATAGTAGTCGGCGGTGGTGCGGGAACCTTCATTGAAGCGTGTGTGGCTTATCAGAAAGGGAAACCGATCGTGGCGTTGATTGGGACCGGCGGGACCGCAGACAAGATCGCGGATACATTCTTGGACGATAGAAAGACGGTGAAGGTCATCTCAGCCTCTAGTCCGAAAGACGCTGTGGAGATGGCGCTGGACCATGCGACGAATGGTAAGAAGGGCGTGAAATACTTCCAGAGCGTCGCCCGAATGCTCTAACTTTGTTATCATCCTATGAGGGACATACGGTTCAGAGATATTTTCTTCCTGAAGACTTAAAAACGCGGAGAGCATTCAGAGTGATGAATTCGTTGGGGCCCTTTCGTCCCCAGTCCACGACCTCGACGTTCGACACCTTCACTTTCGTCGGAGCCTTCCGTTTCATATTCCAGTAATAATCCTCCGCGTGCCATAGTCCATCGGGATCTCTCTTCTTCTCAACAATGTCGAGCGCTTCCTTGGTCCGCGGGTCGCGTAGCTTTCCCGCTCTCGAGAGTATAATGAGCTCTTGGAGAATATCGCAATGCCAATACAACGGGTAATGCAGCTTGACCATGTCCGAATGAATTATTTCTCCAGTGTGGTCTGAACGGAAGAGACGATGTCGTAGAAAGAATTCCGACGCTCTCTCTATGGGTTTCAAGAAATCTCGATCTCCCGTTGCATGCTGGTACTCGACAAGACCCCAGAGAGTGGAGAGTGATTCGTTGACGGATGAATGATCAGCCTCCGGGTCACGGTCACAGTTCCAACCTCCATCAGCCCACTGCCAACCCACCAAGGACTGAGCGAGCTTCGCGACCCGCGGATCCTCTGCAAGACCCAACCGGCTACAGACCGCCAGCGCGTTACCCTCTTGGGACGCACACCTCCGATATCTGCCATTGATTTTGGGGACATTACGAAGATGAGCCTCACTCAGCAACCATTCCAGAACAAGATTCGTTGCTCTGACAGCAGCTCCGGATCCTGAAGTGATACCGAGTTCTACGAGAGAGACGAGACGCCAGTGTGCACCGGTCCATTTCTGATACGGATGGACACCGAAACTACCATCAGACTGTTGCCCATCGAGCAAGATCAAGACCCTTGGTCCGGAAGGTATGAGTCTCCAGGCCTTCTCGACCTCCGAAGAGGCCTTCGATTTCCCGAGAATGTCGGTTAGTGTGAAATAGCGTATTGATGGATCTCTTGATTGAAGAAGCCATTCTACGACTGAGTCATATGCATTTTTTGTGGTATGCTCGTAGGCAGCGGGCTCCAGCAAGCCGATCTTGGAATTTGTTCTCTGGCTAGATATATGGACATAGCGGCATAGTCGAACGTTCATCTCTAGTATGGTGGGGCTGGCCGGATTTGAACCGGCGATTTCGTGGGTTCGCGGCCAGGGATGATGGCTCCCAAGCCACGCGGCGAGTCCAGGCTTTTCATGATAAGCCTTCTAGACCTGGCTAGCCGACAGCCCCTCGAAGGCCGAGTTCAACCAGTATCGCTTTAGCTCTTACTATCACTCAAGTCGTGAAAAAACAAGGCAAGGACAATCCTTCGGGCCACTACATCTTGCGGTGTAGATGCGACCAGATTTTATACCAGTACGACGTAGACAAGGGAGCTACAAACCCCAACCGGCAAGGAAGAAGCGTTGGAAACAACCGACAAGAAAGTTCTCAAGACATGCCTCGTCTGCAAACGGACGTTCCTCGGCTGGTTCAGCGAAAAATACTGCAGCGCCGACTGCCGGATGGAGGGCAACCGTCTCAAAGCGCGGCTGCGCAAACGGAAGAGCAGAAAAGTCGGGGATCTCAAGGAAGGAGTCATCTCACAACAGCTCGGAGAACTGGGACTCGCTGAAACTCAGTATCCAATGTACAACCATGAGATTGTTCCTACAATGTACGCGAACTTTAGTTTCTATCACGCCAGAGATGGCAAGCGCCACGTCAGGTCCTACTATGATCTTCTGCGGGACATTGCAAAATTGAACGGCACTGATCTCAGAACAATGCTCGCGAATATGGCGCCACGTGACGAGCAGAACTAGCCAGTCTCTTGATCTAGCTTTCTTAGGTCCTGAATTCTTCCTAGGTAAGTTCCATCGAACAGATAGGCTTCACCATTCTCGAAATCAACCGCGCCTGATCTCAGAACGGGTCCCATGTATTCCCGGTAGAGATCCGTCCAGCCCTCCTTGAAACTTCGATTGATCGGCTGACCTCCAAGGTAATCGTTGAAGCTAGGCATGATGATGCAGTCAGCATCAACAACCGATACACCGAACTTTTTCCTATACTCTTCGATCGAATCGCCTTCCCATTTGACCGACTCATGCTTCAAGACTCCTTCAGCAAGCTTCTGTCCACTACTCTTGGCTCGGACCCATGCCTGTCGGGTGATGCGGAATCCAAGAGGATCTTTGAAGACCACGACAGGATGAAGATGCCCCATCACCAGGTACTCGCATCCCAACAATGGTGGTGAGGGCCAGGCGTGGCCGTGAAAGAGGCCCACCTTGCTCCAGATGGAAATTCCTTCAGAAGTGCTGATCTTAACGCTGGGAGGAGTGAGTGGTTCGAGATTTCCATCGTGGTTTCCCGGCACGACCTGTACGTCTGAGATTATTTCGACGAGACCCTCAAAAAATTCCGGGACATACTTCCATTCTTCCAGCTCGACTTTTGCCACAGCGTGTTTCACGTCGCCGAGAAGGATGAGTTGTTGGGGATGGGTGTCGTTGATGATCTTGCGGAGCTTCTCCAGCAGACGCGGAACCTGTGAGGGCACGTGAATTCCTTGATGGGACAAGGATACTTCCCAGCCCAGATGCAGATCTGCTACGACCAGAACCCTTTCTCCGTCTTTCTCCATCAGGAGAGCAGGCTGGTCCGCTACAGGCTTCACCACTACTGATTCAGGCACGGTGTACCTTCCCTCAGCTGTCTGGGATGGAATCTTGTGTTTAAGCTCAGATTTGTCAATTGATTGAAATGTCTCCCCCGATAAGCTGATCAAAAAGACTCTTTAGAAACAGACGACACCACGATCTATGAGGGGGCGGCGGTCCTCACGGACTCGTTCGATTCTTCCCTAAGCAGCTCATCCTCCGGAAGAGCCGAGGTTTATCGGCCGGAAGAACAAATAGTTGGTCTCGCAAGTGTCTTCCTGTCCCGTGGGCGCTCCGCAGGCTACGGTCTCTACTTCAGCAAGACTAGAATCATCTGGGTAAGAAAGCGAAGGGCTTCTCTTGTATTCGGTCTCGCGTTGAGTGTGCCGGTCCTCGCTCTTCTCTTGTACCTCGACTTCATCCTAAGATTTTCCGGACCACTCTACGGTATCTTCTTGCTTCCATTCCTCCCTATGATCATCGATCTGGGGATACGTCGATTGCGCCACGCCGTCCCCGAGAGAATCGTCCGAAAGAACACCCCTACAACTACAAGTGAGCTCGGTTCAAGTACTGATTTCGAACTACGAAGAGAGGATATCGCTGAGCTCTTGATGAAGCATGTTATCTGGGGAAGGCTGTCTTCTCAACCTGGGTATCTCAGGATTACGCCGAGGAGTCATCTTGAGAAGCCGATTGAAATCAAGATTCATGGAATCAAACAGTTTCAGACTCTCAGACAGATTGTGATCGAGTTCGCGGCGCGACAGCCGCAAGTGAGAGCGCTAGAGTACTAGAGGCAAACCGGTTTGAGGATTTCTCGGAAAGACCTACTTTGCCCTAGACTGTTTGACTGTGACTTGAATAGGCTGGGCTACCGCAGATTTTAGCAAGTTGCGTCGGCTCCTCTCGAAGTTTAGCCATTCTTCAAATTGTTTGTCGCTCATTGTGAGTAGGTTGACGTAGTCTGCGATCTGTTGTTTTCCGATAAAGTCAAGTCCTTCAAGCGCCTGTATCCTTTCCTCCATTTCAGGAGTCAGCGCAAGTTTGTCCTTCTGCTTCGCAATCTTCATCATCTTGGCGATGATCTCATCATCAACGTGTGCGTTGATGCCAAGCTGATTCATGGCCTGGAGGGCGTCCCGGGTTCGTTGTTCACCGTACTTTTCGCTTCCTCCTTCGCCGTGGATGAATTCGAAGACTTCTGCTGTTGCCCGGTAGTATGTTTCGATAAAGTGGCCGACTCGTTCCTCCTTCGCTACCTCTACCAGTCCTGCGTCTAGGAGTTTGCGGATGTGGTGGTAGATTGCTTGGGGTGTTAGTTGGAGTTCGTGGTGTATCTGGCCAACAGTCATTTCTTTAGCTCTCAGGAGGTAGACTACGCGTCTTCGGGTGTCGTCGGCCATCAGTTCGAAAGCGTTGGGGTCGCGGATGAACTTGAATGTCCTCAAGCTCTCATATTCTACTTACCAAGTAAGGAGTTTACTTACTATTAGCGCTTTCTGAATCAGCCATACCGCTGTTTTAGTGAGTAAAACCAAGAGTTTAATAGCTCATGTGAAAGGCTGGTTTGTGTGAATGAAACATGAGTTTGAATAAAGGAAGTCTAGATTTGGGAACTGGAAAGAACTCCCAGAATAACAAAGGTCCTCTATCGTCACTGGTTCCAACGATCCACAAGACAGGGCAAGGCTCAACCTGCGTGCGATGCATGACTGCTCCGGCATTCGAGATGCGTCGAAGAGCGGTCAAAAGGGCGAGCCTCTCAATCGAGGCAACAAAGGGCAAAGCTCAAGCACGGAACCTCTACTCACAGCTAAGGTAACCCGACCAGATCGACCTGAGGAATGCAGAGGAAATCACGATGCTCTACCTCGTCAAGGCTCGGCCAATAGTCCCTCAAATGGCAGGCTTCTGGACCCTCCTTAACAACGGAACCGTAGAGGCTCAGAAACCCGACGGCGGCGAGATCGCTGCTTCGATGCGAAGGGCCGTCATGAACGGGGATACGGTCGAATGGCATGAAACGTGCTTCTGCAACCCACCCCTGCGTCATGAAAGAGCCACCATCTACGATCAGTTCTTCACTGACATCAAGACAGAGCCCTTGGTCGCACCGGGCGATGTGAAGGGCGAAAGCTTCTGGCACTATCTCGAAGACTGGAGCAAAGTAAGAGCCGCTGGTCACGGGCAACCCACCGTCAGTGTGGGGAGATATGTCCCAATCCGCATTTTTTGAACCCGCACTCCCTCATTTTTCTCGCAGATTCTGATTCGAAACCCTATCATATGCCAAGATTCTGTTGTACTAGAGAAGAGCGTCGTCTAGCAAGCTAACGGAAGACACTGTTCTGAGGAGGGTCTCTCAGGAGCTACGCCGGACTCATCTTCTGACGGAAGAACAGAAACAAACCCTGTCCAAGGTTTTCGAGAAACGACTCGCACAAGCCTTAGCACTAGTTGACGCCAAAAATGTCGTCAATTATCGGTTCAACCCCAGCGGCCGAACTTTCTGGGTCGTCAAGGGCCGGAAGGGCGAGTACCAAGTTATGCCTGATAGTATGTTCTGCACTTGCGACGACTACTACTTCCGAGTGATGGACAACAAGAAACAGTTGTGCTATCACCTAGTCGCGCAGCAGATTGCCGAGGCACTCGGCCAGTATGGCGTGTTAGACTTTGCTGATTCGCAATACGCCGAGGTTACTTCGAAGTGGAGTGATCCCAGTTATCAAATGGGGGAAACAGGCCTATCTGGTTAGGCGCCCTGAGATCAACATCTCTCCGAGAGGAATCGAACATTTGTCGCGATCAAAGTTATTTAGAACTCTGGAAAGAGACGGCATACTTTGGTCGTTATTTCGGATCCTATAGTCTGGAGTACTATTGTCCAGACGATTGTTCTATCTCTGACGCTTGTTATCTTCACGCTCTCCTTCCGTAGCCAGAACAAGGCAATCCAAGAACAGGCCTACCAGAAGGTAATGGATGATTATGGTGACGCTATGAGGATGCTCTCGGAGAGGCCTGAGCTCTACGCGTTCCAACTCGAGCTATTCAACATAAGTGGGCAACCATTCGGCCGAGAACAAAAGTCGTACTCTCGTGAAGAAATGGTCATCCGCAACTACGTCATCATGCTTTACGGATTCTTCGAAAGAATCCACTTCCTCTACAGACGGAAATGGATTGACGAAGCCACGTGGAAGCAATGGGCAGCGTTTCTTGAAGTTGTTGCCGCACACCCCGTTTTCAGGGACGTTCATCAGTCCTCTCGAGAAATGTTCGACAAGCCATTCCAAGACTACGTCTCTGGAATTCTCAGCCGCAAGAAATGAAACAGACTCTCTCGCTCCGGGAATCGCGTTTGATTCTCTCGGTGGGTCATCGTTCTGCGACATCCTGTATGAGTTCAATGATTGCATCTGCTTGGGAAAGCAGGCCTCGCCTTTGCGTAGCTGAAAGTTTTAGTAGCCGCGGCTCGCCGAATCGTCTCGAAATGGTAGAGTGGGCGTGTCCTACAACCTCCCTCCTGATGCAGAGTATTCGTTACTCCAGCTGATACTCTACGTTCTGAGCTTCGTCACCGTCATTCTAATCTTCCTCTACATCGCAAGCGAGAGACCCGGCGAGAAGAAGAAGAAAGACGAGGAAGAAGACTAGTAACTGTCCCGATGAATGAAACTAGCTGGAAACGATAAGATCCTCGTAATCACATTCGCGGTAATGTCGGCCTGTGGCTTTCTCTTCACGCCCGGAGGGCTTGAAACTCGTCCCCTCTGCGCGTTCCGATCCTACGCTCTGGTTCCACTCTTCTTCGCTGGAACCATACTGGACTTCGCCTCCCTGATTCTGATCTTCAAGAAACCCCGAATTGCCACCATAACCGGAATCGTCGCAGCCGTAGAGTACGGATTCCTGGCCCCAGGTTACCAAGCCCAGCTCTTCTTCGTCGGAGTGCCCGTACCAGTTGGAGTAACAATAAACGAAATAGTTGCGCTCATCGCTTCAATCGTAGTTCTCCTTTTCGCTCCAATGGTCTACCTTGCGAACAGAGAGTCCTCGAAACCCACGCGATAATCGATCAACCTGTCCGTGGATCAGTCGAGCGAGTCGCTGTCTAGGGTTTATGAACCGCCCAGCGGTATCTAGTGCGGTAGATGCCTAGTTCGGCCTTTTCAGTCCTCAAACCTCCAGTCCTAAAGAGACTCGAGAAAGAAGGCTTCCTAGAAGCCAGTCCGATCCAGGAACTATCCATCCCTGCAATTCTCAAAGGCGAAAACGTCCTCCTCATCGCGCCGACAGGAACGGGAAAGACGCTCGCAGCCATACTGCCGGTCTTGGACAAGTTTCTCGAGGCTCGTTCTTCAGAGAAGACCCATGGCATCTCTATTCTATACATTACACCTCTCCGCGCGCTGAACCGGGATCTACTGCGACGACTGGAAGAGATGGGACGGGACCTTGATGTGAAGATCGAGGTGCGTCACGGGGACACACCAACGAGTGCTAGGTCTCGACAGGCCAAGAGCCCTCCAGACATGCTGATCACTACGCCTGAGACCCTCCAGTCGATACTTGTCGGTAAGAGGATGAAAGAGCATCTTCGAGCCGTACGATGGGTCGTCGTCGATGAGGTTCACGAGCTTGCGACCGACGAGCGCGGAGTCCAGCTGTCCATTGCCCTTGAGCGGCTGCTGGAACTGACTGGCAAGGAGTTTCAGCGAATCGGGCTCTCAGCGACTATCGGAGAACCGGAGAGGATTGGACAGTTCTTGGTCGGGACGAACCGGCATGTCAGTATTCTGCGCTCTGACGAGGAGAGAGGTCTCCAGATTAGCATCGGGTCTGTCTCCCCAACGGGGAAGGATCACGAGGAAGCCACGAGATTGGGTCTTCCTATCTCCACTGTCGCTCGAGCTCGGAAGATACTGGGACTGATCGAAGATCACAAGTCAACACTCGTGTTTACGAACACCAGAGAACATGCCGAGGCTCTGGCATCTCAACTATTGGCTTTGGGCGCGGTCGGTGTAAAGGTCCACCACGGATCTCTGTCCCGCGAGCTACGAGAAGAAGCGGAGAAAGAGTTCCAGGCAGGCTCCTTGAGAGCCCTGATCTGCACTAGCTCGCTAGAGCTTGGGATTGATATTGGTAGTGTCGATTTCATCATTCAATACACGTCTCCGAGAGAAACGACTCGGCTTGTCCAGAGAATCGGCCGCAGCGGACACACGCTTGGTGGTACTTCACGCGGAATAATTCTCACCATCACCCCGGACGACATTCTAGAATCAGCTGTGCTAATCCAGCGCGCAAAAGAGGGAAGGCTCGAGCGGCCCATCATTCATGAGAAAGCGCTTGATGTTCTGGCTCACCAGATTATCGGCATGCTGATGCAACAGCGCCGGATGACTATCGAGGAGATTCTTCGACTGGTCCGGCGATCATATCCCTTCCGAGATCTGGTGATTGGTGAGCTAGAGGAGACTATCCACCAGCTGGACGAGCTGCGTCTCCTTCGAAAGTTCGGTGACTCATACTCTCCCCGTAACCCGAGGGCGCTTCAGTACTATTTCGAGAACCTTTCAGTCATCCCCGACGTCCAGAAGTACACTGTTTTCGATTTCTTCCGCAAGCGGCGTATCGGGACCCTAGACCAGGATTTTGTTGCTAGGCGATGTGTCGCGGGTGTGGAGTTCATTCTTCATGGCCAGACTTGGCGAGTGATTTCAGTTGACGAAGAAAAGTTCCATGTTGAGGTGGAGGCTGCGCCCCCGAGTCTCAAAGCGATTCCAGGCTGGGAGGGGGACATGATTCCGGTCCAGATGGATGTAGCATCTGAGGTGGGAAGGATGAGGCGCACGCTCGGACTTGCTAGTCAGGTAGACGACGGGTTGGAGGATCCGGAGAGGGAGAGAGTAAGCTCAACACTTTCTCTGCAGGGTAAGCATGCGAAGATTCCCTCTGACAAGCTCGTCCTGATCGAGGGTTTCGAGAACAGCGTAATCGTGCACACGTGCGCAGGTAACCTAGTCAATGAGGCGCTTGCAAACGCGATGGCCGCGCTCTTCGGGTCCCGACTCGGATCCAACATCGCCACCCAGGTCGACCAGTACCGTTTCGGTCTGATCTTTCCTCGACCCGTGAGTGCTCACATGGTTGCTGAAGAGTTCAGAAAGCTAACGCCGAACGACTTGGAATCGATGATTCACGAGACCGTCGAGGCGTCAGATCTTTTCGCATGGAAGCACTGGCACGTGCTTCGCCGCATTGGCGCAGTTAGTCGGCAGGCAGAGTACAAGGCTCGACAAGCCCGATTGCTGGTTAGTATTTTCAAGAACTCTATCGCCAACAAAGAAACTCGGCGTGAACTGTTCACTGAGAAGCTGGACGTGGAGGGGGCCAAAAAGATTCTCGCTATGGTGAGCTCGGGCGAGATTTCGATAGACGTGATCCAGGACGCGGGTCAGTGTACTCCGTTGGCGCTACCGCTCTTGGATCGCATCGTTCCTCACGGACTTCTTCGTCCGGCGATTGAGGAGACCTCGATTATTGATGTGGTGAAGAGCAGGCTTCTCTCGACCAAGCTGCGATTGTTGTGTATGAACTGTGGAGAATGGGATGGCATCAGGACCGTCGATAATTTGCAGGACAAGGTTCGTTGCCCAAAGTGTAGGTCGACGTTGATCGCGGCCACCTATCTCAGCGATGATGCTCTGCCGAAGATTATTCTGAAAAAGATGAGAAGCGCAAAGTTATCCGGCGAGGAGGAGAAGGAATGGATGACCGCTTGGCGATCCGCAGGTCTCTTGCAGACCTACGGGAAGAAAGCTGGTTTGGTCTTGGCAGCTAGAGGTGTCGGTCCGATTACTGCGACTCGGATATTGCGGAATCGCAGTGGTGGGGAAGATAGTTTATACCTGAGTATTTTGAAGGCTGAGAGAGAGTTCGAGCGTACGCGTATGTTCTGGGACTAGCTGCTATGCCAGCGTTTGATGATCTTCTCAAGCAGATTCTATCTGGCAACCCGAAGATTGGTAGAGAGGAGATCCTGACAATGGTCGAACGGAAGAAGGAAGAATCTCACGGTCTCTTGTCAGACGAGGGCGCGATCAGGCTGTTGGCTCAGCAACTCTCGGCTTCGCCTCCTGCAAGTTCCGATCTGAAGGACCAGCGGATATCCAGCATTCATGCCGGATTGAATGATTCTACGATTACTGGTGAGGTGATTTCCGTCAGTGATGTGCACGAGTTTCAACGATCCGATGGGACGGCGGGGAAGGTCTTGAGAATGAGGGTCGGGGACCCTTCCG
>Ga0209055_1001481_pt1 | contig 15433 bp, 16 predicted proteins | sample GraSoiAngelo_110_FD_185875 | JGI IMG/M metagenome (GOLD analysis project Ga0209055, IMG submission 185875) | Grasslands soil microbial communities from the Angelo Coastal Reserve, California, USA - 14_0903_12_30cm (SPAdes) (version 2) | ecosystem: Environmental > Terrestrial > Soil > Grasslands ... | reverse complement strand
CAATTGTGGCGAAATACGATTCGGCCACCAGACCTCGAGGCGACAAAGGGTCGCCGCCCGCCCAGCGCAGAAGCGGTCTAATCGAGGCGACCGCCGGCACCGCCAGAAGAACCACTCCGGGAGCCTTGTCGGAGTAATAGTGTCCCTGGAACAGCGCCTTGTCTTCGGTGTTGGAATGATAGGAGTCGATCCGTAACGTGTGCTGGTCCAGCATGGCGCGAACCAGGTCGAATCGTGAATTCTGATTCCAGCCACCTGCTTGATAAAAGTAGGCGTAAGAAATAAACACCACAACAGCGATAAGGGCGGAACGCGCGTAGATACCCACGTCTTTCCGCCAGGTATCGTTCATTCAGACGTGCTCCGGCTCAGGACTTCGCAGGCGCATTGCTGATTCGGGAGCCCGTACTGAAACGAATACGAGAAAAAGCACGCTCGGCCAGAGTTGCATAAGCAGCCGATCCAGCGACCACATCAGATGCCATCGCAGATCGTAAGGAGTAATCACGTAGATGGCAAAATATCCCATCGCGGTCAAAACCAACGCACAAACTGAAGTCGCCCTAGCGGCACGAGAAGTTGCGTCTGTGTCTTTCCCCAAAATCATCGCGTAAGCAATGACCACGAGAGTCCCGGGGATCAAAAGCCAACCGCCAAAACGAAGGGAATCTTTGAGAAACCATCGCACGATCATCCAGTATCGGTGAGGATCGATAGCTTTCTGCAGCATGTCGTGGGGGCTGGAGAATAGTTCTTGAGGACCAGCGACCGAAAGTTTGAAATACGCGATTAACAGGAGAATGGGAATGATCGTGGCGGCCAGCGGCGCCATTTGACGCAAGCAGGCTGCCCAGTTCTCGCGACGCAATAAAATCCCCAGCCGCGTCACCACGAACCGCCATGAAACCTGAAAGTACCAGCAGCGAGAAATTGGACTCGGGAACCCGATCGGCGAGAACCAGCAGCGCAATCGCCGCGAGAAGAAAGAAACTGAGCGGTATGTCGGCGTACTGCGACACTCCCTGCCTCAGGAAAGAAGGCGTTCCCAGCAACATCAAGCCCGCCAGTAAACCGTGGTTTCGCCCTCGCAGAACGGCAACAGCAGAGAACAGCAGCGCCACTGTGCTGAACGTAAAAGCGAATGCGAGTGTGGCCGGAACGGCCGTTGTCTCACGTCCCAGGTAACTCCAGAAGTGGGCGACGCTCCCTGGAAGGAATAGGGGATAATCCGGATGAAACCAGGGGATCAGACTGGAGAAACCATCCTTCCAGTGCTCTCCACCACGAAACAAGAAACGAGCGTGCAGGTTCCAGATGGCAAACGCGTCCCAGCCAATGCCCTGCGGGTTCGTAGCCAGCTCCTTCAGGCATCTGTGCAGTGCGCCGATCAAGGTCACCACAAAACTTGCCCGCAAAGTCTGCCCAAGGAGACCGCTGGACATGTCGGCAGTGTATTGGAGCAGCTTTTGATCGTGAAGGTTATGGCCGCGAATCCATAGCAGAATTGACAGCAGGACGAAAATCACAACTTCCGTCGCGGCGAGTGTTTTCGCAGGAACAGAGAACACTAGAGAGAGCAAGTATAGAAAAGAGAAAAGTCCCAGCCCGCACCCTACGCCAAGCGAGAGCTTCAGGAGAAGCTCCGATTTGAACCAGGATCCCTTCGGCCAAGCCAAGGAAATCAGGACAAAGCCCGTTGCCGCACAGAGGACCGCCCCAGCCAGTCCGGCCATCTAGTTATGCCTTTTGGCGAACAGCACCACGCCATTGCCGAAATTCTGGATGGGGAGCAGGTTGGCTGGCCAGGTAGTTGTAGCCGGAGCCGGGGGGGTAGCGAAGTTTCCTACGACGAGTTCGGGCTGGAGAGAATTTTCTACCACCACGGGCGCCAGAGCGTATTGGGTCGCGTAGTAAGCGGGGAGTTGATAGCCGCTGTCCCAGCCGATGCCTAGATACCCCACTACTCCGTGCGGGGGCAGGCGTTTGCGCAACTCCTCAAACCTTTTGTCGTACTCCGGGAGGGGGGTTCCTGCAGGTTGAAATTGTTTCACTGGCTCGAACACGAACCAGCCCGTCGAGAGGAGGCTGAATAGCGCGACCGCCGCGACGGCAATCCTGATCTGCAGAACCTTCCGAGGGTCGCGTCTTACTTTTGTTTGTGTAATCAAGAACGATCATTATGCTCAAATTCGACCCGAGGTATCAATTCGAGTCCGACGAGAACAGCTAATGGGCTGGTCTGCAGCAATAACGATTGCTGGGAATTCGCCCGAGTGCAGCCAGGAATGGGGTGAACCTACTCGGCCGCGACAGGTTCTTCCAGCTTAATTGTCGCTTCCACCGAAATCGCGCAGGACAAGGAGCGCGAGATCAGGCATGCTCGCTCGGCCTTTTCAATCAGCTTTTGGGTGCGCTCGCGATCCTCTTCCCGCTCGATCGTGACCACGGGCCCGAGTAAGATGCGGGTGAAGCGGAAACCGCCCTCCTGTTTCTCGATGGCGCCTTCCACGAACACGTCCATGCCGCTGAGGAATAATTTCGAGGCCTCCGCGATCGCGCGAAAGGTCGCCACGTAACAGGTGACCACCGCGCCCAGCAGCAGGTTTTCTGGCGTCCACAAGCCGGGCTCGCCGCCGAATTCCGGAGGCGCCGCAAAATTAATGGTGCGCGGAATTTCCGGAGCTTCCAGGATGCCGCGCTTGTGCATCGTCCAATGGGCGTGAGCGCTGTAGGTGTAACTCTTCTGCATGGCAAGCCTCCCTGTCTCCGAACCTACCATTCCGCACCCCACCCGGCTGTGAAACACGTCACGAATGGGGGTGACCTCCTGGGGACCCGCAGCACTCCGGGTCTTTCTTGTGGGCGTAGTCTAGGATCCCGACGGCAAGAGCTTCGGTGATGAGTGTCACAAAAGCAGGTGAGGCGGGTCACAGCGCTTGGGTTGCCCGATCTCCGACAATAGGCTTGCCGCGGATGGAAGTGGGGATCGTGCGTACCCGCACGGGAGCCATTCCTGGAGGTGCCCTATGTCGGACGACAAACGTGACATCCTGGAAGTCCTCAAGTTCGAACTCAGCTTTCTGGAGCAGGGTGGCTATGGACGCTCCGTACGCACCCCCTGGAAACCTACGTCCGTTTTCCAAGACTCGCTGACGTGTCTGAACTTCAACGATCCCGAACGTCCACATCCATGCAGCGCGTGCTTTCTTACCGACTTTGTGCCGAGCGAGGCCCAAGCAGAAAACGTCCCCTGTCACCATATTCCGTTAAATGACAATGGCGAGACTGTGGACACGATGGAACGTACCTGCAACCTGCTGGAATTGGAAGAAGCTCTAAAAAACTGGTTACGTTCCAGCATCCAACGCATCGAACGGGAACGTGCGCGAAAAGCCGGCCACGCTTCCCCAGCGGCCGCCAAGCAGCACGGCCAACTAAGCGAGACGCCCTAAGGCGCCAGTCTTAGCCTGCGCCGGGGTTCCCAGCCGGTCCAATTCGGGAATTCCTGCCTCCGGTCACCTCGTGCGCGAATAAAAATCGTCCATAAACAGGTATGCTGAGAACAACAAATGTGGTCCACCTAGGAGCCACGCAATGAAACGCGACTTCGCCTCGCTTACGCCGCAGGAAGCACTGCACGTAGCCATTTTCATCGAGGAGCGCAACGCCGAGATCTATCACCAGTTTGCTGAGATGTTTTCCGAGTTCCACGATCCGGAATCGCTGGAGATCGCCAGCACCTTCTGGGATATGGCCAACGAAGAGCGCCAGCACGGCACCGAGCTCCAGAAGCGTTATTTCGACAGATTCGGAACCCGTCCCTGCGCGGTAACGGAGGACGACATTCGGGATTTCATCGAAGTGCCACGCCTGGAAAACGGCGAGATATTTACCATCAGCAAGCTGAAGGTGGGCCGCTCGCCGCGGGAGATGGCGTTGGAAATCGCCGTCACCGCCGAGCAGGGAGCCCTTCGCTATTACACGCGCCTAAGTGAAATCACAGAAGATGCGGACCTGAAGGCGCTTTACCGGGAATTTGTGGATTTCGAGAGCGGCCACACCGACTGGCTGCAGAAGAAAATGGCCGACGCCCGCCGCACCTCCGGCGGCACCAAGCTGGCCTGAACGGAAGACCGTCCTGATGTCGTTATCCTGAGCCAGGCGCGGCTTGGCGAACTATGCAGCACGCAGTCGCCAAGTCTGTCGGTTGTGCACACCACAGGTCCTTCGCAGACTACGGCTGCTCAGGATGACGACATGGGGAATTCGGGGATCACGAGATGGGGAATTCGGGGATGGCGAGACGGGAACTGGGCTCTTGCGAGTCCTAATCTCTGGGTTCCGGAGCCGGGGTCATGTCCTGAGGAAACAGCTTGAAGGAAACGTCAGTCGATTTTGACGAGACTCTCTTGCTCGCGTCTGTGGTGTATTGGGTGAGGGTGCCATTCAAAACGTAGTAGGCTTCATCGCCTGGATTTTTTCCCGAGCCGCGATCTACGCTTCCCTTGAATTCGAACCAGACGCCGTGCACGGTTTCAGTAGTGAAGGTTAGTTTGCTTCCATCGAGCTTTCCGGTCTTGAAGAATTGATCGAGGAAAGCGCCTTTGTCGCTATCCAGGTCGCCATAGCGGGAAACAAATCCAGTGACTTTTCCCTGATCCTCGACAGTCACCTGCACAAACTCGCCCTCCCGAAGGAAACTGTACATGCCTGAATAGTCATCCGCCGCCTTAGCCGGCGCGCTGGTCTTAGAGCTGTCCTGGGACTTCTGTTGTCCGGCTGCCAGCGTTGAGAAAAGGCATAAGGAAAGGAAGGTTGCAGCAAGGATTCTCGGCATCACGTCTCCAATTCACTCCATCGTACTACATGTAGGACTCATGCCATTGCAAGCGGGATGCGGCGGCAGTCGGCAGCAACTCTGGGCTATAATCAGAAATCAAGCGTTGCCGCCCTTCGTAGTGAGTCTTCATGAATAAGCGATCGGGGGTCTTACCTTCTGCAATGAACCCACACGCTCGACCGGTGGCCCCACCTCGCCTGCTGGTCGAATTGGATCCGGCGCACCGGGTTTTCCTGCGTAACCTGGGCGATCTGCTGTCCTTTCGTCGTCCACCGCGAGTTCCCGTCACTTCACGCCCTGCGCCGTTCTGGCCCGACGTATTCGTTCCCTCTCGCTCCCTGTGGTGGCCGTTCCTGGAGTCCGTGCTTTGGCATCTGTTGGCGGGCGCTGCGATATGGGCCTTTGGGCAAGGGGTGGCGTTGCAGACGCAGGCTTTGCCGCGTACCGTTTTCAACCCGTCAGACGTGATCTACTACACACCCTCGGAATATCTTCCGCCCTTGGACACCGGTAGTTTTCCGGCGCGAGTGCCGCAAACGGGAAAGCCGGAATTAGCGCGCCAGCCCATTATCTCGGTCCCGCCCGAGGCGGACAACCGTACACAGACCGTTGTCACCCCGCCTAAGGTCAACTTGACCCACGAGATTCCTTTGCCGAATATCGTAGCCTGGCATTCCGCCAGTCCAGCCGTACCCCTCTCGGCCACAAACCGATCTCAGCTGGTGAGCCCGACACTGGCCACACCGGTTGTTGCACCGCCTCCGGATGTAAATCAGATTAGAGCATACCGCACACACACGGATCTGCCCGAGTCGGCGATTGCGCCGCCGCCGGATATGGCTGCCGCGACCTCGCGTAAATCCATTGCACCGTTGGCAGCAGTCATTGAACCGCCGCCGGCTGTCCAAGGCACGATTCGCAGAGTCCGCGACATGAATATCGGACGCAGCGAAGTGGTTGCCCCCGCGCCTGAATTGCCGATGGACACGCAGCGTGCGCTGTCCACCCTGGAACAGACTTTGACCCAGGCTGCTCTGGGCAGCGCGGCGCAGGTTGTTCCACCGCCTCCGTCGGTCGAGGGCACACAAGGCGGAGGTCTACGCGCTACGAACTCATTGACCACGGCGACTGCGCAAGTTGTGCCCCCTCCACCTTCGATACCGGGAGCAGCCGGCACTTCTGGCGCTGGGCGTCTGATCGCTTTGGGTATTCATCCCATTGCCGGCCCTCCGCCGGTACCGGTTGTGGGCAACCGCCGCGGAGCTTTTTCGGCAACTCCGGAAGGCAAACGCGGTGCTCCCGGTACGCCAGACATCTCGGCTGATGCACATGGGCTGGGACACAGCGGCGGTCATGGAAACGAAAATGGAGGAGCGGGCAGCGCCACGAACAGCAGCCTGCCACCCGGCATCGTTGTCGGCCCAGGCCCGAGGAATCGTCCGGCTTCGACCGTCGCCGGGGACCCCAGGGGTTCCTCTAATGGCGGAGCAGGTGACGGCAGTGCTTCGGCGAGTGCGCCAAACACACTCATGGCCGACGCTCTGCCCGTGCGGGTTACGCCTCGGCGGATGCTGAGCACAACCAGTCTGCCGACCGAACTGGAGCGCCAAGTTTTCGGGGCACGCAAGTTCTATTCCATGATTCTGAACATGCCCAACCTAAATTCCGGGGGCGGAAGTTGGATTATTCGCTTTGCTGAGCTTAGAGGAGACGATAGGGAGGGTGATCTCACGGCCCCGGAGGCCACCCACAAAGTCGATCCGGGTTACCCGCTCGAACTGATGCGGCAGAACGTGCACGGCACGGTGACGCTGTACGCTGTGATTCGCAGCGATGGCACAGTGGGCGGCGTCCGCGTGCTCAACAGCCCGGATGAGCGGCTCGATTCCTATGCACGCACCGCGCTTACCGGGTGGCGATTCCGTCCCGCCACGAAGAACGGCAGCCCAGTTGACCTGGAAGCGGTGGTCATAATTCCTTTCCGCGCGACACGCAACTTCTGAGACCAGAACCTCCTGGCAGACACAAGCCCGAGCCCTCCCGGTGCCGGTCTGCCCGGAGCACGAATTCCGGGCTCTCAAGCCAACCCATGTGGCGCTTTGTCATCAAAACTGCCATGGTGAATGAGCATGGGATCACAAGCTGGCGAGAGCTCTGCATCAAGGCGGCTTTTGAGGAGAACCCTGAGAATTTGTCTGATATTGTGGCCGAAATTAACCGGGAACTTCCCCTCCGCCAGGAGCAACTGACGGACGCAATCTTCGAGCAGCTCGGCAGCAATCCGCCAACCGCTACAGGCCGCAGGAAGTGGCTTCAGTAGACGCCCTGCGAAGCCGGCCAGACGGACAATCCTCAAAGGCAGCGTGCCGTAGTCCTGTCCAGGTAAGCCGGCCAGCCCCGTCCCGTGATTACCATGATTTACTGAATCCTCGGCTTACGAGTGCCTTGCTCGAGCACCCAAAGGGGCCCTGAGGGCTTCCTCCAGCGCCTCCGCTCCTTGTCGTCGTGCGGATTCTGGTCAAGCGCCAATTGGACGGCCTCGTAGATCTCTCTCCAGTCCTTTGGGTCGGCCATGCCGATATTTCGGAACCAACCCTTCCGGATTGTCGGAAGCCATGCAATTGACGAGTAGGTAAACCGGTTCGCGGAGTGGGAATACGTCGAAGAATCATTTGCTTACCTGGTAATCCGCTTCTTGGCCGAAGGGGAATCTTATTTGCGGGTAAGCAGTTGGGTAAGAGTGTCTAGCCGCCATACGTCACTCATAGCGCAGGCTCTCAATTGGGTCCAGGCGCGCGGCTCGCAATGCCGGTAGCATGCCGCTAACGATTCCCACCACGCCCAAGATCACAGTGGCCACCAGCAGACTGCTTATGTTGATGTGCAGGTGAATGTCGCCGGCCTGCAGATTCTCACCGAAAGCGCTCATCAGGGTCAGCGAGCCAACGCTCCACGAAATCAGGTAAGCGATTGCGACTCCCGCCAGTCCTCCACTGAAGGTGATAGCCAGGGCCTCAGAGAGAAACTGGAGAAGGATGTGCCCCTTGTGAGCACCCAGCGCCTTCTCCACCCCGATTTCCCGAGTGCGCTGCTGTACTGAGACCAGCATGATGTTCATCAGCCCGATCCCGCCAATCCCCAGCGTGAGAGCCCCGATGAAGGCGAGCAGAACTTTCAGCGCAGCGGTCACCACGCGAAAGTCGTCGAAATCTTCCTTGAAATCGGCGATGAAGACGGCCCGGCGATCGTCAGCGCGGAAATTGTGATGCCGGGCAAGAACAGCACGCACCACGCGGGCCAGTTGCTGGTGATTTTGGCCTTCGTAATCCATGAACATGCCGGTGAGGTACTGAGTGTCGTAGAGATCGCCCATGGCCGTAAAAGGGATGACAACCATGCTGTTGTCGTTATTGTCGCCGCCCTGTACTTTATGCTTGTAAATTCCCACGACCTGGAAGCTCACTCCGTTGATGCGAATGCTCTGCCCCTCGGCTTGCTCGCCGGAGAACAAGCGTCGTTTGGCTTCGTCGCCAATGACCGCCACCCGCGCATGTTCGATCTCGTCTTGCTCACTCAGGCCGCGTCCCGTGGCCACGTCAAAGCGACGAATCCGCTGATACACGGGATAAACACCGGTCAGGAACAGATTCGTAAAGGTGCGGGTGTCGTGCTGGATGGACACGCCCTGCTTGTCGAAAATCGGGGTCACTCCCTTGATCATGGGAACTTCGTTCCGGATGTACTCGACATCCGCGAGCTTGAGCCGGACTTGCGTCCCCGCCTTGGCGCCGCCAGCTTGCAGCGAAGTGCGCCCAGGGAACACACCGATAACGTCAGTGCCCCACGAACTGAAAATCATGTTGATGGCACGTTCGAATCCTGAGCCGAAGGCCAGCAGGATTACGACGGTAGCAATGCCCCATGCCATTCCCAGCATAGTGAGGGTAGTGCGCCGCCGATTGTGTTGCATCGCACCGTAAGCTTCCTTCAGCAGATCACTTGTCATAGGTCACTCCTGGCGCAGAGCTTCGACCGGCTCCAGCATGGCGGCCTTACGCGCGGGATACAAACCAGCTGCAATTCCCGCGAGCGCCAAAGAGAGCACCGCGCCGACCGCCGAGACGGGCACGATCTTGGGGCTGTCAAAGCCCTGCGGGAGTTGCACTCCCGAGAGCAGGCGGATGATCAGCATCGCCCCGCCTACTCCTATGCCGCCGCTCAGCACGGTCAGGAAGGCACCCTCGAGGAAGAACTGGAACAGGATGTTGCGGCGGGTGGCACCCAGAGCCTTACGAAGACCGATCTCGCGAGTGCGTTCTGAGACGGCTACCAGCATGATGTTGATGATCCCAATGGCGCCCAGACCCAGCGTGACCAGCCCCACGCCTCCCAGGAACCAGTCCATGGCGCTGAAGATCTTGCCCATGGTCTTCTGATTCTTCACCGTGTCCCACGCATTATAAAAGGGCGCCCCTTTGAGGTAGGTTTTGTGTGTGACGCAGAACTCTACCGAAAGGAGCACCCGTATGGACATTAAGTATATCGGCATGGACATTCACAAAGAAACCATTTCGATTGCGGTGATGAAAGGCGATGGAAAGCTGGTGATGGAATCCATCATCGAAACCAAGGCGAGCACCATCCTGCAGTCTATCCAAGGAGTACGCGGGGACTTGCATGTGACGTTTGAAGAAGGGACCTGGGCAGCTTGGTTGTATGACCTACTGAAGCCCCACGTAACGGAGCTGGTCGTATGCGATCCACGAAAAAATGCGCTGATGAAGGAAGGCAACAAGAGCGACAAGATTGACGCCCGCAAACTCGCCGATCTGCTGCGCGGCGGATATCTTCGCCCGGTCTACCATGGCGAGAACGGGCTGCGAACGATGAAAGAACTGGCCCGCAGTTACCTCACCATCAGCAAAGATCTGACTCGGGTGATGAATCGGGTTAAGGCTCTGTATCGAAGCTGGGGCATTGGCTGTGCGGGTCAGCAAGTCTACGCACCGCGGCATCGCTCGGAGTGGCTGAACAAAATCGGAGAAACGGGCGTGCGCCGGCGGGCCGAGTTCTTCTACCAGCAGCTCGATGCCCTGCGACTGTTGCACCAAGCCGTGCGGCGAGATCTGTTGGCGGAGAGTCGAAAACATGGCGCCACGAAATTGCTGCGGGAGATTCCTTCGATCGGCGCGATCCGGGCCGCTCTGCTGCTCGCGCTGATCCAAACTCCACATCGGTTCCGCACCAAGCGGCAACTGTGGACTTACAGCGGTCTAGCCATCGATACGCGCGGCAGTGCGCAACACCGCTTCGTGGACGGACAGCTGCAACGGTGCAAGAAGCCACAGCAACTTCGTGGGCTGAATCAAAATCACAATCATGATATGAAAGCCGTCTTCAAGAGTGCAGCCACCATGGCCAGCGGCGGGGAGGGGCCGTTCCACGATTTCTACCAAGGCTTGCTTACGAAAGGCATGGAGCCGACGATGGCTCGCCTCACCTTGGCGCGAAAGATTGCGGCGATCACTCTAACCGTCTGGAAGAAAGGAGCACATTTCGACGCCAAACAACTGAAGCCACAAGCAGCTTGAGCGTTTCGGACCAAGAGTCCGCTCCCATCCCTTGGCGATCCTTCCTTGGCGGTGGCCAGTCGGGTTCTTATTGAGACGCTCGGTTCGAGGGCGAGTATCCATGGGAAAGTTAGGCCGTAAGCTAGTTCCAAGTCTCCATTCCCACCCTATGCCACCTCGGATAACCGAAGAAAGCTGTAGGCCACGAGTCTCAGATAGGACCATGGTTGACAACTCTGCAACCAGGTTAGCTTGTGAGTTTCAGAGAGCCGAACGGCGCCGTCATGACGAACATGAAGCCTTCGCAGGAAGGAAGAAACACGGGGGCCCCGTCGCTCCGCGGCTTAAAGGGCCGCTCCGCGACAGAGTTAAACGGTCAAGCAGCTAGAGGACGAGGTGTCAGCAGTGTGGCAGGGGGGGCTGGATGCCGGAAAATATTTCTGGCGTTCGGCAGGGAGAAGTGTTTTTCACTTGACATCCCCTTTTATAGGACTCTTCCCAGATGTCCTTGCCCGTGGGATCGAAGCCCCCATGGTTCCGGGCCACGATTCTGTGCAGCTCATCCTTGGCGGCTTCGTTTTCTTCGAAGCTACGCGGTTGGTAGTTGATGAAGGAGATTGCATTCCCTTCTTTCGAGTTGTCACCCTTCAACGGGAAGAGCTCACGCATGGTGTTAAACGGCACGAAAATTCGGATGTTCGTGGCGTTCTGTTCTTCGTGCCCGATCTTGGACAGTACCCCGATCACTTCAAACCGAGCGCCGTTCAGTAGAATGCCGTTGCCCAGCGCGGGGCGTCCGGGGAACATGTTTCGTGTCATCTCGCGGCCTAGCACGCACACCCGGCGGCGCTCGGCATTGTCCTGGTCATTGATCCATCGTCCGGCCTGCAAGGGGATCGTCCGCACCTGGCTGTAGATTGGCGGGACGCCGGAGACCTGCCCGTTGGTGCTGGTGTAATCGCTGGCGCCTCGAATGTCGTCGCGCGCGATCACAGGAGAGATATTGATTGCTAGTTTTGATTCGTTTCTTATCGCGAGGTAGTCGTCGTAGGTCAAATTGAACCACTTCATGGCGCTGAAGCTGCCTTCGACTGCCGGGGCACGGCCGCCGAAAAAGAAGATGATGTTCTTGCCGAAGGTTTCAAGCTGCTTGCGGTTGCCGTTACGAAAACCTTCGCCTACTCCGACCAGCAGCAGTAGCGAGCCCACACCCCACGCGATTCCGAACATGGTGAGGAACGAGCGCAGCTTGTGCACCCAAAGGGTGCGCAACGTCTGACCGAAGGTGTCGAGCAGCATGCGCATATTGGCGGGATGAGTGGTCGGAGCGCTGCTTTAAGGAGAGACGCTCGTGAGCCAACCATCGAACAGTTGGACTCACGATCACGCGAAGGGTTAGCGGTTGAGAACGCAGCAATTCGCCCAGCGGGTTACTCTGCTCGACTTCATCACTGCGGGTGTGTTATGTCAATTGTGCTGTGAGAGTGATCCTTGTTCGCCTTACTTATTTCCGGGAGCAGCGCGTAGTTCGAGAATCCAACTGTTGTCACTGCCCGGAACCATCTCGTACGTAAGTGGCCGCGTCAAGTCCACAACTACACGCGTGGTAGGCGGAACCTGTCCGTCCATGCCCACACGCACCGCCTTCGCGCCGTCCTTACCTACGGCAATGCGGTGCTGAGGCATTACTGTCACTGTGTTCGGCAGGTCCATAACAACTCGGCCGGGCGAATCCAACTTGCTCAGTTGGGGTAAGACAGGACCGCTGAGCATCAACTCAATGGAGAGTCCTCCGGGCTTGTCGGTCACAGCCAGTTGGCGCAATTCTACGGCTGGCAGCCGGCGAATGGTTGACAGCCTTTGAGCCGTGTGATTTGCGGCGGGAGTGCGCGATAGTCTACTCGTGGGCCTGACCGTAAGGTCCGCGGGCGGATTCACAGCGCTGCTCGCTCCCTTGCCCCCACCCGTGACCGTCGCGCCAGGGGTCGACTCCGGAGCAGGCTCTGCCTGTGAGGGCTGTGCCGCCGGCGGATTCACCGCGCCCGTCCCTCCCTCCGCTCCTCCGCTGCCTGCGGCAACAGCGGGCTTTGCCTCGGGAGTAGGCTGTACTTCGGGGCTCTGCGCCACGACCGGATTCGGAGAATTTCCCTGCGCTCCGGTTGATCCAGAATCCGGCGCTACGCTCGGCTTGGACTCCGTTGACGCCGACTGGACCTCTGCAGCCTGGGAAGACGCCCTTGGCAACGCACCCTCCGACACCCGGGGAGCGGACTCGCCTTCTCCTTTCTCTTGGGCCTGGCCGCCAGGACCGGCACCTGGATTGATCGGTCTCAAACCGAGTTGCTCGGCAATCGCTTTTGCCTTCGTGTGCATGGGTTGCAAAGTGCGCAGATAAAAAACAAGATCCCATGCCTCATCCGGCTTCACGTTATCGGCAAACGACGGCATCGGCGTCCCATCGAGGCCAGTCATGAAAATCTTGTAAAGATCCCGATCGGTGGAACCGCATTTGAAGCGGGTTCCGTCGTGGAAGTTGAACGCCTTGATCGGGCGATTCTGATCATCTGTGAGCGTCTCGGCTGAAGGGCCGTTGCCCCGGCCTTCCGCGCCATGGCACTTCCAGCACTCCAGCTTCTGGAACAGGGCCTGGCCTGACTTGATCCTCTCTGCTGTCACCTCGGGCTCTGCCGGGATCTCAATCGGAGTGCCAGGCTTTTCAGTTTTCCATCGAGGCGAAAAGGTCTTGATGTACGCCACCAAGTCCCTGCGATCCTGGACGCTGGTCGGCCGCCAGGATGGCATGTTCGAGTTCACGATGCCGCGCTCGATCGTGCTCTCCAGGTCCTGGTCGGTCGGCAGCGTTCCGGTGGGGGTGGAACGGCAGCGGAAGGTCGCGGCGATGAAATTCCTGGGCTTGGGATCGATGTAGGGTCCAGTCTCGCCTTCGCCGTCGCCGAGAACCCCGTGGCATCCCACGCAATAACGCAGATAGATGCCATGGCCTCGTTGTTCTGCAGCCGTGAAGTTCCCTCTTGGAGTGTGATAGCCCGAGCCAGTTCCCGAATTCTGCCCGTGCGCAAGAACTGGTGCGAGACTTAGCAGCAAGCTGCCGAGAAGAGTCCATCTGTTTACGGTTTGCATTCGTTTGCCTCGCTCTCTTCAGAACGCAAAATCAAAACCCATGAAGTAGCTGCTGGTCCGCTGATTCAATCCTGTATCGGAGGTGTGCTTGGTCAGCTCGGTGGCGAATTCCTGGTGCCACGCGAGTCCCGCCCGGCTGTGCATGAAGGGGTAGTAGCGATAGCCCACTGTGACTACGTCGGCATTTCCAAAATCGCTGGGCGCAAATCCAGCGACCGGCTGCCTCCGCATCCGGGCCAACTCGTAGCGGGTCAGGAAAAACAATTTCGGAGAATAGGTGTAATGAGCTTCAATCGTCCCCGTGTCCCACATCGCGCCCTGCGCCCCGGCCGGAAGCGCCCCTGGATTGTTAGCCGCCACCCCCGGCAGCCCCCCATTGGCCAGAAACACGTTATCTGAGGCGCGTTGGAACACACCCGTCACATCAAAGCGTCCGAGGTAAATGCTGGCGTAAGCTCCTGCCCTGTAGAACGAGCGGTTCCCCTGGCCGGTACCGGGAATAGGTTCGCCTCCTGAGGTCAGGAAGAACGTCGGTCGCATGCCCGATAAGAAATATGCCCCGACCCGTTGCAACCCAAGATTCCCAGCCATGAAACCTTGACTGACATGGACGTAGCCGTCGTAACTGCGGCCTCCTGCCAATCCCAGGTTGCCGTTGGTGCTGCTGACCATGGAAAGCGCAAAGCGGGTATGGTCATCCAGAGAGTGGCCCATCAATTCCACTCCCAGCTGGTTCTCGCCGAAGGTGAAATCATTGGTGTCGCCGAGGGGAACGAAGTGAAAGTACAGATATGAGCCGCCCACATTGGAAAAGCTCATCATTCGTTTTTCTGATAGCGGCCCATCCAGCTCAAATTTGCCAAACTTCACGTTTAGCCAGGGCGAGCCGTGTAGGTTGTCGAATCGAACGTTGGCTGATTCGAAGCCCACCGTGCCGCTGTCTGACTCGATCGAGGGAACCAACAAGAAAGAAATATTCTTAGCCAGCGTCCCACCGGTTAGAATGTCAATGCCCGTGAGGTCAAAACCAGACGTATTGATGGTCTTATCGATCGGTAGGCCGGTCGGATCTGCAGGATTGTCCACCGTCTGGTGGCCGGCACTCTCATAATGCCAGTGCGGCGTGACCCGCATCGCGATCGGCCAATAGGACGGATTCTGCCAGATCGGCTCATCCCTATCGTTCATCAACTGGTAACCGTTGTCCTTGAAGGTCTGACCGAAGCTGTTCAGTTTCGGCCAAGCTTCGTGGCATGCTGAACACGGCAGCCCGTACTTGCGGGCGAAGGCCGGAATAGCAACTGCATTTCTTAAGGACCCAACGACCACGAACGCCAACAGAATCGCAGCCCAAACGCTTCTCGGAAACCGTAAAGCCATCCTGTACGCTCCTGAGAAGAATCACCTTATGTTTCTGACTGTGCCGCGCGCACGCTCGGCGCGGGCTTGCCACAATCCTTTGGCAATTCTTCTGCGTTATCAGTCATTCAGGGGAGATTTGCAGTGAACACTTGATCGATGGGACTCCGCAAGGCTCGCAAGCACTCCCTACGATCAGCGGTGTTTGCACATACTGGACACTCTGGACTTAAGATACTTTGCGCCGGCGCAATTACGATGTTCGGTATCTGTAAATTTGTTGCAAGGTAGCTGTAAAGACGTCCTTGCGAACATTACGCACTGGCTCTTCACGACGGGAGATTTCAAAATTCATGTGTCTGATGACATCCAGACGCATATCTCAACGCATATCGATAGAGCAACACAATGTCACCGCGCCTCAAATTCTGCCTGCTCTGAGTTTTTCCACAGCCGCTTCCAGTTTCCCGAACGAAGAAACAACCTTTGTCCTGCCAATCGCCTCTACCACTCGAAGATGGGT
>Ga0209055_1001479_pt1 | contig 15451 bp, 15 predicted proteins | sample GraSoiAngelo_110_FD_185875 | JGI IMG/M metagenome (GOLD analysis project Ga0209055, IMG submission 185875) | Grasslands soil microbial communities from the Angelo Coastal Reserve, California, USA - 14_0903_12_30cm (SPAdes) (version 2) | ecosystem: Environmental > Terrestrial > Soil > Grasslands ... | reverse complement strand
TGGAGACGGGCCCCGAGCCGAGCTAGGGGTTGTAGACGAGGCCGCCCGCGTCGCGATACGCGCGCAGCAGGCGGGCCGCCTCGGCACGGCGTACGCCCCGCACCGTTTCCACGCCGCGCTCCGCGATGTAGGCGTATGACTCGGCGAAGACGGGACCTTCCTCGAAGCCGACGGCCATGGCGTCCTCGCGCTCGGCGCCGATCACCAGCCGCCTGACGCCGCTCCAGAGCGTCGCGCCCAGGCACATGGCGCACGGCTCGCAGCTCGTGACCAGCTCGTGGGCGGGCCGGCCGGGCGATCGGAGCGTGAAGGACCCCACGCGTTGCTGCGCGAACATCAGCGCCACGATCTCGGCGTGCAGGACACAGTTCGAGCCCTGGACGACGCGGTTGACGCCGGCCGCCACGACGCGGCCCGATCCGATCTCGAACACCGCCGCGCCGAAGGGACCGCCGGCGCCGCGCGCGAGGTTCTCTTCGGCCAGTCGGATGACGAGCGCCATCTTGGCCTGGTCGTCGTCGAACGATTGGCCCGGCGCGGCCGCTTCGCCGATCCACGCCGGCACGTCGATGACCAGACGAGTGCTCCCGGGTGTCACCGTCGGTTGCTAGAAGCGCCGAATCGCGACGTCGCGCGCGTGGCGGGAGAGATGGCCGAGCTCGCGGATCGTCGGCCGCTCGGACGATGCGGGCATCACCGAGTAGTGTAACATTGGGAGGCCATGGCTGATTCCAAGCCGGCGGTATACAGTGCGCCCGCCGCGCCGGGCCTCGTCGCGTCGACCGCGCAGGCCATCCGACCGAACGCGAAGCTGATCGCGCTCCTGTCGCTCGGCCACTTCGTCGTCGACTTGAACCAGGGATCGCTCCCTGCCTTCCTGCCGTTTCTGAAAACCGCGCATCAGCTCTCGTACTCGGCGGTGGCGACGATCGTGCTCGCGGCGAACGTGGCCTCCTCGATCGTGCAGCCGCTGTTCGGCTACTTCGCGGACCAGACGGCGCGGCGCTGGATGCTGCCGGCCTCGGTGCTCCTGACGGGTGGCGGGTTCGCGCTGATGGGGCTCGCGCCGGGCTACGCGGCGCTGCTCGGTCTCGTGGTGGTGATGGGCCTCGGTGTCGCGGCCTATCATCCCGAAGCCTACAAGACCGCGACCGGCGTCGCCGGTGCGAAGAAGGCGACCGCCCTCTCCTGGTTTTCGCTGGGCGGCAACGTCGGCGTCGCGCTGGGACCGCCGGTGATCACGGCGCTCGTCACGGTCGTCGGCTTGACGGGAAGCCTTGGTCTTCTGGCGCCGACCCTCATCGCCTCCGCGCTCTTGCTCGCCGTCCTGCCGGCGTTCTCGCAGAGCGCGGCGCCCCAGGCCGCCGCCGCGGTCGCCGTGCGCGGCGTCAACATGCCGCGCGCCATGGCGCTGCTGATCCTGGTCGTCATGATTCGCTCGTGGACGACCCTGGGCTTCACCACGTTCGTGCCGTTCTACTACATCGATATCCTCGGAGCCGACCCGCGGCTCGTCGGGCCACTGCTCTTCGTCTTCCTGGGCGCGGGCGCGGCCGGGACCGTCGTCGCGGGGCCGCTCGCCGACCGCTGGGGCGCTCGCGCTTTCATGCGGTGGGTCCTCCTCGCCGCGCTGCCGTTCGGCGTGCTGTTCCTCCTGGTGCGAGGCCCACTGGCGTTCGTCATGCTCGGCATCTTCGGCGCGCTCCTGACCTCGAGCTTCACGGTATCCGTCGTGCTGGGACAGGCGTACCTGCCGCGCAACGCGGGCACGGCCTCGGGCCTGATCGTCGGGTTCGCGATCGGTGCCGGCGGGCTCGGCGTGACGGCGCTCGGCTGGGTCGCCGACCGCTACGGATTGCCGGCGGCCCTCTGGATCAGCGCGCTGACGCCGTTGCTGGCATTCGCGGCGACGTGGTTCCTGCCGGCTCCGAGAGTCCACGAAGCCAGGTGAACGACGGGCTTCCGTTCCAGGACGGCGAGCAGGTCTTGCTCACCGATCAGCGCGGCAAGCGTCACCTGATCTTTCTGCGTAAGTCGGAGACCTTCCATTCCGACCGCGGCTGGGTGCCGCACGACGCGATCATCGGGCAGCCCGAGGGCAGCTGGGTGCGCAGCTCGATGGGGCTGCGCTACCTGGCGCTGCGCCCGATCCTCGCCGAGTACGTCCTGGAGATGCCGCGAGGCGCCCAGGTCATCTATCCCAAGGACCTGGCGATGATCCTCTTCTGGGCGGACGTCTACCCGGGGTGCCGGGTCCTCGAGGCGGGCACCGGCTCGGGCGCCCTGACCCTGGCGCTCTTGCGGGCGGTCGGGCCCGACGGCCGCGTCATCACCTACGAGCAGCGTGACGAGTTCGCGCGTCGCGCGCTGGCGAACATCCACATGCGGCTCGGTGAGGTCGCGAACCTCATGGTCCGGCTGCGGCCCGTCGAAGACGGCCTCGCCGAAGAAGACCCGGTCGACCGCGTCGTCTTCGATCTGCCCGAGCCCTGGAAGCTGATCGCGCTCGTGGCGCGCGTGCTGAGGCCGGGCGGAATCTTCCTCGCCTACGTGCCGACGATCGTGCAGTCGCAGCAGATCGCCGAGGCGCTCCACCGCGAGCGGCACTGGGCGCTGGTCGAGACGTTCGAGACGCTCTATCGGCCGTGGAACATCGAGGGCCAGTCGGTGCGGCCCTTCCACCGGATGGTCGCCCACACCGGGTTCATCACCGTCGCGCGCCGAGTCGTGCCCGAGGAGAGCGGCGGGCCCGACGCGCACCTGAGCCGCCACGAGCCCGACGAGGGAGAGCGCGGATGATCACGGTGATGCGCCGGTACCGGAAGTCGCTTCAGCTCGGTCTCCTGGTCGTGATCGCCGCGTTCGTGGCCTCGCTGTTCGTGTTCGGCGCAACCGGCTCACGCTTCGGCGATGGGGAGCCGCGCGATTCGGTGGCGACGGTCAACGGCGAGACCATTCCGCTCGAGCGGTTCCAGCGTCGATACCAGTCATACCTGGAGGCCTACGCGCAGATCTACCGTGACCGCTTCTCGACCGAGATGGCCGAGCGGCTGGGGCTGCCGCAGCAGGTCCTCGGCGATCTCGTCCAGGAGGCGCTGATTGTGCAGCGGGCGACCGCGGAGGGTCTCTCGGTCAGCGACGAGGAGCTGAACGCGCGCATCCACGCGATCCCGGTTTTCCAGGAGAACGGGCGCTTCGTGCTCAAGCGCTACCAGGACATCCTCAAGCGGCGCGGCTACACCGCCGCGGCGTTCGAGGGCGAGATCCGCCGCGAGCTGACGCGCGCGAAGGTCGAGACCGCGGTCCGGAGCGGCGTCAAGGTGTCGGAGAGCGAGCTCGAGCAGGCCTTCCGGCACCGGCGTGAGGAAGTGCGTGCCGCGTGGGCCCTCGTCGAGCTCGGGCCGATCGTGGCCGGCGCCAACGCCACCGACGAAGAGCTCACGGCCTATCTCACGCAGCACCCCGACGAGTTCCGCCAGCCCGATCGGCGGCGCGTCCAGTACGTGACCCTGAACCCGAAGGATTTCCCGTCACAAGTCACCGATGCCGACGTCGAGAAGTTCTATAAGGAGCACCTCCGCGAGTTCGAGACGCCGCGCCAGGTCCGCGCCTCCCATGTTCTCGTCCGCGTCCCCGAGACCGGCGGGAGCGAGGGCGAGGACAAGGCGCGCGCCAAGATCGCCGACGTCATCCGGCGTGCGAAGGCCGGCGCGGACTTCGGCAAGCTCGCGCAGGAGATCTCCGAGGATCCGGCGACCGCGCCGCGCGGCGGCGATCTCGGCCTCGTCGGCAAGGGCGAGATGGTGCCGCAGTTCGAGCAGGCGCTCTTCGCGTTGAAGAACGGCGAGATATCACCCGAGCCCGTGCGGACGCCGTTCGGCTTCCACGCGATCAAGGCGATCGAGATCCAGGAAGGCGGGCGCAAACCGGTGAAAGAAGTCGCCCCGCAGATCAAGAGCCGGCTGTCGGCCGAGGCCGGCGACCGCGCAGCCAAGGCCAAGGCCGAGGAGCTGCGCGTGCCGCTTCTGGCCGCGAAGGATTTCATGGCGGAGGCCAGGAAGCTCGGTCTCTCGCCGATCGAGACGACGATGGCCCGCGTGGATCGCACGTCCGGCCTCGCCGCTCCCGACCCCCTCGAGGAAGCGGCGTTCGGGCTCGCGGTGGGCGGCGTCTCGGCGCCTGTCTCGACGCCGGTGGGCGTGGTGCTCCTCAAGACCACCGAGCTCGTGCCCGCCGGCGTGCCGCCGCTCGCCGAGATCAGGGACAAGGTGGCCGCCTCGGTGAAGCGCCAGAAGGCCGAGACGGTCGCCCTCGAGCGGGCCAAACAGATCGCCGCCGACGCCCAGGCCGGCGATTTTGCCGCGGCCGCGAAAAAGGCGGGCGCCGTCACCGGCGAGACGACGCGCTTCTCGCGCTCGAAGCCGGCGGAGCGCTTGCCGGGCGACGCGATGCTGGCCGCGCTCCAGACCCAGGCCGGTCAGCTGAGCGCGCCGATCAAGGCGCAGCAGGGTGTCTACGTGGTGAAGGTACTCGAACGCGTGCCGCCCGACATGGGCGGGCTCGCTGCGGAGCGCGATAAGATCCAGAAGGAGGTCCTCGTGCAGAAACAGAGCCTCGCGTGGGAGTCCTGGATCAACGGCGCGCGCGCCAACTCGAAGGTCGAGACCCACTTGCCCGCTTCGCGGCGCGGCTGAGCCCTACCGTGGCGAGTCTGACCAGAGCGAAGGTCGAGGTCACGGACAATCAGGTCGAAGCCGCGCTGAAAACCCTCAAGAAGGTGATGATCAAGGGCGGTCTCTACCAGGAGATGAAGCGCCGCGTGTACTACGAAAAGCCCTCGGTCAAGCGCAAGCGGAAGCAAGCTCAGGCCCGCAAGAAGCGCCGGCGCGCGCTGAAGCGCTCGCGGGTCGATGACGAGGAATAGAACCGGGCGGCCCTTGTGATAGGTTAGGGCGCCATGTCGATCCAGCGCACGCCGATGACGCGCCCGGGGTACGAGCGTCTACGCGACGAGCTCGATCGCCTCAAGCGCGTCGACCGGCACGCCATCACCAAGGCGATCGCCGAAGCCCGGGCGCACGGCGACCTCTCCGAGAACGCGGAATACCACGCCGCGCGCGAGAAGCAGTCGTTCATCGAGGGCCGCATCGCCGAGCTCGAGGGCAAGGTCGGGGCCGCCGAGGTCATCGACCCACCGACCTCGGGCGACCGCGTCACCTTCGCCTCGACCGTGCTGCTCGAGGACGAGGGCGGCAAGGAGATTCGCTACCAGATCGTGGGCTCGGACGAGGCCGACCCCGCGAAGGGTCGCATCTCGATCATGTCCCCGCTGGCCCGCACGCTCATCGGCAGGAACGTCGGCGACCGGGTGACGGCGCAGCTTCCGGCCGGCAAGAAGACGTTCGACATCGTCAGAGTGAACTTCCCGTGGAGCGACTGAGGCCCTAGCCATGCCGAGCGTGCGAGTCGACGGGGTCAACATCCACTACGAAGAGTCGGGTCAGGGCCTGCCGCTGGTCTTCGTGCACGAGTTCGCTGGCGACCACCGGAGCTGGCACCTGCAGATGCGCTTCTTCTCGCGCCGCTACCGCGCGATCGCGTTCAACGCGCGCGGCTATCCGCCGTCGGACGTGCCGGACGACGTGAAGGCGTACTCGCAGGAGCGCGCGGCCGAGGACATCCGGGGCGTCCTCGACGGACTGAAGATTGCGAAGGCGCACGTCTGCGGGCTCTCGATGGGCGGGTACGCGACCTTGCACTTCGGCCTCAGACACCCGGACCGCGCGCTCTCACTGGTCGTCGCCGGCGCCGGCTACGGCAGCGTCGCGGGCGACCGCGCGAAGTTCCGTCAGGACACCGAGGTGGTCGCGCGCCGCTTCGAGGAAGACGGGATGGTGAAGACGGCCGGGATGTACTCGAAGGGTCCGACGCGCGTGCAGTTCATGGACAAAGATCCCTTTGGCTGGCGCGAGTTCCACGCTCAGCTCGCGGAAGGTTCCGCGAAGGGCCACGCCCTCACCCAGCGGGGCGTGCAGATGATGCGGCCGTCGATCCTCGACCTCGGGCCCGCGCTCGAGAAGCTCGACGTGCCGACCTTGATCATGACCGGCGACGAGGACGATCCATGTCTCGAGCCGTCGATCTTCATGAAGCGCAAGATCCCGACGGCGGGGCTCGTGATCCTGCCGAAGTCGGGCCACACGATCAACCTGGAGGAGCCCGAGGCGTTCAATCGCGCGGTGCTCGACTTCCTCACGGCGGTCGACGCCGGTAAGTGGACGCGTCGCAATCCCGCTTCCCAGACCGGCTCGGCCATCCTTCCCGCGGAGACACGCTGATGCCACTACCACTCGAAGGCTACACGGTGCTCGATCTCACCCGCGCCCGCTCCGGCCCGACCGCGGTGCGCCAGCTCGCGGACATGGGCGCCAACGTCATCAAGATCGAGGCGCGCGAGGAGATGGAAGGCGACTCGACGGCGCTCGGCTTCGACTTCCTGAACCTGCACCGCAACAAGCGCTCGATGACGCTCGACCTCAAGCATCCGCGCGGCGTCGAGATCATCAAGAAGATCGCGGCGCGCGCCGACGTCGTCGTCGAGAACTTTCGGCCGGACGTCAAGACGCGGCTCGGCATCGACTACGAGGCCCTGTCGAAGGTGAATCCGCGGCTCGTCTACGGCTCGATCTCCGGCTTCGGCCAGACCGGCCCGTACGTCGAGCGCCCGGGCTACGACCAGATCGCCCAGGGCATGGGCGGGCTCATGTCGATCACCGGGCTTCCCGGTCAGGGACCCGTGCGCGTGGGTATCCCGGTCGCCGACCTCACCTCCGGGCTCTTCCTGGCGCAAGGCATCCTGGTCGCCCTGCTCGAGCGCGAAAAGTCCGGCAAGGGGCAGTGGGTGCACACCTCGCTGCTGCAGGCGATGGTGACGATGCTCGACTTCCAGGCCGCGCGCTGGCTCATCGACGGCGAGATTCCGCCGCAGGCCGGCAACGATCACCCGACCGGCATTCCGACCGGCGTCTTCACGACGGCCGACGGCCACATCAACATCGCCGCGTCCGGCCAGACGATGTACCGGCGGCTCTGCACCGCGATCGGCGCGCCCGAGCTGATCGACGATCCGCGCTTCAAGAACCTGGCCGACCGATCGAAGAACCGCAAGCAGATGAACGCGGAGCTCGACCGGATCCTCGCGAAGAAGCCGAGCGCCGAGTGGATCGAGGCGCTCAATCGCGCCGGGGTGCCGTCGGGACCGATCCTGAACGTGAAGGAAGTGTTCGAGAACGAGCAGATCAAGCACCTCGGCATGGCCCAGCCGGTGCGGCATCCGGAGCGCGGCGAGATGCTGGTGCAGGGGCTCCCGGCGACGCTCTCGCGCACACCCGGTGCGATTCGCCGCGCGGCGCCCACGCACGGCGAGCATACCGACGAGATCCTTCGCGAGCTCGGCTACACCACCGAGGACATCGCCACGCTCCGGAAGGACGCAGTCGTCTAGCCGCGCGTCGCCTGACGCGCCGCCTCGATCCGGGGACGTGGCTCGTGCGGAGAACAACGCCATCGGCGCGCTCCGCGATCATCCGCGGAACGCGGGACAGTGAGGACGCCCATGAATCTCGAGCGACCGTCTCGTCGCTGGAGCGTATCGTGTCTCATCGGCGCCGCGCTATGCGCACTGCTGCTCCACGGCTCTGTCGGCACGGCCGAAGCCCAGACCAAGCCGGAGGGCGAGATGCGCTGGGCCCTGTACGTGACGGTGCCTCCGGCCTGGCTCGATCCAGGCGAGGTGCAGGGCTTCATCACGCCGTTCTGGGTGCTCTACGGCCTTCACGACGCCCTGGTGAAGCCGATGCCCGGCAACATCATGACGCCAAGCCTGGCCGAGTCATGGACGCTCAGTCCCGACCAGAAGACCTACGAGTTCAAGCTGCGCCAGGGGCTCAAGTTCCACAACGGAGACCTCTTCACCGCCGAGGACGTGAAGTTCAGCTTCCTGCGCGCCAAGAGCGCCCGGATCCTCAAGGAGAAGGTGCGCGAGATCGAGATCGTCGATCCCTACAAAGTGCGGTTCCATCTCCACGAGCCGTTCCCCGACTTCATGGCGTTCTACGGAACCCTGGCGACCGGCGCGAGCTGGGTCGTGCCCAAGAAGTACGTCGAGAAGGTGGGCGACGACGGGTTCAAGAAGCAGCCGATCGGCCTCGGCCCCTATAAGTTCGTCAGCAACACGCCCGGTATCGAGATCGTCATGGAAGCCAACGAGAGCTACTGGCGCAAGATGCCGTCGGTGAAGCGACTGGTGTTCAAGAGCGTGCCGGAGGCGACCACGCGGGCGGCGATGCTGAAGAAGGGCGAAGTGGACATCGCCTATCTGCTGGACGCGCCGACGGCGCTCGAGCTCAAGCGTGATTCGAACCTGCGGCTGGCGTTCTCCGGAGCCATCGGGATCCACTTCCTCGACTTCTTCGACCAGTGGGATCCCAAGTCGCCGTGGGCCGACAAGCGGGTCAGGCTCGCGGCGATCGAGGCGGTCGATTTGCGATCGCTGAACGAGGCGGAGAACCTCGGCGCGTCGCGTCTCACGGGTAGCCTCGTCCCGCGCAAGTTCGAGTTCGCGCTGTCGCTGGAGCCCTATCCCTACGATCCGGCGAAGGCGAAGAAGCTCCTGGTCGAGGCGGGCTATCCCAACGGCTTCGACGCCGGCGATCTCTATCCGTACCCGCCCTACTTCTCGATGGGCGAGGCGGTCGGGACGAATCTCACCGCGGTGGGCATCAAGACCCGGATGGTCACGATGGAGCGCGCGGCCTTCCAGAGCGCCTGGCTCTCGAAGAAGCTGAAGGGGATCTGCGTCTGCATCCACGCGGTCTACGGAAACGCGGCCTCGCGGATGGCGGAGTTCGTGCCGAGCGATGGGTCCTTCGCGCGCGGCGCCGATCCCGACATCGACGCACTCTTCAAGCAGCAGGCGCGAGAGACGGACCGGAAGAAGCGAGAGACGATGCTCGCCCAGATCCAGCAGCTCCTCCACGAGCGCGTGCGCTTCGGTCCGATGTGGGAGTACATCTGGCCCAGCGGGATCGGGCCGCGCGTGGACAACGCGGCCCTCTTGAAGATCGACCCTTATCCCTGGTCGGCGCCGCTGGAGGACGTGACGCTCAAGAAGAAGTGACCGGGCGCGCGCCGCAGTCTCAGCGGAGCGCGTCGCGCAGCTCGCGCGTGAGGACCTCGACGGTCCCGCGCGTGCCGCCGGCGAGCTTGAGCTTCCACTCGCCCTCGGTCTCGAAGCGCCGGTCGCGCAGCCGCTCGCCCCAGGGCTTGATCGCCTCGCGGATCGCGTTCAGATCGAACGGATCGCGGCGCAGCTCGCGGGCGCGAGCCATCACGTCGGGCGCCGCCCGTATGAAGGCGCGGAGCGCGGCGCCGGTCTTGATGGAGTACTTGCGCCCCGCCCACGCGGTCGGGAACGTGGTCGAGAGCGCCTTGATGTAGTTCAGGAAGAAGCGCTTGGCCCCGCCCCGGAGCTCCTGGAGCTTGCCGCCGCTGCCGACCTTCTCGACGGTCTCGAAGAAGTCGACGATCTCTTCTGCGAGCGGCGCCTGGCTGACGCGCCCGTGCCCGGTACCGAGCATCTTGATCTCGCCGTGCAGCGGCGAGGTGTCGTCCTCGTTGAGCGAGCGGATCACGTCGTGGGCCAGCGCCTGGTTCGCGTCGGGGTACAGCTTGCGGCCGGCCAGGCTGATGATGTGCGACGGGTTCAGCCGCGTGTGCTTGGCGTTGATCGTGACGAAGAGCTCGACGATCTGGCGCGCGTCGAGCGAATCGAAGAGCACCGCCGGCACCTCGATGTTCATGTTCTCGCCGGCCTGGGAGAGCGCGTGCAGGGCGAGCAGGCGATGCTGCCCGTCGAGCACCCTCAAAACTCCGTGCTCTTCCGGAATCTGAAGCAGCCCGAGGTCGTGCTGGCCGGCGACGGGCGTGAAAGTGAACCGTTTTTCCGACGTGATGATGACGGCGCCCGGGATCGCCGGCAGGGTCGCGGCATCCTTGCATTCACGGTAGTAGGCCACCAGCTCGTCGATCTTGCGGCGGATGACCGGCCGCTGGTACGCGGTCTCGCTCTCGCCGATTCGCTTCTCGAGCGAGTCCCAGTTGACGCGCGAGCGATTCGTCCGCGATTTCTTCGCCGGCTCGTTCTGGGGACCCCCGGTGTAGCCGAGGACCTCGAACTTCACCAAGCGGTCGATATCTTTGGCGGAAAGGCCGGCCTGGTAGAACTCGACGCCGAACTGCTTCACGCGACGCGTCGGGACGGTAATCATGGGGGTAGAAGTGTACCCTGATCGGCAAACCCCTGTCAATAGAGGGGTTTTCCGGCATCCCGTCACCTGAAGTTCGGTAAGATCGTGCTGTGAGCGGCTCGGCCATCGCCCTCGTCGTGTGCGCCGCCGTTCTGCACGCGATCTGGAACGCGCTGGCCAAGCGAGCGGAGAACCAGTTCGCGTTTCTCTGGTCCTCCGTCTCGCTGGCGACGCTCCTCTTGCTCCCGATCGGTCTCGTGCGCCTTTCCGGAGAGGGCGCGCCGATGGCCGGACTGCCGTTCGTTGCTTCGAGCGTAGGCATCCACGCACTCTATTTCTGGGCACTCGGCCGCTCGTACCGCCACGGTGACTTCTCACGCGTCTATCCGATGGCACGCGGGCTCGGCGTCGCCCTCGTCCCGCTGATCGCGCTGCCCGTTTTCGGCGAGCGCCTCTCGTGGCTCGGCTCGCTCGGCATCGGTCTCGTCGTGCTCGGGATCGTCGCGCTCGGCCGCAATCCTTCCCAGACGCGCTCGGCCGGCGGCCAGATCGGCGCGGGAACGGCGTGGGCGATCGTGACCGGGCTGACGATCGCGAGCTACTCGCTCGTGGACAAGGCGGGCGTCGCCCGCCTGCACCCGATGCCCTACATCGCGCTCATGGGGCTCGGTCTCAGCGTGGTCCTGAGCCCGGTCGTCCTGGCCGATCGTCGCGCGCTCGTCCACGAATGGCGCCGGCGCTGGCGGACGATCCTCATCGCCTCGGCGATGAACCTGACCAGCTACCTGCTCGTCCTCTTCGCGTTCAGACTCTCGAAGGTCGGCTACGTGGTGGCCTCGCGCGAGCTGTCGATCCTGTTTTCGGCGTTCATCGGGAGCCTGTGGCTGGGCGAGGGACGGCTGGCCCCGCGGCTCGCCGGCGCCTCCGTCGTGCTCGCGGGCGTGATCTGCGTCGCGCTCGCGCGCGAGTAAATTCGGAGGGCGCCTCGAATTATTTCAATCCGAAGGTCTCGGCGGCAAGTCCCGCGATATGACGACCGATCGCCAGCGAGGCCGTGGCGCCGGGAGACGGCGCGTTCAACACGTGAATCGCGTCGGCCTCGGCGACGATGCGAAAGTCGTCGACCAGTGAGCCGTCCGGGCTCACGGCCTGCGCGCGGACACCCGCGCCGCCGCGCGTCACGTCCTCGGGACGCAGCGCCGGCACGAGCCGCTGGAGCGCCTGCACGAACGCGGTCTTGCTGAGCGAGCGGTACATCTCGTAGCTGCCCGTGCGCCAGTACTTCCTCGCCATCTGCCAGAAGCCGGAGTACGTGAGCGTGCCCGCGAGCTCGCTCGGCCTCACCGTGCCGAAACGATAGCCCTCGCGCGCGAACGCCAGCACCGCGTTCGGGCCGGCCTCCACCTCGCCGTGCACGGTGCGCGTGAGGTGGACGCCGAGGAAGGGGAACTCGGGATCCGGAACCGGATAGATGAGTCCCCGCACGATGTCCTGACGCTCCGGCCGGATCATGTAGTACTCGCCGCGGAACGGGATGATCCGTACATCCACGCGCGCCCCGGCCATCCGCGCGACCACGTCTGAGTAGAGCCCGGCGCAGTTCACGATCCGCGTCGTTCGCACGACGGCGCGCGGCGTCACCAGCTCGATCGCGCCGGCGCGGCGCTTGATCGCAGTCACCCGCGCGCCCGTCTCGATCGTGACGCCGCGGGCCGTCAGCTCGCGCGTCATCGCCGCACAGACCTCCTTGTAGTCGACGATCGCGGTCGAGGGCGAGCGAATCGCGCGGAGCGCGTTGGCGTGCGGCTCGATCTCGCGGAGCTGCCCCGGATCGATCATCTCGACCGGCACGCCGTTGGCGACGCCGCGCTCGTAGAGCGTCTGCAGCCGCGGCAGCTCCGCCTGCTCGGTCGCGACGATCACCTTGCCGACGTGATCGACGCGGATCCCGTGCTTGCTGCAGAAATCAAGCATCAACCCCTTGCCCTCGACGCAGAGCTTCGCCTTGTAGGAGCCGGGCTTGTAGTAGATGCCGGAGTGGATGACCCCGGAGTTGTTCCCGGTCTGGTGCGTGGCGAGCTTGGCTTCCTTCTCGAGGATGACGAGCCGCGCTCTCGGCGCGCGCTCATCCAGAGCCCGCGCGGTGGCGAGGCCGATGATGCCGCCGCCGATGATCGCGATGTCGTAAGAGTTTTCCATGGCCCATCATTGATAGAATCTGGCCCGACCGCTGTCAAGCGCCGAACCCGAACAACATCCGGAGGTCATACCGTGGCGGGAAAGTACTTCGAGGAGCTCGAGATCGGACAGACCTTCCGACACCAGCCCGGACGCACGGTGACCGAGACAGACAACGTGTGGTTCTCCTGCCTCACCATGAACCCCCAGCCCCTCCACGTCGATTTTCACGCGGCGGAAAAGGCCGAGTTCGGCAAGCCCCTGGTGAACAGCCTCTTCACGCTCGGCGTCGCCGTCGGGCTCTCGGTCGGCGAGACGACGCTCGGCACGACCGTGGGCAATCTCGGGTTCGAGAAGGTCGAGTTCCCGAAGCCCGTCTTCCACGGCGATACGATCTATTCGGAGACCGAGGTCGTCGACAAGCGCGAGTCGCGCTCGCGGCCGCAGTGGGGCATCGTGACCTTCGTGCACCGGGCGCTCAATCAGCGCGGCGAGGTCGTCATGGTGGCGCGTCGCAACGCGATGATGCGCAAGAAGGGCGCCTGACCGTGGCCCGCCGGCGGCGGTCGCTCCACTTCGTGCCGGGCGGCAACGAGCGCATGCTCGCCAGGGCCCTCACGCTGGCCGCCGACGGCCTGATCCTCGACCTGGAAGACGCGGTCGCGCCGGACCGCAAGGCGGCGACCCGCGGCGTGGTCCGCGAGTGGCTCGGCCGCGATTTCGGCGGGCGCGAGCGCTGGGTGAGGATGAATCCGATCGCGACCGGGCTCGGGCAAGCCGACCTCGAGGAGACGATCGCGGCACGCCCTGACGGCTACGTGGTGCCGAAGCCCGGGAGCGCCGCCGACATCCGCGAAATCGTGCGGATCCTGGATCGGCTCGAGCAGCATCACGGGATCCAGAACGGGGTGACGCGGCTCACGTTGATCGCGACCGAGACGCCCGAGGGGCTGCTCAACATCCGCGAGATCGCGGCGGCCACGCCGCGAACGGTCGCCATCTCCTGGGGCGTCGAGGACCTCGGCGCAGCGATGGGGCTCGGTCGGGTTCGCGACGCGGAGGGACGCTACCTCGACATCCCCCGCTACGCACGCGTCATGTGCTCGGTGGTCGCCTCCGCCTCCGGGGTCGAAGCGATCGATACGGTCTTCACCGACATCGCGGATCTCGACGGGCTCCGGCGCGAGTGCGAAGAAGGGGTGGCGATGGGCTTCACGGGGAAGATCTCCATCCATCCCAATCAGATCCCCGTGATCAACGAGGTCTTCACGCCCCCGAAGGAAGCCGTCGACGAGGCGCGTCAGCTCGTCGCGCTGTTCGAGGAGCACGCCGGGCGCGGCGTCTACGCGTTCACGTTCAGGGGCCAGATGGTGGACGCCCCGCACCTCGCGCGCGCGAAGAAGCTCGTGGCGAGGGCGGGCGGAGAGTGAGCTCCGCGCGACACGGCGGACCGCGCCGGTAAGGGTGGAATGCGGGCGCTCGCACTCGCCGCTCCCGCGCCCATCGAGACCGAGCCGCTTCGTCTCGAAGCCCGGCCGGCGCCCTCGCCTGGAGCCGGCGAGATCCTGGTCCGCGTCAGCGCATGTGCGGTCTGTCGCACCGACCTGCACATCGTCGAGGGCGACCTGCCGCCGGTCCGGCCGTCGATCGTGCCGGGCCATCAGGTCGTCGGTCGGGTCGAGCGCGCGGGCTCGGGCGCGCGGCGCTTCCGGCCCGGTGACCGTGTGGGTATCGCCTGGCTTCGTCATACCTGTGGACTCTGCGAGGCGTGCCGGGGCGGGCGGGAGAATCTTTGCGAGCACGCCGAGTTCACCGGATATCACGCCGACGGTGGCTTCGCCGACCACGCGGTCGTCTCGGAGAGCTTCGCGTACTCGATCCCTTCGGTCTTCGGCGATGCCGAGGCCGCGCCGCTCCTCTGCGCGGGCATCATCGGCTACCGCGCGCTCAAGCTGAGCGAGGTGGAGCCGGGCGATCGGCTCGGCATCTATGGCTTCGGCGCTTCGGCGCACGTGACGCTCCAGGTCGCGCGGGCCCGTGGCTGCGAGGTCTTCGTGTGCACGCGCGAGGAGTCGCACCGAGCGCTCGCCCGCCGGCTGGGTGCGACGTGGGTCGGCGGCATCGGCGAGGCGCTGCCCGCGAAAGCGCACGGGGCGATCCTGTTCGCGCCGGCCGGCGATCTGGTGCCGGTCGCGCTGCGCAACCTCGCCCGGGGCGGCACGCTGGCGCTGGCCGGCATCTACATGACGGCGGTGCCGCCGCTCGACTACGAGCGCGATCTGTTCTATGAGCGGACCGTCCGCAGCGTCACGGCCAACACGCGCGCCGACGGCGCGGAGCTCCTGGCGGAGGCAGCGCGCATCCCGATCCGGACCGCGGCGACGACGTTTCCGCTCGAGGACGCCAATCGCGCGCTCGCCCTGCTCAAGCGCGGGGGTTTTGCCGGGGCCGGCGTGCTCTTGACCGGTGAGGGTTCTCGCGTATGATCACCGAACAGTTTTGACGGAGGCTCACCGATGAGCAATCAAGACGATCTTCTGCGTCGCGCCGATCAGGTCCTTCCCGGAGGACTCCTGGGCAGTCACCGAAGTGGTCCCGGGCTCGAGTTCGTCGTCAAGGAGGGCCGGGGCGCGTACCTGTACGACATGGCTGGGCGACGCTACCTCGACTACCTCCTGGGCTCGGGCCCGATGCTGCTCGGCCACGCGCATCCGGCCGTCGTCGAAGCGGTCGAGCGGCAGATGGGCCGCGGCACGTCGTACTTCCTCCTGAACGAGCCGGCGATCGAGCTCGCCGAGGAGATCGTCAAGGCCGTCCCGTGCGCCGAGCAGGTACGCTACACCTCGAGCGGCTCGGAGGCGACGTTCTTCGCGCTGCGCGTCGCGCGGGCGTTCCGCAAGCGCGAGAAGATCATGAAGTTCGAGGGCGGATTCCACGGCACGCACGACTACGCGCTGATGAGCGTG
>Ga0209055_1001471_pt1 | contig 15502 bp, 11 predicted proteins | sample GraSoiAngelo_110_FD_185875 | JGI IMG/M metagenome (GOLD analysis project Ga0209055, IMG submission 185875) | Grasslands soil microbial communities from the Angelo Coastal Reserve, California, USA - 14_0903_12_30cm (SPAdes) (version 2) | ecosystem: Environmental > Terrestrial > Soil > Grasslands ... | reverse complement strand
GCGTACGCGTGGCTTCGCTCGACCCACGACTACGCGGAGGGCGTGACCGCCTTTCTCGAGAAGCGGCCGCCCAAGTACACGGGGAGGTAGGCGATGGCCCGATCTGTTGGACTGATCCTCGCGAATCGCGCCGTCGTGCTCGGCGCCGTCAAGGTGGCGGATCTCGTCGACCTCACGGCGCAGGCGGAGCGCTCCGGCTTCTTCGACGCCGTCTGGGCCGGCGATAGCCTCTTGGCCAAGCCGCGCCTCGAGTCGGTGACCCTCCTCTCCGCGCTGGCTGGCGTGACGACCAAGCTGCGCCTGGGCGTCGGCTGCATGGCGACCTTCGTCCATCGCCATCCGGTCATGCTCGCGCATCAGTGGGCGAGCCTCGACGTGCTCTCGGGTGGCCGGACATTGCTGGCAGTGTGCCTGGGCGGGCCGAGCGAGGCGAACGCGGCGCAGGCCGCCGAGCACGACGTGATGGGCATTGCCTCGGCCGAACGCGTGGGGCGCCTGGAAGAAGGGATCGTCGTGCTGCGCCGCCTCTTCGGCGGCAAGAACGTCTCGCACCAGGGCCGCTTCTACTCGTTTACCAGCGTGACGCTCGAGCCGCGCCCCGTGCAGCAGCCGTGCCCGATCTGGATCGCGTCCAACCCCACCGGCCTCACGTGGAAGGGCGGTGCGTCGGCCTCGGAGGCGGTCATCGAGCGCTCGTTCCGGCGCATCGCGCGTCACGCCGACGGCTGGATGACGAACAAGCTCTCGCCCAACGAGTTCCGACAGCAGTGGAGCCGCATCGGCGCGATGGCGCGCGAGGAAGGCCGCGACCCCGCGAAACTCGGCAGCGCCCTCTATCACAACATCAACATCACCGAGGACCGGCAGAAGGGGCTCGAGGAGACCAAGGCCTTCCTCGACACGTACTACACGGCGAAGTTCTCGCGCGAGTTCGTCGAGCAATGGACCATCTCCGGCGGCCCCAAGCAGTGCGCCGAGGAGCTCGCCGCGTACTTCGATGCCGGCGTGAGCCACATGGCGCTGCGCTTCGGCTCCTGGGACCAGGTGGGTCAGTTCAAGCGCTTCCTCGGCGAGGTGGCGCCGGCGCTCGGCGCATGACGCTTTCGGGCGAGCTTCTGATCCGGCTGGTCGTCGGGACCGCCCTCGGCGGCGTCATCGGCTACGAGCGGAACATCCACGGCCGGCCGGCCGGTTTCAGGACACACCTCATCGTCGCGCTGGCGTCGACCACGTTCATGCTGGTGTCGACGCACTTCGTCTATTTTCAGCACTACACGAAGGATGACCTCGTCACCGTCGATACCTCTCGCATCGCCGCGTCGGTCGTCACCGGGATCGGATTCCTCGGCGGCGGCGCGATACTCCGCACCGGAGTGAGCGTTCAAGGGCTGACGACCGCCGCCGGCCTCTGGCTGGTCGCGGCGATCGGGTTGTCCGCCGGCGCCGGCATGTACGTCGTCAGCGCGGCCGCCACCCTGTTCGGCGTGGTGGCGCTGGCGGTGCTGCGTCGCTTCGAGCACAAGGACGAGCGCCTGCTGCGGCGCCGGATCTCGCTGGTCGTGGCCGAGGGCGGCCCGTCGGTGCCGGCGCTGCTCGGCGCCCTCGCCGGCGCCGGCGTCGTCGTCTCGCCGGCGGAGTACGACCGGCGCGTCGAAGAGCACCGTGTTCATGTGACGCTCCAGGCTCAGGTTCCGGTGGGCGGCAGCGAGCGTCTGGTTGGTCTGCTCGAGTCGCAGCCTGGCCTCGAGCGTGTGCGGGTAGAGCCGATCTCATGAGCGTTATGCGGCGCCGAGCGGGGAAAGGAAGGCCAGACGGATGAGCTTCGTCGACATGCGCGAGTGGATCACGCGGCTCGACACGGAAGGAGAGCTGCGGCGGATCAAGGCCGAAGTGGACTGGGATCGGGAGCTCGGCGCGATCGCGCGCCGCGTGCTCGAGAAGAAGGGCCCGGCGCTGCTCTTCGAGCGCATCAAGGGCTACGAAACCGGGCGCTGCACGAAGCTCTTCATCAGCGGTCTCGGGAGCGTCGGTCGCCTCGCGCTTGCGCTCGGCTTCCCCAAGGACGTGTCCAACCGCGACCTGGTCCAACACGTCATGAAGCTCAATCGGCAGGCGATCCCCCCGAAGACCGTCGCGACCGGGCCCGTCAAGGAAGTGATCGTCCGCGGCACGGACATCGACCAGACGGAGTTTCCGGTCCCGAAGTGGCATTACCTCGAGGGCGGGCGCTACATCCACACGTTCTCCGGGATCGTCACGCGCGATCCTGAGACGCGCGCGATGAACGTCGGCATCTACCGCGGCATGATCGGCAAGAGGAATACGGCGCCGTTCCTGCTCATCAAAGGCGGACAGCATTGGGGCCAGCACTTCCTGAAGTACGCGGCCCGCGGCGAGCCGATGCCGGTGGCCTGCGTGGTCGGCTGGGATCCGATCATGCCGTTCCTGGCTGGCTCGCCGATCCCGACCGGCGTCTGCGAGTGGGACGTGATGGGCGCCTATCGCGGCGAGCCCGCCGAGCTGGTCCGCTGCGAGACCGTCGACCTGGAGGTGCCGGCGGGCGCCGAGATCGTCATCGAGGGCTTCATCAGCGACGACCCGGCGACCTACGAGACCGAGGGACCCTTCGGCGAGTTCACGGGCTACGTCTCGGACGTGCCGACGCCGCGCCCGACGATGCAGGTCACGTGCATCACGCACCGCCGCGATCCGATCTTCCGTGGCTGCCTCGAGGGCACCCTGCCCGGCTCGTACAGCGAGAACAGCGTGATGTCGTCCGTGCAGCGCGCGGCGATCGCGTGGAACATCCTGACGGCGGCGGGCATTCCCGGCGTGCGCGACGTCTTCGTGCCGCCGATCACCAACGGCGTGAACATCGTCATCCAGATCAAGAAGGCCTACCAGGGCCAGCCCAAGCAGATCGCGGCCGCGCTCTGGGGCTCCAGCGCGGCGCAGTACCGATACAAGCACGTCACCGTGGTCGAGGAGGACATCGATCCGGCCTCGTACGAGCAGGTCGACTGGGCGTTCGCGCATCGGGTCAACGCGGGGCAAGACGGGATCGTGGTCTTCCCAGGCATCTTCGGCTCGCCGATCGATCCGAGCACGCCGATGGAAGACCGGGACGTCGCGCAGCTCGGCACCGGGCTCTGGAATCGCGTGCTGATCGACGCGACCCGCTCGTGGAAGCTCCAGCGCCGGCCCGAATGGGGCGGCGAGCGCTTCCCACCCACCGTGCGTCCGTCGCCCGACGACGAGGCGCGAGTGCGCGAGCGATGGGAGGAGCTCGGGCTCGGCGACCTCTGAGATGAAGATCACCGAGATCCGCGCCATCCCGCTCGCGGTGCCGCTCCAGGTCGCCGGGCCCCCGTCGTCGTGGGCCCCCGGAGCGGGCAAGCAGATCCTGGTTCGCGCCACGACCGACGAGGGACTGATCGGCTGGGGCGAGTGCTTCGCCTATGGCGCGACGGACGCCGTGTGTCACGTCGTCGACGCCGCGCTGGCGCCGATCGTGCTCGGTCAGGATCCGACTCGGATCGAGAGCCTGGTCGATCGCATGCATCGCGCCTTGATGATCTGGGGCCGGCGCGGCCTGGCGATGATGGCGGTGAGCGGCGTCGAGCTGGCGCTCTGGGATCTGGTCGGCAAGGCGCGGAACGCACCGGTCTACGAGCTACTCGGCGGCCTCTGCCAGTCGCGGCTGCGCGTGTACGCGAGCTTGCTCCGCTACGACACGCCGAGCCAGGTCGGCCAGGCGGTGGCGGCCACGGTCGCCCTCGGCCACGGCGCGGTGAAGCTCCATCAGGTCGACGTCGAGTCGGTCGCCGTCGCGCGCGAAGTGGCCGGGGACGGCGTCGAGCTGATGCTCGACACGAACTGCCCCTGGTCCGTCGAGGAGGCGATCCGCGTCGGCCGCCGCCTCGAGCGTTTCGAGCTGCGCTGGCTCGAGGAGCCCGTCTGGCCTCCCGAAGACTACGCCGGCCTGGCGCGTGTGCGGGCCGCTCTGCGAATTCCGATCGCCGCCGGCGAGAACGACGCCACCGTGTTCGGGTTTCGCGAGCTGATCGCGCAGGGCGCGGCGGACATCGTGCAGCCGAGCGTGACGAAGGTGGGCGGGCTTCTCGAGATGAAAAAGATCGCGGTGCTCGCCGCCGCGGCCAACGTGACGCTCGTGCCGCACTCGTTCTACTACGGGCCCGGGCTCGCGGCGAGCCTGCATCTCGCCGCCGCGACCCCCGGCGTGCCGTACGTCGAGTTCCCGGGCACGCCGCTGGTCGCCTCGCTCACCGCCGAGCCGATCCGCTTCGCCGGCGGCCCCGGCCTCGGCGCCGATCCCGACCCGAGCCTGCTCGCGCGCTATCCGTATCAGGCCGCGGCGGCGCGGCCGTTCTACCTGACGTGAGCTGCTGACGTGAGGATCGACATCGTCCCCCCGACGTCCGGTGATCAGATCGCCATCGCGCGGCGGCTCTTCAGGGAATACGAAGCCGCGCTGGGGATCGAGCTCACGTTCCAGGGCTTCGCGCAGGAAGTCGCGGGGCTGCCGGGCGCCTATACACCGCCGGCGGGCCGCCTGTTCCTGGCGACCGACGGCGCCGAGCCCGCGGGTTGCGTGGCCCTTCGGCCGCTCGGCGACGGCATCTGCGAGATGAAGCGTCTCTACGTCCGGCCGACGGCGCGCGGCGCGCGTCTGGGGCGGCGCCTGGCCGAGACTGTGATTCGCGAGGCGCGCGCGATCGGCTACGCGCGCATGCGGCTCGACACCCTGCCGTCGATGAAGGAAGCGTTCGCGCTCTATCAAACGCTCGGCTTTCGCGAGATCGCCCCGTACTGCGAGAATCCGATCGTCGGCACGCGCTTCATGGAGCTTGACCTCTAGAGGGCGTCAGGCGCGAGCGGGCTCGGCGACCGAGGCGCGCAGAACGAGACAGAGCGGGATCGTCGTCAGCACGAGCGCCGAGACCACGACAAGCGTCGCCGGGACGCCGGCGACGTCGCCGATCAGGCCGTAGACCGACGGCGCCAGCGCCGACGACATGATCGTCACCGTGTAATAGAGCCCGTACGCCCGGGAGCGACGTTCGGCGGTGACGAGGTCGGCGACGGTGCCGTAGAGCACCGAGGATGTTCCGTTCAGCGCCACGCCCATCAGCGGCAGGATCGCCAGGGCGACCGGCAGCGGCGATGGGATCAGGGCCAGGATCCCGAGGGCGGTCGCGGCTTCGGTGAGTACAACCGTGCGGATCACGCCGAGGCGCTCGGCCACCAGCCCGCAGGCGAACTTGCCGACCGCGCCGCCCGCGAAGAGCAGCGCCAGCGCCGTGCCGACGCCCGCGACCGAGGAGCCCTTCGCGATCAGGGCGAACGGCAGGAACGTGAGAAACCCGGTGCGCGTCGCGTTGTCGATCATCCCGATCGCGGTCAAAGCCTGAAAGCCGCGCGGGTCGCGAATCCCCCAGCCGGAAGAGGCCGCGACCGGCTCTTGCGACCGAGCGCGATCGACCGCCTCGGACATTCCGCGGGTCAGCCGCGACAGCACCCCCAGAATCGTCGCCGCCGCCACCAGCCCGATCACTCCGTACGCCACCGAGGCCGTGCGCCAGCCGACGGCGACCGCCGCCAGCGCGACCGCGGCCGGCACCGCCACCTTGCCGAGGTCACCGGAAAAGTTGTACGTCCCGAGCGCGGCGCGGCGCGGGCCGGTCTCATACGCCTTCGAGACGAGCGAGGACGAGAGCGGGTGCTGGACGCCGGAGCCGAGCCCGGCGATCAGCAGGACCAGCAGCAGCGACAGGAATCCGCCGACGGCACCCGCCGCGATGAACCCACACGCGGTCACCGCGGTCCCGGCGGCCAGCAGCCGCCGCTCGCCCCAGCGCTCGGCGAGCAGTCCCGCCGGAATCTGAAACGCCGCCATCCCGCCGCTGTACGCCGTGCGGATGATCCCGACCTGCGCGAAGGTCAGCCGGAACTCGTTGGCCCAGATCGGCAGGAGCACGTAGAGGATGTCGGAGAATCCGTCGTGGACGAAGTGGATGCTGCAGGCGGCAGCGAGCACCGCGCGCGCGCGAGATTTCACCCGTCGATCATCCCCGAGCGGCCTTTCGCGTTCAAGTAGAATACCGTTTGACCTGACAAGGGGAGGGAGGCTCCATGCCGATCAGCATCACGCGCGTCTACACTCGCACCGGCGACAAGGGCGAGACCTCGCTGGTCGGCGGCAAACGGATCCCGAAGGACTCGCCGCGCATCGTCGCCTACGGCACCGTCGACGAGCTGAACGCCGTGGTCGGCCTGGTGCGGGTCTTCAACGCCGAGCGGCTCGACGAAGGGGAGCGGCATCGCTGGCTTGACGAGGTCTTGCGGAAGATCCAGAACCAGCTCTTCGATCTCGGCAGCGAGCTGGCCACGCCACCCGATGCCGCCTACGAAGGGATGTTTCGCGTCGGCGAGGGCGAGGTGAAGGAGCTCGAGGAGCTCATGGACCGGTGCCAGAAAGATCTGCCGCCGCTGAAGTCCTTTGTCCTGCCGGGCGGCGGGCGCATCAACGGGTTTCTCCATCAGGCGCGCACGGTGTGCCGCCGCGCCGAGCGCGAGCTCTTGGCGCTCTCACGTCAGGAGCCTATCGGCGAGTGGCCCCTTCGCTTCCTGAACCGCCTGAGCGACGTGTTCTTCGTGCTCGGTCGATGGGTCGGCAAGCATCTGGGTGAGCAGGAGTACCTCTGGGAGCGCGGACTCTCCAGCCACGCGCGTCCGAGAAAGGCACGCTCATGAAATTCGGACTCTTCTACGAGCTCTCCGTGCCGCGTCCGTGGACCCGTGAGTCGGAGCGAACCGTCTACGACAACGCGCTCGAGCAGGTGAAGCTCGCCGACGAGCTGGGATTCGATCAGGTGTGGGCGGTCGAGCACCACTTCCTGGAGGAGTACTCCCACTGTCCGGCGCCGGAGCTGTTCCTGACGGCGTGCGCGATGGTGACCAGGCGGATCCGGGTCGGGTTCGGCATCGTCGTGTGCGTGCCGGAGTTCAACCATCCGATCAAGATCGCGGAGCGGACGGCGGTGCTCGACATCCTTTCGGGCGGCCGCGTCGAGGTCGGCACCGGCCGGTCGGCGACGTGGACAGAGCTGGCCGGGTTCAACGCGAGCCCGGACGTCACCAAGAAGAGCTGGGACGAGTTCGTGCGGTGCCTGCCGCGGATGTGGACGTCGGAGAAGTTCGAGTTCGAGGGCGAGTTCTGGTCGATGCCACGGCGCACGATCCTGCCGAAGGTGTACCAGCGCCCGCACCCGCCGATGTGGGTCGCGGTGACGAGCCCGGGCACCGAGCTCGACGCCGCCGACCGCGGACTCGGCAGTCTCGGCCTCACGTTCGGGCAGTTCGCCGAGCAGGAGAAGCGCATCGCCGAGTATCGCCGCCGGATCCAGCTCTGCGAGCCGGTCGGGGAGTTCGTCAACGACCAGGTCTCGACCGTCAACTTCCTCTACTGCGGAGAGGACGACGCGATCGCGCTCAAGACCGGGCGCCAGATGGCGAACCACTTCAACTATCTCGCCGCCCAGCTCATCTCGGTGCGCGAGACCTATCCGTCCAAGTCGTACCCGTCGCTCGGGCTCTTGCCGCAGCTGCGACGCCAGGCGACGGGGCCGGATGCCTCGGAGCAGGCGGGCGAGGGGCTCTGCCTCGGCGGCCCCGAGCGCATCACGCGCGCGCTCAAGCGGTGGGAAGCGTGCGGCGTGGACCGCGTCAACTTCCTGGTCAACACCGCGGAGACGATCCCGCAGGCCGAGGTGCTGGCGAGCCTCCGGCTCTTCGGGAAGGAAGTCATGCCCGCGTTCAACGGCGGCAAGTCCTGATGCCTGTCTTCGGCGAGCTCGAGCTCGAGACGCTCGCCGGCAGGCTGCCGGCGATGAAGGATCTCGACACCGAGGCGTGGGAGCTGCCGAAGGCCGAGATCCTCCAGCTCGCGTGCGAGGTCGCCGACGGCACCCGCGTGCTCCTGCCGCGGGCGCTCCACCCGGCGATACCCGAATACGTCACGTTCGTGGTGACGCGCTACCCGGAGAGCCCGGTCGGGCCCTTCAACCTGGCCCAGGTGCGATTGATGGCGCGCGCGGGTGTCCATCCACGCGGCTATGTGCTGGGCGCCGTCGCCTCGAGCCAGGGCGCCGTGGCCGTGCTCCGCGAGCGCTGGGGCTATCCGGCGATGGCCGGAGAGATCGCGCTCAGGCGTTATCACGACCGTGTCGCGGCAATCGTTCGACGCGAGGGCAAGACGATCCTCGAGATGGCGCTGGTCGATCCGGAGATCGTCTCGGGCGGCGATCTGCAGTACATTCACGCGATCACGCTCGCGCGGGTAGACGGGGCCGCGCAGCTGATCCAGGTAGATCCACACTACACGGTGCATCAGGCCAGCCGCGGCCGCGCCGACGTGGCCCGCTTCGAGCCCGCGGCCTGGAACGCCGCGCTGCTGGAGCTGACGACGCCGATCTCGGCGAGCGCCTCGACCTGTGACACGGACTTGCCGCGGATCCGCTTCGTGATGGACCCGGAGACTCCGGTCGTCCGGGGGACTCGGAAGGTCCGCTGAGCTAGCCGCGCTGGGGGGACGCGTCCAGCGCGAGCCGCAGGTGCTGCATCAGCGACTCGGGCGTGAACGGCTTGGTCAGGAGCACGATCTCCGGATCGAGCACGCCGTGGTGGCCGAGGGCGTCGTCGGTGTATCCCGACATGTAGACGACCTTCGTGCCCGGACGGAGCTCGGCGATATGCCGCGCGAGCTCGGGGCCGCTCATCTGCGGCATGACGACGTCGGTGAGCAGGAGGTCGATCGGCTTGGCCGAGTCGCGGCACAGGCGTAACGCCTCGTCGCCGCGCGCAGCCTCCAGCACGGTGTAGCCCGCCATCTCGAGGATCTCGCGCGTCAGCTCGCGGACGTCGCCCTCGTCCTCGACGAGCAGGATCGTCTCCGAACCGCGCGATTCGGCGCCCCGCTCGGGTCCTTGCTCCGCGCGGGTATCCTCCATCTCGGGGGCGCAGGGGAGATAGATCTCGAAGGTCGTCCCGTGGCCTTCTTCACTCCGAACGCCGATGTAGCCGCCGTGCTGCTTCACGATGCCGTAGACCATCGAGAGCCCGAGCCCGGTGCCGCGGCCCTTGTCCTTCGTCGTGAAGAACGGCTCGAAGATGCGCCCCTGGATCTCGGCGCTCATCCCGACGCCGTCGTCGCTCACCGCGAGGCGGATGTGCGGGCCCGTGCCGGCGCCCGGGTGCTCACGCGCGAAGGTCTCGTCGAGATCGACGTCGCCCGTCTCGATCGTGAGCCGTCCGCCCCGCGGCATCGCGTCGCGCGCGTTGATCGCGAGGTTCATGAGAATCTGCTCGAGCTGGGTCGGGTCGGCCTTGACCCGGTCGCGCCGAGCGTTCGGGGCGGTCGTCAGGGTGATGTGCTCTCCGATCAGGCGCTGAAGCATCGAGACCGACTCGCCGACCGCGGCGTTGAGATGCAGCACGCGCGGCTGGAGCACCTGCTGTCGGCTGAAAGCCAGGAGCTGCTTGGTGAGCGCGGCGGCTCGATGCGCCGTCCGCTGGATCAGATCGAGGTCCTGGCGCGGCTTCGTGCCCTGCTCGAAGCGCTTGAGGAGGATTTCGCAACGACCATGGATGATCGTCAGGAGGTTGTTGAAGTCGTGGGCCACGCCACCGGCGAGACGGCCGATCGCGTCCATCTTCTGGGCCTGCAGGAGCGCCTCCTGAGCCCGCGACACCTCTTCGGCGGCCACCTGGACCTCGCGGAAGAGCCGCGCGTTTTCCAGGGCGGTTGCGGCCTGCGACGCGAACGCGGTCGCGATCCTCTCGTCGTCCTTCGAGAAGCCGGCGGGCCGCCGGGTACGGATCGACAGCACGCCGGTCACGCGCTCGCCGACCTTGATGGGCACGCCGAGGAAGGCGCGATAGCCCAGGCGCCTCACCGCGCTCCGGTGGGCCGGGATGAGCCGTGTGTCCTCGGTCACGTCGTCGAGCCGGAGGGGCGCGCACGTGGCCGCGACGATGCCGCTCAGGCTCTCGCCGAACTTGATTCGCCGCGTGGACATCGTCTCCTTGGCGTCGCCCCAGAGCCCGGCGACCACGAGCTCGTCGCCCTCGACCAGGCGAAAGCCGACGGACTCCGACTCGAGCACGCGGCCACACGCCGCCGCGATCGCCCCCAGGAGCTCCTCGACCGGCTGGATCCGCGACAGCTCGTGGCTCACGTCGAGCAGGCCCTCGAGTCGAGCCTGATAGGCGTGCCGCGCCTCGAGCAGCTGAGCGTTGCGGATCGCGATCGACGTCTGCGCGGCCAGCCGAGTGAGCCGCGCCTCGTCGCGATCGGTGAACGGCCGCGGCGAGCGGTTGAAGACGGCGAGCATCCCTTCGACGCGCGCCTCGGTCTGGATCGGCACGGCCAGTGCGGCCTCGACCCCTTCCGCCTGGGTCAGCGGCTGGGCGTCGTTCCGGAGGCGCGGATCGTGTTGATAATCGTCCGTCCTGAACGGCCGCCCGGTCAGCAGCACCTGGCCGCCGATGCCCTCGCCGGGCAAGATCCGGTCCACGGGGGGTTCGGGGGCCCCAGACCAGTGGCGCACCAGCATCGTCTGAGTCGTCGTGTCGCGCGTGGCGATGACGCCGAGATCCGCCCGGCACAGCTCGCGCGCCGCCTCCCGGACCCACTTCAAGATCGTGTCGAGGTCGAGCGAGGCGATGATCTGGCTCGCGAGCTCGGCGAAAATCTCGGCTTCACGGCGGCGGCGCTCGGAGTCCTCGAAGAGCCGCGCCTTTTCGAGCGCCATGGCCGCCTGGTCGACGAAGGCCTGCGCCAGGCGCACCTCATCGCTGTCGTACGAGCGCCCTTCGTGATCGCCGACGGCGATCGCGCCGACGACCCGGTCGTCGACGATCATCGGCAGGGCGAGCGCGGACCGGTGTGGCCGCGACTGGAGCGCCTCGCGCAGCTCGGGCGTCAGCGCGATCCGCGGATCGGTGAGGACGTTCGTCGTGGCGACGGGGCGCCGGGTGCTGACGGCACGGCCCATCGCGCCGGTCCCCGCGGGGAACACGATGTCGAAGCCCGAGCCGTCGGCCGACATGTGCCGGCCGATGAGCGCACCACTGATCGGCTCGACCCGGACCAGAACCGAGGAGAGGCCACCGAGGAGGGCTCGAAGGCTGTCGGCGATGCGCCCGGCCACCTCGTCGGCGTCGAGCGATTCGGTGACCAGCCGGCCCACGCCGGCGAGGACCTCGGCTTCCCACTTCCGCCGCGTCGTCTCGGAATGCAGGCGCGCGTTGTCGAGCGCGATCGCCGCCTGGTCCACGAACGTCTGCGCGAGCCGAATCTCATGAGGCGTGAAGACGCGGCCGGTGCGACCGAGCGACGCGAGGGCGCCGAAGACCCGCTCGCCGGCGACCATCGGCAGCGCCAGGATCGCGCGGTGCTCGAAGTTCTCGAGCGCGGCGCGCGTCTCGGGGGCCAAGGTGATGCGCGGGTCCGAGAGAGCGTCCGGCGTGGACACCGGGCCGCCTTCGCGGACCGCGAGGCCGACCGCCGCGGTGCCGCGTGGGAGCGTACGGTTCCAGTCGACCCCAACGCCCGCGCTCGCCAGCAGCACGAAGTCTCCGGTGTCGAGGCTGATCCGGTACAGGGTGGCCATGGCGGAGCCCAGGAGACGCCCGACGCTCTCGACGATGCGCTGGCCGACCTCGTCGGGCTCGAGGGACTGCGAGACGAGCCGGCCCACCTCGGCAAGGACCTCGGCCTCGCGCCGGCGGTCTTCCATCTCGGCGAGCAGATGCGCGTTGCCGATCGCGACCGCGGCATGGTTGGCCAGCCGGCTCAGCGCCGCCTCGTCCCGGTCCGTAAACGCGCGCGCCGTTCGATTGAAGACGTACAACAGGCCCTTGAGCTCCCCGTCCTGGATGGGAATAACGATTTGCGCGACGACGCCCACGGCCTCGACCCGGTCGGCGTAGTCCCGGGTGATCCGTGGATCCTCGGCGTAGTTCGTCGTCCTGAACGGCCGTCCGGTAGTCAGGACGAGCCCACCGGAGCCCTTTCCGGGTTCGATCAGCAGACCGATGAGCGCGTCGTCCGCCGCGCTGCGCGCGCCGCGCCGGTGGATCACCCGCACGGCGTCGGTACCGGGCTCCCGCAAGGCGATCTGGGCACCGTCGGCGCCGGTGAGCTCGCAGGCGCCGGCGACGATTCGCGAGAGGATGGCCGCGAGATCGAGCGAGCTGTTGATCTGCCCGACGACTTCGGCGAGCACGTCCACCTCGTGGCGGCGCCTGGCGGCGTCGTCGAAAAGCTGAACGCTCTCGAGCACGAGCGCCGCTTGATCGGCGAAGGCCTGGGCCAGCCGGATCTCGCTCTCCATGAAGATCCGGCCTTCGTTGTCGCACACCGCGAGCGCGCCGATCACCCGGTCCTTGACCAGGAGCGGCAGCGCGAGGATCGCCCGGTTCGCGGCGCCTTCGAGGCGCTCGAGGATCGACGGGTCGTGCTGGATGCGCGCGTCGTTGGCGAAGTTCGGGGTCGCGATCGGCCGGCGATCGCGCGTGGCGAGACCCACCACCCCGGTGCCGCGCGGAAAGACCGCTCCGGGGCCGAGCGCTTGTTCCCGCTCGCCCATGAGCGCGAGCGCGGCCAGATCTCCGGTTTCGGGGACGAGCCGGTAGAGAGCCGACTCCTGGGCGCCGAGCAAGGTCCGGACGCTCTCCACCACGCGCCTCGCGACCGTGCCGAGATCGAGCGTCTCGCTGCTCAGGCGACTCAGCTCCGCCAGGGCCTCGGCGGTGCGCCGGCGCCGCTCGCTCTCGGCAAGGAGCCGACTGTTGCGGATCGCGGCCCCGGCCTCCGCGATCAGAGCCTCGAGGATCTCGTATTCATCGCGCTCGAGGTCGAAGGGCTGCTCGGCCATCAGCACGAGGACACCGACGACCGACTCCTGATACAGGATCGGCAGCGCGTACAGGCTCAGGAGGCCGTGGGCAGCATACCAGTCGCGCGCGAGCATCGGCGTTTCGCGAAGGTCGTCGGCCTTGATGGGCTCGTGATGGAGGGTCACCCAGCCGGCGACCCCCTGACCGTACGTGAGGCGTGGGATGGGATGCCCCGCGCCGATCGCCGCATCGGAGCACGCGCGGAGCTCGACCGTGCGGGTCGCCTCGTCGGCGACCCAGAGGGACACGCAGCGGGCGTCGGTGAGCCGGACCGCCGCCGCGGCGATCTGGCGGAGGATCTCGTCGGTGTCGAGGGAGGAGGAGATGAGCTCGATGAGCTGGATCAGCGTGCGCAGCTTGCTTGCGAGCGCTTCGGACGCATCGACTCCAGGCACCACGCGCGGTCCCCGCTCGGGCTCCGTGCGATCCATTACCCGAAGCTCCGCCGGCCTCTCGTGGTCCGTGCTGCAGACCGTGGCGGGGCTGGGGCCCCGCCGGCCGAAGCGCGGCTATAGATCAGCGTGGTGAGCACACGCCTCATCGGGTGATGCCCAAGCCGACCCGATAGGAGCGTCCGGCACGCGGTCCAGATGACCGTCACGAGAAGGACGGCCACGCCTTCGGGCACCATGGAGGCAGGCACGCGTGGCCGTGGGCTCGGGGCGTCCCACGTCGGGAACGGGATGTCGTCGCCGCCTGCCGGCTGGGCCTTTCTGGCCGGCTGGGGCGACCCGACGAAGCCGAGAGTGAGCGCCAGACAGATCAAGAGCCCGGCGAGGACGCACGCATACTGGCCGCGGCGCGTCATGCCGGAGCAGTTCCGTTGGTCGGGACGGTGATCTGCGAGGCAGGCTCGCCGTCAGGGGCGAAGATCCGCGAGACGACCCGATCGAGCCGATGAAGATCGATCGGCTTGTGCAGGTACTGGACGATCCCGAGCTGGCGGGCTTGCACCTCGGTCGACGGAGTGTAGTCGCCGGTCGTCATGACGATGGGCAGCGCCGGCTCCATCGCGCGGAGCTTTCTGACGAGATCGCAACCGGGCATGTCGAGCAGATCCACGTCGACCACCGCGAGGCCCAGCCGAAATCGACCGACCAGGCGCATGGCCTCGAGTCCGCGCGCCGTGGGATACGCGCGGAGCCTGGCCTGGAGTAAGAAGCTGGCCACGAGCCGTGCCGAGGCCTCGTCGCCGTCCGCGACCAGGATCCAGCGCTGGCCCGCGGACTCCCGGAAATTCATGCTCCATGTAGAGAGCAGGTTCAGTGCCAGAGGTCCAGGTGGCTTTGAAATCGGGAAGTTGCAAGAGCGGCGTCGCGGGCACTCCGCCGCACGTTGACAGAATTGACGGTCCCTCGTGGACGGTCGGTGGCTCTCTAGACCAGACCGAACTTCTTGATCCGACGGTACAGCGTGCGGACGGTGAGGCCGAGCGCGCGAGCGGCTTGCTCCTTGTCGTTCCGGAATCGTTCGAGGGCGCGAGCGATCAGATCGCGCTCGGCTTGATCGAGCGTCGGCAGCACGTCGTCGACCTCGACCACGGGCGCGTCCGACTTGGTCGTGAGATCGGGCAGGCTCGTCCGCTCGATCTCGTCGCGGGCACCCAGGGCGAAGGCCCGCTCGAGGAGATTCTCAAGTTCGCGAACGTTGCCGGGGAAGTCGTACGCGGTCAACGCCGCCATCGCGTCGGGAGCGATGCCTTTGACGTCGCGCCGGAAACGCTCGTTGAATCGCCGCAGGAAATAGGTGAGGAGTGCTGGAATATCGCTCTTGCGCTCCCTGAGCGGCGGCACGACGATCCTGACGACGTTGAGCCGATAGAACAGATCCTGCCGGAAACCCCCGCTCTGCACGACCGCTTCGAGATTCTTGTTGGTCGCGGCGATCATCCTCACGCTGACCGTGTGGGTCTTCGTCGAGCCGACGGGACGGATCTCCTTCTCCTGCAGGACCCGGAGCAGCTTGGCCTGGAGCGCCGGCGAGAGCTCGGCGATCTCGTCGAGGAAGAGGGTGCCCCCGTGGGCGGAGCGGAAGAGCCCGAGCGCGTCGGCGACCGCGCCCGAGAAGGCGCCGCGCACGTGACCGAAGAACTCGGATTCCATGAGGTCGGCGGGGATCGCGCTGCAGTTGACCGGGACGAACGGGCCCTTGCCCCGCCCGGACTGCCGGTGGATCGCCGCCGCCACCAGCTCCTTGCCGGTGCCGCTCTCCCCCTCGATCAACACGGGCGAGTCAGAGTCGGCCACCTTGGCAATGATCTCGCGGACGCGCATCATCCCCGGGGAGCTGCCCACCAGGTCCTTGACCGCCAGGTGCTCGGCGAGCCGGTTCCGGAGCGAGTGCACCTCGCGGCTCAAGAAGCGCTTCTCGAGCACCTGCTGCATGAGGTGCTGCAGCTCGTCCAGGTTGAGCGGCTTGATGAGGTAGTCGTAGGCGCCCGACTTGAGCGCCTGCACCGCGGTCTCGACCATCGGGTTGCCGGTCATCATGACGACTTCGAGCGCCGGGTCGTGCCGCTTCA
>Ga0209055_1001469_pt1 | contig 15516 bp, 15 predicted proteins | sample GraSoiAngelo_110_FD_185875 | JGI IMG/M metagenome (GOLD analysis project Ga0209055, IMG submission 185875) | Grasslands soil microbial communities from the Angelo Coastal Reserve, California, USA - 14_0903_12_30cm (SPAdes) (version 2) | ecosystem: Environmental > Terrestrial > Soil > Grasslands ... | reverse complement strand
GCTCTTTCATCTCAAAGATGGAAGCGAACGGCTTATTCCCCGTGTATGTTGAGGAAGCATGGAAGAACCATGAAGCAGCCAGAGAAGCGCTGAATGACCTGCTCCGCGAGTCAAAGAAGCAATCCATACCAAAGGAAGTCGTGGTGGACGCTGACGTTAGTAAGCTGAAGCTGTACCTTGAAAACTGCTTGTCGTTCGAAAGATTCGGCCCACACGAAAAGAAAGGTCACGAGTTCCAAGAGATGAGCATTCCAGGGCCCTTCTATGCAAGGGCTCTGACGATAAACTACAGACGCATTCTGTTCGATATCGTTGCAGTGAATTCTCCGAGGAAACGACGGTATCAGACCGGGCGACGAGACCATAACTGGGCCAAACGTCGATCTAGCCGGCATCGGTAGGATCTGCTGTTCTGACAGCATTGATGAATAGCGACGGTCCAGGTTTCATGGTTGATGCATCCCGTCATGGAACCACTTCGCAAGCCTAACCTGGTTCGTGTTTCCGTACTTCTCAACTTGGACGATTCCCCGCTCTGACAACGCTGCAACTACTCGGTGCGTCCTCAATCGCGATAGACCCGCTTCCTTCGTGATGTACTTTTGCAAGTAGGTGCCTCCGTGGACATCTAGAACATTGACGATACTTCTTTCTTCAGGCTTGAGGGTTTTCATGACCATGCCTGTGTTTTCTTTCCCGTTACCGTTGCCAGGCGCGTAGTAGTTTTTCATCTCAGGTAGTACCAGGAAATAGATGACCCCGACCACACTGGCCAGTAGTGTGCTGAGAAATAGAAGCGAGGAAAACAGTACAAGAAATGGGAATGTGGCTGGGAATCCTTTGCTGAGAATTTGAGAGAGAACTTCCAGCGGTGATTCCGTGGGCGTTAGGATGAGGGCGAGGATGTACCCAGAGACTGCGAGTCCGCCTGCAGCCGATACTAGCATTATCAGGAGGATCTTTAGTTTCTCCAAGTCTTCGCCTCACCCCTTCTCCTCCGCGCTAGTCGGTCCTCTCTAATGCTATGGTGTTGTTTGTGCTGTCGATGGTGGTTTCCATCTGAGGGTCATTATTCCGCCGACTATCCCCAGAACTGATCCGACTATGAAGCCTCCCAAGCCAAAGAAGCCTAGGATGCTGAAGACCAGTACCAGCATGCCCCAAGTCTGTCGCTGGTTGGGCTTGAGGCGCAGCAGTACGGCTGACATTGTGACGAAGATGCCACAGATGAGACCGAATATTGCGATTGCTCCGACGAAGCCTGCGGCGAGAGAGCCAGGACTGCCTGTGTAGCCACGTGGCGAATTGAAGTTGGTGTAGTTGAGATGTGGCAGTACGACTATGCTGACGGTCACGAGGAATATGTCAACGAGCACTATCAGAGCGCCTCCTACTAGTGCTAGTATCGAGGGAATGTTCGGGTATTCGACGGCTGTTTTCGACGACATTCTTGATCTCTTACCTCCAGCCTTACTATGTGTTGAAGATGAAGGAAATACGTTGGGTGAAACGATCTTGATACAACCGGTCAAAGGATGGATTGGCACGGCGCACAAGGCAGTGGGAGGCCCAGACGGGCTCTTGATCTTCAGAGGAAGCCGTTAGGCTGTCTCAACAGCTATTGTCTCCTACGGTTCCGGGGGTGTACCAATTGTAGAACTGAACAGTCACCGTATCGTTGACTTTCACATAACAGCCATTCCAATGAACTTGTGAGTTTGCGACAGCAGTTTGTCCCGAGCAATTGACATTGACAGGATATCGAGCACCGCTACGACCGCCAGACGTACTGTCGTAGTATTCGTTAGATGCAGCGATGCATGTCTTCGTAGAAGAAACCAGACCGCCATACGCAAAGAGGGAGACGGCTGTTCCAGCAGTGCCGACGATCAAAAGAATCAGTAGGAGTCCTTTCTTCATGGTACAGTAAACACCTTCCCTTGGAGGACGACAGAGGCCAGACATCGTGGTTGATCCGCGTGAAAACCGTCTTGTACCGAGAGGCAGATGTTTTCGGTCCAGCGATTCCGCAACATTCGGACGGCCAATCCCGGAACTTTGCTAACCTGGAAGAAGTCGCAATGGATTGTATGATGGTATGGTTGTTCGATGTGTCTGATACCGGAGGCCAGCTAGGTATCTTGAGAGGGGTCTATGTGACTCCGAACGCTAGAAAGGCCAGCGTGGCAAGGCCCATCGAGGACCATTTCGGAAAGAGGCTTGTCAGTCAGTTTCAGATCTTGCCAAGCTCAAGCCATACCTCGAAAACTGCCTGTCGTTCGAAAGGTTCCGCCGAGACGAAAGAAACAGCCGCGACCTGAGAGACATGAAGATCCAAGGACAGTTCTACGCAAGAGCCCTGACGATAAACTACCGACGCATACTCTTCGATATAGTTGGGCTGAATTCTCCGGGTAAGCGCCGCAATCAAACTCGGCGATAAGACTGAGAATCAATCTAAACATCGGTTAGGCCCGCACCAGCTGCATGATAAAGAGTGATGAATTCGCGTTAATCTGGCTCAGATCAAAGGCTCTGGGAATACCGGTGATCGCTTGCCTCTGTTCAGCAAAGTCTTCTACGACTCAGAGCAATGCAAGACAAGTCGAAGAAAACTCGATCTCTTATCCCAAGAGGTTCTTCTTCCTGCCTACGATAAGCAGGTGGACTCCTACTGCCAGGCTCACAAGAGCTGCTAGCAGGAAGCCTGGAAGATATCCGAGCGAAGATGAGACTGAGATTCCTTCGAAGACCGGGCCGATAAACGCGCCTATCCCGAAGCTTGTCAGTAGAACCCCGAAGATTGTGCCGTAATGGTCCACGCCGTAATACTTTCGAACCAAGAGCGCGAACTCGGGTATGTAGGTTCCATAGCCGATTCCGAAAAGCACTGAGAGAACTCCTATCGTCACTGAGTCGTCTGCTACGAACAACCCGGCTGCGCAGACCCCCTGGAGTATGAAACCGATAGCGGCCATCGTCTCCTCGTTGAAGCTCTTCACTCCTGCCGTCAGCCGTCCTGCCAAGCTCCCAACGCCGATCAGCACTAGCGCGATAGTGCCGGCGGCTGTTCCCAGCCCTCTGCTCTCGAGAAGGGGGACGAGGAATATTGTGACGAGGGTCCGAGAGAACGCGTTGCCAGCGGAATAGTATACGTAAAGGAAACCGAACCTCTTCGTCTTGAGACGACGAAACGCCTCTCCAAACGCGAACGCGGAAGCTACTCTACTGTTCCTAGAAGTTTGGTAAGCGAGGATAGTGAAAGCAAAGACGATCACGCCGACGATAAGGAATGCGCTCTGGATACTCCATACCACGATCAGATAGTTTTCTAGAGGTGGAAAGATGAGGAGACCAATCGCCGTGCCCGCGCTGACAAAGCCCGTAACCCTCTTTACGCTCGCCTGGTCGAAGCTGTTGAAGACTACGTACGAGGTTGGCATCCACATGGACCCAGAGCCGAGTCCGCCCACGAAACCGTAGGTGAAGATCAGCAGAAGGAATGAGTTCGCGATCGACGAGAGGACGAGTCCTGCGCTCATCAAGCATCCACCGAGCAGGATGGTCTTGCCCGGACCATTCTTGTTCATGAAGAGGCCGAGGAGGAGGGAGGAGAAGGAGAAGAACACGGCGAATACGCCGAAGACGATGGATGTGGATGACGCAGGCAGGTTGTATTCCCTGGATACCCGGGTGAAGAAGACCCCGTAGGAGAGGAAGACGCCTAGGCAAGAGTTGTAGAGGAAGAGTGTGAACGCGGTGTATCCGGAAGCTATCGTGGATCACTCGATCGAGAAGTACGCTTTCCTGAGTTCTTCTGAATCCATCAGGTGCGTGGGTTGGCCTTCGTTTATGACCCTGCCTTCCTGAAGAACGTACGCATAGTCTGCTACTTCGAGTGCTTGGACTGCGTTCTGCTCGACGATGAGCATCGAGAGACCCTGATTCCTGAGTTCGACCAGTTTCTCGAATATCTCTGCAGTGAGTTTTGGGGCGATTCCCAGGGACGGCTCGTCCAGAACGACTATCTTGGGCTTGGTCATCAGTGCTCGTCCGATGCTTACCATCTGCTGCTCTCCGCCGCTTAGCCTGCCAGCGCTGAGCTTGGATCTCTCTCTGAGCCTGGGAAAGAGTCTGTACACAAAATCCAGGGTCTCCTCCGCTACTCGTCTCGCACGCCGAGAATACGCGCCCAGCCTCAGATTGTCTTCCGTTGAGAGCCCGGGAAACAGCCTTCTACCTTCGGGGCAGGATGCGATGCCCTCTTCGACTCTTCTGAAGGCGCGAAGGTCTGTGATATCTCTCCCTCCAAAGTAGACCCTGCCGCTCCAGGGCCTCAGAAGGCCATTGACCGTTTTCAGCGTGGTCGTCTTTCCCGCGCCGTTTGGGCCCACGATCACAGTGATGCTGCTGTCTTTACACTTCAGAGAGATGTCCCAAATGACTTGGGTCCCATCGTAGCCGCCACTCACCTGCTTGAGCTCAAGCGGCAGATTTCTTGCTCCCCAAGTATGCCTCTATCACCCTGTCATTGTGCACGACCTCGTCCGGAGTACCCGTCGCGATGACATGCCCCTCCTCAAGCACGATCACCTTGTGCGATAGGTTGAGTACAGCTCTCATTACATGCTCGACCACTAGCGCAGAGAAGTGCAACTCTTCCTGCAACTCCCTGAAGAGCTGAATCGAATCCTTCAATTCTTCTGGAGACAGACCTGCGAAAACTTCGTCGAGTAGCAACACGCTGGCGCCAGTAGCTATTGCTCTCGCAAATTCGAGCCACTTCTTCTCCTGGACCGTAAGCCTACTGCCGGGGGCGTCTTTCCTCGATCTCATTCCCACGAGCGAGAGGATTCTCTCAGCTTCTTGCAGGGCTAATCTTGGGGAATGGATGTTTCGCCTGCCGTAGAGGACTGCGACGGCCACATTCTCTACAGCCGTCATATTGGAGAATGGTTTCGGTATCTGGTGTGTCTTGGCGAGGCCATATCCGACCACCCTATTTGCTCGGAGATTGTCGATCCTCCTACTGTCTAGTTTCACGATTCCTGAGGTTGGTTTCTCCAGTCCCGCAATGATGTTGAGTAGTGTTGACTTTCCAGAACCGTTCGGGCCTATTAGGCCTAGGACGGCGGACTCGGGAAGGTCGAACGATACGTCCTTCAAAGCTTGCACTCCTCCGAAATTCTTTGAAATGTTGCTTGCCTGGAGGATAGGCATGCCTACTCCAGCACTAGCCTTAGGTGTTCATTCGATCGTCTGAGGAGTCCGACGATCCCGTCAGGAAGGAAGAGAGCCATGATGATTACGAGGAGTCCGATTATGAGTGGCTGTGCCTGTGCGACTGTGGTTAGGAGAAAGTATGACGGGATGTAGACTACAACCGCCCCCAAAAGTGGTCCGATCGAGGTTCCGACGCCCCCGATGATTATCATGGCGAGCATCAAGAGCGAGAACGTGAAGTCGAATGCTGGTCCCGCGGTGACGCCTGAAATGGACCATGCGTAGACTGCTCCCCCAGCACCTCCGAAAAGCCCCCCGAGCATGTACCCAGTCAGTTTCAGCGTCCGAGGGCTAACCCCGATAGAGCTCGCAGCGTCCTCATTGTTCTTTATCGCCCTGATCCCGAAGCCGATCCTGCTCCTGTTGACATAATAGGTCAGGACTATCTCGATCAATACTATGGTCCAGATCGTGAAGTAGGTAGCGAGCGGCTGAAACTTTAGATTGACGATTATTTCGCCGCCCGCGCCAAGCTGGGGAAACTGCAGGACTATGTTGTAGGCGGCCAGAACGAGGACAACCGTGGTGATGGCGAAGTAGACGCCTCGGAATCTCAGGATGACGAGGCCTATGCCGAGAGCGAAGACCAGGCCGAGCAGGGCGCCTAGACCGACGCCCAGCAACGGATTCGCCCCGTAATAGCTCACCAGCGTTGCTAGAGTGTAGGAGCCGATGGCCATGAAGAGGACATGGCCGAAGTCAACGTAACCTATCATGCCGGTGATGAAGTTGATCGAGTAAGCGAGGGCTGCATAAACCAGCAGGAGAACAAGTATCGAGGAGACTGCTACTCCGAGCAGCAAGGCGGCCGCGGCGAGAAGGGCCATGACGATGAAAAGCCCATAGAGTGTAAGGCCTGGCTTCCCGATCATCTTTTCAGAAGACCTTCCGGGCGGAATACAAGGACAGGGATCAGGATCAGGAAAGCGGCAGCATAAGCAATCTCCACAGTGGTGAAGGCTTGGACAACGTCAATGACGACCCCCAATGTTAGCCCGCCAACCAGGCTTCCCCACATCTTCCCAGGTCCTCCGAGAACGACGATGACGAAGCTGATAGGAGCGTAAAGCGCCCCCATTAGAGGGTTGATGCCGACAGGGATCCAGACTGTGAGTAGGGCTCCCCCGGCCATGGTAACGGCGAACCCCAACGCTGTGGCGAGTGATGCGACCTTGGCCGGATTGGCTCCGACCAGCTCAGTCGCCGTCACGTCTTGGGCGTATGCGCGTATGGTAGAGCCGATTAATGTTCTCTCTAGGAACAGCCAGGTCCCCGTTATTATCAGGACTGAGAGAATGGCCACGTAGAGTGCTGCGATGGGGACGTGGAGATATCCGAACTGTAATGTACCCGGGCTGTAATTGACTCCTACCGGGTTCCCGGTGAAGAGGATGATCGCTAGGTTGCTGATGAAAAGACTGAGACCGAATGTTGCCGCTAGGGTCACCATCTCGCTCTGGAGAGTGATCGTCTCCGTGTTACGCAGCTCCCGGTGGAGGAATGCATAGTAGAAGGCGTAGCCCACGAGCAGCCCAATGGCCGCATCGACCGGGGCGGTCTCGAGGGGAGTAAGCCCAGCGAACAGGTTGAGGAAGTAGGCTCCGTACGCCCCGAGCATGATGAATTCCCCATGCGCTATGTTGACAACCTTGACGACTCCCCAGATTATGTTCAGGCCATGAGCTACGACTGAGAAGACACAGCCGAGCATTAGGCCGAACGCTAAGTCTGTAACAATAAGCTCGGCAGCGACCATAGCAGCGATTAGCTGCCAGTGTACGGGTACTTGACTGTGCCGGATGCTACGGCGTCAGGCGCGACCACCACTAACCCCCCACTCTGCCACTGGACGAGCACCATGCTATGCCCAGACTGCTTCCCTGTGGCGTCAACCTTGAACTGTCCAAAGAAGGTCATGATGTGCATGTTTGAGATGGCCTGCCTAACGTTTGTCGTATCCGTGCTGTTTGCGGTCTGGATCGCGTCTGCCAGTACTACGACAGCCGCGCCGGCTTCTCCAGAGTGGTAGGTTGGGGATCCAGCGTTGGACTGCTTCGAGTAATAGTTGACGAATTGGGTTTCATTTGGACCATACCATGGGATGTTTGCCGCTTGGGCCGTGGCCGGGCTGTATGTCACAATCGTTTCCCACTGAGATGGGCCTGTCACGAGATTTGCCGCGCCACCGAGCTGTTGTTGGAATTCCGGTTCTGTCACGGCTACCAGCAAGGAGATGAACTTGGGTGTCCAACCCACAGACGAGAGTTGGTGCACGATCTTAAGTCCGTCATCGAAGTGACCTCCACCGAGCAGGTCCTCTGCCCCGGCCGCTTTGGCCGCGAGCAGCTGAGTCGACAAGTCTTGCGTGGTTGCCGAGTACTTGTCGTTGTAGACCACGTCTAGATGTAAGCCCGCTGCGTAGTTGGCTGCCGCCGCGCTGGCCGCCGTTGAGAACGTGTCATCCGCGTGCAGGATGGCAAGTTTGTCGCCTGAATGGTTGTTGGCTACGAGCCAGTCGATCGCATTTTTGAAGTAGGATGAGGCCGGGCTAAGAACGCCAAAGACATTCTGGTATCCATGGGTCCAGATCGTGTCGGACGAGCCGCCGTGCGACAGCATGACTCGATTGTACTGTTCGGCAAGAGGTGCCGCAGCTCCTGTCAAGGCACTGCTGTACGGGGCGAGGAGGAACTGTGCACAATCCTGCGTGATGATCTTCGTGTAGAGCTGCGGAACAAGAGTCGATGAACTCTGATCGTCGTAGTAGTCTAGGGTTATGTTACGCGCTTTTCCGTTAACGGTTACTCCCCCGTTGTCGTTGATCCAACTGGCTGCGGCCTGGATGCCTGCGAGCGACTTTCCGCCCTCGACGTTGTAGGTCCCAGTAAGCGAGATGGTGAAGCCGACCTTCATGTTGCCGCTCGTTGCCGAAGCGCAAGGTGGCCGTGCGACGTAATTGACATAGTAATAGACGCCTCCACTGGAGGCAACCACCAACGCGACAATAACTATGACAATGATCGCAGTTGTCCTCGTTGCCAGTCTGCGAGGCTTCGCTTGCATACTAGAATGGTGTCTAATTCACCTGCTGAATGTATTAACTTTGTGGGAGATGAAATTGTCCACATTTGACTCGCATGGCCAGCCGATACTAGATACTTGGCAGGGCTTATGATTAATTCCGACAGCTCCTCCCGACGTCCTGAAAAGCGTTTGGCTAGAGGGCCGGCATGTTCGAGTCTCGGTTTTGGTAGCCCCCGGGGGAGATTCGTGAAGATTCACGAGATTATGTTATGCCGCAGAGGATAGTTCCTTCTTTAACGGCCTCGTTCAAGGCCAAGGTCAACGATTCCGCGTAAGACTCGCCCTTGTCATGGGAAGAGGCAAGGCTCCGGTGTGGAAAGGCTGATGCTTCTTTGACTAGTATCTTTTCCGGGTCGAGGCCCCAAGCTCTCGCCACTTGCTTCAGCACATCTAGCTTGGAGACTTGGGTTTTTGGGTGAACAGACAATCCCGAGGCAGCATAGATTCCCCGCAAGTATTCGACGCCTTTGGATTGAATGTCCTGGTAAGTGCTCACCGTGTGGCCCATCATGTACTCGACGTAATCTTCGTTCACGCCTAGGGAGGCAAGCTGAGTCTTGAAATATTTCCGGATACTGTGGAGCCGCAGCTCATACCTCGCAGCCTTCCTCTCACTAGAAAGCAACCCAGCTCTAAGATAGAGATCGTGGACTCTGTCATGTAACCGAGCTGGGGATAACGGTCGTACCTTGTTACTGTGCCCGTCACGGATTAGCGGGCTCTGATCCGTGATCACTTCCCTCTTGCGCACGTGCTCAATGTTGCCGGTTCGATAAGTCGCCCCGGTTCTCCGGGACTCCATGTACAAACAGAGATAATCGGCGGCTTCTTGATCTAGAAAGGTGTCATAGTCGCAATAACGTCCTCTGGTAATCTCAGCTTCGACGTGAACATGCAACGGAACCGTTCCGGCCTCCAGGTCCTTCTTGACATGCCGATATTGCAGCAGGGAGAGCGTCCCCTCTCTGAAGCCGCCGAGCGAGAGCACGCTGATGATCACCTTGTCTCGAAGGTCCCCCAGTTCCGAGAACTTAGCTAGTTCTTCCGGCGTTGGGCTGCGGTCCTTGTACTTGACACGTTTAGATAAGCGGTATCCTAGGTCGAGGGTTAGCTTACCATTCGCGCGGTATAGTGCCTTTGAGCCGCTTGACATGGTTGTTGATAATTCCCGGAGCCAGTCCTTCGTCCTGTAGCTAGCCGACGAACCTGTGGGTCCCTCTGGAGCGGGAGTCCCTTGTTCCAGAGCCTAGTCGGTTTCGCATGATGTGAGACAGCGGTAGTCACACTACCAAAACCGATAGCTATACCATCATTGACATGATTCTGTACAGAATAACTAGGACCGTGAATATTCCACTGTTACCAGTACCGATACTAGGATGATAATAAGAGCCCCGCGTTGGGTTCCTCTACAAGAGGTCACCTAGTCGAAATATCATACTGTTCCTCGCAGCCTCAAGGTGTTTGAGTCGGCGGAGGCCCAGCCAGTGGTGCCGGACCAGTTGGATATATGACTGGAGGGGGCTTAGCTCTCCTCCGGCGGAGGAAGAACACGGTCAGGATTACAACTGCCGCTACGAGTGCGACTATGACTCCAATGATAATGAATCCGAGTGCGGCAAGGCCTGCTGGGTTGGAAGTGACGTTGATTGCTCCTTGAACTGTTAGAGGGCTGCTCGAAGCGGTGACATACTGGAGGGTGTTAGGGTCCTGATACTGGAAATTTATGGTAGCGGTCACTGGATGGCTTGAAACTGAGGCGCTGGATGGTATCTGCTCTGTCATGTTCAATTTGACCGTCGTAGCGTATGGGACTGGGAGCGGAAGATCCGATGAAGGAGGTGTGAAAGTTCCGAGATCCGATGTAATGGTTATTCCGGTGACCAGTTCGTGAGTTGTTCCGGTGTTCGTAAACGAATTGATAATTGTCGTTGAACTTCCTGGATAGGCCGGAGTGTATTGGAGGTTGTAAACCAACCCATAGCTTCCCTGTCCAAAGGTAGATGGCGACGGCAACACGACTAGCAAACAGGACGCGACCCAAAGGCCGAGGATAACTCGCCCCGTGATCGACATGTCTCGCGTCGGCCGTTTTCTTTGAGCTTATAAGTCATCCGGATTCACTAAAGAAGGTTCTTCCCCGTTATGATTTCTCGAACTAACCAAGAGAAGGACTAGGAGATGCTCGATATTACTGCAGAGCTGTGCGTGCAACTGAATATTTCAAACTACAATCCAACTTTTGTTTCTTGAGCGGTGAACAGATTCTGTACTTTGAACCCTATAGGGAAGTCAGTAAGGGAAAGCTGATGATCAAATTTGAGAGTACGTGATCAGGGTTCGATTCAGTCGCCGGATGTCAGTGCTGCGAGTAGCGAGACAACCACTCCAATGGCTGCAATCAAGACGCCCATCACTGGGTAGGGACCGAAATTTGTCGAGTTCTGGGCCAGCTGGTATGAAATGCCGATGAAGGAAAGTGAGATTCCGAAAATCCCTATTGAAACACCCCAGATCGCAAAGGCAACGCTTCTGTTCTTCATGATGACCCCAATGGTGGATTCAGTTATTTGCATAAAAGCTCAGGAATTAAACTCAACGCGTGAGCAAAGGACTGAGAAGTTAGTATCCTTATTGGGTTGTGGCGCTGTTAGTGTTTGTTATGGTGATTCGAAAGCAGGCTGGGATTAGGCTTGAGCCGTCTTTGGGGGCTGGTTTCAGGGAGGTTTGTAGGGTTCAGAATGTTTGGCCTAACAAGGTGATTGAGGGCTTCATGGGGAAAGTTGTCGAGGCGGGTAGTGTTGACTTGTTGGATGGTCTCTTCTCTTCCGAGGGTGAGGAGTTGGTGCGTGCTGTGTCGATTCGCAAGCTATTGCTGCAAATTGACAAGTTAGTGTATAATGGATATTGGATGATTTTCAGGCGTCAAGAGGCGGGAAACCTTCTACCGGATGAGCAGAACAGACAGGCTCCCTATCCGGAGCTGGCACCGGCCATCGAGAAAACCATTGAGCAGCTATTGCCTAGGCTGAACAGGGTCCACGACAAAGCCTTGAAAGGGTCCAGGCCTACATCCGAGACATTGAAAAGCCGACTGATGCTGACTACGACTATGCCAAGGACGAGTTCGTCGAATCCTCGTTTACACGGAAACGTAGAGAGGAACATAAGCTCGATCAAGAAAAGTCCGTCCCGGTATAATCTCGCGAACATTCAATGGTAGCCCGGGGGAGATTCGAGGCCCACCTAGCATATACCCGGAATGCGGCAAGTTCGTCGAATCTGCCTGGGTAGCCGATGTTCTTTACGATGAGTCGGTTGCTTTGTTTCGCAGATCATTTAGGATCTTGACCCATCGTGGGAGCCGTTCGAGGATCGAATCATCCGGATCTAGGCTTATGGTTTCGGAGTTCCAAGGTTAAGCTATGCAAATACTCATTTCAATATTGTTGCATCGATCGCTCGAGCGCATGTCGAGAAACGGGAACTGAATATCAAATGAGGATCCGGGGGTGAGCATGCGGATTCAGATTCGATTCCCTTGAACCCGCGAATTGAGAGCTTCTATCGCGAGACGACTACTCGGTCGCCTCCAAGCGATTACCGGAGTTTCGGCCTGAGCCGTCCAAGCCGCTTGTTAGCGTTGTAGGAGGTAACCGGACCAACCGACTCGATTCGCAGTTTTTTGGGGGGTGCGAATCAATCTGAGAAGTTCCTATTATCCAATCACGCTACCGTCTAGGTTGGTTTTCAAGGGTCCATTAGTCATGTCGAGAATCACAAACCGGTTACCCAAGGGTCCTCCACTCTAGAGCATCGGCCTATTGCAATGTCGAAGGGGGGAATGATGATCTTCCCTCCAAGTCTTTCAAACTCCTTTGCGCATCATCAACTGATTTGAATAGAATGTCGACCTCGCTCTCTTCCAGCTTCTCCGTCACAAGCACAGGCTCAGAGTCTGATTCTCCCATTCTTAGCCCAGCTTCGCTCGAGCCTCGTTTCCAAACAATATCCAAACCGAGCTTTTCGTGACAGAATCGCAATGTTTCCTCGACATTCGGCACACGTATCCTGACGCAGTCGACTTCTCGGAACATGTCATGAGCCTGAGGGAATCCAAGGCTAACGGTCCGGAATATGAGAGTAGCCCTGAAGAGATTCGGACTTCCGTCCGCGGGTAAATAATGAGACAGCTTTCATGCACACTTCACTCCGAGCTTGGACGGATTAAATCACACCGACAGAGAAACGCCTGTTCTATTATCCAAAAAAAGGTCGAAAAAAGGGGTGATGGAGCTTCTCTTTTTTGGCGCTTTATGGGGTGACTTCGATCCAGTAAGGAATGCGCAATGTCACGGTCCCGCCGCTCAGCACAATGTCCCCGTAATAGTCGCCTGGTACAGTGGACGGCTGGAGTGTTAGGAACACGTCGAATTTCACAGTTTTTCCAGCGCCAATCGTGAGCGTTGTCGTTGATGTCGTTATCGAGGGGGCGTTGGCTCCGTCGACGGCACGCGAGACTGACAGGGTGTAGGTGACGGATGAGCTTTTGACAGAGGTGGCTCTGACGGGCACATCAGTTGCTCCGGTGTCGTTTGTGGCGGACAGTCGTCCGTAGCCTATGCTCGCGGAACCTGCGACGTCAAGGGTTGCAGTGATTTGTGTTACTGCGCCGAGGTCTATTCGTCCGCCGCCCCGGTCCATGGGGTTCGAGAGTGGTGTGTTGCTAGAGCTTGACCCAACTGGCCGTTTAGCCGTATTCTCCAGTGCCGACTTTACCTGTAGCGGCGACCATGTTGGGTGTAGCTGTTTGATCAGGGCAGCTGAACCTGCAACGTGTGGGGTTGCCATGCTCGTGCCCTGGAAGAAGGCGAAGCAGGGTGGTGAAGCACAGGACGTCATCAGAATCGAACTGTAGACATTGACGCCTGGAGCCACCACGTCAGGCTTGATCTCGCTCAAGAGGTGATTGTTGATGAAGCCTGGTCCTCTGCTGGAGAAGCCTGCGAGGATGTCAGCGCTAGGACCATCGGTGAAGAACTCTTGTGGAGCAGCGCCGTTGATCGAGACTGTCTTTGTCGAGGCGGTTGCCATTGCCTGTCCATTGCTCTTGGAGACCATTGCAGCGGGTATCGTTGGCTGGTTTGGAGTTCCGTCCTGGCCCATCGAGATCGGGTCGCCAGCCACGTTGTTGTAGACGATCACGCTAGATGCTCCCGCGTTCTGAGCATTCCTGATCTTCGTCGAGAACGTGCAGCTACCCCTAGCGATGAGAACAATCTGGCCTGAGACGTTGTTCGTGATCGCCGTGCAGCCGTTGCTTGGAGTGGTCGTGAGGTAGGGTGCATTGGTCACCACGCCGTAGCCGGTGAACTGTCCAAGGGCAGCTCCGAAAGTTCCCAGACTAGGAACGGTTGCGGGTATGCCGACGAAGTGCGGGTTCGTACTAGCACCGACCGTTATGACCTTCTCTGCAATACCTGGCGACTCCACCGTACCGGAGCCGGGACCAGCATTTCCAGCAGCGATTGCAACGATCACTCCCGCGTCCACCGCATTGTTGACAGCTGTCACCAGGGGATCGTTTGGAACAGGTCCTCCGCCTAGGCTGAGGTTGAGGACGTCCATTCCATCAGCAACCGCTGCATTAACAGCAGCAGCAATATCGATGGACGACGCGTCTGTGACATTACCGGGAAAGACATTGTAGGCTCCGAGGAAGGCTTTCGGTGCGACACCGCTCATCGTGCAACCCACAAAGGGCGCGCAAGTGTTCGCAACACCCGCAGCGATCCCAGACACGTGACTGCCATGGTCCTGCTTCGCCTGCGCGTCGAATACGCTGCAGACCGGCTGAGTGCAGAACATCTTCGCGACAATCACCTTGTCGCTGACGTACTTGCAGGCTTGATTCGCAATGTTCACCGCTGAGTCTAGCGCATCGCATTTCGGAAATCCAGCAGGTGGTACAAGACTATTGTCCGTCAGGAAGGGATGGGTGAAGTCAATTCCGGTGTCGATTATTCCGATCTTCATGCCTGCGCCGGCGTTCGACTGTCCACCGTCTGCTGCCCAGAGCGTCGGGGAGCCGATTAGAGTATTGGAACGGTTCATGTCCAAGTGGAAGGTCTGGGAGGAGACGACGCTGACGACTCCAGGCATTGACAGGAGATGGTTGATGCTGTGTCCGTTGAGCTTGACACCTATCCCGTTCAGAACCATCGAGTACTCGTAGAGCACCTGAACCTCGGGCGCGTTTCTGGCCAGCCAAGCTTTCGCCTGGTCACGCCCAGCGGCCAAGTAGTTCGAGTACAGCTTTGCGGCTTGAGACCCAAGAGCAAGCTTCGCTCCCTGGGAAGGCATCGTAGCGGGCAGACCTGGGACGTGCCCATCATAGCTTGACAGCGGAGAGGCTGAGAAGGTTATGATCGCAAAATCGCTTATCGCATTATTGGTGGGCTTGTCACGACTAGCTGCAACGAATGTTACAGATCCAATGGATGTGGTTATCAACAGTATTGAGGCTAGGATTTTGTAGTTCAAGAATTTTCGAAGAGCTAGTATCCCGGTCGAATTCTTTTTAACACTTGGCCATCCATGGACAGCCATATGCTGATACAGATAGTCTCCAGCTGAAAATGATACAGCTCAGCTAGAATAGCTTCCTTAGATTCCCGGATGCGAAGAATGCCGATCCAGGCAGATTACACGGGATTAGAAGGAAAGACCGTCCAAAACGATTCCAAAATGGAAATCTATTCTCAAAGGGGGTACCATTCCCGGTACATCCGACAGCTGTGTCCCGTGTGCCTAAATTATCATCAGGGAAGCACAAGCACACTGCACCGAGGCTACGCTTCACCCGACATCCAGGCTGAAGTCCTCATGAACGCGATCAGAGAAGCCGTCAAGAAAGACCTTTTATCCGCTCAGCATAAATTCGGACTCATGACTGATGGTAGCCCGGGGGAGATTCGAACTCCCGTCGATGGGTCTCTTCCTGATTAGAGAGTCCAAAGCCCATCATTGGCCGGGTCACTGTTTTTCGACCCTTGCTAGTCCACTACACCACCGGGCTACAAGAGACCCAGGTCTTCGGCTAAGTCCCAATAAGCCTTCTGCGGCAATCTAACGAGCACTTTCACATCT
>Ga0209055_1001466_pt1 | contig 15523 bp, 16 predicted proteins | sample GraSoiAngelo_110_FD_185875 | JGI IMG/M metagenome (GOLD analysis project Ga0209055, IMG submission 185875) | Grasslands soil microbial communities from the Angelo Coastal Reserve, California, USA - 14_0903_12_30cm (SPAdes) (version 2) | ecosystem: Environmental > Terrestrial > Soil > Grasslands ... | reverse complement strand
GAGCGCAGCGCGTGTGGAAGCGACAGCCCGGCGGCGGATCGAGCGGGCTCGGGATCTCGCCGCTCAGGATGATCTCCTCCCGGCGCTCACCCGGGTCGAGCGGCAGCGCCGCCGAGAACAGCGCCTGTGTGTACGGGTGCTTCGGGCGCAACGCCACCTCCTCCGCCGCGCCGACCTCGACGATCTTGCCCAGGTACATGACGGCGATCGTGTGGCTCATGTGCGCCACCGCGGCGAGATCGTGCGCGATGAAGAGATAGGCAACGCCAAGCCGTCGCTGCAGATCGCGTAGCAGGTTGAGGATCTGCGCGCGGATCGAGACGTCGAGCGCCGAGACCGGCTCGTCGAGCACGACCAGCCTGGGCGAGAGCGCGAGCGCTCGAGCGATCGCGATGCGCTGCCGCTGGCCCCCCGAGAACTCGTGGGGAAAGAGCTCGGCGGCGCGCTCGGGCAGCCCGACCAGATCGAGGAGCTCGAGCACGCGCTTTCGAAGCGCCGGAGCGGCCGGTCGCTCGTTGATGACCAGCGGCTCGCCGACGATCGAGCCCACCCGCATCCGCGGGTCGAGCGACCCGTACGGATCCTGGAACACGGCCTGCACGGCGCGTCGATAGCGGGAGAGACCGGTGCGGTCCAGCGCGGACAGCGGCGCGCCGTCGAAGCGGATCGCGCCGCTCGTCGGCGGCTCGACGTTGAGGATCATCCGCGAGGTCGTCGTCTTGCCGCAGCCCGATTCACCGACGAGGCCGAGCGTCTTGCGCGCTTCGATCGTGAACGAGATCGAGTCGACGGCGCGCACGAGCCCGGCGAGGCGCCCGAAGAGGCCCCGCCGCACCGGAAAGTGCTTGGTGAGCGCCTCCGCCTCCAGGAGCGCCGCGCTCATGCGGGAGCGTCGAGCCAGCACCGGCTCGCGTGCCCGGCCCCGAGCGCGAACTCGGGCGGCTCCTCGGCGCGGCAGCGCTCCATCGCGTGGGCGCAGCGCGGGGCGAACGCGCAGCCCCGCGGCAGCGCGGCCAGGTCGGGCGGCTGACCCTCGATGGCCGTGAGCCACTCGGCCCGGGCGCCGAGCCGCGGGACCGACTCGAGCAGCGCCCGCGTGTACGGATGTCGGGGCGCGCCGAAGATCGTGCCGACCGGCCCGGCCTCCACGACGCGGCCGGCGTACATCACCGCCACGCGGTCGCACATCTTCGCGACGATGCCGAGGTTGTGGGTGACGAAGATCATCGCGAGGCGGTGGCGCTCCTGCAGATCTGTGAGCAGCCGAAGGTACTGGGCCTGGATGGTCAGATCGAGGCTCGTCGTGGGCTCGTCCGCGATCAAAAGCCGCGGCGGCGCCGCGATGGCCATGGCGCCGACGACCCGCTGGCGCATGCCCCCCGAGAGCTGGTGCGGGAAGGCGCGCAGTCGCGCCGCGGGCGACGAGATCCCGACGGACGCCAGCAGCTCGACCGCGCGGCTCGCGAGCGCCCTGCCGGAGAGGGCGTGGTAGCTCGAGAGCGGCTCGCGGACCTGCATCCCGATGGAGAACACCGGGTTCAGGCTGCTCATCGGGTCCTGCAGGATCATCGCGACTCGCTTGCCGCGGATCCGCTGCATCTCGCGCTCGCTCTTCTTCAACAAGTCGTCGCCGTCGAGCCGCACCTCGCCGCCGAGGATGCGGGCCGCCGGTCGCGGGACGAGTCGCAGGATCGAGAGGCACGTCATGCTCTTGCCCGAGCCCGATTCGCCGACCAGGCCGAGCGTCTCGCCCTCGGACACGGAGAACGACACGCCGTCCACCGCCTTGATCGTGCCCCAGCGTGTGACGATGTGCGTCGTGAGGTCGCGGACGTCGATGACCGGTGTGCTCATGCGAACCGGGCGGCGCCGAGGCCGCGCCAGAGATAGGGGAGGGGATCGAGCCCGAGTGCCAGACGGGCGAGGACGTCGCCCACCGTGGGGACCAGAGCGAAGCCGTGGCCGGAGAAGCCGGCCGCGATCAGCAGACCGTCCACGCCGAGCACGGGACCGAGCACCGGCAGATCGTCAGGCGTGAACGCCTCGATGCCAGCCCAGCTGCGAGCGACCGTGCACGGGACGAGCGGCGGATAGACGGCACGAGCGACCTCGAGGCTTCCGCGGACGCTGTCGTCCAGAACCTCCCAGCGGTTCACGCTCTCGTCGGGGACACGCGCGGGCCAGCCTCCGCCGATGAGATAGGCGCCGTCAGCGAGCTGCTTCAAGCTCAGCGGCCGGCCGAAGCAGCCGACGACCGGTGTCAGGGTCGCGGGCGCAGAGTCGGTCAGGAGCATCTGGAGCCCGCGACCCCGAAACGGAAACCGCAGGCCGATCTTCGCGAGCAGCGACGCGCTCCACGCGCCTCCGGCGACGAGCGCGACGTCGCACGGCAGCCGGGCCCCGTCGCTCCGGAGAATCGCGACGACGCGCGCGCGCTCCACGACCAACGCGTCGGCGCCGACGCCTTCTTCGATCCGCGCGCCGAGACGTCGAGCCGCCGTCGCCCACGCGCGCACGGTGGCGACCGCCTCGGCCTGGCCGTCGATCGGACAGTGGACGCCACCACGGCAATCGGGCGAGAGCCCGGGCGCCAGACGGTGCGCGGCCGCGGCGTCGACCAGCTCGACGGGGACGCCGTCCGCGCGCTGCTCGCCGACCGTCGCGCGCGCCTCGGCCCAGCCGGTGTCGTCGAGCGCGATCCTCAGACCGCCGCCGCGCCGGTAGCCGGTCTCGGCGTCGAGCTCACGATCGAGCTCGGGCCACCGCCCGAGGCTCTCGAGCGCCATCGCGCGCTCGGCGGGATCGCGCCCCATGACCCGGACGCCGGCCGCGCTCGCGCTGGAGGCGGCGTCGCCGACCCGCGCGCGCTCGAGCACGGTCACCTGCACCTGAGGATCGGCGCGGCGCAGGTGGAACGCCGCGCTGAGCCCCATCAGGCCTCCGCCGACGACGACGATCGCGCGCGCGCCCGAGGCCATGCGCGCGCTCAGAGCTGACGAAGCTTCGGGTCGAGCGTATCGCGCAGCCAGTCGCCGAGCAGGTTGAAGGCGAGCACGACGAGGAGGATCGCGAGACCCGGAAAGAACGACACCCACCAGGCGCTCGTGACGAAGTCGCGCCCCTCGGAAATCATCGAGCCCCACGCGGGTGTGGGCGGCGGGATGCCGGCCCCCAGGAACGAGAGCGAGGCCTCCACGATGATGACGTAGCCGACCTGGAGCGTGGTCAGGACGACCAGGGTGTTGAGCGTGTTCGGGAACAGATGCCGGAGGATGATCCGCCAGGCCGAGGCGCCTGCAATGCGCGCCTGGGTGATGAAGTCGAGCTCCATCAACGTGAGCACCTGGCCGCGGATCACGCGAGCGAAGCGTGCCCAGAGGATCACGGCGATGGCGATCACGACGTTGACGAAGCTCGGCCCGATCGTCACGGCGAGGATCAGCGCGAGCAGGATCACCGGAAAGGACATCGTGGCGTCGGTGGCTCGCATCAGCACGGTGTCCACGCGCCCGCCGTAGTAGCCCGCGACCAGGCCCACGCCGGCGCCGACCACGCTGGCCAGGAGCACCGTGAGCACCCCGGCGGTCAGCGAGACCCGAGAGCCCCAGATGATCCGTGAAAGCAGGTCGCGGCCGAGCCGGTCCGTGCCTAGCACATGATTCCACGTGCCGCGCTCGTCCCACATCGGTGGCGTGAAGCGCTGTCGCAGCGCCTGCTCCTCGGGATCGGCGGGACTGAGGACGTTGGCGAACAGCGCCGCCACGACGAACACGCCGATGATCGTCAGCGACACCCTCGGCAACCGGCGCCCGCGCACCGCTGCTCGCGGCCGCGCCGGCGCGGCCTGAGCCGAAGTCGCGACGGCGCCGCCGGGCTCAGCGGACATAGCGCCTATCGCACATAGCGGATGCGTGGATCGATGAACGCGTAGACGCAGTCCACCGAGAGGTTGACCACGGCGACGATCGCCGCGGTCGTGAGCACCACGGCCTGGATCACCGGGAAGTCCCGCGAGGAGATGGCCTCGTAGGCGAGCCGACCCAGCCCGGGCCAGGCGAACACGGTCTCGACGACGATCGCGGTCGTCACCAGGATCGAGAAATAGATCCCGGCGAACGTGACGACCGGAATGAGCGCGTTCTTGAGCGCGTGCACCCAGACCACGCGCGACTCGACCACACCCTTCACGCGCGCGAGCTTCACGTACTCGGAGTCGAGCACCTCGAGCATACCCGAGCGCAAGAGGCGCATCATGCCGGCCACGACGAACCAGCCGAGGGTGAAACCGGGCAGGACGTAGCTCGCGGGCCCGCTGATACCGCCGGCGGGCAGCCACTGGAGCCGGCCGGCCACGACCTCAATCAGCACGATAGCCACCCAGAAGGTCGGCAGCGACTGGCCGAGCACCGCGATCACCTGGGCGGCACGGTCGATGCCGGTCCCCTTCCACACCGCCGCCAGCACGCCCAGCGGAAAGGCCAGGAGGAGGCTCACCGCCATCGCGAATGCCGCCAGGCGAAGCGAGTTGGGCAGCCGCTGCGCGATCAGCTCGCCGACGGGGCGCCGCGCGCGCAAGGACGTCCCGAAATCACCGGTGAGCGCGCGGCCGACGAACGAGACGTACTGCTCGACGTACGGCCGGTCGAGGCCGAGATACTTCCGGGCGTTGGCGTAGTCCTCCTCGCTGGCGGACATCGGGAGGATCAGGTGGAGCGGATCGCCGGTGGCCCTGGCCAGCACGAACACCACGACGGAAAGGATGGCCAGGGCCGCCAGCGACTGGAGGAGGCGCGTGAGGACGAACCGCGCCACGTCCGCTCAGCGCTTCGACGAGGCGAGCTCGTCGAGGAAGAAGTCGTACATCACGGTGCCCGGGTTCCACTTGCCGAGCGTCTTCGACGCCGCGTAGGGCGAGTGCAGGTAGACCACCGGCACCCCGTAGTGCTCGCTGCGCAGGCGCGTGTAGACGTTCCGCATCAGGGTGGCGATCTTCTCCTTGTCGGTCTGCCGCATGACCTGCTCGATCATGCCGTCGATCTCCGGGTCGTTCACGGTGTCGCTCGCCTTCGACTTGGTGTACGCCTGCTTCTCGAGGAACGCGTAGGCGCCGATCCAGTCGCGGTTGGCGACGTTGTAGTAGCCGAACGCGCCCGGCGTGGCGCGATCGAACCAGTTCTTGCGGAACGCCGGATAGTCGACCGGGACGAGCTTCGGCTGGACGCCGACCTTCTGCCAGTAGCCGGCCATCGCCTCGGCGAACGCCTTGCCCTCCGGCAGTCCCGGGAGCTGATAGGCGTGCATCGTGAGCGGGAAGCCGCTCGCGAACCCGGCTTCGGCCAGGAGCTTCTTGGCGCGCGCCGGATCGTACGGATACTGCATGTCCTGTGTCGGCTTGAAGCCGATGTCGCGATACGCCCACGAGAGCCCCATCGGCACGTAGGCCGGATCCGCGTAGCCGCCGAAGATCGACTGCGCGATCTCGTTGCGATCGATGGCGAGATTGAGCGCCTCGCGCACGCGCTTGTCCTTGGTCGGCTGGCCGTCGCGCGGCAGCACCCACCACGTCGTCAGGATCGCTTCTTCCCGGCGGAAGTGAATCGGGAACGATTCGCGCTCGAGCTCCTTGACCCGCTCGCGGCTCACGTCGGTGATGTCGACCTCGCCGCGGCGCAAGAGCGCGATCCGCGTCGTCTCTTCGGGGACGAGCTTGAAGGTGATGGTCTTGAAGCGCGGCACGCCGGCGCGCCAGTGGCTGTCGACGGCGGCTAGCTTGATGTGCGACCCGGTCACCTGCTCCACGAACCGGTAGGGTCCGCTGCCCACGGGCTTCTGCGCGAACGCGTCGTCACCGGTGGCCTCGATGTACTTCTTCGGCAGGATCATCCCCTCGGTCGAGAGCGAGCGCGACAGGTAGGTCGGGATGATCAGGGTCGGCTCCTTGGTGACGATGACGACGCGGTCGGGCGCCGGCGTCTCGATGTCGGCGATGAGCGTGCGCAGCGGCCCCGCGTAGCCGGTGGTCGAGCGCTTGCCGATCGCGCGCTGCAGGCTGAACTTGACGTCCTCGGACGTCGCGTCCTCTCCGGTATGGAACTTGACGCCTTTGCGGAGATGGAACGTCCAGCGCTTGTGATCGGCCGACGGCTCCCAGCGCGTCGCGAGCCCCGAATCCTTCGACAGCTGGCCGTCGGGTGTCACGCCGACCAGGTAGTCGAACATGAGCGACATGTAGTACTTCACCACGTGACCGCCCAGGACGGGGTCGAGCACCTCCGTCGAGAAGCTGGAGAGCGCGACGGTGAGATCCGGCTTGCTCTGCGCGGCGACCGGGCCCGTGAGGATGACGACGGACAGCAGCGCGGCCAGGAATCCGATAGAGAGCCTCATGCTGAGCTCCTTTTTTTGTCCAGCGGGATCGAGCACTTGAATCTTCGGCTCGGAGACGCCGCGATGGTAGCACGAGGCGGTGCGGGAAGAACCGCACGTCCCGGCGTCCGGCTTACAATGCGGCGCAGCCTATTTCGAGTCGGAGGATCGCCACATGGCCGAGCTCAGCTTGCGAGAAGCCACCACGATCGTCGAAGCGTCGCTCAAGAAGGGGCGCGAGACCAGCTGCGCGCCACTGGCCGTGGCCGTCCTCGACGCGGGCGGACACCTGAAGGCGTTCGCGCGGGAAGACGGCGCGGGGATCATTCGCCCGCAGATCGCGATGGGCAAAGCCTGGGGCGCGCTCGGGATGGGGATCGGCTCACGGGCGCTGGCGCGCCGCGTGGCGGAGCAGCCTCAGCAGCAGGCGTTCTTCGGCGCGCTCAACGCCATGTCCGAGGGCCGCGTCGTCCCGGCGCCGGGCGGCGTGCTGATCCGCGACGCGGGCGGCGCCGTGATCGGCGCCGTCGGGATCTCGGGCGACGTGTCCGACAAAGACGAAGCGTGCGCCCTGGCCGGCATCGCCGCGGCCAAGCTCGTCGGCGACACCGGCTAGCCCCGTCGCGCGGGCTATCCTTTGACGGAGCCGGCCGCGAGCCCCTGGACGACGAAGCGCTGGCCGAGGAAGTACAGGATCGTGATGGGGACGGTGGCGAGGACGGCGCCGGCCATGAGCTGACCCCAGATGTACTGGTCGCCCACCACCATCATCGAGAGCTTGATCGGCACCGTCATCGTGGTCTGGTCGGAGGTGAAGACCAGCGCCAGGAGGAACTCGTTCCAGGCCAGGGTGAATGAGAAGATGGCCGACGCGACGATGCCCGGGGCCGACAGCGGAAGGAGGATCCGGAACAGGGCGCCGATCTTGGTGCAGCCGTCCACCATCGCGTGCTCCTCGAGCTCGGCCGGAATACTCCGGAAGTACCCCATCAGCATCCACGTGCAGAAGGGCACCGTGAACGAGAGATACGTCAGCATGAGCGACTTCAGCGTGTTGCCGAGGCCCAGCGCGACCACGATCGCGTAGAGCGATACGAACAGCATCGCGGTCGGCAGCACGTACTTGAACAGGATGAAACGGCCGATCCACTCCCGCCCTCGATACTTGTACCGGACGATGCTGAAGGCGGCGAACGCACTCACCACCACCGTGACGGCGGTCGTCACCGAGGCCACCGCGAAGCTGTTCCAGATGTTGGTCAAGAGACCGTCCCGCTCGATGACCCGGACGAAGTGCTGCACGGTGGGGTGGCGCGGCAGGTAGGTGAAGTCCTCGTAGAGATCCTTGTTCGTCTTGAGCGCGGTCGTCACCATCCAGAAGAGCGGCACCGCCACCATGAAGACGAAGAGCGCCAGCAGCGCGTAGGTCGTGACCCGGATCGAGAGCGGTTCGCGCATGCTCCGGCCCCCCTCAGGCGTTGGCCTTGCGCTGCAGCAGGATCGTCACCGCCAGCACGAGGGCGACCAGCAAGGGCAGGAAGAGCGTCGAGACCGCCGCCGCTTCGCCCAGGCGGAGGTTCATCATTCCCATCACGTACACGAGCATCGTGTAGACCATCGTCGCGTCCGACGGGCCGCCGCCCGTCAGCAGGTAGACCGGCTCGAACGCGTTCGCGGTCCAGATCGTCGTCAGCAACACCACGACCCCGATGATGTGGTAGAGGCCCGGCAAGGTGATGTGCCGAAACTGCTGCGTCCGCGAGGCGCCGTCGACCTGCGCGGCATCGTAGAGCTCTTGCGAGATCGTCTGCATCCCGGCGAGGAACGAGATCGCGTAGAAGGGAAAGTTCCGCCAGACGTGGGCGACGATGACCGAGAGCATCGCCGTGCTGCGGTCGGAGAGGAAGGCGATCGGGGTCGCGATGAGCCCGAGGTCGATGAGAGCGTAGTTGATCAGGCCGCTCAACGGATCGTAGAGCCAGCGCCACACCAGGTACACGACGAAGGCCGGCATCGCCCAGGGCAGGAGCAGGAAGGCGCGAAAGAAGTTGCGGCCCCGGATCCCCTGGTTGAGCACGAGCGCCACGGCCATGCCGAGCACGAACTTCATGGCCACGGCGGACACCGTGAAGACGACCGTGTTCCAGACCGCGGTGGTGAACTGCGGCCAGGCGAGGACGTAGGCGAAGTTTCGGAAGCCGACGAACTGGCCGGGGGATCCGACGGTCTTGTCGGTGAAGGCCAGCCAGATGGCGTAGAAGAACGGGTACAAGACGAGCCCGATCAGGATCAGCACGGTCGGCGCGAGGAGTCCCATGCCGCCGAGCGATTCGCGCATGCGCGCGGACGGCCATCGCGTAGGCCTCGCCGGAGCGGGAAGTGCGACGGCGACGGATCGGTGTCGGATCGCCACGGCTGGCTCGTTCAGGCGTACTTCGAGTAAATCTTGGTCAAGACGTCGACCGCCTCCGCGAACGCCTTGTCACGGGTCCAGCTGTCCACGACGATGCGCTGGAGCATCCGCGAGATCGTCGTGTTCGTGAACTGCTCGCGCCAGGCGTCGTTGAAGACGTCGGGCCAGCCCTGCGGCTCGCCCCGCTGCGACATCTCGATGAGACCCTTCATGAAGGGCTTCTTCTTCCAGACCTCGAACTTGAGGTAGTCCTTCAGAACCGGTCCCCACTGGCTCACGCCCGATTCCCGGTCCATCTTCCCGGGCTCCATCGAGTCCCACAGGAACTGCTTCGCCAGCTCGGGGACCTTCGTGTACTTCATGATCGACCGCGAGCCGAACGTGACCGGCTGGATCATCCCCTTGGGTCCGCGGGGGTAGGTGTAGTGCCCGGTCTTGGCCAGGAGCTCGGGGTTGTTGGTCTCGAGCCAGAGCGAGATCGTGATCGGGTTCAGCACGAAGACAGCCTTACCCGCCTGGTAGGTCGAGTTGTTCATCGTGTTGTCCCAGGTCGTCACCCCCGGCGGCAGCACGCCCGCCTTCCAGACCTCGGTGAAGAAGTCGAGGAACTCCCACACCTGGGGCTTGTAGTCGCCGAAGACGACGCGCTTGCCTTTGTCATCGGCCAGGCGCGCGCCGTAGCTCTTCATCATGTCTTCCCACACCTGCGAGTCGGTCTGGTTGCTCAGCGGGATGCCGAGCCCGAACGTCCGCGGCGGCTGCTGCGTCTTCTTGGCGTACGCCAGGAGGTCCGCCCAGGTCGCCGGCGGCGGCTTCAGCCCGGCCTTGTCGAGCAGGTCGTCACGGCTGATCAGCATGAAGCCCTGGAAGCCGTACATGATGTGGTGAACCCGCCCGTCGGGCTCCAGCATGATCTTGGGCGCATTGCCGACCCATCCGCCGTACGTCTTCTCCAGCTTCTTGTAGAGGTCGGTGACGTCGAGCAGCTGCCCTCGAGCCCGCAGCTCGACCGCGTTGGACTCGACGATGTCCGGCGTGGCCTTGGCCTCGATGGCGGCGGTGATCTTGGGCAGGAACTCCTTCAACGGCACCATCGTGATCTGGAGATCGACGTTGTTCTTCTGCGCCCACTCGCGCGCAAAATTCGCCCGCGCATCGTCGCTTTCCTTCAGGAACTGGTAGCACCAGTAGTTGAGCTTGGGCCGCTGGGCCACCGCGGGCGCCGCGAAGGGCAAGGTCGACGCAGCGCCGGCGCCGACGGCGAGCGCGGCGGACTTGTGCAAGAACTCTCGACGGGTGTGCGGCTTCCCGGGGCGTGCCATCGTCTTCCTCCCTCGTCACGCGAAAGCGTGACGCTCACCGCCATAGGAGCTCGACGGGTCGGATCCAGCTAGGAGCTGCGTGCCGAAACTATGCCCCGCCCGAGAGGCCCGGTCAAGGGCGGGAACCCCCGGGAACCCATCAGGGGGATTCCCCACCGTCGACCCGCGTACCGGTTCTCGGTCCGGGACTGCCCCTTCCGACAGGGTCAGCGTCCTGCCCTAACAGCCCGATGTCACGCCGGAACTCTCCGGTGAATCGTTGGGGATATGTGGACAACTTCGCGATTGACATGCGCGCGTTTCCGGCTTACCAAGCGCCGGAATGTACCACGACGACGCGCGAGCCCATCAGATCCGGGTGCTCTCAGGAGTCGCCGGTCACCTCTGCTCCGCGCTCGAGGCGCTGTCGCGAAGTGACTGCGACTGGTACACGACCGACTTGCTCGAGATGCTGTCGGCCATCGACGGGCAGATCGCCGTGTTGGAGGATCTCGACGAGGGTCGTCCGCGCGGTTTCTGATCTCGCGCGGCGGTCACTGCCAGAACTCCCGCGTCGCCCGTCTCGCGCCCTCGGCCATGCTGGCCAGCTTCGCCCACGCGATGTCCGGATCGACCGCGGCCTGACCCACCCAGGTGCCAAATCCGCAATCGGTCCCCGCGATGACGTTCTCGCGTCCCACCAGCTGCGCGTAGCGTCCGATGCGCTCGGCCACGAGGTCTGGGTGCTCGATGAAGTTGGTCGTCGAATCGAGCACGCCGGGGATCAGCACCTTGCCCGCCGGCAGCTTCACGCGCTCGAAGAGCCGCCACTCGTGCGCGTGACGCGGGTTCGAGGCCTCGAACGAGAGGCCGGCGGGCCGGGCGTCGAAGACGATGTCGATGATATCGGCCAGGGCGATGTCGTGGTGATGCGGTCCCTCGTAGTTCCCCCAGCACACGTGCACCCTCGAGCGCTCCGGCGGCACGTTCGCCAGCGACCGGTTCATCGCCTCGACGTGGAGCCGGGCCATCCTGCGGAACTCGTCCAGACTCAGGTCGGCGAACTGGATGTGCCGCCCCATGCCGAGATCGGGGCAGTCGAGCTGCAGGGTGAAGCCCGCCCGCGCCACCGCCTCGTACTCGGGCCGCATCGCCTCCGCGATCGCGAACAGGTACGCCTCGTGGCTCGGGTAGTGGTCGTTGTGGAAGAACAGCGAGATCACGCCCGGCGAAGCTGCCGACATGAACCCGTGCTCGGCCTTCGCCGCATCGCAGGCCGCGCGGAGATTCTCCACGTCCGTCGCGGCGGCGCGCGGGTCACGCACGCTGATCGGCCCGTCGCAGGCCGGCGTCCGGCGGCGCGACCGCCCGGGGTCGCCGAAGACGCGCTTGGCCATATCGGGAAAATCCACGAGGTCGCGATAGGTGAGCGGATGGCTCGCGCCGCCGAAGCCGTTCAGGCGATCCTTGACGTAGGTCGCGTAGCTCGGCTTGCTCATCTCGCCGTCGTTCACGATCGAGACACCCGCCTTCACCTGCTTGTTGACGGCCTCGACCACCGCCGCCCGGATGCGGGCGCCGAGGGCCGTCGCGTTGACGGGCACGCCCTCTTCCTTCGCGTACATCATGCGGATCAGATCGGCGGGGCGGGGCAGGCTGCCGGTGTGCGTGGTGAGGAAGCCGTCGGTGCTGCGCGGCGTGGTCATCGCGCCGCGATGCTACCACACGCGCCGCGGACCCCGGGGGCTACCAGGCCGAGCGGAACGCGCGCTTCACCTCGGCGATGCGCTTCTCGTCGCGCTTGTAGAACGTCCACTGCTTGATCCGCCGGGCGCGGATCAGCCCCGCGTGCGAGAGGACGCGCAGGTGCTCGCTGGCGGTGGGCTGGCTGACGCCGAGCTTGGCCGCGATGAACACGCCACACACGCCGTCCCGCACCAGGTCACCGTCGACCTGCCGGGGGAAATGCGCGCGCGGCGACTTGAGCCAGCCGAGTATCTGCAGCCGCTTCTCGTTGGCCAGCGCCTTGGCGACGTCGACCGAAAGCATCTTCGCCACTTTGCCAAGTGGCTAAGTCCATGTCAAGATACTCCGTGACGGCGCGGCGGGGGCCGCGCGCGTGGCCCTCACTCTGATCGATGGAGGTCGTCGGTGGCCGGTGACGCCGAGCTCGGACGGATCGGAAAGGCGGAGATCGAGAAGACGCGGGAGGTGATCCGGCCATACGTCCGTGTCACGCCCGTGCTCGGCGTCAGCGGGAAGGATTTCGGGCTCGGCGAATTCCCGATCACGCTCAAGCTCGAGCTCCTGCAGCACTCCGGCTCGTTCAAGGTGCGGGGCGCGTTCACGAATCTCTTGACCCGCGCGATTCCCGCCGCCGGCGTCGTCGCGGCCTCGGGCGGCAATCACGGCACCGCGGTCGCGTACGCCGCGATGCGGCTCGGCGCACGGGCCAGGATCTTCGTGCCGACGGTCTCCTCGCCAGCGAAGATCGCGCGCATCCGCGCCTACGGCGCCGAGCTCGAGGTGGGCGGCGCCCTCTACGCCGACGCGCTCGCCGCCAGCAACGCCTGGGTCGAGCGGACGGGCGCGCTGGTCGTGCACGCCTACGACCAGGTCGAGACGCTGCTCGGCCAGGGCACGCTCGCGATGGAGCTCGCCGAGCAGGCGCCGCTCGACACGGTGCTGGTGTCGGTGGGCGGCGGCGGACTCATCGGCGGCATCGCCGCGTGGTACGCCGGCAAAGTCGACGTCGTCGGTGTCGAGCCCGAATCCGCGCCGACCCTGACGGAGGCGCTGAAGGCCGGACGCCCCGTCGACGCGCCGGCGGGCGGCATCGCCGCCGACTCGCTCGCGCCGCGCCGGGTCGGCGAGCTGATGTTCCCGATCGCGCGCGCGCACGTCGCCCGGGTGCTGCTGGTGGAGGACGCCGCGATTCGCCGGGCCCAGGAGGCGCTGTGGAACTCGGTAAGGATCGTGGCCGAGCCGGGCGGCGCCGCGGCGTTCGCGGCGCTCCTCAGCGGTGTCTACACGCCGGCGCCGGGCGAGCGGGTCGGCGTGATCGTGTGCGGCGGCAATTCTACCGCCGTCGACTTCACGCGCTCGTGAGTCCGGCGGCGCGCCGCCGGCGGCTCAGATGATCGCGAAGTGCGCCTCGGTCGTCCGACCGGAGCGGCCGTTGATCGGCAGGATGTCCTGCGGGCAGGCCGACAGCGCGACCACCAGATCCATCTCGGCGCGAAACACCACGTAGCCGCCCGGCGGCGAGACGGGATCACCCCAGGCGAGCTGCCCGTCCGCCGTCCACGGAATGTTCATGAACAGATTCAGCGACGGCGGTGTAGCGCGGATCACCACGCCGAGATTCGCGAGGGCCGAGTGCAGGTTGTCCCGGCAGTTGTCGTGATAGCCCGTGACGCCGAGCAGCCCGTAGCGCCAGCGATCGCAGGGCGCCATCAACGTGTCGTGGATGCAATGCGAGGTGTCCTCGACCAGGGTCAGGATCGGCTTGCGCTGGTTGGTGACGAAGGTGTCGCCGACTCCCGCGGCGAGCTTCATGAACGAGGCGCGGCTCGCCTCCATCGACATCCACTCCGTCAGGTCACGGGCGTTGAACGCCCAGGCGTCGACGACCTGCGTGCCGTGGGTGTTGACGACCTTGATGTGCTGGCCGGCGCTCGCCTGCGCCGCCTTGCCCCCGCGGGCTGGGATCGTGACGAGCTCACCGCTCACTTGGGCGCCCCCTGTTCGGACTTCGCTCGGTAGTAGGAGTTGATACCGGTGTCCGGAGGCGAGCCGCTCGTCATCGTGAGCATCGTGGCGAGCTCACTCCGATGATGAGCCGCGTGGGTCGGAACGTGGAGCAGCAACATGCCCAGCGGCCGGCTGAACGTCCGGCCCTCCGGGGTCTTGCCATCGAGCGGTCGCCACAGGTTGGCCTCCCCGAGGTCGGCGAGGAAGCGGCGCTGCTCGTTCTCGAGCTCGTCCCATGTGTTCCGGAGCTCACCGAGCGTCCGGATGACGAGACCGTAGGTCGGATCCCCGCGGACGATCGTCGGCGGGCGCCCTCGCCACGTCTCGAGCCAGAACCAGTCGGCGCCGTACATGTGCACGAGCATCGCGCGCAGATTCGACTCGCTGAACTGCTTGCCGATCTCACGGCCGGCGGCCTCGTCCCCGAGCGCGGCGACAACGCCGAAGAGCCGGCGATTCGCCCAGTGATGGTACGCCCAGTACTCGCGGATCAGCTCGACGGACACGACTCGCTCCTGAGCCCATGGCCCCCGCGATAGTCGGACGTCGCCGGCGGGGTCCAGCCGGCCAAGAGCTCGGGCGCCGGCTGCCAGATCTCGACGCCGAGCGGACGGCACGTGGCCAGCGCATCGCCGGCGCCGGGTCCCCACACTGCGACCGAGAGATCGCCGTGGGGGCACACGGAGATCGCGCACAGCACGTCGATCTCGGCGAAGAACTCGACGTAGTCTCCGGTGCGCGCCGGGCTCGGCTTGACGAAGTAGCGTCCTTCCGGCGTGAGCCCGGTGACCTGGAACACGTTGAGCACGTCGTGGACGTCGAGCTCGGTGAGGTGAAACGGCGCCACCGCGCGCACGAGATTGCTGTGACAGCAGACGTCGAGCTCCTCGCCGTTCAGCAGCTTGTGGACGTACGGGTCGCAGCGCGTCCCGAGCAGATCGTGGCAGCCGGCGCCGTCCTCGTCGCGTCCGTACTGGACGCTGTCGCCGGTCATCGTCAGCATCGGCCTGAGATACGGCAGGCACGACCAGAGCCGGTTGAACGTCGTGAGATGGGCCTGGTGGAGCTGGCGCGTGCGCGACGCCCAGAACCGCTCGCGCGGGTTGGCGAGATTCCACACGTTGAGGTCGGCCACCTGGGGCCCCTCGACGGCGAGGATACGGAAGATCTGGCCGGCGCGCATCGGCCAGGCGCGGCCCGTCCGCCGGGGGACCACGAACCGCTCGACGAGCGTACGCCGTCCGGTCTCGCGGGCCAGCCGCCCGTAGAGCTCGCGATCGATCTCGAGCGGCGAGCCCGGCTTCGCGTCGTAGATCACTCGAGGTCGCATGGCTTTTCCCGTCGCCCATTCCAACGCGGCGTGGCGGTCCACGGTTGCATTCGTCCTGGGCAGTCGCGCCAACGTTGACAAGGCCTGATCAGACATAGTCTGATACCGGCCAGCCGGATCAGAGGCAGCATGATAGCGCCGATCAGGGAGGTCCAGCCATGAGAGTGTTTCGCGCGACCGCCACCGCCGCACTGTTCCTCGGCCTCGTCAGCTTCTTCACCGACGCCGATGCCCAGCAGTGCCCCAAGGGCAAGCTCCGCCTCTACACGTCGTGGCCGATGCAGGGCGCGATGCTGCCGGAAGGCACGGGCATGAAGAACGGCGTCGACCTCGCGGTGTCCGAGGTCAACGGTGTCGTCG
>Ga0209055_1001465_pt1 | contig 15539 bp, 20 predicted proteins | sample GraSoiAngelo_110_FD_185875 | JGI IMG/M metagenome (GOLD analysis project Ga0209055, IMG submission 185875) | Grasslands soil microbial communities from the Angelo Coastal Reserve, California, USA - 14_0903_12_30cm (SPAdes) (version 2) | ecosystem: Environmental > Terrestrial > Soil > Grasslands ... | reverse complement strand
GTGGGTGGCGCTGCCGGCGGCCGGGATCGCGCTCGGGCTGCTCCCGGGCCCGGTCGGGGCCGCCGGGACGGGCACCGCGCCGGTCGAGGTGAACTACCAGGACCCCATGACCGCGGCGCCGCCGCTCCGGCGCCCGGACACCGCCCACTGCGCGGTCACGCTCATGCAGCACGACTTCGGGTTCAGCTTCGGGCAGCCGTTCGTGGGGACGCTCACGCCGCCGGCCGCGTGCCCGGGCCCGTGGTCGATGGTCGCGATGGACTGGCAGGGCAGCATCGCCGGGCGCCAGTTCGACCGGCTGGCCGCCGTCTGGATCGGCGGCGTCGAGATGCTGCGCATGACCACGCCCGAGCCGGACCCGGCCGGGATCACGTGGCACGTCGAGAAGGACGTCAGCCAGTACGCGCCGGTGCTGGACCGGCCGCAGACCGTCGTGGTCAGCCTGGAGAACCTGGTGGACAGCACGTTCACCGGCGTGTTCCACATCACGCTGACGCTGACGTTCTTCGAGACCGACCGGCGCCATCCCGCCGCCGCCGAGCCCAGCCAGGTCGTGCCCGTGTCGGCGGCCGCCGGCGCGCCGGGCTGGTTCATCCTCAACTCCGCCGCCGACCAGGCGGGCGCCACGCTCGACCTCCCGACCAACCTGACGCGGGCCCGGCTGCAGGTGTTCGCGACGTCCCACGGCTGCGAGGAGCAGTGGTTCACGAACGTGCCGGACGCGTACTCGCAGGCCCACCCGGAGGCCGGCCTGTGCGGCGGCGGGGCGTTCCGGGAGCTGCGCGTGCTCGTGGACGGGACGCTCGCCGGGTTGGCCACGCCGTTCCCCGTCATCTACAGCGGCGGCCTGAACCCGTTCATGTGGCGCCCGATCCCCAGCGTCGAGCAGTTCGACCCTCCGCCCTACGAGGTGGACCTCACGCCGTTCGTCGGCACGCTGACCGACGGGCGCCCGCACCGCATCGCGATCACGGTCGCGAACAACGAGGGCTTCTGGCCGGTGGACGGCGACCTCCTCCTCGACCAGGACCGGGGCACGGCCGTGACGCACGGCGGGCTGCTGCGCGACACGCTGCAGCCGGAGCCGGCCACGCAGGTCACGCAGGCCAGCGCCAACGGCGTGGACCGCCTGCTGACCGCGGCGAGCCGCTCGTGGTTCACCGAGGGCTTCGTGGACACGTCGGCCGGCCGGGTCGTCACGCGCGTCGAGCAGGACATGCGCACGACGAACGACCTGCGCAACACGATCGCCGGCGCCAACGTGCTCCAGGTGCTGGACCAGCGGCAGCACACCCGGACGTCCACGATCGTGTCCGGCGCGGGCCGCGGCTGGCGGACCGACGTGATCGCCGACTCCCCGCTGAAGCTCAGCGAGGACTTCTCGCTCCAGACCCAGCCGAACGGCGACCCCAGCTTCACGCTGCGCAGCAGCGTGGACGTCGCGCTCGACCGCACGGACCTGGCCCCGCGGGGCGGCCGCGCGCGCCTCAGCGACCACGTGACGGCGAGGGCGGTGCTCGTGCGCGACTCGACCACCGGCGCCAACCTGGTCGCGGACGGCAGCGACAGCGAGCGGTACGTCGCCCGGGCCGGGGACATCTGTGTCGACCACCTGCTCCGGGCCGCGCACGGCCAGTTCACCGTGGACCGCACCCGGGCGGACTGCTCCTGACGCCTGGGTGCCCGTAGGGAGGCCGGCGCGGCCGGCCTCCCCCCAGGGATCGTCAGGTCACGGTGATGACGGTGCCGGCCACGGGACCATCCGGCACCTCGAGCGTCCAGGTCAGCTTCGTGTCGCCCGCCGGCGTCGAGGCGGGCACGGCGAGCTCGACCTTGTAGGTCACCGACGCGCCGGCGGCGATCGTCGCGCCGGCCGGGCAGTTGAGCACCAGCGTCCGCTGCGCCGCGCCGGGGCCGCCGCCGCCCAGCACCTCGGTGTAGGACGGGCAGGGCGAGAGGGCCACGGGCACCGGCGACTGGTTGGCCAGGGTCACCTGGTAGGTCAGCACCGCTCCCCTGGCGACCGTCTGCGGCGCGTCGAGCGTCGCGCTCAGGGAGTCGAGCGGTCCCGGCGCCGCCGCGGGCAGCAGGTCCGCGACGCCGAACGCGACCACGGTCGGCGCTCCGCACTCGGTGTCGATCTGGGTGCCGCCCACGGTCACCGCGTCGCCGGCGGGCAGGGTGAGCAGCACGCTCGTGGCCACGACGGGCTGGCCGGTGCCGGCGCACGCGGTCGGCGTCCCCACCACGAGGCTCGCCGACGCCCCCGCCGCCAGGTCGAGCCGCTTCGCCGCGAACTGGCCGGGGCTGACCCGGCTGCGGGCGCCCGCGTTGGTCAGCACCACCTGGGGCACGCCCGCCAGGAAGCAGGGATCCGCCGCCCGGTCCCGCAGCGTCAGCTCCTGCGTCGCCAGGTTCTGGAGCGCGCCGGACAGGCCGGCCGCGACGTCCAGGTCAGCGGCCCGGCACGCGCGGCCCGCGCTGCCCGAGACGGGCACGGACTGCGGGGTGCCGGGACTGTCCACCCAGGGGACCGCGGCGGTCCCCGTCTTCGGAGTGGGCGCCGGCGTCGGCGCCGCGGTCGGGGTCGGCGGCTGGGTCGCGTCGCTCGCGACCACCGCGGCCTCCGCCTGGGCGGGCACGGCCGCCGCCGCGTTCCGGGCGCTCGCGGGCGCGGGCGGCCGGGAGCCGCCGCCGCCGCGCGCCGCCACCAGCACGACGCCGGTGGCGGCCAGCGCCATCGCGATCGCCCCGGCCAGCCCGGCCAGCAGCGCTCGCCGCGAGAGGCCTGGCATCACGAGCAGGCCGTGCTGAAGTTGCCGCCGGTGGGCGCGACGGGCCCGTTGGAGCAGTCGGTGTCGATGTTCAGTGTCACACCGCCCCACGTCTCGTTGTGACCGCCGATGTACTGCTTGAGGCGCTGGTGCGAGGCCCAGCTGGACGCGCTCACGCACGACATCACGCTCGTGTGCTGGTTGCCGTCGTAGTTGGCGCCCCAGATGAAGTCGGGCTGGTGCGAGCCGGCGTAGCTCTGCAGCTGCGACGCGCACGTCGATCCGTACACACCGGCCGACTGGGCCGGCGCCACGTGCAGCTGGTCGACCCAGCCCTTGACGAACGACCTGGCCGCGGCCAGCGCGTTGCAGGAGGACGGATTGAACGCCTCGAGGTCGAACACCAGCGGCGATCCCTTGGCCTGGTTGGTGATTCCGAGGCTGATCAGCTTCGATCGTGCCGACCGCGCCTCGGCCTGGCCCTGTGAGTACGCGGTCGTCGCGTTCGAGCTGAACGTGACGCCGAAGCCGCTGCAGGGCGCCTGCGGGCCCACCCAGATGAACTGGAACCGCCAGCCCATCGCGCGCAGGTTGTTGAGATACGCGCTGCTCAGGTTCGGCTGTGAGCACGCCATCTCGCGGCCGCCGACGTACAGTCCGATCCACGACCACGGCGTGTTCGTCCACCACGCCTTCGCCGTCCGCTGGCTCGGGTCCTGACAGGTGTCGAACCCGTGCATCCCGATCCCCGCGCCGGAGCCGTTGCTCAGCGCGTACGTCGGTGTTGCCGCCGAAGAGAAGAGCACCAGCTGTGCTCCCACGGCGGCAACGAGCAAAGCGACCCTCAATCTGAGCAAAGTCACTACCCCCCTCTGGTGAGTGTCGAGATCCCGTCCTCCGGGCTCGGCGCCGGCCATCGTGGTCGGCGCGGCGTCTCATTGTCAAGGCCATCGCGCGGACAATGGCAGTTGTCGGTGCTCGTTGTCAGTGCGTTGTCAGTGTTGTCCGGCCGCGCGCCGCACGCGAACGCCGCGAGGTGGCGGATTACGCGTCGATGAGCACGACGCCGCTCGATCTCACGAGAGCCCCGGATCTCGCCGCGGGCCTACCGCTGCCGGGCGTCGAGGGCCCGGTCCGGGTCCGCTGGGAGGACTGGCCGGAGGCCGAACGCCGCGTCGAGCGCGGGCGTCGTCAGCCGCTCCAGCAGCTCGACCACCCGCTCCGCCGGCAGCGGGTCGTCCTGCTCCAGCCACCACCACATGACGCCCAGGAACCCCCCGATGACGAACTCGGCGATCACCGCCAGCGGCACCGGCGGAGTCCAGCCGTTGCTGTCCACCATCTCCCGGTGGTGCTGGCGCGCCACCGCGGCGAGACGCCCTCGCCGCCGACCTGGTGGTCCGCCTGCGCGCCCACTCGGCCACGTTCGGCGCCGGCTGACCTGCTGGCCGCCCGGCTACGATGCAGCGATGGGTGCCCTGGGCACGCCGCTGCTGGCCGTGCTGTTCCTGGCGGCGGCGGCGGCGACCTGGGCCGCGGGCGTCTCGCTGTCGCGCAGCACCGGCGCCCTGGACGGACGGCTGGGGCTGGGTGACGCCATCGGCGGGCTGGTCTTCCTGGCCGTCGCCGGCAGCCTGCCCGAGCTGGCGATCACGGTCTCGGCGGCTCTGGCCGGGCACATCGCCCTGGCGTCGGGCAACCTCATCGGCGGGATCGCCACACAGACCCTCGTGCTCGTCCTCTGCGACGCCTTCGTCCGGGGCGAACGGCCCCTGACGTTCATGGTCGGATCGCTGCTCCCCGTCCTGGAGGCGCTGCTGGTGGTGATCGTGGTGACGGTCACGGTGGCGGGCGGCCTGCTCCCCGCCTCCATCGCGATCGGCCCGGTCAGCCCGGCCTCGATCGCCATCGTCGTGCTCTGGGTCGGCGGGCTGGTGGTGGTGAACAAGGCCCGAAAGGATCTCCGGTGGCGCGCGGAGGCGCCGGAGAGCCATCCCGGCCGGCGGCGCAAGGACATCCACCGCCAGCCGACCGCCCCGTTCGCGGGCAGGTCCACGGCCGCGGTCGTCGTGGTCTTCGCCGGCGCGTCGGCCGTCACGCTGGGGGCGGGTGTCGTGCTCGCCGTGACCGGGAACGCGCTCGCGGACCGCGCCGGGATCAACGGGCTCGTGTTCGGCGCCACGATCCTGGCCGCGGTGACGGCGCTGCCGGAGGTCAGCAGCGGGATCGCGGCCACGCGCCTGGGCGACTACCAGCTCGCGATGGGCGACGTCTTCGGCGGCAACGCGTTCCAGGTGTGCCTGTTCCTCGTCGCCGACCTGGTGGCCAGGCGGCCGGTGCTGCCGAGCCAGGGCGCCGGGAACAGCTGGATCGGGGAGCTGGGACTGATCCTCACCGCGGTGTACGGCGCCGGGATCATCGGGCGGCCCCAGCGGCGATACGCACGCCTGGGCATCGACTCGATCGTCGTGCTCATCCTCTACGTGGTCGGCGTCGCCGGCCTGTTCGTCGTGCGCACCTGAGCTGCGCGGGCTCCGGTCCGTGACGCACGCCGTGGCGTCGAGAACGGCCTAGGCCGGGACCAGGCCCAGCTGTCGCATCTGCGAGAGGACGTCCACGACCCCCCAGGTCTCGACGACCCGGCCGCCGGCCAGGCGGAAGATGAAGATCTCGTTGTAGACGATGGACTTGCCGGTCGGCGGCACGCCCATGTACTCACCCCGGTGGGTCCCGGTCACCGTGTTCCGCGTGACGACCTTGTCGCCCTCGGCGATCAGGTCCTCGACCTCGACGTGCAGGTCGGGGAAGGCCCCGTGGAGCCTCGTGAACACCTCTTTCAGCGCCAGCGCCCCGCCCACCTGGAGCGGCAGGGGTGTGCGGACCAGCGCGTCCGGCGAGACGAACTCGTCGACCGCCTTCGACCTGAGCTCCGCGTCGCCGGTGTTCATGGCGTCGCAGAAGCGCGAGATGACCGCCTTGTTGATCGTCGCCTCGGCTGTGGACATGTGGCTCCTCCTCGGTCGAGAGTCCGCTCGGGCGCGCAGCCCGCTCCACCCCTTGACGCGGCGGGCGCCCCGGATGTGACGCAGGTCGGGCCGGATGCCGACACGGGATCGCCGATCGCGGCGCCTCCCGCCTGTCTGCAGGTGTCGGTGGCACGCTCAGTCCACTCGCAGCCGGTAGCCGGCGCCGCGGATCGTCTCCAGGCCCACGCCCGGCGGCCACGGCACCTTCCGGCGCAGGTACCCCACATAGACGTCCACGACGTTGCTCTCCAGGTCGAACTCCGCCGACCAGATGCTGCTCGTGATCTGGGCGCGGGAGAGGATCTGGTTCGGGTGGCGGAGGAACACCTCGAGCAGCGCCACCTCGCGCATGCTGAGCGGGGCCTGGCCGCCCGGGCCCCGCGCCAGCCGCTCCTTCAGGTCCAGCACCAGGTCGCCCGCGCGGAGGACGCCGGCGTTCACCTGGTCGCGGCGGACCAGGGCCCGGATGCGCGCGAGCAGCTCGTCGAACGCGAAGGGCTTGGTCAGGTAGTCGTCGGCGCCGTGGTCCAGACCGCTGACCTTGGACTCGATGTCCTCTCTCGCGGTCAGGATCAGGACCGGCAGCCGCGCGTCGCGGGCCCGCAGCACGCGCAGCACGTCGAGGCCGCTGCGGTCCGGGAGGATCAGGTCCAGCAGCACCAGGTCCACCGCCTCCGCCTCGGCCAGGGCGAGCGCCGTCCGCGCGTCGCCGGCGACCAGGCAGGCGTAGCCCTCGGCGGTCAGACCGCGGTACAGGAACGAGGCGATCCCGGGCTCGTCCTCCGCGACGAGGATCCGCACCTCAGCCCCGGCGGCCGTCGCCGTCGAGCAGCCCCGCCCTTCCTGGATGAACCATCAGTCCCATTCCCTCTTCTACTACTGGCGATTGTATTTACAATCAATGATGAACCAATGAGCTCGGGTTCATGGACCCTGGACACGGCGGCCGCGTCGATCCGGGTGCTGCTCGTGGACGACCACGACCTGGTTCGGACCGCGGTCGAGCGGCTGCTGCGGACGCTGCCCGGGATCCAGGTCGTCGCCTCGGCGGGAGGCGGCCGCGAGGCGCTGTTCCTGATCCCCCAGGCCCGGCCGGACGTGATCCTGATGGACCTCTCGATGCCCGGCCTCGACGGCATCCAGGCCACCAGGACGATCCGCCTGGCCTTCCCGGAGACCCCGGTCATCGCGCTGACCGCGTACGCCGAGCCGGAGTGGGTCGCCGCGGCGCTGGCGGCCGGCGTGAGGGGCTACCTGGTGAAGGGGGGCGATGCCGACGAGCTCCTGGAGGCGGTGCGGGCGGTCGCCGAGGGGGGTCGCTGGCTGTCGGCGCGCGCGGAGCTCGCGCTGCGCGCGATCCACCCCGACGCGGGGGCCTGAGCCAGAGGACCCGGCCCGGCCAGGTCCTCCCTGCCGCGGGGATGCGCGGCGGTGGTCAGTTCCTGCCGTCTCGGCCGTCCCGGCCGTCGCCCCCACCCGGCCCGCGGCTGTCCCCCGGGCCCCGGTCGCCCGGACCCCGGCCGTCGCCGGTGGCCTGGCCGACCGTCGTGGCGGTGACGTCGCCCCGACCCCGCCCGGCGTCCCGGTTTTCGCCCGGCTCCGGCTCCGGCTCGACCTGACCCGCGTCCACCGTCGGCTGAGGGTCCGGGACGATCGCCGCCGGCGGCGGCGTGGCGCCGTCCACGCCGCGGTCGTCGCCGGGCTGCGCCTCGGCGTCGCCCGTCGCCCGGATGGCGACCGCGTGGGCGAGCGTGGGCAGGACGTTGCCTCCATCCATGGCGGCGGAGATCGCGGCCCCGAGGATCAGGGTGACCGCGACGAATCCCACCGCCAGCCAGGTCACTCGCGCTGCTGTGCTCATGGCTCCGATGCTCGGACGCCACCTTCCCCGCTCCATGAGGCGGCGATGAGAGCGGGCTTACCCGGCGCCGCGGCGGCCGCCCGGCGCGGACCGGCCGGAGGTCGAGGCGAGGCTCTCACCCGCCGATCACGGGGATCGAGCGCAGCCGCCGCCCGACGCCAGGGGGCCGGGCCCTGAGGCGCCTAGCTGGCCGAGCGGCTGCGCTCCATGGGCGCGGTCGCGGTGCCGTTCAGGAAGCGCTCGATCGGCAGCGTCGCGGCGCCCAGGGCGACCGCCTCGGGCCCGAGGCGGCCGAGCTCGATCGACGTGTCCGCGAACGGGTGCCGCAGCGAGTGGCGCCGGGCGGCGTCGCGGATCGCGGGCAGCAGCCGCTCGCCGAGCAGCAGCCCGGACCAGCCGCCGAGGATGATCTGCCCGGGGTTCAGCAGGTTGATCAGGTTGGCGATGCCGACACCCAGGAACACCGCGGTCTCGTCCAGCACCTCCGCCGCCTTCGCCTGCGTGCTCGCCAGGTCGGCGAGCGCGGCCAGCGCCGTCTCCTGGTCGCCGGCCAGCGGCAGGCCGTACCGGTCCAGGATCGCCTGGGCGCCGACGTAGGCCTCGAGGCAGCCGCGTGACCCGCAGCGGCAGGCGCGGCCGCCCACCACGACCGTCGTGTGTCCCCATTCGCCGGCGCTCGACGTGGCCCCGCGGTGGATGGACCCGTGGGCGATGATGCTGGCCCCGACGCCGGACCCGATCAGGCACACGACCGCCTGCCGCGCTCCGCGCCCGGCGCCGAACCACGACTCGGCCTGGCCCATCGTCTTGGCGCCGTTGTCGATGTACAGCGGCAGGCCCGTGCCGGAGCGCAGCCGCCGGGCGAGCGGGACCGCCTCCCAGCCGTACGTCTGCCCGTGCACGAGCACCTCCGGTCCCTGCTCGACCACGCCGGGGACGCCCACGCCGATGCCCAGGACAGCGTTGGGATCCACGTCCGCGCTCGCCAGGACGGTCTCCAGGCCGGTCAGGATGCGGTCGACGATCAGGTCCACGCCCTGGTTCTCCGGGTCCAGCGGGTAGTCGGCCTTGGCCCGCTCGGTCATGGTCAGGTCGAACAGCTCCACCCGGACGCGGGTCTCGCCGACGTCCACCCCGATGACGTAGCCGTAGTTGGAGTCGATCTGCAGCAACGTGCGCGGGCGCCCGCCGTCGGAGTCCACCGAGCCCGCCTCCGCCACGATCCCCTCCTCGATCAGCTCGCGCGTGACGTTGCTGATCGAGGCGGGGCTCAGTCCGGTGGCCTCGCTCAGGTCCTGGCGGCTGCACGGCTGATCGAAGAACAGCGACCACAGCAGCACCGAGCGGTTGTCGCGGCGCAGGTCACGGACGGTCCATCTCCGTCGTTCCACCGGTTCAGATCTCAACCTCGACACCCGGGCTCCCGAATATAAGGCTACGATATTAACTAAGCCTTATATCAAGGTCTACGCGGAAGCCCTGGCCGCCCTCGGGTCCCTGTGTGCGGCCGCCGGTTTCCAGCTCACCGCGTTCGCGGCGACGGCGCCGCCGGCCCCGGCCAGCCTGGACCTGCACGCCGGCTACGACACGTCGATCACGCTCTCCTGGCCGGCCAGCGCCGGCGCGAGCAGCTATGACGTCTACCGTGGTACGAGCGCCGGTGGGGAAGGCAGCACGCCGTACACCACCACGACGAGCACGACGTTCAAGGACGCGGGTCTCGGGACCACGCCCACCTACTTCTACCAGGTGAGCGCGGTCAACTCCGGCGGCCAGTCGGCGCGCACCGCCGAGGACGCGTCGAAGACGCCGCCGCCGGCGATCACGGGCGGCAGCGGGGCCGGGGTGGCCTCCGGCAGCAGCCTGGTCTTCTACTGCAAGGACGCCCAGCTCGCCGGGTTCGACTGGTTCCAGACGCTGACCGGCTGGTTCCCCCAGGTGCTCGGCTCCTCGGGCTCGACCTCGCCGAACCAGCGGGTCGTGGACATGGCGTACTCGACGCAGGGCACGATGACGTTCCTGAACGTCAGGGTGCCGAGCAGCGGCCTGTACACGGTGGACTGGCGCTACGCCTTCCAGGGCGGGCTGTTCCCGGGCGTCACGAACCGGCAGATGGGCCTCGCGGTCAACGGCGCCGTCGTGACCAGGACGGAGCGGTTCCCGATCACCGGCAGCTTCGACACGTACCAGCACTCGTTCCTGCAGGTGCACCTGAACGCGGGGGTGAACACCGTCAGCATGCTGGCGGTCTCCGATCACGGGCTCTCGCGCGTGGACCAGCTGACGGTCACCCCGGCGACGGCGTCGGTCCCGAGCGGTCCGACGAACCTGACCGTGACCGCCGGGAAGGGCACGGTGACGCTGCGCTGGGCCGCCAGCGCCAGCGGCGGCCCGACGTCGTACAGCGTCTACCGCGGCACGAAGTCGGACGGCGAGGCCGTCGCGGCGGCCGCGACCGTCGGCGGCGCGACGACCACGTTCACCGACACGGGCCTCACGAGCGGGCACACGTACTACTACAACGTCGCGGCGAACAACGCGGTCGGCGTCTCACCGGACTCGAACGAGATCGCGGTGACGGTGCTGTAGCCCCACGGAGGCGCCAGCGACACTGCCGGCTGGCGTCGGAGGCCGCCCGCTCGGGCGGGAAAGGGCGATGCCGGCCGGCCCGGCACCCGGCACCCCCGCCCCCCAGACCGCACGTGGGGTCCGCATGTACGAATTGCGCGACTCCTCCGTGGGCGGGTCTAGCGGTCGCTTCCGGGCCCGCGCTCGGCCCCGTCCGCGCCCGTCGACCCGGGCTCCGGCCGGGTCGCGGCGCGGAAGGCCCGAACCAGCCGTGCCGTCTGCCGGATCGTCGCCTGCCCCTCGCGGGTCCGGGCGAAGGCCGACACGGCCTCGCCGGCGCGGCGGCCGGCGGCCACCTCGATCGGAACCTGCGGCGCGGGCGGGTGCGCCTCGTCCGACCCGCCGTCCGCGGGCGACGACGCCTTGCGGCCAACCCAGGCGCTGGTGCCGAAGACGACGAGCAGGCCCACGGCCAGCGGCGCCGCCAGGATGGATCCCAGCTGGCCCGCCGCGTACCACCAGTCGGGGCCGAGGACGAACCCCAGCGCCACGCCGGCGCACTCCAGCCCGATGACGGCCAGGATCGCGAACCACAGCCACCGGACGGGCCGGGGCAGCCGCCGCAGAAAACCGCGCCTCACTGATCGCTCACCATCGTCTCAGGCACCAGCGTAGCCGAGGGCCGCGGGGCGCAGCCGGCCGATTCCGGTTGTCCGGGTCACTTGTCAGTGCGTTGTCAGGGTTGTCGGTGGACCCCGCCCCCCACCCCGTCTACAACACTCGCATGCCAGGCGATGTTTCCTTCAGCGGCGCTGGCTACGAGCGGGTCGGCAGCGAGGTGACCTGCGTGATCACGCGCTTCCAGCTCCGTTCCGTGTGGGATCTCCTGCGACTGCATCGCCTGTACCGCCAGGTCCGCCGCGACGCGCGGCAGCGCTGCTCGGGCCTTCTCCACGCGGGATTCCTGGTCGAGGGCCCGCGCACCTTCTACTCGTTCACGCTGTGGCGGGACGACGCGGCGATCCTGGAGTTCGGCACGGTCGTCCAGTCCCATATCCGCATCGCCGGCCGCGGCCTCCGGGCGACGTTCCGGGCCGACGTCGAGCGGCCGGAGATCTGGTCCACGCAGTGGAAGCTGACCGCCGTCAGCGAGAACCTCAACTGGGAGGAGGTGGACGTGCGCTCGCTGGTGACGACGCCATGAACCTGGACGCCGCGCGGCTCGTCCTGCAGCTCGCGCTGGGAGGCGTCTTCCTGGTCTCCAGCCTCGGCAAGGCGCTCCGCCCGATGGCCTCCCTGCGCGGCGTGGCGGAGTACGAGCTGCTTCCCGTCCCCCTGGCCTACGCGTTCGGAGCCGTGCTGATCCCGGCCGAGGCGTTCGTGGCCGTGGCCCTGCTGGGCGGGTTCGCGCTCGGCGTCGCCCTGCCGCTGGCGACGGGTCTCCTGCTCCTCTTCGCGGCCGCGGTCGCGATCAACCTGCGCCGCCACCGAGACATGCTGTGTCACTGCTTCGGGAGCCTGGGCGAGGAACGGCTCTCGGTGCGGTCGCTCGTCCAGCTCGCCCTCCTGATCGGGATGGCGCTGACCGTCTGGAGCGGCGGCGGCCAGGCCCTCCGCCTCCTGGCCAGCCCCGACGACGTCGTGGCCGCCGGGGCGACGGCGCTGGCCTGCGTGATGGCCGGGCTGTGGCTGCTCCACGCGGACGAGGTCGTGCGCCTCTATCGCAAGGGCTGCAAGACGTGCACCCGCCGGGCCGGCGCCACGGGATCGCGGGCGGCATGAGCGTCCCCCTGCTGCCCGCGTTCGTCCTGCTCTGGGTCGTGGTGCTCTTCGAGGGTCTGGTCATCCTCGGCCTGCTCCGCACCCTCCGCGAGCTCCAGGTCGCCGTCGAGAGCGGCCGGATCCCCCAGCGGCTGCCCGTGGGTGCCCAGGCTCCGGCGTTCACGGGCACGGACGTGCGAACCGGGGCCGAGATCGACAGCTCGCGGCTGTTCGGGCGCGAGCTGGTGATCCTGTTCCTGTCCGAGGGCTGCGCGTTCTGCCGGCGCCTCGCCGACGGCACGCGGCAGGTCCCCGCCGAGCCGGGACAGACCCGGATCGCGGTGTGCCAGGGCGGCGCCCGGGAGGCCAACGCCTTCGCGGGGCTGCTGGCCGGCGACATCGCCGTGCTCGCCGATCCGGACGGGACGGTGCTGTCGTCGTTCTCGATCAGCGGCACGCCGGCCGCCGTGGTGGTGGACGAGACGGGACGGGTGAGCGGATCGGGCGGGCCCCGCCACTCCGGTGAGCTGGCCGCGCTCGTCTCGACGGCCCGGGAGTCGATGGCCGGCGGCGACCAGCCGCTGCCGGCGGTCACCTGACGAGGAGGTTCCGATGGACACCACGGTCGCGGCGGTTGGCTCGGACCGGCTCCGGCTGGCGAGCTATCTCGTGGTGGCCACGGCGCTCGTGGCCGCCGCCGGCGCCGGTGCGGTCGACCTGCGGCTCGGCCTCCTGCCCCTGGCCGCCCTGCTCGGCTGGAGCCACCTCCGCAGCATTTGAGGGCAGTCGCTCATCGGAGCGCTGACGCCCCTCGTGAAGGTGGCACGCGATTGGAGGACGTGGCTGGCGGCGGTGTCCGTGTACACGCTGACGGGGCTCGGGGTGACGCTCGCGATCGGCGCTGGCATCGGTGAGCTGGGCCAGGTCGCGGGGCAGGCGGGGCGGCTGACGCTCGGGCTGGCGGTCTGCCTCGTGGTCGCGCTCGTGCTGGCCGCCCGGGAGCTGGGGGTCCTGCGCTTCCGGCTGCCCGAGCGCCCGCTCCAGACCGAGAAGGTCTGGATGCACCAGTTCGGCCCGCTCGGGGCCGCGACGCTGTGGGGGCTGCACCTCAGCCTCGGCTTCTTCACCCGGATCAACTACGGCGGGTTCTGGCTGCTGACGCTGCTCGCCTTCGCGCTGGGAAGCCCGGGCCTGGGGGCCCTGCTGATGGCCGGCCACTGGATCGGGAAGGCGCTCCCGGTCTGGGTCGCGCCGCTGGCCCTGCGCAGGTCGGCCGACGGCAGCGAGGTGGTCGGGGTATGGGAGACCGACGCCCGCCACTACCGGCGGGTCCAGGCGGTTGGCCTCGGGGCGACGGCGCTCGTGATCGCCGTCTGGCTCGCGGTCCTCGCGGCCGGGGCATGAGCGGCGTGGGGCGCATCGTGCTCGACGTCGGGCTCGCGGCGATCTGGGCGCTGGTGATGGTGCAGACCGTCGTGCTGCTGGGTCTGCTGCGGCGGACCGTGCGGCTCAAGACGGAGCTGTACGCCGCCATGCCCGAGGTGACGAAGCACGATCGCCTGTCCGGCGGCACGCTCGTCGAGTTCGAGGCTCCCGAGCTGGCGACCGGGGCCACGGTGCGCTCGGCCGACCTCCGCGGCGCGCCCACCGCCCTGCTGTTCCTGACGGCGGAGAGCGGCGGGACGCCGGCCGACTGGCTCCTCGACACCATCGCCGGGATCCGCCACCGGTCCGAGGGGCGGCTGCTCGTGTTCTGTGAGGGAAGCGACGCCGCCTGCTCCGAGCTGTCGCGACTGATGGGTCCGGAAGTGTCGGTCCTCCTCGACAGGAAAGGCAGGGTTCGCGGGCAGTTCCTCGTCACCACCACCCCGGCCGCCGTGCTGCTGGACAGCGATGCCCGCGTCGCTCAGTACGGGATGCCGGAGCACGTTCCCGATTGGGAGGAGGAGGTCGTTTGAGCCGAGACAGTCGCGAACGCCCGGCAGCGCCGCTCATCCGCTGAGGAGGTCACATGAGTCACGACGTAGACGACCGCTCGCCCGTGCTCTCTCTGGTGGAGCGCATGGGGCGGCGCGGGTTCATGCGCAAGCTCTCCGTCGCCGCCGTAGGCCTCGCGACCGCGCTCGCGGGGCTGCCGCAGGCGGCACAGGCCGCGTCGGCACCGCTGGCGGCCAGCTGCTGCAGCCTCTGCAGCGGCTCGACCAACTGCTCCGGCAGGTGCTGCTGGTCGTGGGGATGCTGCGGCGCCCGCGGGACCTTCGCGCGGATCTGCAAGGAGTGCTACAGCGCAACCTCGTGCGCCGGTGACGGCTGCGGCAACGGCTGGCGGTGCTCGCAGATGATCACTACCGGCGTCCGCTGCTAGCTGGAGGAACGAACATGGTCGCTGTGCTGTCCGCGGTGGCGCGAAAGCGCCTCGCCGCCCTGGCCATCTCGCCGATGCTCGCCCTCATCGGGCTGGTCGCCGTGCCCGCCGTGCAGGCGGAGGCGTACGGCTGCAGCTACTCGTTCAACTCGGGGCAGGTCACCGTCCACGACCCCGGCGGCAACTTCACCCTCAGCGGCCAGGAGTTCGCCGGCCACTACAACGGCGACACGGTCGTGCCGCTGACCGGCGGGGTCAGCGCCGCCGGCATCGAGGCGCAGTGCCTGCTGCGCCGGGCCGGGTACAACCCCGGCACGATCGACGGCGTGTTCGGCCCCAACTCGCAGGCCGCGGCCAGGGGGCTGCAGACGTTCGTCAACAACAACTTCCATGCTCGGGTCTCCGTCGATGGCCTGCCAGGGCCACAGACCTGGCCCTGGATCCGCCACCTGGCCCAGTAGGAGAGATATCCCTTCCCACCACGCTGTCGGGAGAGGGCGCCGGCGCCCTCTCCTGACGGTCCCCGGTATGCGATCCTTGCCCGGTGCCCGGCACGCGCAACAGCGCCCGAGACTGGGTGGAAGTCGGCTTCGAGGTCCTGGCGGAGCAAGGCATCAGGGGCATCAAGATCCAGCCGATGGCCGACCGGCTGAGCGTAACGAAAGGCAGCTTCTACTGGCACTTTCGGGACCTGGACGACTTCCTCGACGCGCTCGCGCGCAGGTGGGCCGAGGAGATGGGCACGCGGTACCTCGCAACCGCCGGAGGGCCGGAGGAGCATCCGCTCAACCGGATGCGCAACCGGCTGCGCGTGTTCCTCAGCCGGCCGGTGCGCATGCTCGACCGCGAGATGCGCAACTGGGCACGGAGCGACGAGCGGGCGCGAGCGGCGCTCGAGCGAACCGACCGCCAGATCTTCACGCAGATCGGCTGCGACCTGCGCGAGCTGGGATTCGGTGACGCCGAGGCGGAGTGGCGGGCGAGCGTGCTGTTCTATGCCAGCGTCGGCTACGCGTCCGTCGACCATCCGCTGACCGAGAACGACCTCCGCACCGAGGCGTTCAAGCTGCTGCAGCTCCTGACGTCGGGCGCCGGCGGCTGATCGGGGCGGCTTGCGGCTGGGCGCCGGGGGCCCCGGCGGCGGCCGGAGCCCCCCTTGCGCGATCGGGTATCGGCTCAGCCGC
>Ga0209055_1001456_pt1 | contig 15592 bp, 8 predicted proteins | sample GraSoiAngelo_110_FD_185875 | JGI IMG/M metagenome (GOLD analysis project Ga0209055, IMG submission 185875) | Grasslands soil microbial communities from the Angelo Coastal Reserve, California, USA - 14_0903_12_30cm (SPAdes) (version 2) | ecosystem: Environmental > Terrestrial > Soil > Grasslands ... | reverse complement strand
GGAGCAATGCGTGAGTCCATGGACTGGCCACGGATGCAACCGCCGCACGGTCGCCGCCGCCGCCGTTTTTTTCTCATTGTTGCCGTTCTTGCCGGCATTTTCTTCGGCAGCCGGACCGCGCTGTCATACTACGTGGACGTGCTCTGGTTCGCGTCGCTCGGCTATCGGGACGTGTTCTGGAAAACGCTGAGTCTTCAGTGGGGAATTTTCGCGACTTTTGCGGCAGCCACATTTCTCATTCTGTACGGATCGTTTCTAGCCCTGAAACGAGCGCACCTCCCTGATTTACCGAACGGTCAAACCATTCTCATCGGCGGACGGCCGGTGAAGCTGCCGGTTGAGCCCGTTCTGCGGCTCATCGCACTCGGCGTCTCGCTCGTTATTGCCGCACTAACCGGCGGCGCCATGATAACGGAGTGGCCGACGCTCGCTCTTTTCTGGTTCGCACCGCGCACTAGCAACGGCGTCGTAGACCCGATTTTTACTAAGCCGCTGGATTTCTTTCTGTTTAGTTTGCCGGCGTGGCAGCTCATTGCCGGATGGCTGCTGACGCTGAGCGTGATCACCTGTGCTCTCGCCGTTTTCTTCATTCTGCTTACGGGCGGATCTCGTGTGCTGACTGGGCGTCTTAGCCGCTCTGTCACATTACCATGGTGCGGGCTCTCCATTACATTCGCATTTCTGTTGCTGATCCTGGCGATGCGCGTCTATCTGGGGCGGTTCGACCGATTGCTCGACGATCATACGATCTTCGGGGGTGTGACCTACACGGACGCACACGTCACGCTCACGGGGATGCTCGTCGTATGCGCGGCGCTCGTTTTGGGCGCGATGGTCGCAGCCGTCAACGCCGCGTGGGTGCCCCGCGGGCGATGGTTGCTCGCAGCGATCGTTCCGGCCGTCGTCAGTTATGTCGCCGTTCAAGGGGTCGCGTGGTACGTCAGCAGCTTTATCGTCAAACCGAACGAACTGGTTCGCGAGAAGCCCTACATTGTCTACAACACCGACCTGACGCGGCAGGGCTACGGACTGAACCAGGTCATGCAACGTGAGTTTCCCGCCGAGACGACCGTCGAGGCGGCTGACCCGGCGAACAACCAGGTTACCCTGCAAAACATCCGGTTGTGGGACTGGCATGCACTTCAGGACACACTGCGTCAGATTCAGGAAATCCGCACCTACTACGACTTCCCCGACATCGACATTGATCGCTATGAAATCAACGGGTCGACTCGCGAGGTGATGCTCGCAACGCGCGAACTGAACGTCGATAAGCTGCCAGAGAGCAGCCGCAACTGGATCAACGAGAAGCTGATCTACACCCACGGGTACGGCATCACGATGAACCCGGTTAATGGATTCACGCCGGAGGGCCTACCCACGCTGATTCTGAGCAACATGCCGGTCCAGAGCACGGTGCATGGTTTGGCTGTGACGCGTCCGGAGGTCTATTTCGGCGAGTTGACCAACACAGATGTCTACGTCAAGACGCGGCAGAAGGAATTCAACTATCCGCAAGGCCAGACCAACAATCTGACATCGTACGAAGGCAATGGTGGCATCGTACTCGGCGGTTTCGCGCGACGAATGATCATCGCGCTCGACCGCGACGACCTCGCAAAGCTACCGTTCAGCGATGACATTAATAAGGATAGCCGGCTGCTGATGCGGCGCAATGTGCGCGATCGCGTATCAACATTGGCGCCGTTTTTGACTTACGATCCCGATCCGTACATCGTGCTCGGGGACGATGGGCGCCTATCGTGGATTATGGACGGGTTCACAATTTCAGACAGCTATCCGTACTCGACGCATTACCGTCTGAGTAACGACCTGATTAACTACATGCGGAACAGCGTGAAAGTGGTGGTCGACGCCTACGATGGCACGACCACGTTTTACGTCTTTGATACGGGTGATCCAATCATCGCTGGCTACCGCGCTGTCTTTCCGAGCCTTTTTAAGGATGCGTCCAAAATGCCGGCCGGGCTACGTAAACACATGCGCTATCCCGAGATGCTGCTGAAACTCCAGGCGGAAGTTTACGGCTTGTATCACATGACGGATCCGGAAGCGTTCTACAACCGGGAGGATCTGTGGACGGTGGCCACAGAAGTCGGCCTGAGCGAGGGAGGCCAGCAAACGACGCAGGCGATGGAGCCGAATTTCGTGCTGATGAAACTGCCGGGCGAAACTGGCGAAGAGTTCGTGGAGATTCTGCCCTTCACCCCGGCGAACCGGAATAATCTAATTGGCTGGATCGCCGGGCGCAGCGACGGCGCACAATACGGTACGTCCGTGGTTTACAACTTTCCCAAGACGAAGCTGGTCGACGGACCGCTGCAGATCGAGGCGCGAATCGACCAGAATGCGCAGCTTTCCGGACAGTTGACATTGTGGAATCAGCAGGGCTCGCACGTGCGGCGCGGGGCGCTACTTGTGATCCCGATCGGGCGCGCGCTACTGTATGCGGAGCCGATTTACTTGCAGGCTGAGCGGAGCCCGATGCCGGAATTGCGTGTGGTCGTACTCGCATTGCAAGATCGGCTGGCATACGGACCAACCTTCGAGTCGGCAATGGCGTCCCTTTTTGGTGGATCGGTCTCGTCAATGAGCGCTGCGCCAGTCCCCGCGGAGTCGGACCGAAAAACATCGGCGTCCGCCACGAAACCCCAGGCCGCAGCGGATCTCAACGCGCTCATCGCGGAAGCCGCCAAAGACCTTGCCGACTACCAGCGCCTGACGGCGGAGGGAAAGCTCGGCGAGGCTGGGCAAAAGCTGGACGAGTTGAAGCGCGCACTCGACAAACTGAACAAGCGCCAAAAATAGTCTCGCTGTGCTTGGATGGTAAAGCGTTTAGCACAAATCACCTTAAGTACTTCTATGGCCCGTTTCGATCCACCAGCGCCGTGTTGCTACCACTGCCCAGACGGCCTCGATTAAACCGAAGGGCCAAGCGCCTTGGAGAAAACCATAGATCGAACCAAGCCCGCACGAAGCCGCAAAGGCCAGTATGAACCATGGATTCCGGTTCTTGAAAGCGTAGCAAACCAGCATTGCGGTCACTGCAAATAGACGAAATGCTGTCAGGGGCTTCATCATAGGTGCTTTCAAGATAGCAGGCAGATCCCCATCGTTCACCAGCACCACGTCTGCTGCACACAGCGGCACATTAACGGACGTTCCGACCTGCGGAATGGCGACCGTTCTAGTTTCGGCAGATCGCTCAGAGGGAACACCCTGATGTGAGAGTGTACTTTTCAAGACTGGACGCGTGCTAACGAGCGCTACAATCGTCACGAAATGCCGGATACTGTTCCAACACGGATTGACGCAGCACGACCGGTCGCGACTCAGGGCGGCTAAAAGCCGCTGCTGGTTCGAGGTAAGGATTCCCACAAAAGCAAAAGGGTCAGAGCATTTGCTCTGACCTTTGCATTCCCTCACTCGTGAGGGCCCGTAGATTCAGTCACCCAGTGTTTCGGATTCTGTCGCAACCTCCGGGAACACCGCTTGCATGTGGGCGTGCCCCGCAAGCGCCTTCGCAGTTGCTCAGGCCGTATCACGAGGGACTGCGGCGTCATGCTTACCGGGGTCCTCACCTGTAGCCGAGGATCGCTGACGCCGATCTTGAGTTCCCAGCCCGTTCCTGCGCAACCAGCTCACCAGAGCAAAGGAGTGCCAGAATGAACTGTGCGTGCAGTCGCCTTGTGACCCAGCTGGCGATCACCGATGTGCGCATCACGACTTTGATTATCCACTAGAATTCGCGCGCAGCCGGGCGGATCTCTTCTATGCACTTCGCGATGCTCGGAACAATCTGAAGGTAGTTGTCCCCAGCGATCATGTGCCGCTGTCAGTCGTCGCCGATCAAGACAGCGTTGTGCACAGCGCCGGGCAGCAGATGATTCTCACGATCATCAACACCCTCCTGCGCTGCGGACGGCGCTTCGCATCACTGTCCGTTGACATACCCGATGCGCCGCTTTGCACAACGGTGGCTGGCATCGCCGCGACAACGCTCAGAGGAGCAGTTCTTGAGCTAACTAAGCCAAAAGGTAAGGTCGATCCGCACTCCAGAATTGTGGACAGCCAGAAGGATTATGGGTTCGCAATTGTTATTGGAAACCGGCGATGCGCCGCGCCCAATCGAGTGTACATCGGTGTTGACGACACAGATGAGCGACGCGCCAACGCTCTCGAACGTCGTCGCCGAAAGAGGTAAGCTGTCGTAGCATGGCCAACGCCCTCTCTCCGACGATGACGGTGCGCGACTTCGAGAACGGCTATTGGTATCTCGACCAATTGAAGAACTTCGCCGAGCGCATCGGTATCCCGGCTGCGAAGAAGCTGCGAAAAGACGAACTCGAAAAGGCCATCGTGGCGTTCCTGCGCACGGGCAATGCTGTGTTGCCCTCGACGCGTTCACTGCGCAAGACAGGCATAAAGGACGTCGAACGTGGCCTCAACCTGAAGCTCCGGATTGAGAACTACACGAGCAACCGTGAAACGAAGGACTTCATTGTCGAACAGGCCCGTATGGTGGCGCCGGATGTTCGTGAGAAGTCCGGGGTCTGGTATCGCCTGAACCGATGGCGAGAAGAACAGACCACGAGCGGCGAGCACGTCACGTACGGGGATCTCGTCCGGCGGTACATTGTCCTGAACAAGATGCAGCGATTCGAGAGGGTCCCCCACGGTCGCTACATTAACTTCGTCGCTGACTTCCTCGAAGCCGATAAGAGGGCCACGCGAACAGAAGCAATCGCCGCGTGGACAGAGCTCAAGAAGCTCGACGTCCCCAAGGACTATGTGTCTTGGGTCAAGGCGCGAGCGAAGTGCAAGGGAAAGAACCGTTGACACCGGTGGCGCTGGTCTTCAACATTGGGATGAAAGTGACATCGATGGTGATCCCTTGATGTTCACAAGCGGCTACTTTGACTCGCCTCGATCTATCGCTTCAGCTCTCGCCCATGTCCGCACCAGTTCATGACTCTTGTGCCACGCTTCCCATACCGATCGACACCAATCATCAATCGTTGCGGCGCGACCCTGCTCCCGGGCTGCCATTACATCGACCGCCGTGATATTCCCGCGCTGTTCCGGCAATGGGAATAGCGGGAACTCTCTCCGTCCTTAACCGCGTCCGCGCGGCTGGGCCAATCGCACTTTCGACGGAGGTGTTCGGCTGGTTCAACAGCCTTCCACACGGCGTTGTCTGTTGCGCTAGGTGCGTTTGCGCTCGCGGTTATTGCAATCGTTCACTCACGCGGGAAATCAGCTCACTCATTCTTGGCGTTCCTGGTATGGCCGCTCCTTATCTGGGTACCAGCATTTCTTGTCGCCCTGGCCGCTGCTTCGATGCTAACCCGAACCCGGCGAAACTAAGCGGTTGTTCGGCGTGAAGAAGGAATTTGGAGTTCCCAAAGTGGACCAAATTGCAGAACCCCCGCCCATGCAGCTCGGCTGTTTTACACATTGAAATTTGGCCGGGAATATCGCCCGATATACCCGTTTCTTACCCATGTTCCGGTTGCTAAACTGCTTTAGAATCAATCTCCGGCGGCCTTTCCGCTTCTGCTGATAAGCGGACCGCCCGACCGTCGGACCGTTCTTAATGAGGGATACGTTGACCATCCTCTTCCGCTGGCAGAATACGCAATGGCAAGGGAGGAACTGGCTCCCGATGGTAACGGAGATTCCAGTAGTTCCAGGAGTGGATGTCAAAAACTCCGGAAGGAGGGTTAGCCAAAACCTGCTCGAAGTCTTGCTCGGAATAATACTTCAGCGCGATGACAATGTCGCGAAGCGTGCCGTAGGTCATCAGATGGGCAAGAAAGAGCTTAGGGTCCTTCAGTGTTTCTTCCGGCGGCTTGAACCAAACGACGCGTTTTGCAACGGTTCGCAGTTCAGGACTGTCCATTGCCGTCCTCTTTAGGGAAAGCTGATTCCAGGCTTCGCCATCACCCGGGGAAGTCGGCGGAGATCTACCGAAGTCGCCGCAACGCGCAATCTTTGGCGCACATCGGCCTGGAGAGTCGAGAGGTCCCCATCCTCAAAATACGAGAGTGCCTTGAGGCTCAATGCTCCGTTGAATTTTTGACCATAAATGGCTTCCGCCGCAGCAAGTGCTTCGGCCAGGTCGATGCCAGTACTGAGCACTGCCGCGATATCGATATAGTCCCTGGCCTGCGCACGCTGTTGAATGGTCTTGAGCTTGCTCGCAAGCACGTCGATCAAAGACGCGACATAAATCCCGTTCTCGTTGACGAGATCGGGATCCTGTACGCGATTAAAGTCCAGGTATCCAAAAAACGAAACCTTCACCGGTCCCTCTCGATCAACGATTGCAGTCAAGGTATTTTCTTGTGATTGCGTGATCTCAGCTGCCTGGAGATAGCCAATGCCGTTCAGTAAGGTGGAAGGCTGGAATGCCTTGTTGGAAAAGAAATCGAAGTCCTCCGATTGTCGATGTCCCAGCCGAAGTGCCAAAGCGGTCCCGCCATAAAGCACGAACCATTTCGGAGTGTCCGTTAATTCCCGCCAGAGCTTCTGTTGAGCCTTAGGCAGAATGTCAGTCTTGGGCATGAGCATTCTCGTTTCCTTAAACACTTCAGATCCCAACCCAGCTTTAGAACACTTCTAAGCCACTATATCTTCATTATTGAGCAGCAGATCACAGAGTGCACGCTTCAAGTCCTCACGGTGCTTCGGGTCTTTTACGTGCGGCAAGGCCCCGATCGCCGCGTATAGGACTCGATTGAATTCGCTCGTGCTTAACACTTGGCGGTTGATCTCGCGAGAAAACAGATCAGGATTGCGAAGTGGGAACTGCAATAGTTTTTTGTTTGCCACACCTCACCACCGCCAGGACTGGGCGTCCGGACCGAGGGCAATCTGCCGCCCTATGGGGCCATCCTTAGAATAGCGACCTTAGAATAGCCCATTCGCCTTCCATTCGCCATTCGCCTTTAAGATTTTCTTCGTTGTGAAAATCCGCCCTCGCCCCTCCACACGACGGTGTCGGGCACGCTCTTCAAGGGAAAAACGGCCCTAACCCTTGGGTCTTCGATAGCGCAGCCTGGAGCGAAACCGATTGCTTCTCAGTAGCTTACAACTTTCGCGACGGAAACCAGCTATAGCTAGCTGACCGCTTTCTTATGGAACTGCCGGAGACCGACTGCAAGCAGGAAAAGATCGAATGCCACCAAGGCGGCCAGGATCAGCGGAATCGACAAGTGCGGGAACTGGGACACGAGTGTGGCCCGCAGCCCCTCGCTCGCATAGGCGAGCGGGTTGATGAGGACGACCTTCTGTAGAATGGGGAATTTGCTCAGGGCACTCCAGGGATAATAGGTGCACCCGAAAAAGATCATTGGAGTCAGGACCATGCTGAACATCAGGCCGATGTGCTGCTGATCGACAGTGCAACCGAGGACAAGGCCGCCGCAGGCCGAGAAACCTGCGACCAGCAACGTAATGCAGATGAAGAGAAGCGGATTCGTCAGACGCAATTCCAATCCGGGGCGAAGGATGATCCCCGCCAACGGAATCACGACCAGGCCAGCCACCAGCGCCTGAATCAGACCGGCCACCACCTTTTCCACCGCCACCCAGGAGATATCGATTGGAGCCAGCAGCCGGTCTTCAATTTCGCGAGTGAACTGGAATTCTGCGATCAGGGGCATTGCAACCGCCCAGATTCCCGTGAACACCATACTGATAGCCATGATCCCGGGTAGCAGAAGGCTCTTGTAGGCAGCAGGAAGATAACCGCTACCCACCATTACCCGGCCGAAAATGAAAACGAACAACAGAGGCTGCAAAAAGGTTTGGAACAGCAGGGGCACCAGATTGCGTCGGGCCACATGTGCATCACGAGCCAATAGCGCCAGGAAGGCCTTACTATTCATTCGCGCAAGCTCCTGCCGGTGTGATGTAGGAACAGGTTTTCCAGGCTGGGTTCGGAAATGTGCACATCCGACAACTCCACGCTAAGAGCTGCGGCGGCATTCACGATCTCCGGAATCAGAGAGCCACCGCGGCCAGCATAGAGGTCGCAACCACTGTCTCCGGAGGCGCGTACTTCCGTCACACCAGGTAAATTGGCGAGTTGCTCCAGCAGCGGTGCGGACTGATGTCCAAAGCGCAGGCGGAGGAGAAATCCGCCGGGGATCGAAGCTTTCAGCTCGCTGGGCGTACCCGATGCGATGATGCGGCCATGATCAATGATGGCGAGTTGCTGGCATAGTGCATCGGCCTCTTCCATGTTGTGGGTTGTGAGCAGGATGGTGCGGCCCTTCTGGTTGTACTCGCGGATGATTTCCCACAGCAGCAGCCGGGTTTGCGGATCCAGGCCCGCGCTCGGTTCGTCGAGGAATAAGACCTTGGGGTCGTGCATCATGGCGCGTGCGATCGAAACCCGTTGCATCATACCGCCGGAAAACGCGCGGACGAGTTGGTCGGCACGATCCGTCAGCTTGAAGCGATCGAGCAAGCTCCTGGAGCGCTCGCTACGTTCGTGCGAAGTGAGGCCGAAGTATGCTCCGTGGAAGAGCAGAATCTCGCGGGCAGTCAGCGAGAAATCGAGGTTGGGGCGCTGCGCCACGACGCCGATCTGACGTTTGGCGGCCGTCTGATCGCCCCAGACATCGTGCTCTCCAATCCAGGCAGTACCGCTGGTTGGGCGGACGCGCGTGGTCAGAATACCCACAGTGGTGGATTTTCCCGCGCCATTGGGACCCAGCAGACCGAAAATCTGTCCGGGTGCAACGTCGACGTCGACGCCGTCGAGCGCCGTGATCTGCGGCTTTGAATTCTTGTTGCGTCTTCCCGACACCGAAGGATCACCTCGCCCGGCTCCGGCGGGTGGTTGCGAGTTGTAAACCTTGCGAACATTGCGGGTACGAATTGCCGATTCCATTGCAAGAGTCCTTGGTCAAGAGTGCCGCAGGTGCTGAGGATCGTCGAAACGACAAGCTCTTACGGGGAGTATACATATCGGGGATAGGGAATCGTAAGGTTCCCTGATTTTGAGGATTTTCGGTTGGCCGCCGTCCTGGTAAGCCGAACTCGATGAAGTAGCGGGTACTCGTCGACTTGTCTGTGCCGAACTAGCATCGTCGTCGCTTCGTCTGCGGACGACGTTCCCTTACGCCGTCGTATTCCGCCAGCCTTGCATCTTCAGGGCAGATTCGCACTGCCCCCGGCACCTTTCACGACTAGACATTACCGTCTGGAAGTACTCAACCGCGAACTAAGGCATAGATTCAGCCCCCGATGCATTTTCAATCACAGTGAGCGCGGGATCGGTGTTGTTCCGATAGGCATCAAACGTCAACGATGCTGGAATCTGCGGCACTATGGTGTTTCGTTTGGGCGCAGGATACCAATCCTGCCAGTAATAGATCGCGGCGCGAACTGTAATGCGGCTGTTGGGGAGAATGATTTTCCGTGAATCGCCATAAGTGTTCCCCTTCGATCCGCTTGGTCCGCCGACGAATGTCGCATTGGTGTACTTCTCAAGAGCGTCAGCAAGCATCTGGGCTGCGGAAAACGTCGCGGGGCCGATGATGGCGAACAGGTGACCTGTGCGATCAATGTTCTCCGACTGAATGAGAGCGCGTACAAGCGGAACAATCAGTGTTCCATCGCCCCCACGATTCAGGCGAAGATCGATCGCAACCTTCTCCGGCTTCGAAGCAGCGATCTCATCATGCAGACGTTGAGCGAAATGAGCGAGCGTTTCGTCTGCTGAATCACCTACTTGGTTGATCTGCACATAGAGGAGATTGCCGAGGTGCTCGAAGTGGAATACCTCACCCGTGTGGCGGAGCCATATTGGGTCCGGATGACCCGAGAGATCGCGGACGTCGATCCACCCGTCTCTGCGGTTGAACAGCGTTACTGTGTCGCCGCTCATGACTTCAACTGGCGCGAATGGATGCAGTACTACCCTCTGTTCGCCGCGACTGGTCGCCACCGTCAGCAGTACCTCGTCAATGCTTTTCGTGATGTGCAGGGCGTGCAGCACCTCAGGCATCGCTAGAAGGTACTGTGCCCAGTAACGTACTCCCTGCTCGTTGTCGTGTCCTACCATGGTCCTCACCGCCGCGTATGCATCGTGGACGTCGAAATCGCCAAATTTCAGTACCCGTGCACCAACGAGTGGCCGTTGCAACTGGTGAGCGGCACGGACGTAAAGGTCTTCACCGAAGAAAGTAAAAGCAACTGGCAGCGTGTGGAAGCCGATTTTGTCATCGCGCGTGGGATAGATATTCGTGTGTCCGTCTCCGACAGAAGCGACAATCTTCGCCATCTCAACGATCACCCCATGACGCTCGAGCACGGGAATCTTGGAGTTGAGCGCCGCCACCGATGCTGCGAACTCATTGCGCGAGATGCTGTGGTACAGGTTTTTGTGTATGCGTTCCATCTCTCTGGCCATGAAGCGGAGGTCATCTTGCCAGGCCCGGACGGCCTCCGGTGCCATACCTCTCGCCGCACTCTGTGCCGTGCCTGATCCTGTAGAGGCGAACACGACAATCGCAAAGGCGGCCGTATAAACCCTGGTATCCATCCGCGTTATGTGCGAACCTCTTCCGTGTGCGCTACGGCTGAGCAACCTTGGAGTCGTACAGACCAGGTAGTCACCCCTGCTGGAATGCAGTGTAGGCAATTGGCGATTATAAGGCCATCGATTGCGGCCACATATGAATCAGTCCGTCAGGAGGAGGAGGTGTGCGGTGAAACATAGTTCGCCGGCAATTTTGCGAGCGGTTCTCGCAATCATCCAGTCTAAGTTGACGTATTCGTCTCAATTTGTCAGCGGTTAGGAGGCAGGGATGCCTGAACTGTTACTACGTCACAAACCCAATCACGAACGCGTCCGTCAGCGTGCGCTGGCGTCGACGGAAGCGCGCGGATTGGCGAATTGGCTGCCGGGGTCGCCCCAAAGAGGCTGACCGGAGGCAGTCCATCGTTTCGGAGCGCAAGGCTGGCTAAAAACGCTCCCCACCTCGCCCTCAAAGTACCTGATGTATTCTCAACCTGTGCAAGCGGCTGATGAATATAGACAACGTCTCAACGATCGCGAATCCCGTGTCGCTCAGCGCGAGGCAATTCATATCCGCCTTGGAAACATTCGCCTGGTATTGGCCTTGATGGCAGCAGCGACAGCTTGGGAATCTCTCAAAGAGCATGCATTTTCGCCTTGGTGGATGGTGCTTCCCCTGAGCGTCTTCGTGGGTATTGCAGCTTATCATTCACGCACTTTGCGAGCCCGAGACCTCGCTCAGCGCGCGGTCGCCTGGTATCGTGGCGGCCTGGCTCGGATCGAAGACCGTTGCGCAGGTGCTGGACAGACAGGCGAACGCTTCAGCGACTCTCACCATGTGTACGCAGCCGATCTGGATTTATTTGGCCGAGGCGGTTTGTTCGAACTCCTCTCAACTGCGCGTACGCGCATGGGCGAGGATACCCTCGCGAAATGGCTGCTCTCGCCTTCGGCTGTCGATGAGATTGTGGAGAGGCATGCTGCGGTTCGTGAGCTGCGCGATCAACTCGATCTGAAGGAAGACCTCGCAGTACTTGGCGAGGACGCAGGTGTTGGGGTGAGTCCCGAAGCATTGTTGCACTGGGCGGAAGCGCCGAACCAAATGAAGCCGGAGTGGGTTCGCTGGTTTGGCGTCATCCTCAGCATCTCAGCAATTGCGGGCGCCGTCGTCTGGGGATATTTCGGGATCGCTGCGCCACTGATCGTGATTCTTGCGGTCGAGGCGATCATTAGATATCGCATAGGGAACTCTTTGGAAAACGTCTTGCATGGCTCCGAGCACGCGTTCCGTGATTTGGGCTTGCTCTCAGGCGTGTTGGCGCGAGTCGAACGGCACGCATTCTCTTCACCCCGGCTGAAGTCGCTCCAACATGACCTCTCGTCTCACGGACATACGAGTTCCTTTGCTATTGCCCGTCTGAAAACCATCGTTGATTTGAGCGATTCGCGCAGAAACCTGATCGTGGGCATGCTTGATCTTCCTCTGATGTATTCGATACAGGTGGCGTTTGCGGCAGAACGCTGGCGACGTGCCCATGGCCATGCGGTGGCTTCATGGTTGAGCGCTATTGCCGAGATTGAGGCACTGATATGTTTGGGCACGTACAGCTATGAGCATCCAGGCGATCCGTTTCCCGAGTTTGTCCAAGGTGCAACATGTTTCAACGCCGCGGAGATCGGACATCCGCTTATCCCCGCAGGAGCCTGCATTCGTAACAATGTGCGCCTATTCGATGGTGCCCGTGTCCTACTGGTAAGCGGGTCGAATATGTCGGGAAAAAGTACGCTGCTGCGCACAGTAGGAATCAACGCTGTACTGGCGATGGCTGGTGCGCCGGTACGGGCGCGCAGTCTCCGACTGACGCCGGTGCAAGTGGGCGCTAGCATCCGTATCAATGATTCTTTACGGGAGGGAAGCTCGCGCTTTTACGCCGAGATCACCCGGTTGCGCAAGCTCTTCGACCTTGCAGGCGGTGACCCGCCGTTGCTATTCCTGCTGGATGAACTGTTGCAAGGTACAAACTCAAATGATCGCCGTATCGGTGCGGAGGGTGTGCTTTGCGCTCTGCTGAATCGTGGGGCTATCGGATTGGTGAGCACGCACGATCTGGCGCTCGTTGACATCGGCGGCCCCCTGAATGGTCAACTACACAACGTCCATTTTCAAGAAGATTTTGACAATGGACGCATGTCCTTCGATTACAAACTGCGGGAAGGCGTGGTCACGAAGAGCAACGGGTTGGCGCTGATGAGGTCGATTGGGCTGGATGTGTAATTTGTTCCGCATCACCTCATCGTTTCCACGCCCCCCGCAACATCGCAACAAGTGGCCGTAGCACAGCCGCGCAGCCGTGTAAGACGTCCAGTACAAGAGCCAGACGACGTCCGCCACCACGGCCACATCGAATTTCGAATGATACTTTACTTTACTTCCTCAAGTCCTTCACGCCGTACTTCTCACGGAACTTCTCGATCGCGGATTTCCCCGTCTTGGCATTCGTGATGGGAACGGCCCGGAATTCGCTGAAGGGGTGTCTCCGCAGCATTGGCGCGGATGGCGATAGCGAACAAATTTATCTGGGAGCGCGGGAGGGTACAGTGTATGCCTATTCGCCGCCCCTGGCGGCATCAGGAGATCGAAAGCATTAGCGCTACTGGGGCAGTTTTCTCTGATGCGGGCTGCTCATCGACTGTCGGCCGATGAGGTCTAAGCCGTTATTGACCCGGTCCAGCAGATCGTGTAGTACGTCCAGCTTCGCCTGCTCCGTCCGCAGAGCGCGCCTACCCGATTAAGCTTCTTACCTTACCTTACCTTACCTTGGATCAATTAAGCTCACCCGATGCGACAACTGCGAAATGTAACTGGCGGTCCCCTTGTGGGCTGCCGACCAACCCAGCCCCTCGGACCGAGGTCATCGACCAAGATTCAGCGCGGATGCGACTTTTGGGGCAGGAGCACGTTTCGCTTCGGTCAATCTGGACCGATAGACCACCACAAACGTCACGCCGATTAACTCAGATAGAGCACCGAACGCGCCAGCCAGGTAAGGCGTCTTCAAAGCCGCAGAATTCGCATGCCCAAGATTCGATTCATGCCGTAAACCACGAACCCGAAGCCCACCACCCGCTAGGCAGGAGGGAACAGCGAAACAGGTCATGCCTTGAGGATGGCGGCCAACTCTTTGCGAATGAGCTGCGGATAGCGTTCCAGCAGCTCCCATTTTCCCTTCAGCCAGGCTTGTATCTCCGCCAACTCGTGGTGTGCGTGCGTGATCTCGGCCTTGACCGTATCCGGCGCGGGCCCGCCCACCACGCTGCGCACCCGCACAAAGTTCTCCGCGTCCAGGGCGCGCAGCAGCTCTCCCGGGGCCGTGCGCAGGGAGTGTCCGATGGCCTTGGGCGCCAGCCGTTGCACCTCGTCCACCACTCGCTGCGCCTGGTACGTCGGGCCGACGGCCTTGACCGCCTCGGAAACTAGTTTGTGGGCAGTGCGGAAGCTCAGACCCTCCTGGCGGACCAGGGTATCGGCCAACTCGGTGACGGTCAGGAAGCTGTCATTGGCGGCCTGGCGCAGGCGTTCCACCCTCACATCACACTGCCCCATGAGTCCGGCGAATAGGCGCAGAGCTCGTTCGGCGTCGGTGAACATGGAGAAAGCCAGGGGCTGCAAGTCGTCTTCGCTGTCCACGATGTCGCCGAAGGGGGTGTTGTGGGCGCAGGTGAGGATGGCCTGCGCCTGGCCCAGCGCCTTACTGGCCAGAATGCGGGTGTGCTCCAAGGAAACTGGGTTGCGCTTCTGCGGCATGATGCTGCTGACCTGCACGAAGGGATCGCCCAGGCGCAGGAATCCGAACTCCTTGGTGCACCATTGCAGCAGGTCTTGCACGAGCTTGCCCAGGTTGACCATGGCCACGGCCGCCGCGGAAGCTGCTTCCGCCAGGTAGTCGATGGCGGCGATGGCGCCGTAGGAATTGATCTGCAGGCCCTCGAAGCCAAGCAGGCGCGCAGTGCATTCACGGTCAATGGGGAAGCCGGTGGTGGTGATGGCGCAGGCGCCCAGGGGATTGCGATTCACCGTGGCGAAGGCGGCGCGCAGGCGCTGGGTGTCGCGCTGCAAGATTTCCACTGCCGCCATCAGGTAGTGCGCCAAGGTGGTAGGCTGGGCCGGCTGGGTGTGGGTGTAGGCGGGCATCACGGTTTCCAGATTGGCCTCGGCCAGAGCCAGCAATTGCCCGCGCAGGTTGCACACGGCTTCGACCATTTTCAATACCTCGCGCCGCAGGCCCATGCGGTAGAGAGTGAGGCCGATGTCATTGCGGCTGCGCGCCGTGTGCATCCTGCCGGCGGTCTCGGCGTCGATCTGCTTGGCCAATTGCTCTTCGATATAGAAGAAGAGGTCTTCGCAACGGCCGTCATAGACGGCCGCAGTGATACCCCTGCGGTCCAGCGCGTCCAGTGCCTGCAGACACTTCTTGGCATCGGCGGCGGCGATGATCCTCTGGCGGGCCAGCATCAGGGTGTGCGCGTAGTGGATCTCCAACAAAGCCTCCAGGAAATATTTCTTGGCGTCCTCGAAGTTCACCATCAACACGGTCTCGGCATACACCGGGGCAGGGAAGCTCTTGCTGACAGGCTTGGTCTCGCTCTTGGGCTTGCTCGTCTGGCTCATAGGGATGCCGGTGGAAGCGTACCGCCGGGCCCGGCTTCACCTCAAATTATCCGTTACACAAAAAGAAAGGCCGCCGGATAGCTTCCCGCCGGACCTTCGGGCTCAAGGGAAAGCCTTACCATCGCAGCCCCACGCCGAACTGCACGATCCTGCCTTCCAGCACGGTACTGGTGGGTACCAAAGTGGCCGGCTTAGTGATGGATCCTACTAGGCCTTTGGTTGGGTCAGTATTCACCGTTGCTGTGGCGTTGATGGAAGTGACGTTGGGATGATTAAAGAGGTTGTTGGCCTCCACGCTGAACTGCGGCGTCACTCGCTCCCACAGCCGGGCGATGGCGCGGGTGTAGCGCAAATCCACTTGATAGATG